>WBZR01002192.1_pt1 | contig 20994 bp, 16 predicted proteins | sample 5204231 | NCBI WGS metagenome assembly WBZR01 (sample SAMN12412403, study PRJNA552823) | activated sludge metagenome | isolation source: activated sludge from anammox sidestream of wastewater treatment plant... | place: USA: Virginia | collected 2017-08 | reverse complement strand
GTCGAGCGAGGCGAAGTCGCCGACGAACCAGAGCAGCTCGCACGGCTCCTTGCGGGCGTCCTTGACCTCGAAGCCGAGCTCCTTCGTCCAGCGCGCCCGCTTGCGCTTCGCCTCGCCGAACGAGTTCCCCGACGTGTAGATCGTCTCGAGCGTCTGCTGGAGCTGGGAATCCATCTCCCCCCGCTCGACGAGCCCGCGGCGGAGCTGGTTGATGATCGGGACGTGCTCGATCCCGACCGGGCAGATCTCGACGCACGCCAGGCACTGCATGCACGACCAGAGCGTCTCCGGCCGGATCGGGCCGCCGACGAGCGGCGCGGCGGCGTCGAAGCGCGGCTCGACCCCGAGCCGGGCGCGCAGGCCGAGCGCGCCCTCCGCGATCTCGCGCAGGTCGAGGACGAGGTCGCGCGGGGAGAGCGGGTAGCCGCTCGCACGGGCCGGGCAGGCCTCGTGGCACTTGCCGCACTTGGTGCACGCGTCGAGCTGGAGCAGGTGGCGGGGCGCGAGGTCGGCGATCCGCTGGTAGCCGACCTCTTCGGGCTTCGCATCCGGCGGCAGCTCGACGAGGCGCCGCCCGGCCAGGTCGTCGCGCGTGGCGACGCTTGCCGGGCCGGCGAGCATGTGCACCCCCTTCGTGAACGGGATCGACGAGACGAACCCGAGCGCGACGAGGCCGTGCACCCACCAGTTGACGCGGTGGGCCAGCTCCGCCGCGCCGCCGTCGAAGCCGACTCCGATGAAGGCCTGGCCGACCGCCCAGCCGACCGGCGACCACGTCTCGAACGACGGGTCGGTCTCGGCGATCCGGAACGCCTCGAGCAGGAAGCCGGTCAGGGCGAGGAAGAACAGGATCCCGAGGAACGCCCGGTCGCCCAGGACGTAGCGCCCGCGCACGTCCTCGCGCCCGCCGTCAACGCGGCGGTAGTCGAGGCGGGCCGGGCGGACGAGCCAGCGTCTCGCGGCGAGGAGGGCGAGCCCGACGACGAGCACGGCGCCGAACAGGTCGAGGAAGAGCGAGTAGGCCTGGTAGAACCAGCCCTCGAAGAACTCGAAGCCGGCCGGGGCCGCGATGTCGTCCTGCACCATCAGGATCGCCGTGCCGACGAAGAGGACGAGGAAGCCGTAGAAGACGAACAGGTGGCCGAGGCCTGAGAGCGGGTCGCGCCGGCGGATCCAGGAGTGCGAGAGGACGACCCGGGCCGCTCGCCCGAGCCGCTCCGCCGGCCGGTCCGGCTCGGCCGGCCCGCGACCCTGGCGGTACTTGCGCGCGAGCCGCCAGACGCCCCAGCCGAACACGCAGACCGAGACGAAGATCAGGAAGTACCAGAACGCGATCGCCCAGACGGGCAGGTTCGCGAACGTCTCCCGGGTGACCGGCTCGGTCAAGAACCCCGTCTCGGACGCGAACAATCCCATCGGGATGGGACTCTACGGCCTCGCCCTACCGAGGGCCGTCCCTAGTAGAGCTTCTCGAGCGCCTCGGCGACCTCGAAGATGTCGCAGACCGCGCCGAAATGGGCGACGTTGAAGATCGCGGCCTCGGGGTCGGTGTTGACGGCGATGATCGTCCCGGACGACTTCATCCCGGCGAGGTGCTGCACCGCGCCCGAGATCCCGAAGGCGAGGTACACCTTCGGCTTCACGGTCTTGCCCGACTGGCCCACCTGGCGGGAGGCCGGCATCCAGCCGGCGTCCACGAGCGGGCGGGAGACGCCGAGCGTGGCGCCCATCGCGGCGGCGAGCTCCTCGAACTGGGCGATCGAGTCCTTCTCGCCGACGCCGCGGCCGATCGAGAGCAGGAAGTCGGCCTTCGTGATGTCCACGTCGCTCTCGCCCGCGCCCTCGACGTAGTCGAGGTGCCGGCTGCGGCCGGTCGCTGCGACCGCGAGCTCGGAGATCGCCGCCGTCCCGGCGCCCTCGGCGGGCGCCCAGGCGGTCGGGCGGAGCATCAGGACGACGCGGTCGTGGCCGGGGAACTCGAGCTCGGCGCGCACCTTCGCGCCGTAGAGGTCGCGCTCGGCGACGAGCCCGTCGCCGTCGCGGCGCACGGCGACGACGTCGGAGGCGAAGCCGAGATCGAGACGGGCGGCGAGCGCGGGCGCGTAGCCCATCGCGTCGACCGTGAAGCCGGTCAGGATGAGGGACGGCTCGCGCTCGCGGACGAGCGTCTCGACCGCAGCGAGCGTTGTGTCGGCCGAGAACCCGTCGGCAGCGACGGAGACGGCGACGACCTCGTCGGCTCCGGGGACGTTGGCGGCAGCCGCGAGCGGCGCCGGGTCGCGCGCGATCACCGCGACCGTGACCGGACCGCCGAGCCCGGCCGCGGCCGTGACGAGCTCCTTCGTGACGTCGCGGAGCTGACCCCGCACGTGCTCGGCGACGACGAGTGTCCCGGCCATCAGCGCAGCCTCTCCTCGACGATCTGCTTGATCCGCTGCGCGACGATGGCGGGATCGTCGCCGAGCAACTCGGCGCCCTCGCCCCGCGGCGGCACGAACATCCGCCGGATCGCCGCGGCCGGCCGTCCGAGCTCGCCCGGCTCGACGACGGCGATCTCCTTCTGCTCGGCCTGCTTGATCGCCCGCAGGGTTGCGTAGCGGGGCTCGTTGATCCCGGTCTGGATCGTCAGCACCGCGGGCGTCTCGATCTCGTTCACGTCGACGAGCCCGCCCTCGAGCTCGCGGTGGACGATCGCCCGGCGCGCGGCGGCGTCGTACTCGACCTTCTTGACGACCGCCACCCGCGGCAGGCCGAGCAGCTCGGCAAGCGCCGTCCCGGTCGCGCCCTGGACCGCGTCCGAGGACTGGACGCCGCAGAGCACGAGATCGGCGCCTTCGGCGCGCACGGCCCCGGCGAGCGCGCGCGCGGTCGTGATCGGGTCGCCGGCGGGGACCCCGTCGCCCGCCACGCGGACGCCGCGGTCGGCGCCCATCGCGAGGCAGCGGCGCATCGCGTCCTCCGCGTCATCGTCGCCGACGGAGACGACGACGACCTCGCCGTCGCCGGCCGCCTCCCTGATCCTGAGCGCCTCCTCGGTCGCGTAGGAGTCCCACTCGTTGAGGGCGTGCTCGAGGTAGTCCGGGTCGACACCGCGGCCGTCCCGGGTGAACTCCACCTCGTCACCGAGCATCGCCACCTGCTTCACGCAAACGACGATCTTCATTGGGCGAGTCTACTGAGCGCGGGCAGCGTCCGTCCGGTGAAGCGGCGGGGGCGGCAGGCCGCCCCCGCCGTCCGAGCGTGGCCGTCAGACCGCGACCAGCTCCTTGTCGACCACGAACCGCTCGCGCTTGTACGGGAGCGGGGTGGCCGGGTCGTCCGTGTCGATCTCGCGCGCGAGGCGGTGACCCGAGAAGACCGCGTCGGCGATCAGGCGCGGCGCCTCGCAGTCGCCGACCCGGTAGAGGCCCGTGACGCCCTCGGCCCGCAGCGCGTCGACGCCGAGTTCGTCCTTGAGTGCCCGGAAGAGGGCCTCGTTCGAGCGGCGCTGCGTCACGAGCACGACCGCGTCGAACTCCCAGTCGTGCTCGTGCCCGTTCTCGTCGTAGACGTGCACCGACCGGACGCGGCCCTCCTCGATCGAGGTCGGGATGTGGTAGGTCTGGATCTGCACGCCCAGCTTGTGCAGCCTGCGGTGCATATTCGGCGCCTCGAGCGTGAAGTGCATGTAGGGCCCGACGTGCCCGAGGTGCGTCATCAGCGTCACCCGCTTGCCGTCGAGGGCGAGCTTCTCCGCGACCGAGGGGCCCATGAAGTAGCCGTCATCGTCGACCACGAGCACCGTCGTGCCCGGTACCGGCTTGCCCTCGCCCATCAGCTGGTCGGGCGTGAGGATGTGGGGCTTCGAGGCGTCCGCACCCGGGATCGTGTCGTGGGTGCAGCCGTTCAGGCCGTCCGTCGCCCAGCGGGAGCCGGTCGCCACGACCACGATCTCCGCCCCGTACTCGGCGACGTCCTGCGCGGACAGGGTCGTGTTCGGCACGAACTCGACGTTTCGGAGCTTGCCGAGCTGGATCTTTCGGTAGTTGACGACGCGCGCCCACTCGCCGAGACCCGGGAGCTGCGGGATCCAGCGCATGATCCCGCCCATGTCGTCCTGGGCCTCCACGAGGTGGACGCGGCGCATCCCCCGCTTGCCGAGGATCATCGCGCACTCCATCCCGGCCGGGCCCGCACCGACGACGAGCACGTCCGAGTCCGCGTTCTTCGCCCGCTCGAACTTCTCCGGGTGCCAGCCGCGGCGGTACTCCTCGCCCGCGCACGCGTTCTGCGTGCAGATCAGCGGCGGGCCGCCGATCTCCCAGCGCGAGATGCAGACGTTGCAGCCGATGCACTCGCGGATGTCGTCGAGCCGGCCTTCGTCGATCTTCTGGGGGAGGAACGGATCGGCGATCGACGGGCGGCAGGTGGCGATGATGTCGAGCGCGCCGCCGTTGATCGCCTCGACCATCGCGTCCGGGCTCGTGAAGCGCCCGACGCCGAGCACCGGCTTCGTCACGACCTCCTTGATCCGCTTCTGCCACGGCACCGCTCGCCCCTGCGGGTAGAAGCGTGACGGCGTCGCGTCCTCGCCCCACTCGGCGATCCCGGACAGGTTGATGTCCCAGACGTCGACCAGGTGGTCGGCCATGCGCGCAAACGGGACGGCGTCCCGCTCGAGCTGCGTCCCGGGCTCGCCCAGGAACATGTCGCACGAGAGCCGGACCGCGATCGCGGTGTCGTCGCCGACCGCCTCCTTGACCTGCTCGATCGTCTCGAGCCAGAAGCGGGCCCGGTTCTCGATCGAGCCGCCGTACTCGTCCGTTCGCTTGTTGTAGAAGGGGGTCAGGAACTGCTGCGGCAGGTAGGAGTGGGAGCCGTACACGTAGACGATGTCGAAGCCCGCCCGCCGCGCCCGGATCGCCGCGTCCACGTACATCCGCTGCACGGCCCGGATGTCGTCCTTGTCCATCTCGATGCAGTAGGTGAGGTACTCGAAGTCGCTCGGGATCTGCGACGGGCCCCGCGGGACGCAGCGCGTCTCCATGCAGGGAGCGTGCGGGCCGCCGTACCAGAGCTCGCAGGCGGCGAGCGCCCCGTGCTCGTGGAGCATGTCGCACATCACCGAGAGGTTCTTGACGTCGTCGTCGTCCCAGAGGCGCGCCGACACCCGGTGCGTGTCGTCGGACTCCGGCGAGATCGAGCAGTACTCGGTGCAGACGCCGCCGTAGCCGCCCTCCGCCTTCATCGCCCGGAAGTAGGCCTGGTTCATCGGCTTCTCGGAGCCGAACCCGTTGCAGTGCGGCACCTGGTAGAACCGGTTCTTCATCACCTTCGGGCCAATCTGGATCGGCTCGAAGAGGATGTCGTACTTGGGATCACGGGCCACGAGCGGCACCTCCTTCGACGGGTCCGATGGCGTCATTCAACATCTCTGGCAACAGCGTTGCAATGGAGATACCTCAGGCCGGAGCGCGCTGCCCGCCGGCTCGGCGTACCAGGTGGTCGGCGACGCGCAGCGCGTTCGCACAGATCGTTGCCGTTGGGGGCTGCGGGCCGGACGTGACGAACGCACTGCCGTCGACCACGTAGAGGTTCGGGACCTCGTGCGCGCAGCCCCAGCGGTCGATCACCGACGTCCCGGGGTCGTCACCCATGCGGGCGGTGCCGAGCAGGTGCCAGCCCCAGGCCGACCAGTCGGTGACGACGGTGTCGATCGCCCCGGCCGCCTCGTGCGCCTCACGCGCCCGAGCGAGCTGCCAGTCGAGGTTCGCGCGCATCTCGGCGTCGATCCGGAAGGAGATCCGCGGGGCCGGAATCCCGTCCGAGTCGGTCAGGGCCGAATCGAGCGTGACCGTGTTGCGCTCGTGTGGCAGGTCCTCGATCCCGACCCCCCAGTCGAACGCACGGCCCAATGTCCGTTGGACGAGCCGGTGCACGGCCGGGCCCCAGCGCTCGTTGTACGGGAGGCCGTCGTAGCGGGCGAGCGCCAGCAGCGGCCCGCCGATCGGCATCACGTCCCACTGGGCTCCGCGGGGGAAGCCGCGCGACTCGTCCGTGTCGGCGAACTGGAGCGACAGAAGCTGTGTTCCCCACGGCCCGAGCCAGCTCTCGAGCGGCTCGTCGTAGATGCCGAGCACGCTCATGTACGGGTGGAGCATCAGGCGCTTGCCGACGAGGCCCGACGAGTTGGCGAGGCCGTCGGGGAAACGGCTCGAGCTCGAGAGGAGCAGGAGGCGCGCGGTGCCGACGCCGTTTGCCGCCAGGACGACGACGTCGGCCTGCTGGCGGTGCTCGGTGCCCTTGCGATCGACGTACACGGCGCCGGTCGCGAGGCCGCGCGCGTCGACGGTGATCTCCCGCACGCGCGCCCCGGTCACGAGCCGGGCGCCGAGGCGCTGCGCCTCCGGCCAGATCGTCAGGTCGGTCGAGCCCTTGGCGCCCTTCGGGCAGCCCCACATGCACGTCCCGGTCCGCTCGCACTGGGCCTGATGCTCGTGCTCGACGGACGCGATCACGTGGCTCGCCGGCCACCAGTGCCAGCCGAGCCGGTTCATCCCCTCCGCTGCCTTGCGTCCGATCGCCCCGATTGGGAGCGGCGGCAGCGGCGGCGCCGGCCCCGGCGGGTAGAGCGGATCGCCCGCCAGCCCGGACACCCCGAGCCATCTCTCCATCCGCTCGTAGAACGGGCGCAGCTCCGCGTACGAGAGCGGCCAGTCGTCGGCGACCCCCTCTCGGGTGCGCGTCCGGAAGTCCGATGGGCGCATCCGCGACCACTGCGCCCCGAAATGGATCGTGCTGCCCCCGACCGCGTTGAACATGACCGGCGCGACGTCGGTGCCCGAGTTCTCGCACGGGTAGTCCGCGGGCAGCGCTCGGACGTTCGGGTCGGGGCTCCAGCGGCGCTCGATCAGGAGCTCGAACTCCGGCTTGTCGCCCGGGAAGTCCGACGGGTTGCACCAGTCGCCCTGCTCGAGGCAAACGACGCGGAAGCCCGCTGCGGCGAGCCGCCGCGCGACCACCGCTCCGGAGGCTCCCGCCCCGATCACGAGCACGTCGGCGCGGTCGCCGTCACCCGCGCGCGGTAGCGGCGGCCCGTCATCCGGCGGCGGGCCCGGCTCCTCGTGCGCCGGCGGCGTCCGGGCGAGCACCGGGTCGAGCAGCCCGTCGCGCAGGTCGTACTCGGCCTCGTCGGGATAGGGCGGGCGCTTGCCCTGCCCCGGGTAGCCGATCCGTCGCCGCACCTTGACGTTCAGGTAGTAGGAGCCGGCCACAACCGCCGCCAGCGCATCGAAGCCCGGGCGGTCCTCCGCGAACAACCGCCTCGTCTCCGTGGCAGGTTCCCGCTCCGCGCCCCCGCCGAGCACTCGCCCCAGCTCGCCGCACAGCTCGGGCCGCGCGGCCAGCGTGCGCGCGAGCCACCTCCCGTCCGGGTCAGCCGCGCCGGCCGAGGGGAGATCTCCCGCCTCGGGGATGAGCGCGTCCGCGAGCGCGCGGAGCGTTGCGAGCCGCTCGGGGCCGAGCTCGGGCGTCGCGTCGGCGCCAGCCATCGTCGTGCCGTGCGACTCTAGACGAGACCGGGCAGAGCGGCAACTGTTGCGCTACATGCGTCGATGTTGCAGGATTAGCAACATGCAGTCGGCCGACCGGGCGCTCGCGATTCTCGCCGCATTCGCCGAGGACCGGCCCGAGCTCGGGGTCAGCGAGCTCGCCTCGGAGCTCGGCCTGCACAAGAGCACCGTCTCGCGCCTGCTCGCGACGCTCGCGGCACGCGGGCTCGTCGCCCGCGCGGGCGACCGGTTCGTGCCCGGGCACGAGCTCGCGCGCCTCGGGGGCCTGGCAGCGCCAGGCCCCGCGCTCGTCCGCGCGCTCGGCGACACGCTCGACCGGCTGGCGGAGGAGACCGGGGAGACGGTCAACCTCGCGATTCGCCACGGCGAGCTCGCGCTGAACGTCCACCAGGTCGAGAGCGCTCATCTCGTGGGCGTGCGCGACTGGACCGGCCGCGCCTTCCCGCTGCACGCGACCGCGAACGGGAAGGTGCTGGTCGCCTTCGGCGGCGCCCCGCCTCCCCGCGAGCTGACGGCGCTGACTCCGCGGACGATCACCGACGTCGCCGCGCTCGGGCGGGAGCTCGCCCGCACGCGTGCGCGCGGCCATGCCGTCGCGCTCGAGGAGCTCGAGCTCGGGCTGCATGCCGTGGCCGCGCCGGTGCACGACCGCGGCGGAGCGTGCGTCGCGGCCATCTCGATCTCCGCGCCCGCCTATCGTCTGCCGCGGCGGCGCGTCGCCGCCGCGGGCCGAGCGTGCGCGGTCGCGGCCGCCGAGGCGTCCCGGCGGCTCGGGCGGGAGCGTGCCGCCTGATGGCCTGGGAGCTCGCCAGCTACCCGGCGGAACTGCTGCGCGTCGAGCCGGAGACCCTGACCGTTCTAGCCGGGTGCGAGCCGGCGCTCGCGGGCCTCGAGGTCAGCGTCGTGCGCCCCGGCGAGTCCGTGCGGATCACGCACGTGCTCGACGCGGTCGAGCCGCGCGTCCGTCCCGACGGGCGGCCCGCGTTCCCCACCTCGGGCCGCGCGGGCGAGGGCCGAACGAACCGTCTCGACGGGGTGGCGGTGCTCTCCTGCCTCGACTTCCCCGGCGAGGAGCGGCCCCTGCACGAGCAGGAGGGGATCGTCGACCTGGCCGGGCCCGGCGCGGCCGTCACGCCCTTCGCGTCGCTGACCAACGTCGTGCTCGTGTTCTCGCCCGCGCCGGGCGTGCGCCACGAGGCTCTCGACGCTGCGGTGCGCCGGGTCACGCTGGCTGTCGCGGAGCTCCTGGCGGCACCGACCTTGGACACCGAGCCGGCCCGCGTCGAGCGTTTCGAGCGCGGGCCGGCGCCCGGCCTGCCGCGCGTGGCGGCGCTCCTCCAGCTCTCCGACCTCGGGCAGCTCTACGTCCAGCGCGTCTACGGCGTTCCGGCCGGAGAGGCCGGGCTACCGCGGGCATTCGACCCCGCCGAGCTCCTCGACGGCGCGGTCACGGCGGGCGAGTACCACTGGGCCTCGATGCGCAATCCGACCCTCTTTCACCAGGGGAGCGCGCTCGTCCGCTCCCTCTACCGCGAGCATGGCAGGCGGCTCGACTTCGCCGGCCTCGTGCTGATGCGCGGCTACGAGCAAACCGCGACCGAGAAGGAGCGGGCGGCCGCCGCCGCGGCTGCGGCCGCCCGCGAGCTCGGCGCCGCGGGCGTCGTGATCACGACCGACGCCGGCGGCAACTCGCACACGGACGTGATGCTGACGGTCCGCGCCTGCGAGCGGCTGGGAATCCGCACCGTCGCGATCGTCGCCGAGCAGAACGAGCCGAGCTCGACCGAGCCGGCGCTCGTCGACTGGGTGCCCGAGGCGGATGCGATCGTCTCGGCCGGCAACAGCCTCGACCTCGTCCCGGCCTGGGCGCCCGAGCGTGTCGTCGGCGGCGACGCACTGCTCGACGGACGCTCCGCCCGCGACGCCGGCCCGATCCCCGTCCAGGACTACCTCGGCGCCACGAGTCAGGTGGGCCAGCTCGACCTGACCGCACGCACCTGGTGATGCGGGCAGTCCACTACCTGAACCAGTTCTTTGCCGGTCTCGGCGGCGAGGAGGCGGCCGACTCGCCGCCCGTCCGGCTCGCCGGGGCGGTCGGGCCGGGGCGCGGACTCCAGGCCGAGCTCGGAGCGGTCGAGATCGTCGCGACGCTCGCCTGCGGCGACGACTACTTCGGCGAGCGCGAGGACGAGGCCCTGCCCGAGCTGCTCGCGCTCGTCGCCCGCGAGCGCCCCGACGTCCTGATCGCCGGCCCCGCCTTCGGCTCCGGCCGCTACGGCTACGCGTGCGGCACGCTCGCGCGGGCAGCCGCGGAGCGGCTCGGAATCCCGGCCGTGGTCGGCCTGCACGAGGAGAGCCCCGGTGTCGCCGCCGCCGCGGGGCAGGCGCTCGTTGTGCCGACGTCCGTCAACGTCGCCGGTATGCGCGAGGCCCTGCCACGTCTCGCCCGGCTTGCCGTCGCGGCCGTCGAGGGGCGTGAGCTCGGTCCGCCCGACGCCGAGGGCTACCTTCCGCGCGGCTTCCGCCGTAACGTCCACGCGGGCCGCACGGGCGCGGAGCGAGCGATCGACCTGCTCCTCGCGAAGCTCGCGGGCGACGTGCGCACCGAGGTGCCCGCGGCGTTCGACCGCGTCGCGCCGCCGCCCCCGGTTCCCGACCTCTCGCGCGCCCTGCTCGCGCTCGTGACCGAGGCGGGCTGCGTACCGCAGGGGAACCCCGACCGGCTCCCGTCGGTGCGTGCGCGGGGCTGGCTTCGCTACGACCTGCCGCGCGCGTTCCAGCGTGACGGCTGGCAGTGCGTGCACGGCGGCTTCGACGTCACGCTCGCCGACGACGACCCGAACCGTCTCGTGCCGCTCGACGCGGTGGCCGAGCTTCTGGCGGCAGGGCGGGTCGGGCGCCTCCACGACAGCTTCTACACGACCACGGGCAACGGGACCCCGGTCGCGGTCGCTGCCGGATTCGGGCGCGAGATTGCCCGCGAGCTCGCCGACGCTGGCGTCGAGGCCGTGCTCCTGACGGGGACCTGAGGGACCGGCACGCGCTGCGGGGCAGCGCTGGGCAAGGAGCTCGAGCGGGCCGGGATCCCGACCGTGTTCGTCACGTCGCTGCCCACGATCGCGACGATGGTCGGCTGCAACCGCGTCGTGCGCGGACCCGCGATCACGTATCCCGCCGGCCTCGACCCGGCCGAGCGCCGGCGGATCGTCGAGGCGGCGATGGCGCTGCTCGAGACCGAGGTCGAGCCGGGGACGGTGGTGGAGGCCTCGTGACCGGGGCTGCCGTCCATCGCTGCTCGCTCGTGCTCGCGCACGCGCCCGACCTCGTCCGCCACGGCTCGAAGCCGGCGCGTGAGCTCGCGGCCGACCCCGAGCTGCTGGGGCCGCTCGGCTCGTCGTTGCGGACGTACGAGCAGGCGCTTGCCTACCCGCCCAACCAGGTCTTCATCGGCAACCTGCGGCCCGAGGCGCTCCGGGGCGTCACGCGCCCGCGCTGGCAGCAGCCGGCCAGCCCGCGCCGCGACGGCCCGTACGGCTCGATCGTGCCCCAGTCCGAGCTGTACGAGCTCCTGACCGCCTGCGACCAGTTCGGGCTCCTTCGCCTCGACGGCGAGGAGCCGTCCCCCGGGGGACTTCCCCTCCACGCGAACGGCCGGCTCGCCGGGTCGATCCGGGCTGCGCACGACGAGGACCAGTCGCTGTCGGCCTCCGTTCTGCTCGAGAATCTCGCGTGCAAGGCGACGGGCGCGCTCGCCCTCGAGCACCTGCTCGGCGCGACGGGTCTTCCTCCCGGGGAGCTCGAGTACGTGCTCGGCTGCGGCGAGGAGGCGGTCGGCGACCGCTACCAGCGCGGCGGGGGAAACCTCGGCAAGGCGATCGCCGAGCAGGTCGGGTGCCCCAGCGCGTCGGGAGCCGACGTGAAGGCGTTCTGCGCCGGTCCCGTCCACGCGCTCGTGCTCGCGGCCTCGCTCGTCGCGGCCGGTGTGTACCGCCACGTCGCGGTCGTCGCGGGCGGCTCGCTGGCGAAGCTCGGGATGAAGCTCGCCGGCGCGTTGCGGACGGGCGCGCCGATCCTCGAGGACGTGCTCGCCGGGCTGGCGATCCTCGTCGGCCCTCCGGGCGGCGGCGCGCCGGTCGTCCGCCTCGATGCCGTCGGGCGCCACCGCGTCGGCTCCGGCTCGGCGCAGCAGGCGGTCCTCGAAGACCTCGTCGTCGAGCCGCTCGCGCGCCTCGGCCGCGGCATCCTCGACGTCGATCGCTACGCGACCGAGCTCCACGATCCCGATGTCACCGAGCCCGCCGGCGCTGGCAACGTCCCCGAGCGCAACTACCGGCTGCTCGGCGCGCTCGCCGTCCGCCGGGGAGACATCCTCCGCGAGGAGCTCGACACGTTCGGGCGCGAGCGCGGCCTGCCGGGCTACGCGCCGACCCAGGGGCACGTCGCCTCGGCGATCCCCTGGCTCCCGCACGGGCTCGCTGCCATCCGGGCCGGCGAGCTCGGCTCGACCATGCTCCTCGCCAAGGGCTCCCTCTTCCTCGGGCGGATGACGGAGCTCTCGGACGGCCTGTCCGTGTTGCTCGAACCCGGAAAGGAGGCGTGATGCCCGTTGACGCGACCGTCGAGACCTACGCCAAGCTGACCCGCGAGGGCAGCGTGCTCGTCGACTTCTGGGGGCCGCGCTGCCAGCCCTGCCTCGCCATGATGCCGGCGATCGCCGAGCTCGAGGCGACGGCCGGCGGCGCTGTCAAGGTGGTGAAGGTCAACTCCGCGGAGAGCCGCGAGCTCTGCCGCGAGCTCAGGGTCTTCGGGCTGCCGACGTATGTGCTGCTCCGCGACGGGGTCGAGCTCGCGCGGCTGAGCGGAGACGTGACCAGGGCTGACCTCGCGCAGGCGTTCGAGACGTTGGGAGGAGGTGGGGGAGAGTGAGGCTCGATGGCAAGAAGGTGATCGCGCTCGGCGAGCGCGATGGCGTCCCGGGCCCGGCGATCGCCGAGTGCGTGCGCTCCGCGGGCGCCCAGCCGATCTTCGTCGAGACCGAGTGCTTCGTCTGAACGGCGGCCGGCGCCATGGACCCCGAGAACCAGGGCCGGATCAGGGCCCTGGTCGAGGAGCACGGGCCGGGTAACGTCGTCGTCGTGCTCGGCGCGGCCGACCTCGAGGCGCTCGATGTGGCCGCCGAGACGCTGACGCTCGGCGACCCGGCCTACGTGGGTCCGCTGGCAGGAGTCCCGTTGGGACTCCCCGTCGTCCACATCCTGGAGCAGGAGGTGAAGGAGCAGATCGATCCGGCCGTCTACGACGAGCAGGTGGGGCTGCTGGAGCTCACGCTCGACAGCGACGCCGTCCGAGGGGCGGCTCGCCGCTTCCCCGGCCGGGAGGGGGCCTGACAGCGTCCGGGCCGGGCCGGGCCGGGACGGCACTAGTGCCAGGCGCCCAGCTCGAGCGTCGGCAGATCGTCGGCGAGATGACGAACGTGCGCACGCGCCAGGTGGTAGAGCGGAGCCGGGATCAGCGTTTCTTCAGCGGCACGAGCCCGGCGGGGGCGAGCGCGGCCATTCGCCGGGTCAGGGCCCCCGGGCTCTTCCCGGCGTCCTCCGCACGCTCCTTCCGCGCGACCGCAGCACGCACCAGGCGCCCGCCGAGATAGCGGATCGGCTCGGGTGGAACACCGCCGCGCGGGGGTAGCAGACTTGCCGTCTGCGCCCATTCGTCGTCGCGCCCGAGCGCCAGCGAGGCGAGGATCCGCCCGCCCAGGTAGCTGGGCCCGACTCCGTTCCCGGAGTAGCCGGCGCCGAGCACGATGTCGGGCCGACCGCCGAGCGGTGCGAAGAAAGGAATGCCTGTCCAGGAACGGTCGACCGGGCCGGTCCAGGTCCTCGGCGTCGGAACGTCCGCCAAGGCCGGGTAGAGCGATCTGAAGCTTGCCGCCACCCGCTCGGCTCGGCCTGGCGGGGCGGCGCCCTCGAAGGCCGCACCAACTTTCTTGCCGAAGGCAAACGCCCCACCGCCCTGGCCGAACGTCACGCGCCCGTCGAGCGTCGTCCGGTAGTAGTTGACGAGCAGGCGGGAGTCGGAGATCGCGACTCCGTCGGTCCAGCCGATCTCGGCGAGCCGGTCCGGGATCGGATCGGTCGCGACCACGTCGCTCGTGATCACGAACAGCGAGCTGGCTACCTCGCTGATCTGCTGGAGCCAGGCGTTCATGGCGAGAACGACCCGCTCGGCCGTGACGGAGCCTCTCGCCGTGTGGACGCGCGGCGGGCGGGAGCGCTCGAGCCGGCACATCCTTGAGCGCTCGAAGATCCGCACCCCGCGCTCGATCGCGACCCGGCGCAGGCCGCGGGCGAGCAGTGCCGGCTGCACCGTCGCGCCGGTCGGCTCAAGCACGCCAGCCAGGTGCTCGGACGAGCCTGAGCGCCGGGCCACCTCCCGCGGCTCGAGCCGGGCAAAGGCCTCGACGCCGTGCCGTTCGATTGCCGCCAGCGTGCTCTCCCACGCTCCGACCTGGGCAGCGTTGGTTGCCGTCCAGAGCCAGCCGTCGTGGCGGTAGTGGGCGTCGATGCCGTTTCGACGGCAGAACTCGCCTATCGTCACGACCGCCTCCGCCGAGGCCCTCGCGAGGCGCACCGCCTCCTCGCCGCCGCAGAGGTGCTCGAGCTTCTCAAACTTCGCCCACCATGAGAGGACGAAGCCGCCGTTGCGGCCGCTCGCCCCACCGCCGCAGACGTCCGCCTCGACGACGACGACGTCGAGGGCGGGCTCGAGCTCCTTGAGACGCAGCGCCGTCCAGAGACCGGTGTAGCCGCCGCCGACGATGCAGATGTCGGCCCTCTCGTCGCCCTCGAGGCTCGGAGCGTCCTCGGCGCCGGCGAGTGCGTCGGCGAGCCAGAGGCTTCTGGCGCCGCCCGTGGTCACGGGTTCCCGGCCTCACTCGATCGCCACGACGACCGCAGCCCCGAAGGCGTCTGGGCATGCGCCCGCCAACCGTTCTGGCCTTCGCCGCCGGAGCCTGGCTCGCCCGGCCACTCGGAACACCGGGCCGCCACCTCGCCGCCCGCGACTGCTGGAACGACGTCACTCATCTAGACAGCGACCGAGTCCCTCGGGCGGGCGAGCTGGGCCTCGTACTCGGCATCCGATGTCTCCCCGACCAGCCTCCGCTCGCGAATGAAGGGGAGCGGGAGCGCCGGGTCCGGGGAGTCGATCTCGCGGGCGAGGCGGTGGCCGTCGAAGACGCAGTCGGCGATCAGGCGTGGCGCGGCGCAGTCGCCGACCCGGTAGACAGCCCTGATCCCCTCCCGCTCGAGAGCCTCGCGGTCGGTCTCAAGCTCGCGATAGAGATCGTGGTTCGAGAGGCGCTGCGTCACGAGGACGACACTGTCCGCCTCGATCGCCCCAGAGTCGCCCGCCACCCAGATGCTCCCCGTAGTGACTTCCCCGGGCTCGATCCTGTCGATGACCCGTTCCGTTACCACCCGGATCTCGAGCCGGTGGAGGAGCTGGTGGAGCCGGCCCATCTCACCAGTGAAGTGCATGTACGCCCCCGGGTGAGCGTTCGGCGTCACGTACGTGATCCTCTTGCCCTTGAGGGCAAGCTTCTCAGCTAGGCCGACGCCCATGAAGTAGCCTTCGCAGTCGTAGACGACCACGCGGTCGCCCGGAGCGTTTTTCCCCTCGAGCATCACCTGCTCCGGGGTGAGCACGTGCGTGAGCCGTGCGTCGGCTCCCGGGATCGGCTCGTGCGTGACATGGCTAAGCCCGTCCGTCGCCCAGCGGGCGCCGCTGGCGACGACGACGATCTCGGCTCCATACTCGCGAGCTCCCTTTGCGTCGATCCGGGTGCCGGTTAGCACCTCGACGTTCCTCAGCTTGCTGAGCTGGATGCGGCGGTAGTTGACGACTCGCGCCCACTCGCCGAGTCCGGGGAGCGTCGAGACCCAGCCGACGTAGCCGCCGATCTCCGGAGACGCCTCGACGAGATGGACACGCCGCATTCCGCGCATCCCCAGGACCCGCGCGCACTCCATCCCCGCCGCCCCGGCGCCGATCACGAGGACGTCGTTGTCGGCGTTCGCCGCTCGCGTGAACTTCTCCGGGTGCCAGCCACGGCGGTACTCCTCCCCCGCCGTCGCATTCTGGGAGCAAACAAGCGGTGGCCCGCCGATCTCCCACCGAGACACGCAGATGTTGCAGCCGATGCACTCGCGGATGTCATCGAGGCGGCCCTCCTCGATCTTCCTTGGCAAGAACGGATCCGCGATCGTCGCGCGCGCCGCGCCGATGATGTCGTATCGGCCGCTCTCGATCACCTCGACCATCGTGTCAGGGCTCGTGAACCGCCCAACGCCCACGACCGGCTTCGAGGTGAACTCCTTGATGCGACCGGTCCACTCGAGCTGATAGCCCTCCCTGAAGAACCTCGACGTGCCGATGTCTTCGCCCCAGTTCACGATCCCCGAGACGTTGATGTCCCACAGGTCGACCAGATGATCGACGAGCTGCACGAGCTTGGCGGCTTCGTCGAACGTCACCCCGGCGGGGCAGAGGGACTCGACGGCGAGCCGCGACGCGATTGCGCAGTCGTCACCGACGGCTTCCCGCACGAGCTCGAGCGTCTCCCGCCAGAAGCGCGCCCGGTTCTCGAACGAGCCGCCGTACCGGTCCGTGCGCCGATTGTAGAAGGGCGAGAGGAACTGCATCGGCCCGTAGCTGTTGGAGCCATAGATGTAGACGATGTCGAAACCGGCGGAGCGGGCCCGTCTCGCCGCCTCCACCCAGAAGCCCTGCAGCTCGCGGATCTCCTCCTCCGACACCTCCATCGGAACGGTGAGCGGGTCGATGTCGCTCGCGAGCTGGGATGGAGCCCGCGGTACCGCGCGCGACTCCATGCAGGGCGCGTGCGGGCCTCCGTACCAGAGCTCGACCCCCGCAAGCGCATCCGACGCGTGTACCGCGTCGCACATGCGTGCCAGGTTACGCACGTCCTCCGCATCCCACAGGCGTGCCGACACCCGATGGGTATCGTCGGACTCGGGGTGGATCGAGCAGTACTCGGTGCAGACCGCTCCCCAGCCGCCTTCCGCCTTGATTCCGCGGTGGGCGGCCTGGAAGCCCGGCTTCTCAGACCCGCCGCCCATGCAGTGAGGCGTCTGGTAGAAGCGGTTCTTCAGCGTTTTCGGCCCGATCCGGATCGGCTCAAACAGGATGTCGTACTTCGTGTCGCGCGCCATGCTCACGGCTCCTTCGCTCGAGTTGCTGACCGGATAGCTCTGGCTCCTGCTGCTTGCTCAGGCCGGGTGTAATCGCTCCATCCGGATCTCGCTCCCGAGACCTCATCAAACCGCGCAAACACGCATCTAGATCAACTTTGACCAACAAGATGCGCAATCATTCGCGCGTGATGTACGCGGTTCGCGCAAGTTGGGACGCTGTCGTTGCGCCGTTTCGTGGGCCATTCCGCCCCGAACGCGGGCCAGAAGCCCACGTCGGCGTGATCAGCTCGACAGGGCTGCTCGTGAAGCGCCATCCGGCGAGTGTCTGCGGGAAGGAGCGACGGGCCCCGTGGCGACGCCCGGGCACGGGCGGAGCGTCATCCGGTGCAGTGCAAGCCGCTCTGGGTTGTGATCGGGAGTCGCAGGCCGCTTCGATCCGAGCAGCGTCCCCGATCCCGGCGGGCTGAGCCCGACCCTACGCCGTCACGTGGGGCCTCTCGCCGAGACCGGTGTCGGTGTAGAGGAACTTGAACTTGTGCACCTTCATCTCGATCATGGTCTCGGTGCGGCGAACGCCGCCGAGGCCGCGGATCCGAGAGACGAGCTCCCAGAGCGCTTCGTTGTCCCGGCAGACGACCTGGACGTAGATGTCGGCGCTACCGATCAGGGTTGATACGTAGGAGACCTCGGGCCACGAAGCGATCGCCTCGACGACCCGCTCGTGGGTGTCCGCCTCGACTTGGACGAACACGAGCGCGAGGACCGAGTGGCCGAGGCGGAACGGGTCGGCGAAGGCGACGATCCGCAGGATCCCCGACTCCTGGAGGTTCCGGAAGCGGGCGCGGACGGTGGCCTCCGAGACGTTGATGTCACGCGCGATCTCGCGGAAGGAGCGTCGTCCGTCCTCCTGGAGATGACGGACGATCTCCCGATCGATCCGGTCGAGGGAATCATGGAAGACCATCCGGGGTGACGCTATCACGACGCCTCCCGGGCTCGTGGTCGAGCGGCCCCGCGACCGCGCCCACCCGCCGATTCGAGATCGGATCCTCCGGCGGTTCGGTTCCCGCATGGCCTGCTCATGCGGCAACTGCGAGGGAGAGCTCCGTGTCGGGAATGGGGGCGAGGTGCACCTCGCCCCCATTCCCTGTGGGTCTCGCCGAGCGGCGAGCGCTGCCCCGCCGAAGCCGCGCTCGCCCTCACTGCCTCCCGGTCAAGGAAGCCACGTCCGCCAGACGTCCTCGTGTCCGTCGATCCACGTCTGCGCGGCGGTGGCCCAGTCCTGGCCCTCCGAGTCGACCAGGAACGTGATCTGCTGCTGATCCTCGTTCGTGTAGCTGAGCTTCGACAGGAACGCGAATGCCTCCGGCGCCTTCTCCTCGAGGGCCGCCGAGAAGGTCTTGTAGAGGATGTCGTCCGCGTAGTCGCAGTCGTAGCCGGCGCCGCCCTGCTCCGCTGCCTTCGCGCACTCCTCGTCGAATGGCGGCAGCTCAACCTCGGTGAGGTCGTACTTCTCGAGCGCCCAGTGCGGGCTCCAGAAGTACAGAAGCAGCGGATCCTGATTGGCGAACGCGGAGTCGAGCGCGGTGAGCAGCGCTGCCTCAGAGCCGCCGACGACGACCTTGAGGTCGAGCCCGAGGTTCTTGACGATCTCCTCGTCGTAGGAGACGTAGCTCGGGTCGCCGAGGAGAAGCTGCCCTTGGTCGCCCGACTCGGCCGTCTTGAACAGCTGCTCGTTGCCCTTGATCCCCTCCCAGGTGGCGAGTTCCGGGTACTGGTCGAGCAGGTACGTCGGGACAAACCACCCGATGTTGCCGACCACGCCGAGCAGGCCGCCGTCGACAACGCCGCCGCTGGGATTCTCGATGTACTTGGCGTAGTCCTCCGCGTGGCCAGAGGGCCAGACCTCGAGGGTCACATCGAGGTCTCCGGCGGCCAGGGCAGGGAACTGGGCGAACTCGTCGAGCTCGACCAGCTCAACCGTGTAGCCAAGCTCCCGCTCGAGGAGGATCTTCGCGATATTGGCGTTCGCCGCCGAGCCAGACCACGGGCCGACGCCGATCGCGATCGTGGTACCCTCGCCGGGCTTGGCGGCAGGCTCCTCGGTCGGGGTCGGCTCGGCCGGCGCGGACTCGGTCGGCGGCGCCTCCTCCGCCGGAACCGTCGTGGGCGGTGCCGCCTCCTCGCCACCGCACGCTGCAGCGAGCGCGATCAGCACGATGGCCACCGCCGCAACGCCCCACAATCTCGTTCCCCTCACGTCTCCTCCTTTCGCCCTGGTTGGACCGCCGGGCTCGGCCCAGCGGTTGGCCGCGTCGGCCAAGAGAACAGGCGAGTCGAAGCACTCCTCGAGCGCGGCGCGGCGGCAGCCGCCTGGGTGATGCGATCGATGACGATCGCCAGGAGCAGGATGCTCAGCCCCGCTTCCACGCCCCGGCCCAGGTCGCTCTTCGTCAGCCCGAATACGACCTCGAGCCCGAGGCCGCCTGCCCCGATCAGCCCCGCGATGATGACGACGGAAAGCACCATGATCACCGTTTGGTTGATGCCGAGCATGATCGAGGGCTTGGCGAGTGGCAGCTGCACCTTGAGGAGAAGCTGGGATCGGGTCGAGCCGAGCGAGAGCGCCGCCTCGACCGCCTCCTTCGGCACCTGGCGGATTCCGAGGTTCGTAAGCCGGATGCCGACCGGGAGCGCGTAGACGACCGCTGCCGCGAGTGCGGGTACCCGTCCCGGGTCGAAAAGCGCGATCACGGGCACGAGGTACACGAACGCCGGCATCGTCTGCATCGTGTCGAGGAGCGGCTTCAGGGCACGCTCGAAGCGGTCGCTCCGCGCCGCCGCGACCCCGATCGGAACTGCGAGCGCGACAGAGACCGCGACCGCGACGATCACCTGGCTGAGCGTGTCCATCGCGACGTCCCACATCCCGAGGAGGCCGACGGCCACGAAGCCCGCCCCCGAGACCAGCGCCAGGCGCGGACCAGCCACCCGCCACGCCAGCAGAGCGGCCATCGCGGACAGGAGCCACCAGGGCTGCCCGAGGAGCAGGTCGCGGAGAGGATCGAGCCAGTACTGGATCAGGAAGTCGCGCAGGGCGCTCGTGCCGTCGTAGAGGTGCGTCTTCATCCACTCCACGGCCGCATTCGTCGGATCGCGCACGGAGAACGTGATCCCCTCGGGAACGTCCTGCTCGAGTAGAAGGCGTCCGATCACGATGGCACCGACAGAGACCGTCCCTGCCGCGACCCACGACGCCGGCCGTTGCAGCCTGCGCCCGCCGACACGGAGGGATCCGCCGCGCGAGTGCCGCGGGCGACCCCAGGCCTGGCTGACGCGGTCGAGCACGATCGCCATGACCACAATCGCGATGCCGCCGTTCAAGGCCTGGCCCACGTCAAGGTGCTGGAGGCCGTTCAAGACCTCCCGCCCCAGCCCGCCGGCGCCGACGATGGCCGCGATCACGACCATGCCAAACGCCATCATGATCGTCTGGTTGACGCCGAGCATCAGCGAGGGTCTGGCGAGGGGAAGCTCGACTTTCCAAAGGAGCTGGCGCGGGCTCGATCCGAAGGACCGGCCGACCTCGAGCGGCGTCGTCGGCACCTGCCGGAGTCCGAGGCTCGTCAGCCGTATGGCCGGGGGCATGGCAAAGATCACCGTGGCGATCACGGCCGTCGGATTGCCGATCGAGAAGAGCAGGACGAGGGGGAGGAGGTAGACGAAGGCGGGGATGGTCTGCATCCCGTCGAGGACCGGCCGGAGCGCTCGTTCCACGCGGTCGTTGCGAGCGGTCCAGACCCCGAGCGGCATGCCGATCGCAAGCGACAGGCCGACGGCCACGAGCATGAGCGCGAGGGTCTCGACACTTAGCTCCCAGAGACCGAGGAGTCCGAGCGAGAGCATGCCCGTACTCGAGAGGAGGGCGAAACGCCAGCCTCCCGCGATCGCCGCCAAGGCGCCCGTGCCGATGACCACGCCCAGCCAGGTAATCCACTCGAGTGCCGCCACGGCTGCGTTGAGGAGCGCGTCCAGCCCATCCTTGATCGGCGTGAGGAAGTCAACGAACACAGGGTGCGTCGCTCGGTTGCGCAGCACCCAACCCTCGAACGAGTCGAACCAGTCGCGCGCACCCAGGTTCCACGATTCCGGGAAGCCCCCGCCAATCGCGAGGCCCGCGACCGCGACCGCCACCGCGAATGCGATCCCGACAACCCATCGGGAGAGGCGCC
>WBZR01002191.1_pt1 | contig 21007 bp, 16 predicted proteins | sample 5204231 | NCBI WGS metagenome assembly WBZR01 (sample SAMN12412403, study PRJNA552823) | activated sludge metagenome | isolation source: activated sludge from anammox sidestream of wastewater treatment plant... | place: USA: Virginia | collected 2017-08 | reverse complement strand
GTCGCATCGGCAATCGTGCCGGTGCCCGCCTTGATGCCCTGGGCTTGCAGGTGGCGGTGCACCTGCTGGAAGTTCTTCACGCCCAGACGGTGGCGCTCCAGCAGGTGGCGGAAGCGGCACACCGTGGCAATTCACGCCTCCTGCAGGCCGGGCCGCTGAGCTCGGGGCGTCAAACGCAAAGGAAACTCGGGTATGGCGAAGTCAGTTGCAACGTCGCGATTCGAAACAAGGCTGCTTCGTCCGGCAAAGCCCGGGAAAGACCGTTCCTGGACCTTTCTTGTCCTGCCCAAGTCGGCGAGTGACAAGCTGCCGAGGCGGGGCAGGACGACCGTCGAGGGCACCATCAACGGCCATCCTTTCCGGGCGACGCTTGAACCCGATGGACGATTGAGCCATTGGCTGAGAGTGGACGAGGGGTTGCGCGAGGCCGCCCACGTGAACGCCGGAGATATTGTCACACTGGAAATTGCACCCGTGGAACCAGAACCGGAACCCAAAGTCCCATCCGATCTGCGTGAAGCCCTTGTGGCGTCACCAGGGGCCAAGGCAATGTGGGATGACACTACAACGATCGCGCGTCTGGACTGGATACACTGGATCACTTCCGCCAGGCAGCAGAGAACGCGCGAGAGCCGAATTCATGATGCCTGTGAAATGCTCGCGTCCGGAAAGCGGCGAGTCTGTTGTTTCGATCAGTCCGGCTTCTATAGCAAGAGCCTCAGCGCACCCGAGGCTGCGGAATAGATGAGGCCATCGCTCGCCTCCGAGGTGGCTGCCACGCCATGCGACAAGGCCGCTCATCGCAGGGGTCTCAGGCCAGGACTCGCCGAACGGTTGAGCAGGATTGCGCGATGAACCCGGTTATTCGCCAGGAATCCTCGTCGGACGTTGCGGCCATACATGCCCTTACGGTGGCGGCGTTCCTGAACGCACCACACGCCGATCACACGGAACAGTTCATCATTGATGCCTTGCGCGAGGCTGGCGCCCTGTGCATCTCGCTCGTGGCCGGGCAGGCCGGAGTAGTCGTAGGCCACGTGGCGGCATCGCCTGTTTCCATCTCGGACGGTTCAGCGGGCTGGTACGGGCTCGGCCCAGTCTCCGTCACGCCTGAGCTTCAGGGGCGGGGTATAGGCAGTCTCCTGATGCGGGCTGTGCTACACCGCCTGCAGGAGCGCGGTGCTGCAGGCTGCGTTCTGCTCGGAGATCCGGCGTACTACTCGCGCTTTGGCTTCAGGCCGGAGCCCGGGCTGGTGTTTCCCGACGGCCCTCCGGAGCATTTTCAGGCATTGCCTTTTGGCGCATCGTTGCCCTGCGGCGTGGTGACTTACCACGAAGCATTCAGTGCAGTGGCCGGCCGATCGCCGCAGGCGCGACGGCCCTGACGGGCCGCCGCCTGCGCTCGAAGGTCATGCGGACTACACAGGTTTCACCCCTTCGTTGCGATGACCTGGGCGATGAGGTCCCTGTGACCCGGAGCAAGAGCATGCAGAAGTCAGCCAGAAGCGCCGCCGCGGCCGATACGAAGTTCGTTGTACCCGCGCGCGCTGACAAGGGCCGTCTCGCCGGCCTCATCACCTGCCGCGAGCCGCCGGACCGCCGCGCCGCCGCCGTGGAGAAGCGCGAGCGCGACGTCAAGACCATCATCGGTTTCCCGTTGTGAGCGCGCGCATCGAAGATTATGCCCTGATCGGCGACTGCGAGACCGCCGCATTGGTCTCGCGCAGCGGCTCCATCGACTGGCTGTGCTGGCCGCGCTTCGACTCAGCGGCCTGTTTCGCCGCGCTGCTGGGAACACCCGAGCACGGCCGCTGGTCGATCGCGCCCAAGGGCGAGCCGAGGCGAACCCGGCGCCGCTACCGCGGCGAGACACTCATCCTCGAGACGTGCTTCGAGACAGCGGAGGGCGAGTTCCTTCTGATCGATTTCATGCCGCTGCGCGGCGGCGCGAAGGCCGGGCAGGAGAATGGCCGTGCCGTGTCGGACCTCGTGCGGCTGGTCAAAGGCGTGCGCGGGCGCGTGCCGGTGCGCATGGAGCTCGTTCTGCGCTTCGGTTATGGCAAGGTCGTGCCCTGGGTCACGCGGCAGCCCGACGGTGCCGTGGTTGCGATCGCCGGCCCGGATCTGGTCGCGCTGCACACGCACGCGCCGACGCACGGAGAAAATCTGACCACGGTCGCCGAATTCGAGGTCGCCGCCGGCGATACGGTCCCGTTCACACTCGGTTACGGAGCGTCCCATCTGCCGCCGCCGCGTGCGGTGGATTTCGAAACGGTGCTCGATGAAACGCAGTCGTTCTGGACGGACTGGGCGGGGCGTTGCGAATCCGCCGGTCCGTATTCCGAGGCGGTGACTCGTTCGCTGATTACGCTCAAGAGCCTGACCTATGCCCCCACGGGCGGCATCGTGGCTGCGCCAACGACCTCGCTGCCCGAGCGCATCGGCGGCGTGCGCAACTGGGACTACCGTTACTGCTGGCTGCGCGACGCCACCCTGACGCTGCTGGCTCTGACCAACGCGGGCTATTTCGACGAGGCCCGTGCCTGGCGCGATTGGCTGTTGCGCGCGATTGCCGGCCGGCCGAGCGAGCTGCAGATCATGTACGGCGTCGCCGGCGAACGCCGCCTGGCCGAATGGGAGGTGCCCTGGCTGCCCGGCTACGAGAATTCGCCGCCGGTCAGGATCGGCAATGCCGCTTCCACGCAGCTCCAGCTCGACGTCTTCGGCGAGGTGATGGATGCCCTGCATCAGGCGCGTGCGGGCGGCATGTCCGCCAGCGGGGCCGGGTGGGACCTGCAACGTGCCCTGATGCGGCATCTGCAAAGCGTCTGGATCCGCCCGGACGAGGGCATCTGGGAGACGCGCGGCGGCGCGCGCCAGCTCACGTATTCCAAGGTCATGGCCTGGACCGCGCTCGACCGGGCGATCAAGAGTGCGGAGGGTTTCGGCCTCGACGGGCCGCTGACCGAGTGGCGCGCGCTGCGCCAGACCATCCACCAGGAGGTCTGCGCACACGGCTTCGATGCGGACATGAACAGCTTCGTACAGTCCTACGGTTCGAAGCACATGGACGCGAGCCTCCTGCTTCTGCCGGGCGTCGGTTTCCTGCCGGCAAGTGATCCACGCATCCGCGGCACCGTCGCCGCGGTCGAGCGCCATCTGCTGCACGACGGTTTCCTGCTGCGTTACGATTCCGGCGACGGCGACGACGGTCTGCCGCCGGGCGAGGGCACGTTTCTCGCCTGCAGTTTCTGGCTCGCCGATGCCTGGCTGATGCAGGGCCGCCGGGACGAAGCGGCCGCGCTGTTCGAGCGTCTGCTGGGCATCCGCAACGACGTCGGCCTGCTGGCCGAGGAATACGATCCTCGCCTGGGCCGCCAGGTCGGCAATTTCCCGCAGGCCTTCTCCCACGTCGCGTTGATCAACACGGCCTACAATCTCGCCGGCGCCCGGACGCCGACCGTGGAGCGCGGGCAAACGGGTGCGCGACCGAACGTTTGAGCAGGCGGGTCGCGGCCATGAAAAAGCCTCTGGCACGGCGTGGCAGCGCGCCTTGCGCGATACGCTCATGCGGCAGGCCGCGGCACCCGCCGGGGACGCGCATCGGGTGGTACGCCGCGGCCGTCAGGCAGACCGCGATCTGCGCGCGGACCTGGCCGATGAATCGGCTCCTGCGTACGCCGCCCACACCCTTCGGCTACGCAGAGGGATCGGCCGGCGGTGTGTTGCCACCGTTCCTTCGCGCACCCCGGTACGCGAGGCTATACAGAGCGGGCAGCACCAGAAGGCTGAGCATCGTCGCCGAGATGATGCCGCCGATGACGACCGTCGCCAGCGGGCGCTGTACTTCGGCGCCCGTACCGGTGTTCATTGCCATCGGCAGAAACCCGAGAGAGGCAACCAGGCCAATCATCAGGATCGGCCGGAGTCGCAGCAGCGACCCCTCGATGATCGCCTCCCGCAGCTGCAACCCGCGGTCGAGCAGGTCGCGGAACGCCGATACCATCACGACACCGGTCAGGACAGCCACCCCGGACAACGTGATAAAGCCGACACCGGCCGTGATTGAAAGAGGTATGTCGCGAATCAGCAGGGCTGCCACCCCTCCGGTAAGCGCGAGCGGGACGCCGCTGAACACCAGCAACGCGTCCTTTATCGACCCGAAGGTCATCATGAGCAGGCCCAGAATCAGCAACAAGGCCATCGGTACAAGAAGCGACAAACGCCGGCCCGCCGATTCGAGCTGCTCGAAGGTGCCCCCGTAGGCCAGCCAGTAACCCGGCGGCAGGCGGATCTCGCGCTCGACGCGTTGCCGTACTTCCGCCACGAAGCTGCCCAGGTCGCGTCCGCGCACGTTTGCCGAAACCACGAGCCGGCGCTTGCCATCCTCGCGGCTTATCTGATTCGGGCCGACACTCTCGGAGAACTCCGCCACCTCGGCCAGAGGCACCTGGCCGCGGCCGTCCGGCAGCGGGACCGAGAGACGCTCGAGCGCCCTGGGGTCGTTGCGCATGTCCTCTGGCAATCTCACGACGATGTCGAATCGCCGATCGCCGTCAAAAATGCGTCCTGCTTCCCGACCGCCAACGGCCGTCGACACGACCTCCTGCACGTCATCAACGGTCAATCCCAGGCGTGCCAGCGCCTCACGCCGCGGCATCACCGAGATGACGGGCAGCCCAGTCACCTGCTCCACCTTGACCTCCGCTGCACCGCCGACCTTGTTGAGAGCCCCCGCGATTTCGTTGCCGATCGCCAGCAGCACATCCAGATCGTCGCCGTAGACCTTTATGCCCAGATCCGATCGCACGCCGGATATCAGCTCATTGAACCTCAGCTGGATAGGCTGGCTGATCTCGTAGTTGTTGCCCGGCGCGCCCGATATGGCCCGTTCCAGCTCCTCGATCAGCTGCGTCCTGCTCTTGTGGGGATCGGGCCACTGTTCCGCCGGCTTCAACATTACATAACCGTCCGACACGCTGGGCGGCATCGGGTCGGTGGCCACCTCCGCAGTGCCCACCCGCGCAAACATCGTCTTCACCTCGGGCCGGGTGAGGACCGCCTTTTCCAATGTGCTTTGCATCGCAAGGGACTGCGTGAGGCTCGTGCTCGGAATGCGTAGCGCCTGTATGGCGATGTCCCCCTCGTTGAGATTCGGGATGAACTCCGAACCCATGCGCGCAGTGGCCCAGCCAGTGACCACGACCAGGGCCATCGCGGCCAGGACGACCGGCAGTCGGAACCGCAGCGCGAGGGTCAGGAGCGGATGATAGCCACTCTTCGCGAGCCGGACGACCCAGCTCTCCTTTTCCTCCACCCGGCCCTTCAGCAACAGCGCGCAGGCCGCCGGCACGAAGGTCAGCGACAGGATCAGCGCGCCGACCAGGGCTGCCACGACCGCAAACGCCATCGGCTTGAACATCTTTCCTTCGACGCCAGTGAGGGCGAAGATGGGTACATTCACGAGCGCCACCACGACGACGCTTACAAGACTGGGGACAAACACTTCCCGGGTAGCCATGTATATCGTGTGCAGCCGTTCCTCCGTCGACAGCACCCTCCCGTGGTGCTGGTGCTGCCGTTGCGCCAGGCGAAGGAGACAGTTCTCGACGATGATGACGGAGCCATCGACTATCAGACCGAAATCGAGCGCACCCAGCGACATCAGGTTCGCGCTGACCCGGCTTTCGACCATCCCCGTGATGAGCATGAGCATGGACAGGGGAATGACGAGCGCCGTGAGCAGCGCGGCGCGCACGTGGCCGAGCATTACCAGGAGAACCACCGTGACGAGGAGTGCCCCCTCGAAGAGATTCTTCTGCACGGTGGCGATGGTCTTCCTGACGAGATCGGTTCTGTCGTAAACGGGCTCCGCCGTGACACCGGCCGGCAGGGTCCTGTTGATCTCCTTCAGGCGCTCGGCCACGCGCATGCTCACGGTGCGGCTGTTCTCGCCCAACAACATGATGGCGGTGCCGAGGACGGTCTCCTCGCCGTCGCGTGTCGCGGCGCCGGTGCGCAGTTCCTTGCCGACCGCCACTTCGGCTACATCGGAGATGCGAATGGGCTGTCCTTCACGTGTGGCGACCACGATCTTCTCGAGATCCCCGACATCCTCGGCCTGCCCGGGCGCGCGCACCAGGTATTGCTCTCCCCGACGCTCTATGTACCCGGCGCCAACGTTGCTGTTGTTGCGCTCGAGTGCCGCGATGACGTCGGCGAAGCCGAGCGACAGCGCATGCAACCGCGCGGGGTCCGGCGTGACGTGGAACTGCATCGCGTAACCGCCGATGCTGTTGATCTCCGCGACGCCCGGCACCTGGCGAAGCTGGGGCCGTATCACCCAGTCCTGCAGGGTGCGCAGCGCCATGGCGTCATAGGGACGTCCATCCGGTTGACGCGCATCCGGACGGGCTTGCACGCTGTAAAGGAAGATCTCGCCAAGTCCCGTCGCGACCGGACCCATCTCGGGCTCCAGACCGCCCGGGATCTGACCCGCCGCCTCCTGCAGGCGTTCGTTCACGAGCTGACGCGCGAAGAAGATGTCGGTGCCGTCCTCGAACACGACCGTGACCTGGGAGAGTCCGTAGCGGGACAGCGAGCGGGTGTATTCCAGGTGCGGCAGGCCCGACAGTGCGATCTCCACCGGGAAGGTGATCCGCTGTTCCACCTCCAGCGGCGTGAAGCCCGGGGCCTGCGTGTTGATCTGGACCTGGACATTGGTGATATCGGGAACGGCATCGACCGGAAGCCGGCTGTAGTTCCAGATGCCGAGACCGGCGACCAGCACAACGAGGCTGAGAACCACCCATCGGCGCTCGATGGAGAAACGGATGATTGGGTCGAACATCGGGCGACTCCTAGTGTTCGTGGGCCGCGCCGGCCTTCTCGATATCCGCCTTGACGACGAAGCTGCCGGCCGACACGTAGCGTTCGCCGGGTTTCAGACCATCGACGATCTCGACGGACGAGGCATCGTTCCGTCCCAGGATGACCTTGCGTGCCTCGAAGCCATGCTCCCCGGCCACGAACACCGCGGAGGTACTGTTCATGTCCTGCACCGCCTCCCTGGGCACGAGCACCGGCACCTCGAGCTCCTCCGTGACCACGCTCGCCGTGACGAATGACCCTGGCCTCCAGCTGCCGTCGGAATTGTCGAGAACGATGCGCGCGCGCACCGAGCGGGTATCCGGATCGGCCAGCGGCTGCACGTAGGATATCCGGCCGTCCGTGCGGTGATCGGTGCCGGTAACGGTCACTGTTGCGAGGTGCCCCTCGCGGATCAGGCCGAGATCCCGGGAATGCACGCTGAGGTCCACCCACACGGTGCCGAGGTCCGCAATCGTGAACAGCGACTCCGCCGTATCGGCGCTCTCGCCCAACGTGGCGTGCTTCTCGATGACGACGCCCGCGATCGGCGCGGTGACCTCCAGCCGGGACAGCGGGTATGCTCCGTCCTCACCGAGCTTTCTGATCGTTTCCTCGGCTATGCCAAGCGCGAGCAGCTTTTGACGCGTTTGACGTTCCGCGATTCGCGCCTCGGCAAGCCCGTGTCTGGCTGCCAGGTAGTCCTGCTCGGCAGAGATCCTTTGCCGCCAGAGCTCCGCCTCGCGTGAGTACGTCGCCTGGGCGAGCGACAGCCGGGATGTCGCCGCAAGATGCTCGGCCTTGAGATCCGCGAGGTCGCGGCTCTCGATCACTGCCAGCGCATCGCCGGCCGCAACCTTGTCCCCGAGGGTCCTGTGCACTTCGGTGATGACACCGCCCACCCGTGGGACCACATGGGCGAGCCGATCGGCGTTCAGAGTGATCTGGCCGGAGACATCCTTGCTGATCACCAGCTTGCCAGGACCGGCCTCCGCGACGACGATCCCGGCCTGAGCCATCTGCTCCGGGGTGAGTCGCGCTGCTTCAGCCTCGTGCTCTCCATGCTCGCGTGTTTCATCCTCGTGCACACCGCTGTCGGGGGCCGTACGCGATTCCTCGTGCGGTTCCTCATGGACATCGGGTGCGGCCTGCGTGCCGCCGGCGGTGTGCTCATCGGCTGCATGGACGGGCGCAAGGGTGGGCAGGCACCACAGGAGGACGACCGGAATGGTCAGACAACGGTGCGGCAGTATCCGGGAACTCATGATCGGTCTCCTGTAGTGTCGGCCCCGGGCACGTGATCGGCCGATGACATGCCGCTGCCCGCGAGCCGATCCAGATCGGCGCGGGCGGCGTGATATCGGATCAGGGCGTCGATGTACTCCGTTCGTGCGTCAAACAGCGTTCGCTGGGCTTCCAGCACATCCGCATAGGCGAACTTGCCATGGCGATAGCCGGCCACCGTGGCCTCGTAGGCCTCCTTCGCGACCGGCAGCACTTCGTCCCGCGTGATCGCAACCTCCGCGCGTGCGGATTTCAGGTGCTCGTAGGCGTCGTATAGATCCGTGAGCAGGCGGATGCGGGCCGAGCGCTGATCGGCCTCGGTGGCCAGGGCGAGGAACCGCGCCTCCGCGATGTCGCCCTGGCCGCGATTGAACAGCGGCAGCGGCACCGATATGGATGCAACGAGGCCGACATCGTCGGGTTCGGCAAAATGCCGGATGCCGCCACCCACGGTGATGTCGGGCGTGCGCTGGCTCTCCGCAAGGCGCAACTGCGCGCGGCGCAGTTCCATCTCCGTCGCCCATCGCGCGAGGTCCGGGTTCATCTCCAGCCGGCCGGAAAGCACCTCGAACGCGGGGACCGGGCCGAGGTGCTCCAGGTCCTCGTCAGCGCGCTCGAACACCGCTTCGTCCGCATCCCACTGCGCGGCCAGCCTTCGGCGAGCCGCCTCGAGCTCGGACCTGGAGCGGGCCACCTCGATGCGTGTACGGGTCGCCGCCACGCGTGCCCGCGTCCCCTCCACGGGCGAGACCTTGCCCGCCTTGATGCGCGCGGTCACCACACGCACGACCTCCTCGGCGAGACCGACCAGGTCCTCGGCCACTTCGACCCGCTGCTGCGCGCCCACCACGGTGACGAACGCCTTGCGCGTGCGGGCGATCACGTCCAGCCGCTTGCTCTCGCGGTTCCAGACTTCGAGATCACGGTCCAGTCCCGCCACCCTGATTCGCTTGCCACGCTTGTCGCCAAGCTCGATGAGCTGACTGACCTGCAGCGTGGTCTCAACGCTGGTGAGGCCGGTGGCATCGCCATTGCCGGCGAAGTTCTCGAGCTCGACCGCGGCTTCCGGATTCGGTCGGGTTTCGGCCTGGGTGATCCGCCCTCCCGCTGCCGCAATCCGGCACTCGGCCGCAAGCAGATCGGGCTGGCTGCTGATCGCACGTGCAATCGCCTCGTCGTTGCCGAGTATCGGACTCACCTGGTGTGTCGCCGGGGAGGAGGCCTGGCACGCGAGCGACTCGGCGAAAGCGCCCTGCCAGATCGGCACAGCGGTCACGAACCACACAAGGCATATCAATGCAGGGCACCTGTTCATGCCTCTTGCTCCGAAAAGTGAAATACCGCGGTCGCGTCGACTGCACGCGATCGAAGCCCGTAAGGGCGAAGGGGAAATGCAGGCTAGATCAGCAGGGAGACTGTTCGACGTTCGGCGAGTAGCGGATTGGAAAGCAGTACCGGGCACAAGCTCGGTCGCTGGCGACGATGGACGCGCTCAGTCCAAACCGCGGCCGCGGCCGCGAGGAATTCCGGCGCCTCGGAGTTCGGCTTCCCGGGCAGGGGAATCGCGTTACTGGCGCGCGTGACGCCAGACCTGGCGATTTCCAGGTCAACGCAGTCGCCGCAGTGGGCTGCGTCCCTCACCGCATGACGATGCAGTACGTCCGGCCCGGTGGCTGGAGACGCCGCCTTCAGTCCATCGGGGTGCTCCATGCAGCGGCTGAGACTCTTGACCTCGACCGCGACATGGCCGTCCTTGCTCAGGCACAACAATTGAGCGGCGGTCGCCAGGCTCGGCGACAACGCCGCCAGCCAGACAACGGGCAGCAGGAAGATGCAGACCAGCCGGTTCATCGTGGGAAAGGCACTGCGCATGCCGGGATCCTACCGGCGCATGTCCCGTACGTCTACCGCGATCCTCCGCAAGGCGGCCACCCGCGAGCCAGAGACGGCCCCGCACCGCCCGCCATGGTATTGGGTATCGGGAAGACTTGCGATGACGATTCGCGGCAACTACGCTCACGTTATCGCGCAGGGATGCAGTGAGCCCGAGGGGCGTTGCCGGAGGGCTGAAAAGCAGTGCATGGCAGTCGAGGCTTCAGCCGCGGCCATTCTTCAGGTATGCCGAAACCGTCGAGTCACCACAGCCATCAGCACCCCGGCGACCAGAGCGCCGGACGCGGAGGATGCGGGCACGATGCCCACGTTCACGCTCCACGCGACTTCGGCACCGCATTCCTCATCGGCATCGGTCTGAACCTGACATTCGTCGTCATGGAAGGCGTTTTCGGATGGCTCGCAAACTCGATCGCCCTCGTTGCGGATGCCGGACACAACCTGAGTGATGTGCTGGGACTTGCAGCGGCATGGACCGCCACGCTGCTGGCACGGCGGCGCCCGTCCGTCACCCATACCTACGGTCTGCGCCGCGGTACGGTGCTCGCGGCGCTGATCAATGCGGTCCTTCTGCTCATGGCAGTCGGCGCCATCGTGTTCGAGGCGCTGCGTCGGCTGGTCGAGCCCGGGGACGTGGCGAGCGGGACCGTGATGGTGGTGGCGGGCATCGGAGTCGTCATCAATGGTGTCACGGCATGGCTGTTTGCGGCAGGCCGCGCTCATGACATCAATGTTCGCGGCGCATTTCTGCACATGACCTATGATGCATTGATATCCCTGGGCGTCGTGGCGGCAGGTGCCGCGATCATGGCGACCGGCTGGATGTGGCTCGACCCCGCTGTCAGCCTGGCGATCGCCGGTGTGATCGTCATGGGCACCTGGGGATTGCTGCGCGAATCCGTCGGCATGTCCCTGGACGCGGTGCCGAGCAACCTGAGCCTGGACGACGTACGCACGTTTCTGTTGCGACAGTCGGGCGTGTCGGAGGTACACGATCTGCACGTCTGGTCGCTCAGCACGACGGAAACCGCCCTGACGTGCCACTGCCTGATGCGGGATGGGCACCCTGGCGATGTCTTCCTGGTAACGGTCGCGCAGGAATTGCGTACACGATTCGGCATTCAGCACGCCACCATCCAGATCGAGGTGCATCCGGACGTACCGTGCGCCCTCGAACCGGATCACGTGGTATGAGTGCCTGTCACGCCAGGCAGGCGCGCGCCTCCGGGCATCACGCCCCGGATCCGGAGTACCCCTTGAAAGGGCGCATCTGATGCGATCAGGGGGCGATGCGGCCTGCGGGTGACAGGCTGAAGAAACTGGCTGGGGGACTAGGATTCGAACCTAGATTGACGGAGTCAGAGTCCGAACACACCCCGTTCCTGAATGTTACCGTCCGTCGCTGTATCTATTTAAATCAATTTATTACGTGATGCACGCGTGCCTACTTGTTCCCGTGCGTTCCGGGAAATCTTGATTCAAATTTGATTCAAACCTTAATCCGGCTATCATTCCGTGGCAAACGGAGGTGTCATGGGATCACACCGCATAACTGAGCAATTCATCCGGTCTCTCGGCAGGGTCCCCCGTCGTCGGCTGATTAGTGACCAGCAGTTGCAGGGCTTTTATCTCGACGCCCGTGAAAGCGGTCGCCACCGGTACATAATTCGTTACGTATTCCGCGGGCTCCCAAAATCGCTCGTCATCGGCCGTGTTGACCTAATGAAGTTGTGGGAAGCCCGAAAGCTCGCCTACGAGGCCTTGGGCAAAGCTCACCGGGGAGAAGATCCGGCCGTCGAACGCCAGACCAAACGCAAGATTCCCACGTTCAGCAGCTTGGCAAACGAGTGGTTAGAGCTGAAATCGAGCAAGGTCAGTATTGGCGATGATAAGGCCAAGCTCGAAGCGGAATTGGTTCCGTCGTGGGGTAATCGGCACGTGGACGGCATTTCTACGATTGACGTGAAGCGGGAGCTTGACCGGATTCGCGACGAGAGAAAGCTAGCCGACGCGACGGTGAATCGATATCGTTCTCTGATCTGTGCGTTGTTCAATTATGCCAAGGATGAGGGATACATCAGCGAGAATCCCGTAAACAAGCAGCTCAAGCCGCTGCCTGAGAATAATGAGCGTCAAAGGTACCTTAGTGAAGCGGAGGCGGTCCGCTTGGAGGAAGCACTCCAGTCAGAGCCGCAGAATGCCGCAAATGCGATTCGCATGATGCTCCTTACCGGGCAGAGAAGGAGCAACGTGCAGAGCATGTGCTGGAGCGACATCGATAGGGAGCATAATATCTGGACAATCAGAAAGACGAAACAACAGAAAATCCAGCATGTGCCGTTGGTCCCCGCGGCCGTCGAGATCCTTGATCGGCAAGCGACAACGCGACGGATGGACAATCCTTATGTCTTCCCTGGTCGGGACACCGGAACGCATCTGCAGAGCGTTCAGCGAATTTGGGAAAGTGCAATCAGGAAGGCGAAGCTGAAGGAAATTCGGCTGCATGATCTACGGCACAGCTTTGCGAGTTTCGTCGGTATGAGCGGAGGCTCATTACTTGTCATCGGTCGCTTATTGGGTCACAGCGATCCCAAGGTAACCCAGAGGTACGCCCACCTTGCCGATGAGTATCTTCGTGGATTCGCCAATGCGGCGGCTGAAAAGGCTGTGAGCACGGGGAATAACGAGGCAGCTGACAATGTTTGACACCGGTGAATCAGACGACGCCGATCACAAGTGGTTAACCAGCAAGGAGCTGGCGCATCGCCTCGGGCTGAGCGAGGGCACATTGCGCAAGTGGCGACATTATGAGAAGAAGAACCAACCACCTTACAGCCACGTTGGGGGCGCCATTCGCTACCGATGGGGCGATGTGCGTGCGTGGTTAGCCGACAATCAGGGTCGTCGAGTGAACTATCAGGTTCTGGTTGACGACGTTCAGATCCCGTCGCCAGAGATAATAACCTCCTGGGTAGAGGACTGACCTCGGCGTCCACAGGCCGCACTCGCCGCACTTCTCGGACACGAGTCCGATGATGTCACTTACGGGCGGTACGGCAAGGACTTCCGCGCCGGCATCATGGCCGACGTAGTCGAAAAGCTGACCTTCGAGGAGTATACGAAGGGGCTCAAGCCGTTCGTGGTGAGGCGGTGATCCCGCCTCACCGCATCGTCTACTAGCTCAGCGGGCGTTCGACCGGACAGCGGGCAGTAGGTCGCTTTTCGACATCAAGAACGACGAACCGCCGACGCTGGCAGCCGAACTCAAAATGGTTGACTTTGCCAACTGCCTCGCAACAGTTACGGAGTTCCCGACATGACCAATGGACGCTACGGCAAGGATTATCGCCCGGCAGTTATGGCCGATGTGGTGTCGAAGCTAACCTTTGAGAGCTGCACAGCGGCGATTAAATCCTACACGCCAAGACGGTGACTGCGCATTCTTCCCTGAACGTCGGCATATGACTCTGATCACTTACGCGAAACTCGTCGCTGAGTGCAGATTGAATCAAGATAAGTTGCTTATCGCGGGTTTTACTCGCCAAAGTACATAAGCGCCGTATTTCGCGCCAACTGCTCCGCTGAGCCCGCATAAGGATCGATGTCAAACTCAGCCTTTGTCCGGTCGTATATATGCCACGTTTCCAGTTCGCGGGCCGTCAGCATGATGACCCGCTGTCGGTAACGATCATTGATTGACTTGGCGGCATCAATCTCTTGCTGCGTAAACTCGCAAAGCTTCGCCAAAAGAACAAATGTGTCAAAACGTGTACGTGGGAATGCGTCAGCGACCGTTTTGAGTGTCCTGATGTCGGCCGGATCAATGGTGCCCCCGTCGCTCCCATTCCCCTTCTTGCGTCCGCGATCCTTGCATTCAGCGAGAATAATCGTCGCCCTCTTCGGATAGCGCCCACGGACCAACCACACAAAGTCCACCTCGCACGTTGGCAAATCGGGGTTGTCCTCGGGCACGAGGTCAAGCGATGTCGTGTACATGTCGCGTTCGAAGCCGTCACTAAGATTGGTTTTAAGTTGCTGCAATGTGAGCGTCACGGGAACGGCACCCTGCGCGTTTCTCTCCGCGCCCAATAAACCGGACCGACGGTAATGACATTCGCCGGTTACCAACTGCCGCGTGGCGTCAAAGTCACGGCCGCACATCTCGCACGTGACGCGCTGCTTAAGAACATCTAGTGCGGTCCAACTAGCCATCCGGCAATGCGGACAGCTCAGCAGCGATCCCATTCGAAACAGTCCCTTCTCTACTAAATATGTAAAGACGTCGCACGCCCTGAGCTTGGTTCCATGCGGACGCGGCTCTATGTAAAGGTTCTCGAAATCCTTGAAGCTCGTGGTCGGATTCTCGGGATCTCTACTGCCAATCTTGTTGATCGCCTCCCGCGCGGTGAACGGATCTGTAGGGCCGAATGTTTTAAGCAGCCGCCGCACGCCCGGGATCTTGAATACGGCCGCACCGCGCAGCCCACCCATCTGGGCGATAAGCTGCCGGGTAATCAGTCCACCTGAACTAGGGCGTACGGAGAACCCGGCGAGACGGAATACTCGTTCAAACAGATCGGCGACCGGCAACGCATACACGAAGGCATCCGAGTCGGCAGCATCGATGACCAAGCCAATGCGCTCTGGCTCAACTCGGAACCTGCTGTAATCGAAATGCATCGTCCGAGCGAAATACTCATTTAAGTCGGGTATGTAGGGGGGCGCGAGTGTGTGAAGCTCGTCATCGTACAGACCACCAATAAAGGACAGCGACGCGACAAGGTGCTGGGAATGGAACCAGATATCACCGCAGAAGGGCTTGTCGCCGAGCGCAAATGACAGTTTGGGTTTGCCTGTCTCGGCCACGAGGACGCCGAGTTGTGTAGTTTCGCCGAGGATCATCATCGGCGCTTGTATGTTGAGCCCATTCCATGAACCCACATCAAGTCCGCAGATAGTTAATGGCCCCGTCCCGAATATCTCTTGCAGTTCAGTGAGGTGGACCTTCGGATTGAGCGAGCTAGTTTCGCGGCGTTCCCAGACTGCCACGCCCCGTTGAACCCCGAATCGCCGAAATGCCAGCGTCTCGTTCGTTATCTTCGTCCAGGCAGGAATGATTTGCTGATAGCGAGGCAGGTGATTCCGATCTACAAAGAACACTGCAGTGTCGGTGGCTCTCAGATTCCAGCAGTTAACCAAGTCGTCGACATTTGTGGAGTCGCCCAAGTAGAACCCAGCATAGTTCCAGTTGCTGTGGATACTATAGTGTGGCTCCAATCCATAGCGACAAATGTAGGATATGCTTGGATGATATATAAGGTCACTCGGAATGACCGTGTCTTGATCGATATGCTGTTCCGTGGCTTCGCCCGCCCGCTTTAGCATCTCGCGGTAATCGATGTGCGTGTCGGCAACGTGCGGGTATTCGCCAAGGTGCATGAGGAACACATCCGACAGTGGGTCATGGACGTCCCATCCAAACAGCCGAAGTCCTTTGCCCTTGATCGATGTCCAGGCCGGCGAGTCCCTTAGATGCACCAAGGCATTGTGCACATCCAATACTTGCGCCCGGGCGTCATGTTCGTTTTGACCCGCGAAAAGGCCATCACTAAAGAACGGATTAATCAGGTGGGGGAAGCGCTTTGGAAACGCTTTCACGGTGTCGGATTCGCCAATTGGGACGATCATGTCAGCTCGGAATACTTCGACGATCTGGTCAGCTTCGGCGACGCGGTCTACGACAACAATTGGATTGAACCGGCCTCCCCACATCGTATGCGAAAGCCTTGCGGCCTTGCGAAACGCACTGATGTCGCCCGCGCCAATGGCCCAGCAGATACGGAGTGGGCGGTAGCAAATGTTGACGCGGACGGTATCCATTACGTCAAGCGGCTAGGTTGCCTTGTATTCCCGGATGGCCATTGATTTTACGTGCGCAACCCCCGTCACGACTATACCCGCGTATTGGCGCGTCTCCAGCACTGAATTGGGGCGGCGTCGAGAAACAACGGAATGGGAGCAGTTCCCACTATTTTTTTCGGTTCCGCGTCGCCACCTCTACCGCGGGTTTACCATCCACCACTCCGCAGCTTCTGACGCTTATCCAAATGGGTACGTCTAGGCGGATGCTGCCACCCCGCTAATGCCCGCATCGTGCATCAGATGGCGCAAAATCCCAGCCGCCTCATGATCCGCTGCACCTGACAGAGACCCCATTGCCCGCCTCGCGGCGACTTGATACCGAGCTGGTTGAGTTCCACAACCATCTGACGCTGGGGCATTCCCGCCGCCCGGAACCCGTTGATGACCCCGGCGAGTCTGGCGGCGAATGCGTCGGCTTCCGCCGCCCGCTGGTCGAGGTGCCCTCTCAAGTTAGCCGGCCCGGTCTCCCCGAGCTTTACCCCCCGGGCCTTGGCCGCCGCCAGTGCCGCCTTTGTCCGGGCGCTGATCTGATCCCGCTCCCACTCCGACATGACGGCATGCATCTGCAGCATGACCTTGTTGGCGTGCGGCATGTCGGCGGCAACGAATTCGCACCCGGACTCAATCAGCCCGGAGACGAAGTGAACGTTCCGGGCCAGCCTGTCGAGCTTGGCGATGACCAGCGTCGCCTTGTGCTTCCGGCACGCATCGAGCGCCGCCCGCAGCTGAGGTCGCTTCTGGAGCGCGTTGGCTCCCTTCCCGGTCTCGACCTCGGTGAACTCCCCGAGGAGCTTCCACTGCCCGCCGTTCAAGTAGCCGGCCACCGCCGCCTGCTGGGCTTGTAGCCCCAGCCCGCTCTGCCCCTGCTTCTGGGTGGATACCCGGTAGTACGCGATGAATCTGCCCGTTGCCATGTCTGCCTCCGCGTTGGTCCTCATCTGAGGTCGCTCGTCCTATGTGTAGTCAGACTGTAGGACGAGGCCAGCGAGGGTCCAAGGGTGGGCTGTGGCCGACCCCACAAGGCGGCGCGGGGGTATTTATTTCGGGTACCGGCAGCGGGTGGTTGAGGATGATCCTTGCTGGGGGGCTGGAGTCAGCGCTCCGGGGGGAAACAGATCGCGTGACTATAATAGTGGCCTTGACCGGAGTTGCCGGTCGTCACTGATGGATGCAGGAAACCTTATACATGAGTCCACGCGCGAGCAGCAGTTCGAGGTCGAAGGGCGGCAAGAAAGCACGTCGCAAAAAAGTTTCTCCCCCGCACCGTGACTATGCGGCAAGAAGCCTTGGCGTTCTGCAGCTTGTGTTATCCGCCGCCAGTGACCGGGTGACTCGTGCTTTAGTAAGTAAAGGGGTCTTAAGTAAAGCATTATTATCCTCCATACCGGCCTGTACATCCCCCACACCATACCGATATGAACCGTTAACGCCTGAGGTGTATGACCATCTGTTCGGTACATGGCATCTGACTCACCAGAAAGCGCTAGCCAATCGCAGGGCTAAGCCACCACCCCCGCCATCGCCGCTGATGGTAATGTTGATGAAGTACCGCAAGGGGGTCATGCCGAAGGTCATCGGTAGAAAGTCATTCAAGTACGCCATCACACACGCGTGGCCTGCATGGCGAGATGCGGCCGAGGAGTTGAAGATGGCCTACTACCAAGCCGCACTCGACCAGCTGCCGGCCTCGTGTGCATTCTCCATGAACTTGTCCGACCAAGAGCAAACCCAGGCCCTGCTCCACCCAAGCTACTTCATCGGCCGCATGCGACGCCGGATCGAGCAGACGCTGCGGCGTAAGTTGGGGCGGAAGGTGCCATTCTGGTTCGCCCTGGAGGTCACTAAGGGGAGGGGTCGGCGTCGGCGTCACCGTCCACATCTGCACGGGGCGCTGGCTATCAGCTGGGCTGAGCGCCAAACTGTCCAGCAAGCCCTTTGTGCATGCACGGGTATCCCGGCGGCTATCGGACTTCAATACGCCGTGAACATCACGAACTTCGACTCGTCGGCATTCACCGGAACCAGTTATCCCCATCCCACCACGTTGAGCTGGGCGGCCGGGTACGCGACCAAGGACTTCAAGCACACCCGACAAGTGGTGGTCGATCCGGAATCTCGCCTCTCGGCCGTCAGCGGCCTGATTCAACCAGCCAAAGCGCTCTACAAGCACGACGCGGCCGTCCACGCGGCGCACTACACCAAGGTGGACCTGAGAATGCTGAGAAAGATATACCCCGTGAGGAAGTCGGCACCGAGGAAAAAGAAGAAAACGGGGCCATAGCTGGGCCGAGCGGGTCAGTGGCGCTCACGCCATATAAGATTCTGAGAATTCGAGGAGCGCTGGTCGTCAAAAACACTTGCCAGCATGTAAGTATTTTATTTGCTTGCATTCAATGGGTTGGCGGCAATTAGTACAGCGCAAGTACAGTACGCGTACAGAAGTTTTCACTACTTTCCTACCCGGGGGTATGACAGATCCGCTGCGCACGTATAAGAAGTGCCGGTCAATGCTCGCACGTGCCCCTAGAAGCGGGGGCGACTTACGCCCGGCAGCTCTACAAGCCGCCTGGCTGGCTGTACCACATCAGCGCCGCACCTCCTGCTCTCACTGCGCGCTACCCCGAACCCATAACGGAGGACTCGCCAGCGAAGACCTGGGCCAGTCACGCGGAACGCGATTACCTACGGCTAGTCACTGCGGCCCACATGGGTAGTAATTCCGCCATATAAGGTCTCAGTGATTGTTGGACATCGGTGAACACTGAGCGTCGGCCATCGTCATTCTGCCTTATATGAGGGCCGCAGAATCGATATCGTTGCCTGAGACAGATGATCGGCACGGCGCGCCTACATCCACGGCACGGACATGTCTGTGAGACACCCAAATTGATTGCTCGTAGCGGGATCACTCCCAAGCATCGAGGTGAGGAAAGTCCTAACTAGCGCCATAAGGGCGTGATCTAGTCGTTTCAGTAAGGAGACTGGGTTTGGACGCCTATCCTTACATGGCGAACCCTACACGTGCGGCACTTTAGCGGACGATGATCACGGCATCGGTCTTCGCTGCCGGCCATCATTCATCGTCATGCCGGACATCACTTCGGGCGTGGAGCTGGCGTGGACATCCCAAATTTGGGTTACCGCAACTCAGTCAGCGGCGAGCAGCGAGGTGAGGAAAGTCCTAGCTGGAAATTTAGGACCTTGGGCTATTGCTTCCGAAAACGAGACTGGGTTTTTGGATTGTCCTTATACGGTCACGGGGTGACCGTGACTGATGCCACTTCAGGCCCAATCCGTGGCGAGACTAATGACCGAAGTCGGCCAGTAGTGGTTGGTCGTCCGTTCCTTTTGCTACTGACTCCTCCAGTATAGCTTCAAGCTTTTGCCCGATGTGGGCTCCAACTCGTCCGAGCATGGGCAACTGTGCCCGCTGAACTGCTCGAACTCTGCCATGACTTGACAGCGCGTCGTCCAGCGCGAAGACTTTTAGCGCTCACGCACGAGCGAAAAGGAGTATTCGGCGTGCAACCTATCCAGACCTACATGACCCTCTTTGGGTTCACGCTGCTGGCCGGCATGGTCGAGCCCGGTCTAATCGGGCCATTACTCGTCGGCCTCGCGCTGTTCTGGGCGGTCGATGCCTTCGCGCGTCCGTGGTGGAAGACCCGTCACGAGCGGCGTCAGACCGAAGAAATGAATCGCCGACGCGAGGCGATCCCTAGCCGCCTGGTATTCGACATCTCGCGGAAGATTGAGCACACAGAGCAGCAGCGTGAGATCTTCCGACGCAGGATTGCACCTGTCCTGCAGGCACATCAAAAGACCCTGACCAGAAAGTGGCGGCAGCTAGTATATGATGACGAGTACGGCGAGCCCGTCTTCGATGCGTGGGATCGGGAGATGGACTACTTCATCACGAACGTAGTGGCACCGCAATTGGAGACGGAACTCAGTCCGGTCGACCACGCCACTGTACGGGTGCTTATCTCGAAGGCAATATCAAATCACCTACGGAGCAAGCAACCGTTGGCCAGCTTTAACGATGCCATGAGTGGTGAGGATTACGAGCGATTCTGTGCTCAGCTCCTTCGCGACCTCGGTTGGCGCTGCACAATGACGCCGCCATCGGGAGATCAGGGAGTAGACATCATTGTCACCTCAAAGGACGGGCGGCGCATAGCAGTCCAGTGCAAAAAACTGTCCTCGCCTGTCGGCAATGCTGCAGTACAAGAGGTGTCGGCCGGCCGCGAATACCACGAGGCCTCCGCGGCTGTGGTAGTCTCCAACGCCAGCTTCACACCAGCGGCTCGTCAGCTGGCGCAGCAATGTGGCGTGTTACTCCTTCACCATGAGGAGCTTCCCGAACTCTCTACCCGGTTGCCACCTTGAGATGCTTTTCCTCGTCCATCGCCACCCGCTGGCGGAGGCATACTGAGCATTTTTAGGCCATGCCATATTACGTCGAAGATGGCACTACATGGATCGGAAAGCCACTGTTCGGCTGTCTGGTTCGGTCATTTTCAGACAGTCGATCAACTCCGGGAGCGGTCATTCGAACTAGGCACAGCGGACCGCTGTAGCTTGTCCGACTTGTTGTTTCATTTAATACTGATTAAAACGCGTACCAAGGAGGGGTATCTCATGGCGTATCAGCCACATAGCGCATACAGCAGGTCTGATTTTATCGGACAGGGCGCTGTTTTATCTCCCAGCCCCATGTCTTCTAAATCACGTTAGATGGCCGAGGACCCACCGCTGGGATGTCGGATGGCAGGCCTTCAAGCGACGCCGCGCACTCGCGCCCAACGTAGCTCACGGAAGTAGGAATACATGGCCCTCAAGAAATCCGATCTCTACTCCTCCCTCTGGGCCTCCTGCGATGAACTCCGCGGGGGCATGGATGCCAGCCAGTACAAAGACTACGTCCTGTTCATGCTGTTCATCAAGTACATCACCGACAAGTACGGCAACAGCAGCGACTTCGCCCCGCCCGTCACGATCCCCAAGGGCGCCAGCTTCAAGGACATGCTCGACCTGCGGG
>WBZR01002190.1_pt1 | contig 21030 bp, 20 predicted proteins | sample 5204231 | NCBI WGS metagenome assembly WBZR01 (sample SAMN12412403, study PRJNA552823) | activated sludge metagenome | isolation source: activated sludge from anammox sidestream of wastewater treatment plant... | place: USA: Virginia | collected 2017-08 | reverse complement strand
GAACTCGCGGCCGGCATCGAGCGCATCGCACCGTGCGTGAGCTACCTGCCGGCGCGCGGGCTGCCGCTGGCATTCGTCGACACGCGCGGCTCGGCCGCCGGGTTCGTGGATGCGCTGCGCGACGCCGCGCCGCAGGCCGATGTGCTGCTCGTGCACGCCGATGCGACCGAGCTGGCGCGCGTGCTGACGCGCCACGCCGTGCGGCCGCTGCTGCTCGGCGCCGACCACCCCGAGAGCGTCAAGCACGCCTATGCCGGCGCCAAGCTGCTGGCTCGGCGCACCGGGCTTGCCACCTTCGATTTGCTGCTCGTCGCCGCGGCGCATTCGCCGCGCGCGACCGGCATTGCCGCCAGCCTCGCCGGCTGCCTCGACGGCTTCCTGCAGGCGCTGCTGTGCGACTGGGTGCAGCTCGATCCGGCCGACGATGCGCCCGACGCCGCGCTCGCACGGCTGCTCGAAGCGCAGCTCGCATCCGGCCGGCAGGAGCGCCTGCGCGCGGGCAGCGCTGCGGTCCGCCGCGCCCCCACGTCGTCCGTCCTGCATCCGTAGATCGCCCCGATCGCACGCCGATTTCCGAAAGCTCCGCCATGTACACCGCCAAGGGACAACTCGACGCCAACGCGCTGCTCAAGCAGTACAGCCCGCTCGTGCGGCGCCTGGCGCACCAGATGATCGCCAAGCTGCCGGCCAACGTCGAACTCGACGACCTGATCCAGGTCGGCATGATCGGCCTGTCGGATGCGCTCACGCGCTTCGACACCAGCCAGGGCGTGCAGTTCGAGACCTTCGCGACGCAGCGCATCCGCGGCGCGATGCTCGACGAGCTGCGCGGCAACGACTGGATGAGCCGCGGCGACCGGCGCCATCAGCGCAGCATCGAGGCGGCCGTACACAAGCTCGAACAGCGCCACGGCCGCGCGCCGAGCGAGGGCGAGATCGCACGCGAGATGGGCCTGGCGCTGGCCGAGTACCAGGAGCTGCTCGGCAAGGTGCGCGGCACGCAGCTGGTCTACCTCGAGGACATGAGCGGCGACGACGGCGACGACGACTACCTCGACCGCCACGTCGGTGACGAGGAGGCCAACCCCGTGGTACGGCTGCAGGACCGGCGCATGCGCGAGGCGCTGGTCGAGGCCATCAAGCAGTTGCCCGAGCGCGAGCAGTACGTGATGAGCATGTACTACGAGCACGACATGAACCTCAAGGAGATCGCCGCCGTGCTCGGCGTCACCGAGAGCCGCGTGTGCCAGCTGCACAGCCAGTCGATCGCGCGGCTGCGCTCGCGGCTGCGCGACTGGTAGCCGGGCTGCCCAGGCCCGCGCGGCCCTTGCAACGACCCAGGGAGAACGCGGATGTTCGCCAGAATCAAACGCCAGTCCGCGCCGGCGGCCGACCACCCGGCAGCCGGAGCTGCGGCCGGCGCCGCGCGCGCCGCCGGGCCGGACTTGCAGCGCATGGTGCAGGCGCTCGCGGGCCAGGCCTCGATGCTCGGGCGCGAGTCGGCCGAAGTGCGCGGTGCCATCGACGACACGACCAAGGTCGCCGCCGCGCAGGCCCAGGCGGTGCAGGAGCTGGCGGCGCAGTTGCGGCAGGTGATGAACTCGCAGTAGGGCATCGCCGACGAGACGCAGCGCGCGCTCGGCGCCGTGGCCCAGGTCGGCGACGCCGTGCAGGCGGTCGGCGCCGAGGTGGGGGACATCGTCGACACGCTGCATCGGGTGTCCGAAGCTGCTGCCCAGATCACGCAGATCGCGCTGCAGACTCGCCTCGTGGCGTTCAACGCGTCGGTCGAGGCCAAACGAGCCGGCGAGGCCGGTCGCGGTTTCGGCGTGGTCGCCGACGCCGTCAAGGAACTGGCCGCACAGGTCGAGTCTTCGTCCAAGCAGATCATGGGAACCGTCACGCAGCTCGACCAGCGCATTGCCGCACTGGCGCGCGACGTCCGGCGCGAGCCGCCGGCGCAGGCCGGCGGCCGGACGGAGGAGGGCGGCGCGGTGCATCGTGCGCTCGCCGAGGTCGTGCAGGGCGTGCAGCGCATCCACGCCGCCAGCGCGCACAGCCGCTCGGTGTGCGACGGACTCGGCGGCCAGACCGGCGCCATCGAGCGCGCGATGCGCCACACCAGCGGCGCGCTCGCCGGTGCACTCGAGCGCACCGAGACCTTCCTCGGCATCTCGGAGCAGCTGCTCGAGAGCGTGGCCGAATGCGGCATCGAGACCGAGGACACGCCCTACGTGCGCACGGCGCAGCAGGCGGCCGCACAGATCGGCAAGCTGCTCGAGGACGCGCTGCGCACCGGCGCCATCGACGAGAGCGACCTGTTCGACACGCAGTACCGTGCGCTGCCGGGTACAGCGCCCGAGCAGCACACGACGCGCTGCGTCGAGCTCGCCGACCGCCTGTTCCCGCAGGTGCAGGAGAAGGCGCTCACGCTTTCGGACAAGGTGGTGTTCTGCATCGCCGTCGACCGCAACGGCTACGTCGCCTGCCACAACCGGCAGTACAACCACCGGCAGCGGCCGGGCGACGTCGCATGGAACACGGCCAACTGCCGCAACCGGCGCATCTTCGCCGACCGCACCGGGCTGGCCTCGGCGCGCAACGAGCGGCCTTTCCTGCTGCAGACCTACCGGCGCGACATGGGCGGCGGCAACTTCATCGTCATGAAGGAGGCCGCCGCACCGATCCGGGTCGGCACCCGCCACTGGGGCGGCCTGCGGCTGGCGTACCGATTCTGAGCGTCGGCATGCGGCGCGCGGCCGACAACGAAGGGCCCGGCAGGGCCCTTCGTCTTCGGAGCGGCGCTCACGCGCCGGCTCAGGTGACGAAACCGCCTTGGGACAGGCTGCGCTCGCTCGCCCCGCCGCTCGAGTACAGCGCGACGCTCGGCCGCGCGGGCAACAGCAGGTCGATGGCGCGGTCGAGCGCCGCGGTGGCACGGGCCAGCGCCTCGCGCTGCGCCGCGACCTCGCCGCTGGCGAGCGCCAGGCGGCGCCTGAGCGGCGGCGGCACGCCGCCCTGGCGCGCGGCGCGCTGGAAATGATCGACGGCGCCGGCAAGCGCCTCCTGCAAGCCGGCCGCCGCCTGCTCGACGGCATCGGCGCGCGGCGCGCACAGGGCCGCGTTCAGGTCGGCCAGCCGCTGCTCGAGCAAGACCAGCCGCGCTTCGAGCGCAGCGGCCGGCGCGCCATCGGCGACGGACGAGACCGTCATCTTCAGCTCAGCTTGCGACCGAGCAGCTCTTCGGCGTTGGCGATCAGCTTGTCGGCGATCGCGCCGGCGTTGACCCGGAACCGGCCGTCGCGGATGGCGCCGGCGATGCGCTCGACCTTCTCGACGTCGAAGGCGGGATCGGCGGCCGCGCCGGCGAGCAGCGACGCGGCTCCCGACAGCGCAACCTTGGCACTGGGCTCCGGGGCGTTGCAGGTGGGCGCGGAGGCGGGCTTGCGCTCGGCGGCCGGCGCGGCGACGGCGGGTTTGGCTTCGAGGGAACCGATCTTCATGTCCAATCTCCTGTCCGGAGCCCGCGTCGGGCCAGCCCCTGTCGACATGCTCGTGCTATCGGCACGCGGCGGCGCGGACTTGAGGCCGAGCGCAGGCATTTTCATCGTACCCCCCTCGAATGCGGGGGCAGCCGCCGTCGGGCCTGCCCTCACAGTGACACCTCGACCCATCCGCCGGCGCTCGGCCGACCCACCAGCACGCGGCCGGCCTCGGTGCGCACGCGCACCGGCTGGCCCTCGATGCCGGGCCCCAGAGCCTGGCCGTCGGTGCTGACCGAAAAGCCCTGTCCGGCAGCCACGATGCGCACCGTCTGGCCGCTCGCAAACCACTGCCTGACCTGCACATCGGCCGGCCGCGGTGCCTGCCCGGCGGCCAGCGGCCGCGCCAACACGCGACCGGCGAGCTCGGCGACGTCGCGCCAGGGCGTGCCGCCGGCAGCGGCCCAGTCGATTTCGGCGCTCTCGAGCAGCTCTTCGGTGAGCCGCGCCCCCGCCGGCAAGGCCTGGCGCAGAACCAGCGCCGGCGCCAGCACCTGCACCTGCACCGGCAGCGTGATCTTCCAGGGCGCGCCCTCGGCGCAGCGCAGCCCGACGCGCGTGCGCCCCCAGGCCGGCTGCCCCGCGGCGAGATGGGGCTCGATGCGTGCGCAGGGCGCGAGCCGCAGCCGCGCGTCGGCGGCGCCGGGCGTCACGCTCACCTTCGCCCCCTTGGGCGCGAGCGCGACGGCCGCGTCGCGCACGAGCACGAGCGCCTGGGCGATGGCCTCGGGCGGCAGCAAGGGCTCGGCTGGGGCCGCCACGGCCGCCAACGCCAGCGTGCACGACAGCGCGCCGGCGCGCAGGCGCCAGGCGGGCGGCTCGAGGCGCAGCCGGCGACCGGCACCGAATCGAGCCCGGACAGGGGTGAGGGCAACAGGGCGCATCTTCACGCGAGCGACTGTAACCAGCGCACTCCGGATCCGGGCCCGGAGATGAACCCGCTTGGTTGCCCTATTCGAGCCCATGGCGGCGCCCGCTGCTGCCCAGAATGCCGTCGACCGATTCTCCAAGCCGCGACCGCGCGCGTGCGCGGGCACAGGAGCCAGCGCATGACACCCACGCTTACCGCGACGCTCGACTTCCAGGGCCAGGCCCTGCTGCTGCGCGCCGAGCGCCAGCGCCTGATCGCCGGCAACATCGCCAACGCCGACACACCCGGCTACCAGGCGCGCGACTTCGACTTCGCGCGCGCCTTGCGCGAGGCCAGCGCCATGGGCCGCGCGGGGGAGGGCATCGCGGCGGACGTGATGGCGCGCGGCACGACGGCGCAGCCGACGCTGCGCTATGCGCTGCCGGCGCAGACGAACCTGGACCGCAACACGGTCGACATGGACCGCGAGCGCGCTGCCTTCGCCGACAACGCCGTCAAGTACGAGGCGACGCTGCGCTTCATCAACGCCGGCGTGCGCACGGCGCTCGAGGCGATGAAGTCGCCCAATCAGCCCTGAGTGCCGCTGACCCCATGAATCACGCCCGCGTGGGGCCCCCGGAAGGGCCCGAGGGAGCCAAGCGATGAGCATGCTGCGCATCTTCGACGTCGCCGGCAGCGCCGTGAGCGCCCAGAGCCAGCGGCTGAACGTCGTCGCCTCCAACCTCGCCAACGCCGATACCGTCGCCGGGTCCGACGGCCAGGCCTACAAGGCGCGCCAGGTGGTGTTCCAGACCACACCGATGGGGCCGCCCGGCGGCGACGCCGTCGACGCGGCGAGCGCCGGCGTGCGCGTCGCCGCCGTCACCGAGAGCCAGGCTCCCGGGCGACGCGTGCACGACCCCAAGCACCCGGCGGCCGACGCCGAGGGCTACGTCACCTACAGCAACGTCAGCCCGGTCGAGGAGATGGTCAACATGATCTCGGCCTCGCGCAGCTACCAGAACAACATCGAGGTCATGAGCACGGCCAGGAGTCTGCTGCTCAAGACGCTGCAGCTCGGCCAGGGCTGAGCGCAGCGCAGCGGAGCACGGCCATGACACTGACCCTCGACACCCTGAACACCCTCAACGGCGGCAGGAGCGGCACGGCCGTCGCTGCGGCCGGCGGCCAGGGCACTGCCGACACCTTCCTCAAGCTGCTGGTGACGCAGATGCAGAACCAGGACCCGCTCAATCCGATGGACAACGCGCAGGTCACCAGCCAGATCGCGCAGATCAACACCGTCACCGGCATCGAGTCGCTCAACACCACGGTGGCCGGGCTCGGCGCGCAGTTCACGCAGCTGCAGGCGCTGCAGGGCGTCTCGCTCGTCGGGCGCGACGTCACGCTCGAAGGCAACGCGCTGCAGGTGGCGAACGGCCAGGGCGCAGGCGCATTCACGCTCGCCGGCACGGCCGACGCGGTCAAGGTCGAGGTGCTCAACGGCGCCGGCCGCGTCGTCGACACGCTGCAGCTGGGCGCGCTCGGCAGCGGCCAGCACGCCTTCCGCTGGGACGCCGGCAAGAACGCCGACGGCGCCTACACCTTCCGCGTCGGCGCCAGCGCGGGCGCCGCCGCGGTCGCAGCGACGCCCCTCGTCGTCGACCGCGTGCTCGCGGTGTCCCTCAGCGGCGGCAAGCTGATGCTCGACACGCTGCGCTCGGGCGCGGTCGAGTACGCGGCCGTGCGCTCGGTCAACTGATCCGCGCAACGTTGCGTCTTCATCCAGCGAGGATTTCCATGAGCTTCCAGCAAGGCCTGTCGGGACTGAGTGCCACCAGCAAGAGTCTCGACGTGATCGGCAACAACATCGCCAACGCCAGCACCTACGGCGCAAAGTCGGCGCGCGCCGAGTTCACCGACCTGTACGCCGCTGCCCTCAACGGCGCCGGCCCGTCGAACATCGGCATCGGCACGACGCTGGCGACGGTGGCGCAGCAGTTCAGCCAGGGCAACATCGCGACCACCGACAACCCGATGGACCTGGCGATCAACGGCGCGGGCTTCTTTCGGCTCGGCGACGGCAGCGGCGCACCGGCGTACTCGCGCAACGGCCAGTTCAAGATCGATCGCGAGGGCTTCATCGTCAACAACCACGGGCTGAAGCTGATGGGCTACGCCGCCGACGCCGCCGGCGTCGTGCAGCCCGGCGCGATGGCGGCGCTGCAGCTGCCCACGGGCGGCGTCGCGCCGTCGCCGACGACCAAGATGTCGGTCGAGGCGAACCTCGACGCGCGCGCCGCGATCAAGGCGCCCGCGGCCGCGCCGCTGATCACCTTCGACGATCCGTCGACCTACAACAAGGCCACCTCGCTCACGGTGTACGACGCCAAGGGCCAGGACATCGCGCTGACGCTGTACTTCCAGAAGTCGGCGGCCGACACCTGGCAGGTCTTCGCCAGTGCCGACGGCAAGACGGTGGCGGGTGCGGCGGCGGCGCCCGCCGCGATCACGACGCTCAATTTCGATCCCTCGGACGGCAGCTTCGTCGCCTCGTCCGCCGCCGACTTCCAGATCAACGGCGCGACCATCGCGCTCGACTTCGGCAAGTCCAGCCAGTACGGCTCGGCCTTCGCCGTCACCGACCTGAGCCAGAACGGCTTCGCCGCCGGCCAGCTCATCGGCGTTTCGGTCGGCGCCAATGGCCTGGTCAGCGCCAAGTACTCGAACGGCCAGACGCGCCCGGCCGGGCAGGTCGAGATCGCGAACTTCCGCAACCCGCAGGGACTGCAGCCGCTGGGCAACGGCGCCTGGGCGAGCAGCATCGCCTCGGGTGACCCCATCGTCGGCGCGCCCGGCGAGGGCAGCCTCGGCCTGCTGCAGGCCGGCGCGCTCGAAGAGAGCAACGTCGACCTGACCGGCGAGCTGGTCAACATGATCACCGCGCAGCGCGTCTACCAGGCCAACGCGCAGACCATCAAGACGCAGGACCAGGTGCTGCAGACGCTGGTCAACCTGCGCTGAGCCGCTGCGGCTGAACGCGCAGGATGGACCGCCTCATCTACATCGCCGCGGCCGGCGCGCAGGCGACGCTGGCGCGCCAGGACGTGCTGGCCGGCAACCTGGCCAACGCGTCGACCGCGGGCTTTCGCGCCGAGCTGCAGGCCCTGCGTGCGGTGCCGGTGCGCGGCGACGGCGCCAGCACGCGCGTGTACGCGCTCGAGACCACGGTCGGTTACGACCCGCGCCCGGGCCCGGTGGCCAGCACCGGCCGTGCGCTCGACGTCGCGCTGCAGGGCAACGCCTGGCTCGCCGTGCAGGCGCTCGACGGCAGCGAGGCCTACACGCGCGGCGGCGCGCTGCAAGTCGGTGCCGACGGCCAGCTCGTCACCGCCGCCGGACTGCCGGTGGCCGGCGAGGGCGGACCGATCACGCTGCCGGCCAACGCCGGCGTGGACGTCGCCCCCGACGGCAGCGTCGTCGCCACGGTGGCCGGCAGTCGGCCGCAGGTGGCGGGCAAGCTCAAGCTGGTGACGCCCGAGGCGCCTCTCGTGCGCGGCGCCGACGGCCTGTTCCGCGCCGCCGAGGGCGAGCTCGCCGCCGACCCGCAGGCGCGCGTGCAGGGCGGCGCGCTCGAGGGCAGCAACGTCAGTCCGATCGAATCGATGATCGGCATGATCGCCGCGGCACGCCAGTTCGAGCAGCAGATGAAGGTGCTGCAAGGCGCCGAGCAGCGCGAGCAGGGCGCGGCCAAACTGCTCGCGCCGCAGTAGGGCGAGGCGTCGGCGCGGCCGGCAGGAATAGGCGGCACGGCCGGCGCAATTCGGGCTTTCGCCGCTGCCGCGGCAGGCCAAGATCGGCGCATCACAGGCCGCGCCGCGGAGCCCCGAGATGCTCAGATCGCTCTGGATCGCCAAGACCGGCATGGAGGGCCAGCAGACCAAGCTGGACTCGATCGCCAACAACCTCGCCAACGTCGGCACCAGCGGCTACAAGCGCGCCGGCGTCCTGTTCGAGGACCTGATGTACCAGAACCTGCGCACGCCCGGCGGCGCCAGCTCCGACCAGAGCGCGCTGCCCACCGGGCTGCAGGTCGGCCTGGGCGTGCGCGTGGCGGCCAGCACGCGCAACTTCGGCCAGGGCGCGCTGAACCAGACCGGCAACACCTACGACGTGGCCATCCAGGGCCAGGGCTTCTTCCAGGTGCAGATGCCCGACGGCACCAGCGCCTACACGCGCGACGGCTCGTTCCAGGTCAGCTCGACCGGACAGCTCGTCACCGCGGCCGGCTACACCGTGCAGCCGGGCATCACGATCCCGGCCAACGCGCAGGCCGTGACGATCGACGCGCACGGCGTCGTCGCGGCCACCGTGCCGGGGCAGGCGACGCCGCAGACGCTGGGCACGCTGCAGACGGCGACCTTCGTCAATCCGGCCGGGCTCGATCCACGCGGCGGCAACCTGTTCGCCGAGACCGCCGCCTCGGGTACGCCCAACGCAGCGGCGCCGGGCAGCAACGGCCACGGCACGCTGCAGGCGGGCTTTCTCGAGGGCAGCAACGTCAACGTCGTCGAAGAGCTGGTGACGATGATCGCCACGCAGCGCGCCTACGAGCTCAACTCGAAGGCCATCCAGACCTCCGACCAGATGCTGCAGCGTCTGACGCAGGTATGAGCCGCAGGCTGCCCGGGGCGATCGTCGCCGCCGCCGTCGCGGCGCTGCTGCCGCTGGCCGGCTGCGGCGCGCTCTATCCGCGCGTCGAGATCGACGACGCGCCGCTGGCCGCCGTCGCCGCGCCGGCGGCCGCGCCCGCAGCGGCGTCGAACAGCGGCTCGCTCTTCGCCAGCGCAAGCTACCGCCCGCTGTTCGAGGACTACCGCGCGCGCCTGGTCGGCGACACCCTGGTCGTGCAGATCGTCGAGAAGGTGAGCGCCACGCAGACCAGCACGAGTTCGCTCGACCGCAGCGGCAAGCTCGGCGGCTCGATCACGGCGCTGCCCGGCATCGCGCCCAATTCGTTCGGGCGTGCCGGCATCGGCGGCAGCACCGACAACGCCTTCGCCGGCAAGGGCTCGGTGGCCAACAGCAACGACTTCTCGGGCACCATCACCGTGGTCGTGCGCGCGGTGCTGCCCAACGGCCACCTGCTGATCGCCGGCGAGAAGCAGATCGGCGTCAACAGCAACATCGATGTGCTGCGCTTTTCGGGCCAGGTCGACCCGCGCACGATCCAGGCCGGCAACAGCGTGCCGAGCGCGCAGATCGCCAACGTGCGCCTCGAGCAGCGCGGCCGCGGCGCCCAGGCCGACGCGCAGGCGGTCGGCTGGCTGAGCCGCGTGTTCCTGTCGGTGCTGCCGATCTGAGTGCGCAGACGCGGAGCTGCAGCGTGGGCCCTCCTGCAATCGACCGCTGGCTGCGCGTCGCCGTGGCCGTCGCCTTCGGCGCCGCCAGCGCGGCGCTGTGGTGGCCGCAGCCGGCCGGCGCGAGCACGGTGCGCCTGAAGGAAGTCGCCGCGGTGCAGGGCGTGCGCGGCAACGCGCTGACCGGCATCGGTCTCGTCGTCGGCCTGGACGGCACCGGCGACCAGACGACGCAGGCGCCGTTCACGACGCAGGCGCTGGCGACGATGCTGCAGCAGATGGGCATCACCTTGCCCCCGGGCACGACGATGCAGCTGCGCAACGTCGCGGCGGTGACGGTCACCGCCGAGCTGCCCGCGTTCGCCCGGCCCGGGCAGAAGATCGACGTCGTCGTCTCCTCGCTCGCCAACGCCAAGAGCCTGCGCGGCGGCACGCTGCTGGCGACGCCGCTCAAGGGCCTGGACGGCCAGATCTACGCGATGGCGCAGGGCAGCGTCATCGTCGGCGGCGCCGGCGCTTCGGCCGGCGGCTCCAAGGTGCAGATCAACCAGCTCTCGGCCGGCCGCGTGCCCGAAGGCGCCAGCGTCGAGCGCGCCGTGCCCACGCCCTGGCAGGACGGCGACACGCTGCAGCTCGACCTCAACGCGAGCGACTTCGCCACCGCGCGCGCCGTGGCCGGCGCGATCAATGCCCTCAAGGGTGCCGGCACCGCCATCGCCGTCGACGGCCGCACCGTGCGGCTGCGCGCGCCCGTTCCCGACGAACGCGTGGCCTTCCTGGCCGACATCGAGAACCTGCCGATCGAGCTGCAGCGGCCGGCGGCGCGCATCGTGATCAATTCGCGCACCGGTTCGGTCGTGATGAACGAGGCGGTGACGATCGGGCCCTGCGCGGTCGCGCACGGCAATCTGTCGGTGACGATCACCAACACGCCGGCCGTGAGCCAGCCGCAGCCCTTCGCGCAGGGGCAGACGGTGCGCGTCGACAAGGTCGACATCAGCGTGCAGCAGCAGCCCGGCGCGCTCGTGCAGATGGCGGCCGGCGTACGCCTGGCCGAAGTCGTCAAGGCGCTCAACGCGATGGGGGCGACGCCGCTGGACCTGCAGGCCATCCTGCAGGCGATGCGCGCGGCCGGCGCGCTGAACGCCGAGCTCGAGGTGATCTGAGGCGATGGCCACGCCGTTTGCACCCGCCGGCCCGGCGCTGGCCATCGACACGCAGTCGCTCGCCGGCCTGCGCGCACGCGCCGCGGCCGACCCCAGGGGCGCGGTGCGCGAGGCGGCCCGGCAGTTCGAGACGCTGTTCATGAACGAACTCGTCAAGAGCATGCGCGCGACGGCGCTGCAGTCGAACGACGATGCGCAGTCGCAGATGGCGACGGGCATGCTCGACGCGCAGTTCGCGAGCCAGCTCGCCGGCATGCCCGGCGGCCTGTCCGATGCGATCACGCGCCAGCTCGAGCGCCAGATGGGCCTGGCGCCGGGCCCGATTCCGGCCACCGGCTCGGCCAACAACACGCCGGCGCCGCTCGACGGCCGGCCGACGCGCCTGCCGCAGGCGGGTGCGGCGGCGTTCGTCGAGCAGCACGGCGCCGCGGCGCGCCGGGCCGAGGCCGAGACCGGCATCCCGGCCGCCTTCATGGTGTCGCAGGCGGCGCTCGAGACGGGCTGGGGCCGCAAGGAGATCCGCCACGCCGACGGCTCACCCGCGTACAACCTGTTCGGCATCAAGGCCGCCGGCGACTGGCGCGGGCCGACGGCCGAGGTCACGACGACCGAATACGTCGCCGGCCGCGCGCAGAAGGTGACGGCACGCTTTCGCGCCTACTCGAGCTACGCCGAATCGTTCGCCGACTACGCGCGCCTGATGAAGACGAGCCCGCGCTACCGCGAGGCGCTGGCCGGCGCGGCACAGGCCGGCGACGCCGCCGCCGGCTTCGCGCGCGGCCTGCAGCGCGCCGGCTACGCCACCGATCCGGCCTATGCCGACAAGCTCACGCGCGTCATCAACACCACGCTGCGTCTGCAGCGCACGCTGCAAGCCTGAGCCATGTCCAGCTCCGCATTGATGTCGATCGGTGTCAAGGCGCTCGCGGCGAGCTACGCCAACCTGCAGACCACCGGCCACAACATCGCCAACGCCAACGTCGCCGGCTACTCGCGCCAGAGCGCGGTGCTGACCCCGACGCCGGGGCAGTTCACCGGCTCGGGCTATTTCGGCCGCGGCGTCGATGTCGCCGGCGTCACGCGCGCGCACGACGCGTTCCTCGTGCGCGAGGCCACCGGAGCGCGCTCGGTCGCGTCGATGGACGCCGCGCGCCTGGCCCGACTGCAGCAGCTCGAAGGCCTGTTCCCGCCGGGCGAGCAGGGCCTGGGCCACGCCGTGACGCAGTTCTTCGACGCGATGACCGACGTGACGACGCAGCCCGGCGACCTGTCGGCGCGGCAGGTCGTGCTGGCGCGTGCCGGCGACCTCGCGTCGCAGTTCCGGCGCCTGGGTGCGGCCTTCGACACGCTGCAAGGCGGCGTCGGCGCAGACCTGCAGACGGCGGTCGCCGACGTCAACGCGCTGGCGCGCAACGTCGCCGATCTGAACGCGCGCATCGTGGCGGCCGGCGCGCTCGGCCAGCCGCCCAACGATCTGCTCGACCAGCGCGACCAGCTGATCGCCAGGCTCGCCGCACATGTGCAGATCACGCGCATCGACGCGGGCGACGGCAGCGCGGGCCTGTTCGTCGCCGGCGGGCAGAGCCTGGTGCTGGGCGCGCAGGCCAACGCGCTCGCGCTGCAGCCCGACGCCGCCGACCCCTCGCGCTCGGCGCTCGCGATCTCCTCGGGCGATGCCGCACGAACGCTCGACCCGCGCGCACTGGGCGGCGGCGACATCGCCGGGCTGCTGCAGTTCCAGAACGAGGACCTGGTCGCGGCGCGCAACCTGGCGGGTCGGCTCGGCGCCGCGCTGGCCGGTGCCGTCAACGCCCAGCAAGAGCTCGGCCTGACGCTGGACAACGCGGCCGGCGGCGATCTGTTCGCGCTCGGCGCGCCGCGCGCACTGCCCAATGCCCGCAACGCGAAAGACCCCGTCGGCGCGCCGATCGGGCAGGTGGCGCTCACGGTCGTCGATCCGTCGCGGCTGCAGGCGAGCGAATACGACCTGCGCGCCGATCCGTCCAACGCCGGGCGCTGGCTGCTGACGCGACTGGCCGACGGCAAGCAGACCAGCATCGCCGGCGGCGACACCGTCGACGGCCTGCGCATCGACGTCGGCCCGGGCATGCCGCAGGCCGGCGACAGCTTCCTGCTGCAGCCGGTGACGCGTGCGGCCGACGGCATGGCGCTGGCGCTGGGCGACCCGCGCGGCATCGCAGCGGCCGCGGCCGGCACGCCGGTCGGCGCGCTGGGCTCGGACGGCGGCAACGCGGCCGCGCTGCTCGCGCTGCGCGACGCCGGCATCGTCGACGGCCGGAGCGCGGCCGACGCCTACGCGCAGGCCATGGCGACGGTCGGCCTGCAGGTGCAGTCGGGCAGGACGAGCGCGCAGTTGTCGACGGCGGCGGCGACGCAGGCCGATCAGGCGAGCGCTTCGGTGGCCGGCGTCAACCTCGACGAGGAAGCGGCGCGGCTGCTGCAGTACCAGCAGAGCTACCAGGCGGCGGCCAAGGTGCTGCAGGTCGCGCAGAGCCTGCTCGACACCTTGCTGCAGGCCGCGCGCGCCTGAAGCGCGGGCGCCACCAGGAGAGCACGCGATGCGCGTCACCACCGCCAACGCCTACGAGGCGATCGTCGCCAACTTGCAGCAGCGCCAGCAGCAGCTGGTGCAGACGCAGAGCCAGATGACCAGCGGCAAGCGCGTGCAGCGCGCCGGCGACGACCCGGCTGCCGCCGCGCAGGCCGAGCGCGCGCTCGCCTGGCAGGCGCGCGCCCAGGCCGAGCAGCGCGCCATCGGCGCGGCACGCCACGCGATGCAGGTCGGCGAAAGCGCGCTCGGCAATGCCGGCGAGCTGCTGCAACAGGCGCGCGAGCGCGTCGTGCAGGCCGGCAACGCCACCTACACCGACAGCGACCGGGCCGCCCTGGTTCCGGTACTGCAGAACCTGCGCGCGCAGTTGCTCACGACCGCCAACAGCCGCGACGGCACCGGCCGCTACGTGTTCGGGGGCCTGGGCTCGGACGCTGCGCCGTTCCAGGACGGCCCGCTCGGCGTGCAGTACACGGGTCGCCCCGGCCAGCAGCAGACGGCCACCGCCGAGGCGGCGCCGCTGTCGCTCGACGGCAGCGCGGCCTGGATGCAGGCCGCCGATCCGGCCAACGCGGGCGGCACGATCTCGGTGTTCGACGCGCTCGACAGGACGATCGCCGACCTGCAGACGCCCGGGCGCAGCTCGGCCGACATCGCGCAGACGGTGCGCACCGGCCTGGCGCGCATCGACGCCGTGGCGCAGGGTCTGAGCCTGGCGCGTACCGCGGCGGGGACGGCGCTCCAGCGCATCGATGCCATCGACCAGCGCCTCGGACAGGACAGCGACCTTGCGCGGCAGCAGCGCTCGAATGCCGAGGACCTGGACCTGGTGCAGGCCATTTCCGACTTCCAGGCACAGCAGACCGGCTACGATGCGGCCCTGAAAGCCTACGCGACCGTGCAACGCATGTCGCTGTTCCAGTATCTCGGCTGAGCGGCGACGAGCCGAGCCGCCGTGCGCTGAGGGCTTCGAGCAGCGCAGACCGCCCGCCGAGAACATGTCGACTCAGACCCATCCCGTGCTGGGCCAGGTGGCCCTGGGCTACTGCCCGATGATCGATCGCCAGCGCGCCGTCGTGGCGACGCGGCTGACCGTCTTCCCCGAGCGGCCCGATGCCGCTCCGGACGCCGCGGCGCTGCTGGCGGCGCTGGGCGAAGTCTGGCCGGAGGGTGCGGCGCCGGGTCCGCTCGCTCTCACGCTGCGTCCGCTCGACCCGGGCGCGGTCGGCGCGCGCGCCGCCGGCGCACGGCCGCCGGTCACGCTGAACGTCGCCGGCGAAGCCGCCTTGCGCGCGGTGATGGCAGCCGGACCGGGCGCGCAGCTGATGCTCGAGATTCCCGCCTTCATGGCCGGCGCGCCCGAGCATGCCGCGGCGATTCAGGCACTGCACGCCGCCGGCAGCGTGCTGTTGATCAAGGGCCGCCCGCTGCAGCCGCTCCCGCCCGGGCTGCTGGCCTGCTTCAGCCACAGCATCGTCGATCTGGCCGACGAGCGCCGTGGCGTCGAGCCGGCTGCGGCCGGGCTGCGCGCGATCACCACGGTGCAAGCCGGCGTGCGCACGAGCGCCGACCTGGACGCGGCGTTCGCGCGCGGTGCCGTGGCCGCACTCGGCTGGACGTTCGACGACGCAGCGCCCGGGCCCACCGGCCGCGCTTCGGTGCCGCCGGACGTGAAGGTCGTGCTCGACCTCATCAACGGCGTCGAGCGCGAGGAGCCGGTGGCCAGGCTCGAGCCGATCCTCAAGCGCGACCCGACGCTCGCCTATCGCCTGCTGCGCTACCTGAACTCGCCCGCCTTCGGGCTGCGCGTCGAGATCGATTCGTTCGGCCACGCGCTGATGCTGCTGGGCTATCAGCGGCTCAAGCGCTGGCTGGCGCTGCTGCTCGCCTCGTCGAGCAAGGACGCCAATGCCAAGCCGACGCTGTACGCTGCGGTGCGCCGCGGGCTGCTGATGGAGGAACTCGGCCGCGCCCACGGCGACGGCGAGATGCGCGGCGAGATGTTCATCTGCGGCGTGTTCTCGCTGCTCGACCGGCTGCTGCGCCAGCCCTTCGCCGAGCTGCTCGCCGCGGTGCCGGTGCCCGAACGCGTGCGCCTGGCGCTGGCCGGCGAGGGCGGCCCGTATCAGCCCTACCTCGAGCTGGTGCGCGCGATCGAGGGCGAATCGGTCTTCGACATCCGCGACTGCTCGGAACGGCTGCTGCTCGGTGCGGCCGAGGTCAACCGCGCGCTGCTCGCCTCGTTGCGCTCGGCGCGCCAGCTCGACACCTGAGGGCGCTTGGTCGGGCGCACAGCGGTCGCGACGGCGGTCGACGTCGAAGCGCAGCACAGGGGCCGACAGACGCTGCGCGCGCTGCCGGCGGCAGCCACGCTGCAGGACGCGGCATTCAGGCTGCTCGACGTCAACGCCGCCTTCGAAGCGCTCGCCGGGCGCGCGCGCGCGGCGCTGATCGGCCTCGATCCGCTCGTGCTGCTGCCGGCGCAGGAACGCGCCGTCCTGCGCGCGGCGCGCGAGGAGCGCTGCGCGGTCGGCGACGAGGTCACGCCGCCTTTGCGCTGCCGCATGCTCGACGCCGCCGGTGTACCGCGCTGGCTCGCCGTCTCGTTCGGCAATATCGCTGCCCCGGGCCGGCCGCCGCTGTGGCTGTCGCTGTACCAGGACGTGAGCGCCGAGTACGCCGCGCGTGCCCAGGCCGAGCGCCTGCAGGACGAGCTGGCGCACTGGTTCGAGCTGGCCGACGCGGGGATGCTGGTGTACGACGCGAGCGGACTCATCGTGCGCTCCAACCTTGCCTTCGACCGGCTCGTCGGCCGCGTGCCCGAGGTGCTCGAGGAGGCCGCGCCCGAGCTGCAGGCGCTGCTCGGCTGGCAGGACGGAGCGCCCTTGCCGGCCCTGGTTCCGGGTGCCGCCGCGCTCGAGCGGCAGGCCCTCGTCACCCTGCCCGAAGGGCGGCGGCGCCGTCTCGCGGCGCGCCTGGCCTGCACCGGCGGCGAGGGCGGCGCGGGCGGCACGCGGCGCGTGCTGGTGGTCCTGGCCGATCTCAGCGCCGAGGACGAACGCGATCTGGCGCAGCTCGAGATGGGCATGCTGATGGACACGGCCAGCGTCGGCGTCGCCACCTTCGATCCCGCGCGCGGCTGGCTCGCGCACCACCGCGGCGCCGGCAGCGGCGGCGCGGCCTCGGGCGCGCTGCTGGCGATCGGACGCGAGCTCGTCGAGCCCGGCTCGCTGCCCGAGTACGAACGGCTGCAGGCGGCGCTGCGCCGCGGCGAACGCACCGAGGTGCGCTACGCCGTGCGCCACCCCGAACTCGGCCGGCGCTGGCTGCTCACGCGCGTCGAGCCCGGCGCGCTGGCCGGCGGCCGCACGACGACGTCGGTGGTGACGCTGGATGTCACCGAGGGCCAGCGCGCCCAGCGCCGCAACGACGCGCTGCTGCGCGAGCTGGGCGGCATCCTCGAGACTTCCACGGCCGGCATCGCCTCCGTGCGCTGGCCGCTGCTGGTGCGCTGCAACCGGCGCTTCGAGCGCCTGCTCGGCTTCGAGCCGGGCGCCGCCGCCGGCGCCACCCTGGGCGAGGTGTTCGTGCGCCAGGGTGCCGCCGCCGAGGACGCCGAGGCGGTGCTCGAAGCGCTGCGCGCCGGGCGCGCCTACGAGACCGAGTTGCCGCTGGCGCCCGACGCCGGCGGCCTGCCGCGCTGGGCCTCGCTGTCGGTGCGGCGCGCCGAAGGGGCCGAGCCGCTGCGCGCCGGCGAGCCGATCGAGGCGGTGGTGGTGCTCACCGAGATCACGCGTCTGAAGACCCAGCAGGCCGAGCTCGAACGGCTGCTGCGCGAGCGCGAGCTGATGTTCGACCTCTCGGAGGTGGGCATCGTGTACCTGCGCGGCGCACGCATCGAGCGCGCCAACCAGACGATGGCGCAGTTGTCGGGCTACGCCGTGCCCGAACTCACCGCGCTCGACCCGGCCGAGCTGTATGTCGACGCGCGCGAATGCGTCGCCTTCGAAGCGCGCATGGCCGAGGCCCTCGCCGCCAGCGGCCGCTTCGTCGGCGAGCGGCGTCTGCGCCGGCGCGACGGCCGCCATTGCTGGGTGCAGGTGTCGGCGCGCCCGGTGACGCCGGAGGAGACGGCGGCTGCAGGCGCGGGCGCCGCCGCGCCGGGCGAAGACCTGATCTGCTCGTTCGTCGACGTCGACGAACGCCACCGCAGCCGCGACGCGCTGGCGGCGCAGGCCGAGCGCACGCGCGCGATGCTGGACTCGGTGTTCGTCGGCATCGTGACGATCGGCCGGCGCGGCATCGAGTGGATGAACCGCTCGGCGCGCCGCATGTTCGGCGGCGAGCTGGCCGACTTCGTCGGCGAGTCGATCGCCACCGTCGCCACGCCCGAGCGCGGACACCCGCTGCGCCGCAGCGACTGGTTCGAGCGGCTGCGCGACGGCCAGAGCGAAGGCTTCGAGTGCCGGCTGCGCGGCCACGACGGGCGCGAGTTCTGGGTCGTCGGCAACGCCGTCGCCGCCGGCGGCGACGACGACGGTGCGCACCGCATCACCTTCGCGCTGCTCGACATCGAGCGCCGCCGCCAGGCCGAGCTGCGCATCGCCCAGGCGCAGGCCTCGCTGCAGCGCGTGATCGAGCTGGCGCCGCTGGCGATCGCGCTGTTCGACGCGACCAGCCTGCGCATCGTCCAGGTCAACCAGGCAGCGGCCGCGTTCTTCGGCCGCGGCGCCGAGGAGCTGGCGGGGGCAACCCCGGCCGTCTTGTTCGACGCGGATCGCGCCGACGCGCTCGGGCGCTGGCTGCAGGCGGCGCTGCAGCTCGGCGAGACCGCCCAGCACGAGTGGCAGGACCCGGTCGGTGCGTCGAGCCCGCGCGTCTGGGACATGCGCATCGCGCCCATCGCCGCCGGCCCGGGCGGCACGCCGCAGCTGCTGCTCGTGGCCAGCGACGTGACCGGCCGGCGCCTGGCCGAGCAGGCGCGGCTGCAGGCCGCGATCGCCCAGCGCGAGGTGCTGGTGCGCGAGGTGCACCACCGCATCAAGAACAACCTGCAGGGCGTGGCCGGGCTGCTGCGCCAGAACGCCGAGCGTCATCCCGAGGTCGCAGCGACGCTCACCGAGGCCATCGGCCAGGTGCAGGCCATCGCGCAGGTCTACGGGCTGCAGGTGGGAGCCCAGGGGCCGCTCGGCGTGGCGCCGCTGCTGGAGGCGATCGCGCAGTCGGTCCAGCGCATGTTCCGCTGCCGCATCGGCGTCGACGCCGCCGCGGCGCGTCACCTGCTGCCCGAGACCGAGGCGATCCCGGTCGCACTGACGCTCAACGAGCTGCTCACCAACGCGATCAAGCATGGCGCCGGCGACGAGGTGCACTGCCGGCTGCTCGCCGACGGCGAGCGCGTGACGATCCGCATCGCCAGCCGCGCGCGGCTGCCCGCGGGCTTCGATCTGGCGAAGGTGCGCGGCGGCGTGTCCGGGCTCGGCCTGGTGCGCGCGCTGCTGCCCCGCCGCAGTGCGGCACTGGACATCCGTCAGATGGATGACGAGGTGGTGGCCGAGCTGGCGTTGCGCGCTCCGAGCGTGCGTCTCGATGGGTGACAATGCCTGCATGGACGCAGCGGCAGCGGCGCACGGCAAGGGCAGGATCCTCGTGGTCGACGACGACCGCCTGGTCCTGGCCACCGTCAGCCACGGCCTGGCCCAGGCCGGCTACGAAGTGATCGACGCCGACAACGGCGACGACGCGATCCTGCTCGCGCGCGAGCACCGCCCGGCGTTGGCGCTGCTCGACATCCGCATGGAGGGCAAGAGCGGGTTCGACGTCGCGCAGACGCTGCGCGACGCCTATCGCATCCCGTTCGTGTTCCTTTCGGCCTTCGCCGACGAGGCCACGATGGCCGAGGTGCAGCGGCTCGGGGCGCTGGCCTACCTGGTCAAGCCGCTCGACGTCGGCCAGATCGTGCCGACGGTGGCAGGGGCGCTGGCGCGCATCGCGGCCGAGCGGCCTTCGCCGGCCGGCGAAACGGTGGCCGACGATCCGACCGCCGACCCCGTGCCGCTGGCCATCGGCGTGCTGATGCACCGGCACGCGCTGGCGCGTGCGGCGGCGCTGCAGCGGCTCGAGCGCATGGCCGTCGAACAGGGCATCGGCCTCGCGGCCCAGGCCGAGCGGCTGCTCGCGGCGGTGGAGGAGCTGGCGCGCAGCGCGCCTTGATCACGCCAGCGTGAAGGAGAACGTCGCGCCGCGCCCCGGCTCGGCCTGCGCCCAGATGTCGCCGCCGTGCCGCTGCACGATGCGGCGCACCGAGGCCAGCCCGACGCCGTGCCCGGTGAAATCGGCCTGGCTGTGCAGGCGCTGGAACAGGCCGAACAGGCGATCGGCCGATCGCATGTCGAAGCCGGCGCCGTTGTCGATCACCTGGAAGCAGACGCGCCCCTCGTGTTCGCCGCGGCGCAGCACGATGCGCGCGCGCGGCGTGCGGGCGGTGTACTTCCAGGCGTTGCCCAGCAGGTTCTCGAGCACCAGGCGCAGCAGCGTCGGATCGCCCTGCGCCGCAAGACCGGGCTCGATGTCGACCTCGACGCTGCGCTCGGGAGCGCCGCGCCGCAGATCGTCGACGACGAAGCCGGCCAGCTGCGACAGGTTGACGGGCTGGCGCGCGAGCGGCTGCGCCGACAGCCGCGCCAGCGTCAGCAGGGCGTCGATCATCAGGTTCATGCGCGCCGCGGCGCCGAGCACGCGGTCGAGGTGGTCGTTGGCGACGCGGTCGAGCTGGCGCCCGTAGTCCTCCTTGACGATGCGCGTGAAGCCCTCGACGACACGGATCGGCGCGCGCAGGTCGTGCGAAAGTGTCTGGCCGAAGGCCTCGGCTTCGGTGCCGCCGGCCGGTGCGACGCGCGCCAGCAGCGCGCCCTCGGTTTCGGCACCGAGCGCGAAGCGCGTGCAGCTCCAGCCCTCCGATTCGGCAGCGCCGGCAGCGCTCGCGCCGCCCTGCGCCGCCGGCCCCGCAAACCCGCGTGCGACGCGTGCGGGCAAGGCGGCAAGCAGCAGCCCCAGCTCGTCGCCTTGTTGCAGGCGCGGCCAGTGGGCGCGCGCCGCGTCGTTGTGCTGCAGCACGTGCAGCCGTGGCGCCGTGCCCGTGGCGAGCACGGCCGGGCCGGGCCAGGCCGCGACGATCGCGCCGAGCGCGGTACGCAGCAGCCGCGTCTCGTCGGCCTCGGCGGCCAGGCGGGCGCTGCCGCGAAACCCCGTGAGGCTGCCGAGCGTGTCGCGCACCGGTTCGCCGTCGAGCAGCCAGCATGTGCTGCCGTCGGCCGCCGGCAGGCGCCGGTCGCGAAACGGGCGCTCGTCGGCGAGCAAGCCGGCGAGGGCAGCCTGGGCCGGCGCTGTGCCGCCGCCTTCTGCGTGCCAGCCCACCAGCGCATGCGCAGCATCGGTGTGCCAGGTGGCCGCCCGCTGCAGCAGCCGCCAGGCGCTGCGCTCGGCCGCGCTCGCCTGCAACGCCCGCTGCGTGCGCGCGCGCTCGCGCCAGCTGCCGAGC
>WBZR01002189.1_pt1 | contig 21030 bp, 19 predicted proteins | sample 5204231 | NCBI WGS metagenome assembly WBZR01 (sample SAMN12412403, study PRJNA552823) | activated sludge metagenome | isolation source: activated sludge from anammox sidestream of wastewater treatment plant... | place: USA: Virginia | collected 2017-08 | reverse complement strand
GAAGCCCATCCGAAGATACGCTTCCCGTTCGACTTGCATGTGTTAAGCACGCCGCCAGCGTTCATCCTGAGCCAGGATCAAACTCTTCGTTCGCTTTTCGCGACTTGAGCATCCCTCTTGACTGCTCCTTGGAGCAGCCGTCATCACCAGGTGACCCGCTTTCACTCTCTCTGCTGTTGTCAAGGTGCGGCCAGCCGAGCCGTCGAGCCTTCCGACGGACACAAACCGCGACCGGCCATGGCCGCGGCTTTGGTTTGCTTCTGTTGTCATGCTGTCGCGGAGCCCTCGGCGCCGCTTGTTCACAGCACGGACCAGTTTATCGCACGCCACGGGCTTTGTCAAGCCCCAAAAGTCCAAATCTGGTCCGAGCGGGCGCGGCCGTGGTGATCGCGCGCCGCGCTCAGAGGCCGGAGGCCTCGTCGGCGGCCGCCGCGGGGGACACGATCGACCACAGGACGCCGAGCACCGGCGCCAGCACCAGCATCAGCAGGCCCGCGCCGCTGACCAGCCCCAGCGGGCTGCCGAGGTAGTCGGGGGGGAGCGCGGGCCTGAAGGCCTCGTCGAAACGGTACGCGCCCGACCCGAACCCCGCCACCAGCGTGGTGGCAAACCCCAGACCCGCGATGGCCAGGATCCGGCGCTCGGCCTGGCGCGCCCAGTCCCCGGCGGCCGAGGCCGGCACGGCATGCGGCCGGGCGTGCCGGACATACTGCCCGACGAACCACCGCACCACGATCGTCAACCCGGCGAGCGCCAACGGGCCTCCGATCGCCGCGAGCCAGGGGGCGGGGGCGGAACGCCCCGCGACTCCAGCCAGATCGCCTGCCCAACGCGCGCCCCACCCGTCCGGAGCGATGATGGCAAGCGTGGCCGCGACGCTCGCCGCGAGCGCAAGCGCGTACAGGACGCCGAAGGTCAGCACCACCACGGCACCGGCAAGGGTCGAGAGCGACCAGAACACCGTCGACCGGAGCATGTGCGGCAGCGACCAGTGCCGGTAGCCGCGATCCACCATCATGTAGAGGACGAGGTCGCGGGCGTACTCCTCTGGAGCCCCCAGCCGCTCGAGCACGTCGCGCAGATCGCCCACGGCGGGCGCCGCCCGCGCGGCGAGCGCGTCCTCGATGTGCCCCCGGATCTCGCGTTCGATCTCGGCGGCCACGTCGGGCGAGGCGCCTCGCATGGCTCGGCGCAGGCGCGCGACGTAGTGGTCCACCGCCCGCTGCATGTCGAGGTTCATGACCCGTCCTCGCTTCCCTCGAAGAGGCGATCGACGTCCCGCGTGAAGCGCTGCCATTCGGCGCGCATGGCGGCAAGGCGCGCTTCGCCGAGCTTCGTCAACGTGTAGTACTTGCGCTGGGGCCCCTGCGGCGAGGGCTGCCACTCGGCCGCGACGTAGCCCTCGCCCATCATGCGGCTGAGCAGCGGGTAGATGGTGCCCTCTTTGATGACGAACCCCTCGGCCTCGGACAGGGCGTGGGCGATGTCGTAGCCGTAGCGCTTGCCGTGCGACAGAATGGCCAGGATGCACAAGTCGAGCGCGCCGCGCCGGATCTGTGCCATCCACTTCCGATCTTCCATGGGTTCGTCGCCTGGCGTCTTGCGAAGGTGGGCCGGCCGCGTTAACCTGTGCCCGCGCGGGGCGCCTGGAGCTCCGACCGGTGCCCTCACGACGGTCTTTCGTCCGCACCCGACCGCCGCCACCGCCGCCTGCCGCACCCCAAAGGATACCGGTATGCCGCCTCAATCGTCCATTGCCCCGCACGACGCGTCAGCCGGCTTCCCCTCGCGCCGAAGCGCCGTCATGGGCCTCGGCCCGATGGTGGCGACCAGCCAGCCGCTGGCCGCGCAGGCGGGGCTGCAGACGCTGCTGGCGGGCGGCAACGCGGTCGACGCCGCGGTGGCCACCGCCGGCATGCTGGCCATCGTCGAGCCGACGGGCACCGGCCTGGGCGGCGACTGCTTCGCGCTGGTGTACACGGCCGCCACACGCAGCCTCCGGGCGCTGAACGGCAGCGGCCGCGCGCCGGCCGCCCTCGACGTCGCGCGCCTGAACGCCCTTGGTTGGACCGCCATGCCCCAGCGCGGCGCGTTGACGGTGACGGTGCCCGGCGCGGTGGATGCATGGGCGCGGCTGGTGGCGGAGCACGGCCGGATGCCGCTGGCGGAGGTGTTGGCGCCGGCCATCGCCACGGCCGAGAAGGGCTACCCGGTCAGCGAGCTGATCGCACGCGCCTGGCGAGCCGGCGCGCCGCTGCTCGCCCTCCACCCGGCCGCCCGCGAGCACTTCCTGCCCGGCGGCGACGCCCCGCGCGCGGGAACGCGCGTTCGGCAGCTCGGCCAGGCCCGCGCGCTGCGCCAGATCGCCGAAGGCGGCGCCGAGGCATTCTACCGCGGACCGATCGCCGACGCGGTCGTGGCGTCGGTGGAGGCGGCAGGTGGCTGCCTCGACCACGCAGACCTCGCAAGCCACGCGTCGACTTGGGACGCGCCGATCGCGACGCGCTTCCACGGGCTGGACGTCTGGCAGTGCCCGCCGAACGGCCAGGGGCTGGCGGCGTTGGTCGCCCTGGCCGTCGCGCACGGGTGGGACCTGCCCGCCCTCCCATGGGGCTCGGGGGAGTGGATGCACCGCTTGATCGAGGCGATGCGCCTGGGCTTCGCCGACGCGCATGCCTGGGTCGCGGACCCGGCGTTTGCCGCGGCGCCCGTCGCCACGTTGCTGGCCCCGGCCTACGCCGACGCGCGGCGGGCGTTGGTCCGATCCGACCGCGCGATGCCGGCGCCGGCCTCGGGCATCCCCCGCGGGTCCGACACGGTCTACCTCGCCGCCGTGGACGGCGACGGCAACGCGTGCTCGCTGATAAACAGCAATTACATGGGCTTCGGCAGCGGCATCGTCGCCGGCTGGACGGGCATCCCGCTGCAGAACCGCGGCGCGGGCTTCACGCTCGAGGCCGGCCACCCGAACCGTCTGGCGCCCGGCAAGCGGCCGTTCCACACCATTATCCCCGGCATGGCGACGCGCACCGGGGACGGCACGCTGTTCGCATGCTTCGGCGTGATGGGGGGCCACATGCAGCCGCAGGGCCACCTCCAGGTTCTGGCGGCAATTCGGTGCGCGGCGATGGACCCCCAACGTGCCCTGGACGCACCCCGCTTCCAGATCGTGCCGGATGGTCGGATCGCGCTCGAGCCGTGGTTCTCCGATCACCTGCGCGATGATCTGGCGGCGCGTGGCCACGCGCTGATCCCGCGCGAGGCCACGCCGGCGATGAGCACCTTCGGCGGCGGACAGGTCATCGCCGTCTCGGAAGACGGCGTGCGCATCGGGGGCAGCGATCCGCGCAAGGACGGCTGCGCGGTGGCCGCCTGACGTCGACCGCCACCATCCTGCAAGGGCACATGCCCGCAACTGCGCCTGCGAATGACGCGCGACATCGGCATGTGATTTCGCGTTCCGCACAAACATCTATAGAATGGTGCCGCGTCGACCCACGGTCCTACGCGGTTACTGAGCGATCGGTTAAGCTCACACACTCACCTCACTGCCGCCCGCGTACACCATCGACGCAATCGCACGCAATACAATCCAAGGGAGGTTCTACTCATGGCGCTAGCCAAGCTGACGCGGCAACAACTGACGGGCAATCATCGTCCGTCTACAGCCACGAACGAGTACGTCAAGTTCATCCGAAACCTCAAGCCCGGCGAGGGCGGCCGGACGACGGTCGAGGAAGAGAAGGTCAGCCGCCAAACCATCAAGGCTCGCCTCAAGAAGGCATCCGAGGTCGCCGGTGTGCCCATCAAGTTCCGACGGGCGCCCGAGAACGAGGTCATCTTCGAGGTGCTCGGCCAGTAAGGCGGCGGCGCGTTCCCCGTCGAACGCGCACCTGGCGCCGTCACCGCGTTCGAATCCGCGGCACCACGCACCTGGCGGGGCAACCACGGTCTCGGGCGCGGTGACGGCGTGACAGACGACCACCGCGCACCCGGCTCCGACCTCCGTCACCCCCTACGTCTGCCCCGCCAGCCGCACCACCTCGCCCGCGCAGCCCCACGCCAGGGTCACCCCCGCCCCGCCATGGCCGTAGTTGTGGATCACGCGCCCGTCGCCGCACCGCTCGACCTCGAGCCGCACCGCGGCCCGGCCCGGGCGCAGCCCGACGGCATGAGACTGGACAGCAGCCCCGGCCAGCGCCGGCACCAGCGCCTCGCACCGCGCGCGGATCGCCGCAGCGGTCGAGGGGTCGACGTCGAGCTCCCAGCGCCCGACCTCGGTCGTGCCGCCCAGGACGGTGCAGTCGGGGCGGGGAATGACGTAGGTCACGGCCTCGCCCGAAGCCGGCGCCGCCTGCACGAAACGCGTGGCGTGGCCCGGCGCCACCCGCACGATCTGGCCGCGGATGGGATGGACGGTGTCGTCGCGGGCCAGCTCGCGCGCCCCGAGCCCCGTGCAGTTGACCACGGTGCCCACCTGGCCGGCGAGCCGTTCGAGGTCGGGCGGCGTCAGGTCGACGCCGGTCTGGATGCTGCCGCCCAGCGCCCGCAGCCGCGCCGCCAGCCATGCCAGGTGCACCGGCATCTGGGCCACCGGGACGGTGAACACGAAGCCGCCGGCGTACGGGGGCGCGACCTCGCCGCGCCGGGCACGCCGGAAGCCGCCCACGGCGGCGTGCCACGCGGGAAGCTCTGCGGCAGGCGCCGCCAACAGCTTGATCCCCTCGACCAGCGTGACGCCCGCAGCGGGGTCGCCGGCGAGCGACTGCAGGAACGCCAGGCTCGCGGTGGCCCAGCCGAGGCTGCGATCGGACCGCTCGGTCCGGAACGGGAACCACACGGCCGCGGCGATGTCGGACGTGGTGTGCGGCGAGGCGGCGCGCGCCACGATGCGCACGCGGTGGCCGGCCTCGGCGAGGCGGATGGCCGACGTCAGCCCGACGACGCCGCACCCGATCACGACGGCGTCCGAGGTCCGGCGCGTCATCGCCGCGCCCACCGCGCCGGGAAGACGGCCGCCGCCCCGTCCTCGTCCGCGCGCCGGAGGCCGGCATGCCGCTGGTGACGCTCGCGGCGGGCATCGAGGTCTACCGTTTCGCGTCGCTCGACGCCGACCCGCGCCTCGTCCACTTCGTCTCGACCCGCGGCGGCGGCGTCAGCCGGCCCCCGTTCGCGGGCCTCAACCTCGGCGACGGGGTCGGCGACGACCCGGCCGCGGTGGCCACGAACCGCGCGCGGCTGACGTCGGCCCTGGGCGTTGCGGCGTCCCGCCTGGTCACGTGCCGGCAGGTGCACGGCAGCGCCGTCCACGTCGTGCCGGCGGTCGGGCGGTCCGGTGCGGCCGATGCCGCCGCCTCCGCCGGCGCAAGCTCCGACATCCCGACCGCCGACGCCCTCGTCACCGCTGCCGCCGGCGTGTGCCTCGCGGTGCTCGTGGCCGACTGCGTCCCGATCGTGCTCTTCGACCCGCGCACGCCCGCCGTCGGCGTGGCGCACGCCGGGTGGCGCGGGACGGTGGCGGGGGTGGCCGCGCAAACGGTCGGGGCGATGACCGCCGCGTTCGGCACGCGTCCCGGCGACCTCGTCGCGGGCATCGGGCCGTCGATCGGGCCCGCCGACTACGTGGTGGGGCCCGAGGTCGCCGCCGCGTTTCGGCGCGCGTTCCCGCGGGACGCGCGCGACGTGGTGCGGGACGCCGACGGCGACCGGTGCCGGGTGGACCTGTGGCAGGCGAACGTGCGCCAGCTCGAGGCCGCGGGCGTCGCGCCCGACCGCATCGCCGTGGCCGGCATCTCCACGGCCGCGTCCACCGATCGCTTCTTCTCGCACCGCGCCGAGGCCGGCCGCACGGGCCGCTTCGCGGCCGGCGCGATGCTGCGGTAGGCGCGGCGCGGCGCGGCCGGCACGGGCCGTGTCGACCCGCGCCGGCCGTCGATCTGGTTGACCCCGGATGCCGGCGGGCATAGGATTATTATATTGTCTCGATCCGAATTGCCTGTTGTCGGCTTGTTGGGGTCGGCGAGCGGTCCTTGTCCCTGCGACCGGAATTCCCAAACCAAAGAGTGAACCCCATGCTTCGATCGGCCATGCCCGTCCCGCGCCTCGCGCCGACCGTGCGGTCGGCCCCGTCGGCGGCCGCGCGCGACCTCATCGAGCTCGAGCACCGCTACGGCGCGCACAACTACCACCCGCTCGACGTCGTGCTGACCCGCGGCCAGGGCTGCTGGGTGTGGGACGTCGACGGCAACAAGTACCTCGACTGCCTGGCCGCCTACAGCGCGGTCAACCAGGGCCACAACCACCCGCGCCTGGTGCGCGTGCTCGTCGAGCAGGCCCACAAGCTGGCCCTGACGTCGCGCGCGTTCCACAACGACCAGCTCGGGCCCTTCCTCAAGGAGGTGTCCGACCTGACGGGCTTCAGCCGCGTCCTGCCGATGAACACCGGCGCCGAGGCCGTCGAGACCGCCCTCAAGGCCTGCCGCAAGTGGGGCTACAAGGTCAAGGGCGTCGCCGACGGCCAGGCCGAGATCATCGTGTTCGAGGGCAACTTCGCGGGACGCACGATCAGCATCGTCTCGTTCTCCGACGAGCCGCAGTACCGCGACGGGTTCGGGCCGTTCACGCCCGGCTTCAAGGTCATCCCGTACGGCGACGTCGAGGCGCTGCGGGCCGCGATCACGCCCAACACCGTGGCGGTCCTGATGGAGCCGGTCCAGGGCGAGGGCGGCATCATCATCCCGCCGGCGGGCACCATGCGGCGCATCCGCGAGATCTGCGACGACCACGAGATCCTCTTGATCTTCGACGAGATCCAGTCGGGGCTGGGACGCACGGGCTGCATGTTCGCCTTCCACCACGAGGACGCCCGGCCCGACGGCATGACGCTCGGCAAGGCGCTCTCGGGCGGGATGTACCCGGTGTCGGCCTTCGTGGCCGACGACGAGCTGATGGAGGTGTTTCGGCCGGGCGACCACGGCTCCACGTTCGGCGGCAACCCGCTGGGGGCGGCGGTCGGGCGCGAGGCCATCCGGGTGCTGCTCGACGAGGGCCTCGTCGAGAACGCGGCGCGCATGGGGGCCCGCTTCGGACAGCACCTGCGCGAGCTGCGCGACCCGGCCGTCAAGGAGATCCGCCAGGTGGGCCTGTGGATCGGCGTCGAGCTGCACGCCGAGGTCGGCGGGGCGCGGCGCTACTGCGAGGCCCTCATGGCGCGCGGGGTGCTCTGCAAGGAGACCCACACCCACACCATCCGCATCGCGCCGCCGCTGGTCATCACGGCGGACGAGGTGGACTGGGCGGTCGAACAGATCCACGCCGTCTTCGACGAGCTCGGTTGAGGCCGGCGTGCGGTTCCTGGTCCTGCACGGCCCGAACCTGAACCTCCTCGGCCGGCGCGAGCCCGAGGTCTACGGGCGCATGACGCTCGACGACATCAACGCGCGCCTCGAGCAGCTCGCGCTGCACCACGACGTGGCGCTCGACATCGTCCAGTCGAACCACGAGGGCGCGCTGATCGACGCGGTGCACGCGGCCATCGGGACGGCCGACGGGATCATCGTCAACCCGGGGGCGCTCGGGCACACCTCGCTGGCGCTGCGCGACGCGCTGGCGGCGGCGCCGCCGGCCATCGAGGTGCACCTCTCGAACGTCCACGCGCGCGAGGCGTTCCGGCACACGTCGCTGCTGGCCCCGGTGTGCATCGGCGGGATCTACGGGCTCGGCGCGGCGGGCTACGCGCTGGCGCTAGAGGCGCTGATCGACCACCTGACGCCGCGGGAGCCTGCGCCCGCGGGCGAAGGGTGACGCGGGGCGGCGCCGTGGGCCACGACGCCTTCGAGATCCTCGAACGCCGCGGCTTCGTCGCGCAGGTCACCGACGCCGCGGCGGTGCGCCGCATGCTGGCCGGCGACGCGGTGGCGTTCTACAACGGCTTCGACTGCACGGCGGCCAGCCTGCACGTCGGGCACCTCGTGCCGGTCATGGCGATGATGCACCTGCAGCAGGCCGGCCACCACCCGATCGTGCTGGTCGGCGGCGGCACGACGATGGTCGGCGACCCGAGCGGCAAGACCGAGCTGCGCACGATGCTGGACGAGGCCGCGATCGACGGCTACTACCAGGCCATCCGGCGCCAGCTCGACCACTACCTCGGCTTCGGCGCCGGCCGCGCCACGGCCGTCAACAACGCCGACTGGCTGCTCGCGCTGCGCTACATCCCGTTCCTGCGCGACATCGGGCGGCACTTCAGCGTCAACCGGATGCTGGCGGCCGAGGCCTACAAGCAGCGGCTCGAGCGAGGGCTCAGCTTCATCGAGTTCAACTACCAGCTCCTGCAGGCCTACGACTTCCTCCACCTGTTCCGGACGCACGGCTGCGTGCTCCAGACGGGCGGCGACGACCAGTGGGGCAACATCGTGGCCGGGGTCGACCTGGTCCGGCGCGTCGAGGGCACGGAGGTGCAGGCCATGACCTACCCGCTCTTGACGACGGCCAGCGGCGCGAAGATGGGCAAGACGGCGGCCGGGGCGGTGTGGCTGGCGGCGGACATGCTGAGCCCGTACGGCTTCTACCAGTACTGGGTCAACTGCGAGGACGCCGACGTCGTCCGCCTGCTCAAGATCTTCACGTTCCTGCCGCTGGACGAGATCGACCGCCTGGGGCGGCTGGCGGGCGCCGAGTCGCGCGAGGCCAAGCGGGTGCTGGCGTTCGAGGCGACGCGCATCTCGCACGGCGAGGAAGAGGCGCGGCGCGCCGAGGACGCGGCGCGGGCGGCGTTCGGAGGCGGCGGCGACCTGGCGGCGATGCCGTCGTCGACGGTGGCGGCGGCGGCGCTGGAGGCGGGGCTGGCGGTGGCGGCGGCCTTCGCCGACGCGGGGCTGACGCGGTCGCGGGGCGAGGCGCGCCGTCTGATCGAGCAGGGCGGGGTGTACGTCAACGACGCGCGGGTCGACGACCCGGACGCGCGGCTGACGCTGGCCGACGCGACGCCGGACGGGATCCTCTTGCGGGCGGGCAAGAAGAAGCACCACCGGCTGGTCGTCGCGGGCTGACCGAGACGGAGATCGGCCCTCGTGGACCCGACGGCGCTGCGCAAGACGTACGCCCAGGCGACGCTGTCCGAGGCCGACGTCGACCCGGACCCCTTTGCGCAGCTTGGCCGCTGGCTGGGCGATGCCCTGGCGGCGGAGCTGACCGAGCCCAACGCGATGACGCTGGCGACGGCCACGCCGGACGGGCGCCCGTCGGCGCGCGCGGTGCTGTTGCGCGGGATCGATGCGCGGGGCCTGGTCTTCTTCTCGAACTACGCGAGCCGCAAGGGCCGCGAGCTGGCGGCCAACCCGCACGCGGCGGTGCTGTTCCTGTGGCACGCGCTCGAGCGCCAGGTGCGGGTGGAGGGCACGGTGGAGCGGCTGGACGCGGCGGCGTCGGACGCCTACTTCGCCAGCCGGCCGCGCGAGCACGCGCTGGGCGCCTGGGTGTCGGAGCAGAGCGCGGTCATCGCGGACCGCGCGGTGCTCGAGGCGCGCCAAGCGGCGGTCGAGGCGCGCTTCGCGGGTCGGCCGGTGCCGCGGCCGCGCCACTGGGGCGGCTACCGGCTGGTGCCGGACGCGTTCGAGTTTTGGCAGGGCCGGCCGAGCCGGCTGCACGACCGGTTGCGGTACCGGCGGGCGGGTGGGGCGGCTGGAGTGGAGGCGGGTGGGGTGGCTGGAGTGGAGGCAGGTGGGGTGGCTGGAGTGGAGGCGGGTGGGGCGGCTGGAGTGGAGGCGGGTGGGGCGGCTGGAGTGGAGGCGGGTGGGGCGGCTGGAGTGGAGGCAGGTGCGGGTGCGGAGGCGGGCATGGGTTGGGTGATCGAGCGGTTGGCGCCGTAGAGGGGAGGCGTGCCTCGGCACGGCGGGTGGCGGTGCGCGGTGGTGGGAGGCGTGCGTTTGGCTGGGCTTGGGCGTTCCCAGGGGGGGCGCCCCCCCCTGGACCCCCGCGCTGGGGGTGTTCCCCCCCCAGACCCCCTAAAGCGATCCCATGTCTATCCGGAGGGCGGGGCGGGGTACCTGCCAGAGGATGGCGGTGGCGTAGGCCACGCGACGAACGAGCGCCAGGGGGGCGGGAGGCGAGGCGCGGTGGACTGGCTGCGGACGGAACGGCATGGTAGCGGGGCAGGGCGGAATGACGATCCGACCCCGGTAGGGGCGGGTTTCAAACCCGCCCTGATTCGCCTGTTGCGATGGTTGTTGCGGCGGCTTTGCCGCCTCCCCCTCCCCCAGAGTCGGGGGAGGGGGCCGGACAGAGAGAAGGGGCGGAGGCGAGGATCGGCCTACTCCGGGATCAAGCGGAAGTCGTACTGCAGGCGGATGTCGTCTTCGATGCTGAGCACCGACATCACCTGCGGGATGGCGAGCCCGAAGGCGCCGAACGTGAAGCGCGTGGTGGCGCTGCCGGTGACCTCCTGGCCGTTGACCGTGGCCGTCACGTCCCACGTGGTCGGCGTGGTCGTCCCGCGCACCGTCATGTCGCCGACGAGCTGGAACGTGACCTCGCCGGAGGTGGGCAGCGGGGATGGCAGGCCTGGGGCGTCCGACGGGACGAACTCGGCGGTCGGGAACTGTGCCGTCGCCAGCGTCTCGCGCTGGATGAACCCGTCGCGGCGGTTGCTGTCGCTGGTGAGGCCTGTCAGGTCGACCACGAACTTGGACTCGCCGCTGACGATCTTGCCGTCCGCGTCGAGCACGATCTGCCCGGTGATGGCGCGGGTGGTGCCGACGGCGTCGCTCGGGAACGAGAGCCGGGCGAGCTGCTCGGTGACAGTGTAGCGGGCCTCGTTGCCGTCGGGCGCCACGACGAGGCGCAGCGGGCCGCCGGTGGTGCCGCTGCTGGCGTCGGCCGCGCCGGGCGTGTCGCCGGCCTCGGTGGCAGGGTAGGGGTCGCTCGCCTCGGTGGCGGGCGCTTCGATCGGCGCGGCCGCGGCGTCGGTCGGCGCCTCCACCGCGGGCGCCTCGGGGGCGGCGGCGGGCGGCGCGTCGGTGGCGGCGCCGCCGCATGCCGCCAGGGCGATGGCGATGGCCGCGGCGAGCGCCGGGCGCGCGGCGCGGCGGGCGACGGCGGCGACGGGGATGTCGATCTGGGTTCGCATGGACGACCTCTCGGGGATGATCGAGTAAGAGCGTGAGGGGGCGGATGACGGCTCGGCGGCCGGAGGCCGGAGCCGGTCGATGCGAGATGATAGGCCGGCGGCGGGAAGGGTGTCAACAGACATCGCCACACCTGCCGCACATGGCATGCGCACCCGCACCCGGGAACCATTCGGCGTCGCGAGACGTTGGATGCCCAGCCGGCGTGCGCCGGCCCGATCGTCGCCTCGGCGGCGACCGGCCGACATCGGCCTCGGGGGCCACCACTGCTCGGAGATCGACCCGCCATGCAGCTCTGGCTCGTGCCACGCACCCAACCGGACACGCGCGTCCAGCGCCCGGTCGCCTGCCCCCATGCGGGCTGCGACGGGCGCCGCTTCCGGCTGCACCAGGCGGTCGCCAAGCGCGTGCGCGGCGCCGCGGGCCGGCCGGTCGCGGCGCACCGCTACACGTGCCGCGCCTGCCGGCGCACGTTCCGCGCGTACCCGGCCGGGGTCGATCGCGGGACCGTCGCGGTCGGCGTCAAGCGCTTCGCGGCGGCGCTGCACCTGCTCGGGCTTCCGTTTCGCGACGTGAGCCGGGCGCTCGCCGTGCTCGGCACGCCGCTGGGCAAGAGCCAGGTGCAGGCCGTGGTGGCGCCCCGGCTGCGGGGCCTGAGGCACCGCTCGATCGCGCCGCTGGTCACGCGGGTCACCCTCGCGGGCGTCGGTGTCGCCGACGCCCGCGAGGGTGACCGGGATGGCCGCGCGCCGGATCCTGACGCCGCCGGCGCCGCCGCGTCGGTCTGGGTCCACGGCCGGTCGTCGACGCTGCGCCGCGCGGTCGATCGGCACGGCCGGGCGGCGCTGGTCATCGACGACATCGACCGCCGCGGCCGGCTGGCCGTCGAGCAATGGGTGCGCGCGACGCTGGCGGGGTTCGGCGTCGACGTCGAGGTGGTGTTCCCGGCCGCGCCGCACCGTCGGTGCGCCACGGCGGGGGAACCCGTGGGCGACGGCGGGTGCGCCATCGAGGCGGCCGTCGTCGGCGCGGGGTCGGCGGTCCCCGCCGTGTGCGGGGCGCCGGCCCCGATCGCGCCGGCCCCGGTGGCCGACCCGCCGCCGCGTCCATACGGATCCTCGCGCACGGCATGCCCGGCGGCCGGAGCCTGGCTGCTCCACGGCCGCGCCCGGCAACGGTCAGGGCCGGCGGCGCCGTGCCCCGACCGCACCCGCTGCCGCCCGTCCGCAAGCCGCGTTCTCGGCGGCAGCGGCCGGGCGCCGCACGGCCATCGGCCGAGGCGGCGTCGCGTGCCCATCGGCGCGCCCGGCCGCCCGTCTTTCGGCCGCGCGCCGGAGCGGCGCGGGCGCGCCCGGCCGGCGCCGGTCTGACACCGGCGCTCGGCTCGGGCGCCGGCCATCCGGCAGGGCGGCCGCCGCGGCACCATCGGCCGGACGCGGGCGGCGCGTCCGCTTGCTTTCGCCGCGGGCGTCCCCGTGCGACGACGCCGGCATCGTCGGCGCGCGATGCGACGGCCTTCCGCGGCAAGCGTCCGCAGGGCCGGGCCTGCATCCGCAAGGGCTGGCTTGGCCCGCACGGAACGGCTGCGCCCCGCAGTGTGCCGATGCCGTGCCGAGGTGCCGCACCGACGCGGTTGGGAAGGCTCTGCGCAGGCCTGCTTGATCGACTTGCCGCGATCGCGGTGCCGGGCCTAGAATCCGCGCGAGCCGCCCCCTCGTCACACCGAACGGAGGCCTTGCGCGCCATGTTCCGCGTGTGGAAGCTCGATGCCGGACGACGGGCCGCCGCCCCGACGGTGCTCGTGGCGATCGCCCTGTCGGGCGGCGCCGCGGCCGCCCCATCTCCCGTTCGAGGCGACCCGTCGCAGGGCGCCGCGCGCGCCGCCGCAGACCCCGCGGCGGACCAGCCCGCGACCCCCGCCACTCCGATCGCCGCCACCCCCGCCGCCACGGAGGTCCCGCCGCCGACCCCGACCGCCGCCCCGCCGTCCGGCCCGGTGGTGCTGTACGACGGTGCGCTCGACACCGGGCTGCCCGACACTCAGGGACTGCTGCTCCTGTCGCGGGCGGCGGCCGGCACGACCCTCGCCGCGACCCAGGTGTTCACGACCGGCGTGACCGTGTTGCGGACGTCGGCCCAGACCAGCGACATGGCCGGCTACTTCCCCAAGCCCGGGCTGGTCGCCGGCCTCGACCGGGCCGCCGGCTTCACGCTCCGCTTCACGGTGCACGTCACCGACGAGGAGCACGGCGCCAGCGACAAGAACGGCGACGGGGTCGGCGACCGCGCCGGCTTCAGCGTCATCGCGTTGGCATCGGACCGGCGCGGCATCGAGCTCGGGTTCTGGCGCGACCAGGTGTGGGCGCAGGCCGACGGGCCGGCCGAGCCGCCGCCGAACAGCAACACGCTCTTCACCCACGCCGAGGGCGCGCCGTTCGACACCGGCGCGGGGCTCGTGGCCTACGAGCTGCGCATCGCGGGCGACGCCTACGCCCTGTCGCACGCGGGCACGCCGATCCTCTCCGGGCCGCTGCGCGACTACAGCGTCTTCGGCTGGCCCTACAACGTGCCGGACTTCGTCTTCCTGGGCGACGACACCTCGACGGCCAGCGCGACGGTGCGGCTGGCGTTCGTGTCGGTCGCGAAGGGGTTGCCGGACGCGGCAGGGCCTGCCGCGGTGTTCCTGCCGTGGGTGAACGCGGCGGCAACTCCCTGACCGCCGTCAGCCGCCCGCCGCCGTGAACAGCGCCAGCGCCGCGCCGCTGGGGAGCGCGATGACGCTCATGCGGCCCTGGCCCGGCACGTCCATGGGCTCGCTCAGCACGCGGCCGCCCAGCCCGGCGACGCGGGCGGTCGAGGCGTCGACGTCCGCCACCAGCACGTAGTAGAGCCAGTAGGCGGGGCCGGCCTGGCCCTCGGGATGCGCCATCAGGCCGCCGGGGTTCATGGGATCGTCGCCGTTGGTCCACAGCCAGTAGGGCCGGCCGCCCATGTCGATGGCGTGGCTGCTCCAACCGACGACCTGGCCGTAGAAGGCCTCGGCGCCCGCCGGGTCCGGGGTCACGAGCTCCCACCAGCAAAAGCGGCCCTGCCCCATCGGCGAGCTCGGCAGCATGTCGTCGGCGGTGGCGGGCTGGAGCGGCGAGAAGGCCGCGCCGTGCGGGTCGACGACGACGGCGGTGCGGCCGACGTCGGCGATGTCGAACGCCTCGACCACGACCTTGCCGCCGGCGGCGCGGGCGGCGGCGAGGGTGGCCTCGAGGTCGGTCACGACGACGTAGCCGATCCAGTGCGCGGGGAGCCCGGCTTCGTCCGGGCCCATGCCGACGACGCCGCCGACGCCGTCGTCGCCGGCCATCAGCATGTGGTAGGTGCCCATCGCGCCCATGTCGCGGTCGGCGACCGACCAGCCGACGAGCGCCTTCACGAAGGCCAGGTCGGCGGCAGGATCGGGGGTCATGAGGTCGTGCCAGATGAAACGGCCGTGGTTGACGTGAGCCATCGAGAGGTCTCCTGAGGTGCGGGGGCGCCGCTGGGGCGTGGGGCGGATGGTCTGCGGTGAGTATAGCACGGTTGTTCTGGCAAGGGCGGCGGCCGCGGCGGCCGTCGACGCCGGCACGGGGGATCGGAAGGGGGGCGTGGGGCCCAGCCCGGCCCCGCACCGTCGGCAGGGCCGGGCTGGACCCGCATCATCATCCCCGCGCTCGACCCTGCCCGGCCAGCTCGGCCAGCTCGGTCTCGGTGAGCGGGACGCCTTCCCAGAGGTCGGCGGGCACGTGGCGCGCCCAGATGGCCTCGGCCAGCGCCGCGGCGTCGACGTCGATGCCGTAGCCGGCGAAGTGGTCGCACACCCGCGTCACGTCGCGCGCGAAGATGGCGCGGCCGGCCGGGTTGTCGTAGGGGTCGACGGTCTGCGGGAAGTCGATCAGCGTGATCGCGCCCTGCCAGTACAGGATGTTGAACGCCGAGAGGTCGCCGTGGATGCAGCGCTCGCTCAGCATCAGCTCGATGTTGTCGACGACGCGCGCGAACAGCGGCGCGGCCTCGCCGCGTGCGAGGCGCACGTGGTTGAGGGTGGGCGCCGGCATCGCGGCGTCGCCGACGTAGGCCATGAGGATGACGTTGTTGCCGGTGGCGAACGGTTGCGGGACGTCGGCGCCGGCGGCGTGCAGGCGGCGGAGGGCGGCGAGCTCGTGCGCGAGCCACGACGTGTGGGCCATGGCCTTGCCGAAGTCGCTGCCCTTGCGCATGGCGTGCACGGCGCGCGAGTCCTTGACGAGCTTGCCGTCGGCGTCGAGGGCCTTGCGCCCGGTCCGGTACAGCGTGTCGTTGCGCAGGCTCCGGAACTTGCGCGGGCGGTAGATCTTGGCGGCCAGGTGCGGCACCCCGAGCCCGGGGTTGGCGGCGCAGATGTAGACCGTGGCCTCCTTGCCGCCCTTGGCCAGGCGCAGGACGTCGGTGATGACGCCCTGGTGGACGAACGTGTCGAGCGCCTCGTGGATCCACGCGTGCTCGTGGCGGGAGCCCTGGTAGGTGAAGGCGACGTCGGCCTCGGGCGCCTCGTCGCGCCCGGTCGGGTCGTGCCGCCACGCCGCGGGGCGGGCGGGCGCAGGCCGAGGCCGCCGCACGGCCCCGCCGCCGCGGTGCGCCTGACGGTGCGCCCGGCGGTCGCGGCGCTCGAGGTCGTACAACCCCTCGAACGTGTCGTCGAGGTCGGAGGCGCCGGCAAGCAGCGGGGTGTCGAGGTCGCTGTCGAGGTCGGTGTCGAGGTCGGTGTCGAAGCGCGGCGACCCCGGGTCGCGGGCGGCGATGTCGGTGTCGGCGTCGCCGGCGGTCCCGAACGATGCGTCGCCGCCGCCGATGGGAAGGTGAACGTTCATGGAGGCTATCGATCCTTGCGATCCTGTGCGCGGTAGAAAGCAGAAAGGCCACAAGACGTTGGTCCTGTGGCCTCACAGAGGGTGCGCGTCGCCGGGCGACGACGGTCGCCGGGCAACAAAAAACCACAGGCCGGGCGGGCCTGTGGCCGATGGGATCGCTGAGATCGGGCTCGGGATCAGCAGGCGCGCCCGCGCAACGCGGGGACATCGCGGACGATGACGGCACTATGCATATCGGGCACGCCTCCTTTCACGAAGATGATGGGGCCAAGATACCACAGGCGGGGGCGGGTTGTCAAGAGGCGCGCGCGATGCCGGCGCCTCGCACAGGCAAGCCGCCTCTCGTGGGGCGTGACGCGCTCCACGGCGCCGTCGGCGGGGGTGGCATGCTGCGGGCGGGGCGGTCAGGCGCGGCGCTGGGGGGCGGGGCAGCCGAGAGGTTGACGCAGGGGCGGGTCGCGCATAGACTGGTCGACTGACCCTGCGCCGCGATCAACCCTCGGAGCGGTGCGCTCCTGCGTCGGCACCGGTGCAACCCGGCCCGCAGGCGGCCATCCTGGCGTCGTCGTACCAGGGTCCGTCCGGAATCACGACAGTGGAGGCACGACATGGTCGGTAGGAAGCAGGTGCTCGGCATCGTGGCGGTGTTGCTCGCCACGTCGTTCGCGACGGCCCTGATGGTAAGGGCGGGGAACCCGGCGGGGCCGGGCACACCCCCGAACGCCACGAGCTCCTACACGCTGGAGGATATCCACGACCGGCTGGAGTCGGGGGCGGCGGGCGCGCAGAGCACGTTCACCGAGCCGGCGGCGGGCCCGGGAACGGGAACGATGCACACGCTGAACGAGATCATGGCCAAGGCCCCGGCGGCGGACAACGCGAACGGCGCGAAGACGGAGGACGTGCTGGAGGGCATGACGTTCTGGGGGTTGAACGCGGCCTCGGGTCAGTGGGGGTTGAAGATGGGGACATTGCCACGGACGACGGCGGGCAACGCGGAACCGGCGTGTTGGGACAACGAGAACCGGTACGTGAACTGCGAGAACGGCCGGGTCACCGATACGGTCACGAACCTGGTGTGGCTGACGAACGCCGACTGCTTTGGGAAGCTGGACTACGCGGCGGCGAACGAAGCGGTGGCTCGGCTGGCAAGCGGAACGTGCGGCCTGCAAGATGGATCGTCGGTGGGGGACTGGCGGTTGCCGACGAAGGCGGAATGGGAGGCGACGATTGCGCGGGCGGCGGCGCTGGGGTGCAGCAACCCGTCGCTCACCAACACCGCTGGCTCGGGGTGCTTCAACGACGGCCCGCAGCCGTTCACAAACGTCAAGTCGGACTTCTACTGGTCCTCCACTGCCAGTGCGGACATCCCGAGCGACGCATGGGGCGTGGACCTGCCCTCGGGCAAGGTCATCAATGGCGGTACCAAGTCGAACGAGCGGCACGTGTGGCCCGTCCGCACAGGACAGTGAGCCTCAGGTTGCCCGGTGCCCTGCGCGCCGTGACCGGAGGCACGAGGGACCATCCCGTGCGGTCTGCAGCCATCTGAGCCGGAAGGACACCCCATGACTGACATGCTGCCCCGCAGACTGCCGGCCGCCGTCGTGGCATGGCTGGCGCTTGTGCTGCTGTCCACCTCCGTTGCCGTGGGCGGTCTCGCCATCGCCGATGCCTGGGGCTGGGGCACCAACATCGGCTGGATCAGCTTGGGCGCCGCGCCCGAGGGTGTGAAGGTCTGCACCGACCACTTGGAGGGCTACGCCTGGGGCGAGAACGTCGGGTGGATTCGCATGGGCACGGCCACCGGCTGCGCGCCTCACACCTACGGCAACACGTCGGATGCCGACTACGGCGTGAACATCGCCGACTCCGGCAACCTGGAGGGCTATGCCTGGGGCACGAACGTGGGATGGATCAAGTTCGGCCCGTCGAACGGCAACGTCCGCCTGGACCCGTCCACCGGCAAGCTGTCCGGCCACGCATGGAGCGAGAACGCGGGTTGGATTCGCTTCGACGCCCAGTACGGCGCAGGTATCGCACCAACGGCGACGGTCTCCCCACCGACGACAGCCACGAGCACCGCGACCGGCACCCCGCCGCCGACGGCCACGCACACGGTGTCTCCTCCTACCCCGACGCGCACCCCGCCGGCGACGGCGACGGGCGCGTCACCGGCTCCGGCCGCGAAGGTGTACCTGCCGGCGCTCGTGCGCAATGCTCCGAGCGGCGGCACGGGCTGAGGTCACAACTTCGACCGACGTACAGAGAACAGGGTGCGTGGGACTCGAACCCACACGGGATCACCCCAGCGGAGGTTAGGAGTCGTCAAGAAACAACCCACCCTGGGAGCGCCGCCTTCCAGGCGGCATCGGACGACGCAGGCCGGCAAGATGCCGGCGTTCCCAGCAGTGGCCTTCTTGTTTGACGAGTCCTTAGCGCGTCAGGGCGCGGATGTCGGCCGAGGTCGAAGGGCAAGGTGGGTTCGAGTCGGCCCGCCAGGCAACGTCAGTCGGCACACCTGAGGGCGTGACAGAACGTTTGATCGAAGGGCTTCCTGGGAGCGCCGGCATCTTGCCGGCTGGAAGCCGGCGCTCCCAGGATCTGCCACCCGCCGCCCGGGCAGCCTCAGCGCCGAAACGGAACGAACGTTCTGTCACGCCGTCAGGTCGGCACACCGAAAGCCGAGCATGTCGTTGTAGCTGTCCGGCTCCGCCACGTCGCGGTTCGTGACCCGCGCGTTGGATGGTCCGGTGTTCCAACCGCCGCCACGAATCACGCGGTACTGACCCGATGCCGGTCCGGCCGGGTTGTCGGCGGGAGACTCCGCATAGTACTCCGGTCCATACCAGTCCGCGGTCCATTCCCAAACGTTGCCTGCCATGTCCATCACCCCGAACGGGCTTGCTCCGGCCGGGAATGACCCCACCGCCACGGGTCCGTCCAGCTGCCCAAAGCGCAGGAGGGCGTCGGTTGGTTCCGCGTCGCCCCACGGGAAGCGGCGTCCGTCCGAGCCGCGGGCCGCCTTCTCCCACTCAGCCTCTGTCGGCAGCCGCCGATGTGCCCAAGCGCAGTAGGCATGCGCATCGTGCCAGCTCACTTGCGTCACCGGCATGCTTCCGTTGTCGGGCGAGCCGTCGCCCGCGGCATCCTCCCAATGCGCGCCTTGCGTTTGGGCCCACCGACCGCCCAACCAGCGATAGCCGTAGCCGTTGCGCGCAGCCGCTGGCAGGTGACCGCTCGATGCGATGAACTCCGCGAACATCGCGATCGTGACCTCGGTTCGGTCGACGGCATAGTCATCCAGGCGGACGAGGTGTTGCGGCTTCTCCCGGTCCTTGGCCGCCGGATCGCCTTCCGCCCCCATCAGGAAGCCGCCCGCCGGAATCGGCTGCATCGCTTCGTCATGCTCGTCATGCTGGTCTAATGGCACCGTCGCTGGGCTCCGTCCGTCAGTCGCGGTCGCTTGCGCGGCGCGCACGGTTTCCTGGGAAGCAGGCGGCGGGTAGCCGGTCGTCGTCACGGCGTCGCTGCTGGGCAACGTGCCGGTGCAGTGCGCGCGATCTGGCTCGAGCATGCATGACAGTCCGGGGAAAAGGGAGACTGCGATCCCCAACGCTATCGAGAGTACAAACCCGAGGCCCAGGAACATCAAGGCAGATACGACGACGCCTCGCCACGACGACCCGATCTCCCACTCGCGCACGGCCTGGCCGCGTTGCATGCGCTTGCCGATCGTGTAGGCATCGACGGCGCCGAGAACATTGAACACCGCATTGTGAAAGAGCACGAGCGATGCGAGGGGGTTGGATCCCAAGAGCAGGTGGGTGGCAAGGGCCACCGACATCAGCGCCGCCCCCTTCTTCTTCTGGCCCAGGTACATCTGCCCGGCGCCTCCCAAGAGCAGTGTGCTGAGCAGGGCTGCCTTGAGCGGTGATGGTTCGTGGCCCACCGATAGCGGGTCGAGTGCGCTCGATCGACCGGGCACCTGAGATCGCGAAGCGACCGGTGGCAAGGGCAGCCGTGGCCGCGATGTCGACGGCGTGCCGGTCGCCCATGCGGGCGTCGTCTCGGCGGCAGTCACCGCGGCCGTGGCAGCCCGTTTCGGGCGCCGCATCGGTAGCCGGAACTCCGTCGGCTCGGCGAAAGGTGTCTTCGGCACGATCAGGAGGATCAAGCCCAGCGTCGCAACGACGAGCACACCGATGATCGCGGTGGCGATCGGATCGTAGTTGTACTTCTCGTAGTAGCGCAGTCGAACGCATTCTGGGCCAACTTCGCCGATCGGCTGCCACCCGTCGTCGCGCCACTGCTGTAGCGCTTGTGCGATTCGCGATTGCCATCGCTGCCAGAAGTGATATCGCGCACCGACTTCGGTGTATCCCCAGGGCCCCAGCATCACCCAGTCGACGCCCGACGTCCACACATAGACGAAGTCGCGGGTCTCCCATTCGATCGGGGCGGAGCTTGCAGTCAGATCCTGTCCGCAGCGCCTGCAATAGCGATCGCTGCTTCCCACCACGATGCCACAATTTGGACAGTACATGGGGCCTCCGCGCAGTACACCGCTATTGATCCGCTCGGATTCCACGGATTGAGAAACTGAACCACATCACACCGTAGCTTCCGCCAGGATGTCCCTCAGTTCCCCTGGCCGCCGCGCCACGGCGTGCCGCCAGCGCCCGAAGCCGCCGTGGGCCGTGACGGCGCGCGCCCACTCGTCGAGGTAGCGGCGCTTGACCTGGGCTTCTTCGTCGTCGATGCCCTTGGTTTCCAGGACCAGCATGTCGCCGTTTGCCAGCCGGATCAGGAAGTCGGGCCGGTACTTGCGCACGACGCCGCGGTCAAGCGAGTCAGGTCATCCCTGTGCATATTGGAGCTCCGCCTCGCGTACAACGTCGGCACGGAAGTACCTGCTCAGATCATTGGCCTGAGGGCGTGACAGAACGTTTGATCGAAGGGCTTCCTGGGAGCGCCGGCATCTTGCCGGCTGGAAGCCGGCGCTCCCAGGATCTGCCACCCGCCCGGGC
>WBZR01002188.1_pt1 | contig 21038 bp, 14 predicted proteins | sample 5204231 | NCBI WGS metagenome assembly WBZR01 (sample SAMN12412403, study PRJNA552823) | activated sludge metagenome | isolation source: activated sludge from anammox sidestream of wastewater treatment plant... | place: USA: Virginia | collected 2017-08 | reverse complement strand
TCCCCTCCGAATTCTGATTGGGGAACTTCCTCAAAATCCTGGAAGCTCTGATCTCTATCGAGTCGAAATAGATCAGCGTATACGGGCTTTTCGGCGTCAGCACGAAAAGCTACTCATTCCGTTGCGTACACCTGTTGCTCTTGAGGTTATCATAAAACCCCCTCCGCCATCGCGGCATCACGCGTTACACGATCTAGACAACGTGGTTCGTAGCTATCTGGTCCCCAAAATCACTGAGTTGCTAGAACCGCCCTCCGATATTGCGTGGACTTTTGACGAGTCCCAAATTTTTCATGGTGATGGCGATCACGATATTTGGTGGCGTAACCGATTAGCGAAGCTTCCACGCTCAGCACGTGTCGGCCTCATACGATACGAGGTGTGGCGCATACCTCGTGCGCTAGAAGATACATCACCAGGGTTCGTGAGCGCCGCAGTCGTGGCGGATGAATTTGGTTACACGGATTCGATTAGTCGAATCTCCAGTCTGCTCGATCAATGGGCCGAAAAAGTAAGCTAAGCGGACCAATAGCTCCCAACAAAATCACCCCGGTTCTCACAGAGCTATGGGAGGGAAAACGCCACAAACGCATCCCCAGACTTCGTCGCCAGCTTCCCTCCGCCGCCCGCCGCGATCACGACGAACTGCTTCCCGTTGACCGCATACGTGCTCGGCGTGGCGTAACCGCCCGCAGGCAGTTTGTATTCCCACAACACTTTTCCATTCTTCTTGTCGAACGCACGGAACTTCTCGTCTTTCGATCCGCCGACGAAGATCAAACCTCCGGCGGTGACGATTGTTCCGCCCAGGCTCTCCGTGCCTGTCGGTGGGACGCCGCGCGCGGTCAGTTCGGCGTATTCGCCCAGCGTTGTCTTCCAACCAATCTCGCCGCGACTCACATCAATCGCGTTCAACAATCCCCAGGGCGGTTTGACCGCCGGGTAGCCCTCCTGGTCAACGAAACGGTCATAGCCGCTGATGCGATAGGGCCAGGGTTTGCCGGGCGTCGGAATCAGGTTCATCACGCGCGGGATGTTGTTGGTATTGGCGTAAAGCATTCCCGTTTCGGGATCGAACGACGCGCCCGCCCAACTGAACCCGCCGAAAAGTCCGGGCAGAATGATCGTTTTCTTTACGTCCAGCGGCGTGAAGGCCGGGCCGTAGCGCATCTGTTTCATCTGGTTGAGCGCGTACTCGCGCGACTCTTTAGAGATGTCGGTGGCCATCTCTTCGTTGAAGCCCTGGGGAACGAGCGCGGGAGGTTTGACCGGAATGCGTTGCGTCGCGGCGGCTTTCTCGCCGGGAATGTTCGACGCGGGCGTGGGGCGTTCGATCACTTCAAACAGCGGCTTGCCTGTGACGCGATCAAACAAAAACAAGTAACCTGTCTTCGTGCCTTGCGCGACGGCGTCAATTTTTCTGCCATTGCGCTTGACGGTGATGAGGATCGGCGGATAAGGCAGATCGTAATCCCAGATGTCGTGTTTGATGATTTGATAATGCCAGATGCGCTTGCCCGTGCGCGCGTCGAGCGCGATGACCGAATTGGCGAAGAGATTGTCGCCGTGACGATCTCCACCATAAAAATCGAATGCGGCTGAACCGGTGGCTACGAATGCCCATCCGCGTCGCGCATCAATCGTCACGCCGCTCCATGGATTTGCGCCGCCGCGATCACGCCAGGAATCCTTCGCCCAGGTTTCGTGACCGAATTCACCGGGACGCGGGACGGTGTGAAATCGCCACAACTCTTTGCCAGTGCGAACGTCGAAAGCGCGAACATCGCCGGGAGCCGATGGCGCGGGGCCTTCGCCGACTGAAACGCCGACGATAACGATGTCTTCAAAGACAGCAGGCGGAGCGGTCGCGCCGTAAGTCAATTCGCTCAGGTCACGATCCATCCCTTCGCGCAGATCAACTGCGCCATTCCTGCCGAAAGCCGCGTCAGGCTTGCCCGTGCGCGCGTCAAGTGAAATCAATCGCCCGTCGTGCGTCGCGGTCAGAATGCGGGCAGGCTTGTCAGCCGCTCGCAACGATGAACCGCCGGCCACTGGCCGCGCCGCCGCGCCTTCCCAGTAAGCCACGCCGCGATTGACGCCGCCGCCCGACGTGTAAATCTTCGACGGCGGCAGACTGGCGAACGGATCGTATCTCCAAATCTCGCGGCCTGTGGCGGCGTCGAGCGCGACGATCCTGGCCTTCACCGTCGTGACGTACATCACGCCGTTCACGACAATCGGCGTACATTCAATTGTGGTCTTTTTGTCCGGCTCGGCGTCGCCCGTGTTGTACGTCCAGGCGACTTTCAGATTTTTGACGTTGCCGCGGTTGATCTGTCTGAGCGTCGAATACCGCGTCGCGCCTTTGTCATTGCCGGTGTTCGGCCAGTCGGATTGCGCGAAGGCGATTGATTGAGAAGCGAGCAGAGATAGAAGCAATGTGGTGAGTTTCATCGTTTCACCGTTCTTTCAATCGAGATGGGACGCGGGTAAAACAAAGGTGGGGCAATTTGGCAAATTGCCCCACCTTCTCCATTTTCTTGTTCGTGTTATGACCTTGCCTGCATCGCCTCAGACGGCTTGTCGGTGACGCGCTGCGTGGCTTCGTTGAAATAGAGCGCCTTGCCTTCGCGGTACGATTGCACTGACATGGCGATCGTGGTCATCGCCTTGTACGCGGTCAGCGGGTCGAGCACGGTCTTGGCGCGCGATTTCACGCAACCCAGGAAGTTCTCCATGTGGTCTTCGCGCTTCTCGGTCATGATTTCGACGACATCCTTGCCCCACTTATCGGTGAAGGCTTTTTTCGAGATGCGTTCCGGCGTGACGGTGATGTGATCAACGCGTCCCTCGAACTGACCCTGCGGCACCATCATAATCGTGCCCTCGTGTCCGCGAATCAGTCCCGGAATGTGCGTCGAGTTGGCCATCGAAGAGCTGAGCACCAGCGAATGGCCTTTCGGAAATTCGGCGATCAGGTGGAAGGTGTCGGGCACTTCGCGGCCATCCTTGAAAACATAAATGCCGCCCGAAGCCATGACCTTATGCGGGAACTGCGCCTCGCCCCAGCAGATGTTGAGCGGCGCGACCACGTGGTAGAAAAGATCGGTGGCGATGCCGCCCGAATAATCCCAGTATTTGCGGAAGCGGAAGAAGCGGTCGGCGTTGTACGCGCGTTTCGGCGCGCCGCCCAGCCACATATTCCAGTCAATGAAATCATCGCCTTTGGCGTTCGGCCCGGCGTTCTGATCAATCGGCCAGTTCCATTCGCCCTCGATTGAGTTGCGGTGATACGATCCCTGGCTCATTATCAACTGCCCGATCATTCCGTCCTCAATCGCCTTGCGAGCCTTCCACCATTGATCGCTCGAAGTCGTCTGCGAACCGATCTGCACGACGCGGTTCGTCGCTTTGGCCGTCTCGTAAAACTTCTTCGCCTCTTCGACGGTGCGCGTCATCGGCTTTTCGCAATAAACGTCCTTGCCAGCCTTCATCGCTTCGATGGCGATGGGCGCGTGCCAATGGTCGGGCGTGGCGATGATCACGGCGTCAATGTCCTTGCGGGCGATCACCTCGCGGTAATCGAGCGTGGCGAATTCAGCCTGGCTCAACTCTTTGGCTGCGTTCATCCGTTTGCGATAAACGTCGCAGACCGCGACGACCTGCGCGGGGCGGGAATTCTTGCCGGTTTCAATCGCCCAGCGCATGACGCTCCTGCCGCGTCCGCCGAGGCCGATGCAGCCGATGTTGATGCGGTCATTCGCGCCCAGGATTCGCGCGTGAACGTTTGTGTGATAAATGGCCGTAGCGCCCGCGGCGGCCACGCCGGTTTTGACGAAATTTCTTCGAGTGGTCTTGTGGGTCATGCAAATCTCCTCAGCTCGATTTTGAAGCTCGATGCCTGTTGTGGTTTTCAGTTTGAATGTTGCTTACGAGTGCAGCGATGGCGGGATATTACATTCCCCGGATGTTCAGATCAATGGTTTGACCAAATTCGCGGGAGCATTTGCGAGATCATTTACAGGCGGGCGAGAACAAGTTCAGACAGGATTCACGGGATTGTTCAGGATTGGAAGGACGGTTGTTCCATCCTGATCAATCCTGTGAATCCTGTCTTCACGCTTTTACATCCTCAACAGACTGACGCTGCCCGAAGTTGTCGAGAGCTTCAGGTTGCGCGATCCGCCGCCGATTCGACCTGTCGCGCGGCGTCCGGGGCCATGTTCCGGCTCTTCAATGTTCAGCGGGAAATCGGTCTTCAGCCCTCCGCTCAGCGTGGACATTCGCACGTCGGCGTCGAGGTTTGCCGGGAGCTTGACTCTCACGTTGCCGCTGACCGAGGCGAATTCCATGTCGCCCACTCCGCCGAGTTGCACGATTTCGACTTCGACATTGCCGCTGGTTGATTTGCCGCTGACCGCGCCGTTGTTTTCGCCTACGAGGACGTTACCGCTGACCGAAGTGGCGTTGACCGCGCCGGTGACGCCTTTGACCGTGACGTTGCCGCTGACCGATTTCGCGCGCAGGTCGCCGTTGACGCCCGTCACTTCGACATCGCCGCTGACGCTCGAAATCGCGTCGAATTTGTAATTGCCGCGCGGGACTTTCACTTCAAACCTGATGCTGGCGTTGCAATCGCAATGTTCGGGATAACGAACCCGCACGTCCACGTTGTTTCCCGCGCTGTTGTCTTCGACCCAGACGCGATCGCGGTCGCGCCCCTCTTTGATTCCGACTACCAGAACCGTCTCGCCCTCATAGCCGGTCACCACCACGTCGCCGGAGACGTTGCGGACGTTGATCGAACCGCCCTGACCGACTTCGTAGCTTTTGCGAAAATCCTGCGCTAAAGCCGCAAACGCCGTCGAGCAAAGTAAAATCGAGAGAACCATCAAACGAATTTGAAATTGTTTCATAGTGTTTACCATTCCTTTCCAAGGTTAGCTTGATTTCTGTTCCGATGACGTGAGTGACGAAGTTCGGCGGAAGGTTTCAAATATAATCGCGCCGTAGACACGTCTCAGAGACAACAATGGACCGCTCGCGGCTTGCCGCAATCTATCATCTGATTTATAAGCGGGTAGTCGAAAGTAACTTTACCTGCGGCTCATACTCCGATTAAGAATCCCCATGCAGCAGCAAACGGTCACAACGCCGGTTTCCACATCCTGGGCGCGAGGCCGTACGGGACTTGCCCTCACTCGAATATGCCTGCTTTGTCTGCTGGTCACGGCGCCGGCTTCCGCCCAATACCGTTTCGACAACTGGAACACGGATAACGGGCTGCCTCACAACTCGATCTTCGCCATCCTTCAAACCAGGGACGGGTATCTCTGGCTCACCACGCTCGACGGATTGGTTCGGTTCGACGGCGTGCGCTTTACGGTTTTCAACGTGGCCAACACGAAGGGCATCCCCGGCAACCGGATGACCGCCCTCTTTGAAGATCGAGAGGGGGCCTTGTGGATCGGAACGGAGAACGACGGGCTAATCAGATATTTGGCCGGGCAATTTACCAATTTCACGACCAAAGACGGATTGCCCTATAACAGCATCAATGCGATTCAGGACGACGCCGACGGCGGCCTGCTGATCTCGACCAGCGTTGGCATAGTCCGGCGGAGCCAGGGACGATTCACGGTTTCTGTTCCGAGGATATACGGCGCTTACCGCGCAACGGATTATCGTGACCGTTCCGGCGCTCTCTGGTATGGCGACCAGAATGGTTTACACCGGCTCAGGGATAGCGTTATGACCACGCTGGAGATTCCGAATCTGACGCCTTTGGACGGCGTTTACGCCATGAGCGAAGACCTTTCGGGCAATTTATGGATCGGCACGGGAATCGGACTGGTCAGGTTACGCGGCGGCGAGCAGACGCTGTTCACTGAAAAAGACGGGTTGCCGAATCGAATCGTCACGTCAATCCGCGAGGATCGGCAGGGCAACCTGTGGATAGGCACGAATAGCGGTTTGTGCTTGTTCAAAGATAACCGATTCAGCGCCGTCGGTAATTTTCGCCGCCCGATTTTTGACATCGTCGAAGATCGCGAAGGAACTCTATGGATCGCAACCTGGGGCGATGGCCTGTTCCGTCTGACGCGGGAAGTGATTACTGTTTACACCGACAAAGACGGCCTGGCCGCCAATAACGTCTACCCGATCTATGAAGACCGCGCGGGCGTTGTGTGGATGGGAACCTGGGAGCGCGGCCTGACCAGATACGCCAATGGCCGTTTCAGTCCCTTCACGACGCAGGCCGATGGTTTACCCGGCCATCTGGTGATGTCATTCGCGGAAGACCGGGATGGCAGTTTATGGATCGGTTCAGTAGGCGGCGTGGTTTGGCTGAAAGACGGCAAGCTGACGAATTTCACCGAGAGGCTCAAACTGCCTCATCACTTCGTGCAGGCGATTTTGCACGACCGCGCCGGCAATTCGTGGTTCGGCACAAACATCGGATTGGTAAAGGTGAACAACGGCGGACACAGGCTCTACACCGTGAAAGACGGGCTCGCCGGCGCCGACGTGAAAACGGTCATCGAAGACCGCATCGGGACAATCTGGGTTGGCGGTCAGGGAGGATTGACGCGGATCGCAGGAGGCGAGTTGACCGCATTCGACAAGCCGGGCCTGATGGTGAAGGGCCAGGTGCGCGCTCTTTATGAAGATCGTGATGGCGTTATCTGGATCGGGACTTATGACGGCGGACTGAGCCGGTACAAAGACGGCAAACTGACGAACTACACGACCGCCGACGGGCTTTTCAATAACGGCGTGTTTCAAATTCTGGAAGACGGGCGTGGCAATTTCTGGATGAGTTGCAACCTCGGCATCTATCGCGTCAGCAAACAACAGCTCAATGACTTCGCCGACGGCAAAATCAAAACGGTCACTTCGATCGTTTACGGCAAGAGCGACGGCCTGATCAACCCTGAATGCAACGGCGGCGCGCAGCCGTCCGGCGTCAGAACTCGTGACGGGAAACTGTGGTTCCCGACGCAATACGGCGTCGCGGTGATTGATCCCGAAAAGATTTCCTCCAATCCGCATCCGCCGCCAGTGATTATCGAAGAGTGTCTGCTGGACCGCGTCGCCATAGACATCGGCGCCGACGTGGTCGTTAAGCCGGGACAACAGAATCTTGAGATTCGCTACACTGCGCTCAGTTTCATCAAGCCTGAGCACATTCGCTTTAAGTACAAACTTGAAGGTTTGAATCGGGATTGGGTGGAGGCCGGCTCTCGGCGCTCGGCGTATTACGATTACCTGCCGCCGGGCGCCTACACATTCGTCGTGCTGGCCGCGAACAGCGACGGCGTCTGGAACGAGACCGGCGCGCGATTGCGGCTTGTAGTCCTGCCGCCGTTTTACCGCACGTGGTGGTTTATGACGCTTGCGGCGCTCGGCGTGTCAGGGCTGGCCGCTCTTTTCTATCGCCGCCGCGTCGCTCAGTTGCGCCGGGCGCACGCGATGCAGGAAGAGTTCTCGCATCGGCTGATCGAATCACAGGAGGCCGAGCGCCAGCGCATCGCGGCGGAATTGCACGATGGTTTAGGGCAGCGTTTGTTGATCATCAAGAATCAGGCGTCCTTGTCATTGTGCGACGATGGTCTTGAGGGCGCGCGCCTGGGCCTCAAAGAGATATCGGAGTTCTCCTCACAAGCTATCGAAGAGGTCAGAGAAATCGCGCGGAACCTGCGGCCTTATCATCTGGACAGGCTCGGCCTTACCAGAGCTTTGCAGGCGATGATCAAGAACGTGGCGGCCTCTTCCGCCATCCGGTTCAATTATGAAATTGAAGGGCTCGACCAGGCGTTGCCGCCGGACGCGCAGATCAACCTGTACCGCATCGTGCAGGAATGCGTTAATAACATCGTCAAACATGCGGACGCCAGCGAGGCTACAATTCAGATCAACAATGACGGGCGCGCGCTCCGGCTGGTCGTCAGCGACAACGGCAAGGGCTTTGCGCCGGATTCGTCAGGGCGCGGATTCGGATTGACCGGAATCGCCGAGCGCGTGCGCATCCTCGGCGGCAGGCATGCCATCCATTCGGCTCAGGGCGCAGGCGCGACTATCGTCGTTACGATTGAGCTTCCGGAGAAAGGCGAGTGAATATGGACATCAAAGTACTGATCGTTGACGACCATCCAATCGTCAGACAAGGGCTGCGCCGAATGGTCGAGTCGGCGCCGCGTCTTGAAGTGATAGGCGAGGCCGAAGACGGACGCGCGGCGCTTGAACTGATCGAAAAGGCGCGCCCCGACGTCGTCGTCCTCGATATTGACATGCCTGAGATGGACGGATTCGCCACGGCGGAGGCCATCCGCCAGCGCGGCTACGATGTGAAGATCATCTTCCTGACGATGCACAAGGACGAGGAGTTGTTTAACGAAGCGCTCAATCTGGGGGCGAAGGGCTACGTGCTCAAAGACAGCGCCAGCCAGGACATCGTCAGCAGCATCAAGTCGGTCGCCGCCGGACAGAACTTCATCAGCCCGACCCTGTCCACTTACCTGCTCACGCGGGCCGCTCGCGTCGCCGACCTGGCGCGCAGCAAGCCCAGCCTGAACCAACTGACGCCGGCCGAGCGCCGCGTCCTCAAGTTGATCTCCGAGAACAAGACCAGCCGTGAGATAGCCGCCGCGCTCGGCGTCAGCCAGCGGACGGTTGATAACCACCGGACGAATATTTGCGCCAAGCTGGAATTGCGCGGCAGCCACGCGCTGCTCAAGTTCGCTCTGGAACACAAAGCGGAACTGGCCTAAGCCCACGCTCTCTCACCTCAGCTACGCCACCGCGATTCATACCTACAAAAATGAGTATGCATACCTATGCCGAAATGAGGGGATCACTCTATTCATTCGTCCGCTCATAAATCGCATATTACGCCCGTCTGAAAGGAGCCAGCCTGAAATGACTTGGGCAAGCAGATTTCACCTGCAAGCCCTCGGCTGCGCTCAATGGGAATTTGAAACATATCAACTGAAGGAAAGGGTGTCACGATGAAAAATCTAACAACGATCGCACGACTTGGAGTAGTTATCGTTATAACTTTCAGCATGGTTTTCCCTCTCAGTCTCACTATCGGCCATGCCCAGGTTCGACAGCAGGGATTGACCGCCTCCAATAACCAACTCTGGCAGCAAGAGGTGGACGGGTTGCAAGGCTCCGCGGAATCACAACTTTTTGTTCCTACGGGACAGGGCTTTTCCTGGCGGCACAGGGGAGACGAATTCGGACGCGCGGTAATCAGCGGAGATTTCAATGGTGACGGCTTTCGGGATTTAGCCATTGGTTCGCCTGGAGAAGATGCGGAAGGCGCAAGCATTGATGAAGGCACAGACTACGATGATCTTCCACTAGGCAAGGGCGCTGTCAGTGTCATCTACGGCGCCGCTAACGGACTGGCCGCCAACACAGGCCCGGGCAATCAGTTTTTTATGCAGGGGCAGGACGGCCTGGCTGGTCAGGCAGAAATAGGGGATGGCTTCGGTTCCAGCTTAGCCGCAGGCGATTTCAACGGAGATGGTAAGGATGATCTTGCGATTGGCGTGCCGGGAGAAGACTACGGTGGAGCTGTGGCCGTCATTTATGGCGGCGCAAACGGGCTGCAAACGGCTGGCAACCAGTTATGGATGCAGGGGGCTGACACAATTCGTGACAAAGTGGAATTCGGCGATAAATTCGGCGCGGCGCTTGCCGCAGGCGACTTCAACAAAGATGGTTATTTTGACCTGGCGATTGGCGCGCCGGGCGAGAATGACCGCGCCGGCGCGGTGGAGGTCATATACGGCTCCAACCAGGGATTACATGGCTACGCGCGACTTGGTAATCAATTGTGGGATCAGCGGGAATGCGTGGGATGTGTCGCTCCAGGCAAATTGTCAGGGGGGAGAGAAGATGATGATAAGCTTGGCGCCGCGCTCGTTGTTGGCGACTTCAACGGCGACACTATTGACGATTTGGCGATAGGCATCCCAGGTGAAACGAACAACGGTGACCCCGGCCCAAGGAGCGGATCGGTCGCCATTCTCTACGGAAACTCCGCCCCGGGGCAAACATGGGGGCTGCACGACTGGAACGCATGCGGCGATCAACATTGGAATCAAAACTCTCCGGGAATAGAGGGCGGCTGTGAATCCGAAGATGAATTCGGCTTTGCGCTGGCCGCTGGTGATTTTAATCGCGATGGGATTGATGATTTGGCCGTTGGCGTGCCGGGAGAGACTTGGTGCTGCGAATATAGTTTTAGTATCAGAGCCGGCGCCATCAACGTCATCTACGGATCGAGGAACGGCCTTACGGCGGCGGGCAATCAGTTCTTTGATCAGAACGATCCGAATATCGCGGGGGGAGGCGAGGATTACGATGCGTTCGGTAAGAGTCTTGCCGGGGGCGATTTCAACGATGACGGGTATGCGGATCTGGCCATTGGCGTGCCTGGTGAGGACCGTGCAAACGGTGAGGTATACATTCTCCAGGGAACAGGCGCGGGGCTGGCTGCGGCGAATTCTCAGTTTTGGGAGCAGGGCGGCGCCGTAAAGGGCACACCTGAGGACGGCGACTGGTTCGGCTGGGCCTTGGCGGTTGGCGATTTCAACGGCGACGGCGGCGCAGACCTGGCCATCGGGACGCCATTTGAGGACAATACAGCCGGGGCGGCGGCTGTGCTTTACGGCACGAAGGGCAAAACTCCGCGAGGCGATTTCGATGGTGACAACAAAGCCGACCTTGCTGTCTGGCGCGGCCAGACAGGGATGTGGTACTACAACGGCAGTGTTGGCGGTGCAACGCGCAGCGCTTCCTGGGGGTCTGGCGCCTCGCCTTACAACGACATCCCCGTGCCCGCCGATTACGACGGCGATAGCCGGATGGATTACGCCGTGTGGCGGCCCGCTGAGGGAAATTGGTATGTGAAGTGTAGTTCGGGCGCGGATTTCCCTGTGGTCAATTTCGGAGGACCCGGTGATACGCTGGTCCCAGCCGATTACGACGGTGACGGCAAAGACGACATCGCTGTCTGGCGTGGCACCGCTGGCGTTTGGATTATCCGGCGTAGCTCCGACGGGGTAACTACACAGGAGCCGTGGGGCGAGCAGAATGCACCCTATCTTGATGTCGCCGCGCCTGCCGATTACGACGGCGATGGCAAGGCCGACCTCGCCGTCTTCCGCAGCAGCGACGGTTACTGGCATATTAAGCACAGTTCCGATTCGACCTATATTCAAAAGTGGTGGGGGCTGTCTACCGACACGCCCGTGCCGGGAGATTACGATGGCGATGGCAAAGCTGACATTGCCGTCTGGCGCAGCAGCAACTACGCCTGGTACGCCATTTTCAGTTCGACCGGCGTTGGAACCACCCTTCCTCCTTGTGGATCAGCTAATGCGCCTTATTACGACATCCCGGTTCAGGCCGACTACGACGGCGATGGCAAGACTGACCAGGCGGTGTGGCGGCCGGGAACGCACAGTTTTCTCATCGTGCGCAGTAGCTCGTTCCAGGTCCTCGAGGTACCTTACGGGCAGATCGGCGACACGCTAGTCGCCAAACATATGCCTAATCGCTAAAACCAGTCACGTAAGAGAACGGGTTGGCGCATGCCCCCGTCCTGCGGACACCGGAAAGGGCAAGCGCGCGAACGCTTGCCCTTCGGTTATTTCCGCGTCGCTCCGGAAACAATGAAGATTTTGATCGTGGAAAGTAATGTCCAGATGCGCGCGCTCATACGTCGCGTCATAGCCGGTCTGGCTGAAGTGATCGAGGAATGCGGCGACGCCGCCGACATCGCGCAGCGCACGGCGACGGCCGCAGATTGGGCGTTAATCAGCCTGGCTCCGCAACAAGCGGTTGGCGGCACGGCGACGGAACGAATTAAAAGCCTGAACGCCGCGACGCGCATCGTTTGGCTGGTAGATTGTGAAGACGATGAAACGTGTGAAGCCGGACGCCGCGCAGGAGTTTACGCTTGCGTGAGCAAAGAAAAGTTGCTGGCCTTACGCCATTTGTTGAGCGGAAATAGCGAGACGCCTGACGCTGACTGATTCCGCTGACGGAAGTGAGTTCGGATGATGCGGGCCGATAGCGTTCGTTATCCCGCCTGATCGGTTCGCCGGAAAAAATTACCTGCGTCTCCAGCCTCTTCGGTTTGCGGTGTGAAATTTCTTCAGACCCGAACAAGTAAGAATTACCCTGACTGCTTGCCGGGCAGCGGCGAAGCCAGGCGCCTGAATCGCCGGAAGGCCCGATTTTATTGGGCTTTTTGCGAATTCTGCCGCGCCGAGCATTGTGGCCCGATGGTTGCAATAGCCTGAGTGGGGCAACGAGATACCAGGTGGTTAACTCCACTGACGGTGTCAGCGGTCACCAGGGTGAGGAAGGTGACCGCAAATTTCAAGGCGCTACAGACAATCCCACGACTGTAGCGCCTTTTATTTTTTAAAACTTCACGCCGTCCTGATAAATCACCTTTCCATCGAAAACGGTCAGCGTCACGCGAGTCTCGTGAATCCGCATCGGATCAATTTTGAACAAATCCTGTGAAAAGACCACGATGTCGGCGAGCATCCCCGGCGCGATGCGGCCTTTAATTCCCTCTTCAAAAGACGAGTAGGCGCCGGCCTGCGTGTAAGCCCGCAACGCATCGCCGATGCTGACGCGTTGTTCCGCGACCCAGCCGCGCGGAGGCTTGCCATCAACGGTGCGGCGATTGACTGCGCTGTGCAGTCCGCGAATCGGATCAACGCTGATCGCCGCTGGCCAATCGCTGCTGTAAACCAGCCTCGCGCCGCTCTTGAGCAGCGACTGCCACGCGAAAGCGAATTTCAGCCGCTCGGCTCCGACCGCTTTCGACCAGACATCAGTCGTGCCCGGATCGGCGTGGATCGGCTCCATCGAAGCCATCACGCCAAGTTTAGCGAACCGGGGAATGTCTTCGGGCGAAACGACCTCGATGTGTTCGATGCGGTGGCGGGCGTTCAATCGCTTGTTGGCGTTCAGCGCATTTTCGTAAGCATTGAGAGCTTCGCGCACCGCGCGGTCGCCGATGGCGTGCGTGTAGATTTGAAAACCAGCCTTGTCCAGCTTCACGACCAGATCGCGGTAAATGTCCGCCGGTAGGGCCAATTCGCCGAAAGGCGCGCCGTGATTCGGCGGCAGATCGCTGTAACGTTCGATGACCGCCGCCGTGTGCGATTCGATCACGCCGTCGAGCAGGAATTTCACCGAATCCGCGCGGAGCATTGTCTGGTTCTGAGAGTTGAAATCGTACTGGCTCTTCAGCGCGGCGAATCGGGCAATGTCCTGCGGCGTTGTCCGCGGTCCGACCGAAAAAGCCACTGAGACGCGCATCGTCAATTCGCCGCGCTTCAGCAACTCGTCGTAAAGCGACAATTCTTCAGGCGATCCGCTCGCGTTTTGGATGCTGGTGATGCCCAGAGACGCGGCCAGCTTCATTCCCTGCCGCAGCGCTTCCAGTTTCCGCTCGCGCGACGGTTCGGGGATCAAGCGTCTGACCAATCGCTGCGCGCCTTCTTTCAAAGCGCCGGTCGGTTCCCCAGCAGCGTCGCGCACGATTTCGCCGTAGCCGTCGAATTTCGTTTCGCGCGTTATGCCGGCCAGTTCCAGAGCCTTTGAATTGGCCCAGCCGCTGTGACCGTCATAAGCGCTCAAAAAAATCGGGCGGTCTTTGATGATCGCGTCGAGATAGCTCTTCGTCGGCAAGCCTCCGGGAAAAGGCGTGTACTCCCATCCGCGACCAGTGATCCATTGTTTATCGGGATTTTTGCGGGCGTAAGCCGCGATGCGCTCGATCATCTCGGCCACGTTTTTCGTTTCGGTCAGATCAATTTCGCCGAGGCCCAGAGCGCCGCCCAGAAAGTGGATGTGCGCGTCATTGAATCCCGGCGCCGCCAGCTTGCCGCCGAGGTCAATCACCCGCGTGCGCTCGCCTATCAGTTGTTTGATCTCCGCTGTCTTGCCCACGCGGACGATGCTGCGCCCGCTGATCGCAACGGCTTCAGCGAACGACGATGAATCGCCGCCGAGCCAGACGCGCCCATTCGTCAAAATCAGATCGGCTGGCGCGTCCTTCGCTGATTCCTGAGTTGCGGCTTTTGATCCTGAAGAAATGGCCGAGAGGCAAAATAACCCGACCGCAAGCAAAAGGGAGATTTTCGTCTTCATACTCTCGACTCCGGTTGTGAATCACTTCAGCGGATATTCGTCGCGCCGCTGATACCTGTAACGCTGCAAAACTTTGTGTACCTGGCGCGCGGTGACGCCGCTGACTTGATTTGCGATTGTGGAATGCAGCCCCTGTTCGGGCGGATGTGGCGCGGCGAGGTATTGTCTGTAAGCTTCCAGGATTTGCCGCTCGGCTTCCGGCGGCGCGTCGGCGACCTTGTCAAACCGGCTCCGGTCGTCGTGCAACATGTCGAGCCAGCGCAAAACCTGGTACGCGTTGATGAAACCGATCCGCTCGGCGAGCTTCGCGGGCAGTTCGCTGTAACGATACCGCTTCCTGTCCATCTCGTCCCAATAAGCCTTTTCGACCTCGAATAGCTGTTCGCGCGAAGGCTCCGGCGTGGGCGATTGCATGTACTGCGACAATGACCATTCATAAACGACGTTCATCACCTGACGGAGCGGGACGCCTGTCGCTTTGGCGATTGTGCGCCGGCGACCTCCCTCCGGGCGCTCTGATCGTTCGACGTAGCCTTTGTACATTTCGATCATGCGCTCTTTCAACTCCGGCGTAATCTCAACATTCGGATGCCGGGTTCTGCCGATAACCTGGGCGACGAGTTTGCGCTGCAACCAGAGCTTGTCGGAAATCTGCCCGATGATCTCGCGCAGCGGCGCCTCGCTCTCAGCGAACTGCTCCTGATAGATCTGCCCCACCTGTTCGCGCAATTCGGGCGTCAACTCGGCGGCTTTCGGCTCCCGCTTGACCGCTTCTTTTTTCGGCCTGAGTTCTTTTTTGGCGGCGTGCTGCGGCCTATCGTCAAAACGACGGGCAGGCGGGCGGGCGCCTTCGCGTTTCGCCTCGACGGCTCCTGTTTTCACCGCGCGTTTCTTGAGGCACTTCGGACAATACCGCTCTTTGCGATCGGGCGCGAAAAATGTCGCGCCACAGTTTGCGCATTGAAGGCGAAATTTCATTCCACTCATAGCGACATACCTGATGGCTCGTGGCAGTAGCCCGACCGTGAGGGAGGGCGCTCATCAAATGAGCGCCCTCCCTCACGGTCGGGCTACTGCCACAGTTATTCAATGATCGGTTTGATGACGGCGCAATTCTCAGCTTCAAAGGCCTGCTTCAATCGCGCGAACATGGCTTCATCTTTGTACGCGCCGATGATCGAACCGCCCGATCCGGCGAAATTCGCCGAGGCTCCGGCTTCGCGCGCCAGTTCGATCATTCGGATGTGTTTCGGACTCAGGTTGTAGATGCTTCGGCGCGCGTCGAAATTCCTGTCCATCAATCGCGCCAGCGTTTCGTAATCGCGCGCCAGCAGGCGTCCGCGCGCCTGCCGGGCCAGATCGGCGGCGGTCTCCATCGCTTCAATCACAACGCTCTCCCCGCTGTCGTAGCGCTTGCGGATGTCGTTGTGAAAGACCTCGGACGATTCGGCCAACTCGGTTTGATAGGCGATGTAAACCGGCGGCAGAAGCCGTGGATCGAGCGATTCGTAAGCTCCATGCTGGTGCTCATCCATGAAGTCCTTGTCGAAATCCATGTAAGTCAGTCCTTCGTAAACCTGCGCCACGCGGTCCTGCAACCCGGCGCCGATGCCCAACTCGTCTTTCTCAACCGACAGGATCAACCCTGGCAAAATTTCTTTCCGGATCGTCACGCCGTAAAACTCGCAGAGCGCGCGCATCGTAGCCGTGACGATGGCGCTCGAACCCGCAAGCCCGACCTGTCTTGGAATGTTCGACGAGTACCGGAGCGAAAAATTCTGTCTCGGCAGTTCGATCCCGTTTCGCTCGCAATGCTCCGCGAAGCGCTTGATCGAAGCTTTGATCAGACGCAGGCCGCCGTAATATCCGTTGAGCCGCTGGTCGCGCAGGAAATCTTTCAAACTGTCGAACCGGCAATTGTCCTGCCGCGTCGGGATGACCTCCATCTCCGGCCATTCGTAGATCACCACTTCGGCGCAAAAATTTTTGACGATCAGGCTGATCGTCTTGCCGTTGTACCCGTCCGACGGATTGCCGACAAGCGCGGCGCGCGCGTAAGCTTTCGTCTCGAAGATTTTCACTTCAGCAACTCCCTGGCGTGCTGGCGCAGACGCGGGCCGAATTCAGGATCGGTCAGCGCAAATTCGACGAAGGTTTCAAAGTAGCTCTCGAAATTGCCGATGTCGTAACGCTTCTCTTCGCGCGGCAGCCGAACGCCGACCACGCGTTTGCCTTCGCGCAGCATCAGCCGGATGGCGTCGGTCAATTGCAGTTCTCCACGGTGATCGAATCCCGTCTGCTTGATCGCCGAAAAGAGGCTCGGCGCGAAAACGTAGCGGCCCGCGATGGCCCAATTGCTCGGCGCCTCTTCGCGCTTCGGCTTTTCGACCAGATCGGTAATCTCGAAGACTTCGGAGTCCGAAGCCGGTTTAACCACGCCGTACATCGAGACCTGATCCATCGGGACCTCTTCGACGGCGATGGCGCACGACGCCTCGTGAGCTTCAAACGCGGCGATCAGCCGTTGAACGATCAGCGAAGGTTTGTGGCGTCCGATGATCGAATCGCCGAGCGCGACGACGAACGGTTCATCGCCTGCGAAATGTTCGGCGCACAAGATCGCGTCGCCGAGTCCGCGCTGCCGCCGCTGCCGCGTGTAAAGGAAATGCACACCCATCCGCTCGTACTGCAATTCTTCGAGCAAATCTTCCTTGCCCGCTTCGCGCAGCGTGCGGATCAGATCGGGATCGTCGTCGAAATGATCTTCGATGGAGCTTTTGCCGCGCCCGGTGACGAACAGCGCGCGCTCGATGCCGCACAGATGCAGTTCTTCGATGATGTATTGCACAATCGGTTTCTTGCCTACCGGCAGCATCTCTTTCGGTTGGGATTTTGTGGCCGGGAGCAAACGAGTGCCCAGACCAGCTACGGGAATGACAGCGTTACGAATTGACACGATGACTCCTGAACGAGATAGATTTTCGATTAAGCGAGCAGTTTGCGCCGCAGTTGCGGTAATATACGGCGCCCCCCGATGATAACCAAGCCCTGAGCGCTCAAGCGCATCAAGTCAACAAATTGAGAATGCGAAGAGAGATTACGGAACAGACGGAAAATAATGATGACAGATGGAATCGCTTTTATCGTGGCATTGATTCTGGCCGGCGCCGGATTGCTGGCGTTGATGAATTGGCTTGCGACCGTTGATCGCAAGCGCGCGGAGATGACCGAAGAGGAATACCGGAATCAGGAGCGCGGGCCGAATCTGATCGGCGCCGGGATGACGGCGCTTGATGAATTCCTGCGTCCTGACATGAAACGAGCGATGGAGTACCGCATTGACGCCGAACAAGGCCATCTGCCCGGCGGCGATCATCAAGGCGAAGAGATTGACGACGAGATTCCACCCCGCGACGGGAAACGGCAATGACAGCAGACGCCATTAAGCATTATCACTCTCTGCTCGAAGGCCCGCTGGCCGATGACGCGATCTCCAGGCTGAGCGCGGCGACCGGCAAATACAATCTGCGTTTCGGCGCGCGCCCGATCTGCGCGGTTCTGCGCCCGATGCTCATCAACGAAAGGCAATACGAACACGTCAGGCGCGATTCGACGCTCACGCTGTCGGCGATTGAACGGCTCTATCGCGCGCTGATGGCCGACGAGAAGTTGCGCGCCGAACTGAATCTGACGCCGGACGAGGAGCGGCTGATTTCGATTGATCCCGGATTCAGCGCTCCGGACGGGAGCGGGCGGCTGGACGCCTTCCTCGATTCGCGCGGCGAATTTCACTTCGTCGAATACAACGCCGACTCGCCGGGAGGCTTGCTTTACGGCGATGTCCTCAGCGAGGCCTTCGCGGAGATGGAAGTCACGCGCGAATTCGAGCGGAAATATCCGTTGCGGCGCACCGCCATCAGGCCGCGCATCCTGGAAACGCTGCTGCAATGTTACCGCGAATGGGGCGGACGCGACCGTCCACGCATCGCCATCGTTGACTGGAACGAAGTCAAAACGCGGGCCGAATTTGAAATCTGCCGCGAGTATTTCGAATCGCGCGGTTACGCCACGATCATCGCCGACCCGAACGAGCTTGAGTATCGCGGCGGCTGGCTGCGCGCCGGAGATTTTCAGATCAACCTCGTCTACAAACGCGTCGTAACGGGCGAGTTGCTGACGCGTGGGGGATTGAATCATTCGCTGATCCGCGCTGTGCGGGATCGCGCGGTTTGCGCCGTCAATTCGTTCCGCGTGCAGATGCTTACGAAAAAAGCGATCTTCGCGCTGCTCGACGATCCTGATTACGAGCGCCTTTTCCCTGCCGACGAACAACAGGCGTTGCGGCGGCGCATCCCCTGGACTCGCATTCTGCGCGAAGGCTTCACGACTTATCGCGGCAGGCGCGTTGACCTGCTCGATTTCGTCGCGCGGCGCCGTGAGATTCTGGTATTGAAGCCGAGCGGCGATTACGGCGGGCGCGGCGTGACGCTGGGCTGGGAATGCAGCGACGACGATTGGAACCGCGCGATCAAGGAGGCGGCGGGCGCGGCATTCGTCGTGCAGGAGCGCGTAGAAGTATTGCAGGAATCGTTTCCGACGCTGGCCGGCGGGAAGATCGTTTATGAAGACCGCTACGTTGATTTCGATCCTTACACGTGGACTGGCGATGATGTCGAAGGCGCAGGCGTCAGGCTCTCTTCGTCGGCGTTATTGAACGTGACTGCTGGCGGCGGTTCGGCTACTCCGATGATGATCGTTGAAGAATGAGCAGGAAGAGAGAGTACGGAAATAACGGAAATAACGGAAAAGACGGAAAAACCCTTTTCTGGTTCTTTTCCGTCTTTTCCGTTATTTCCGTCTTTTCCGTAATCTCTTCCTACCTTCTGGCCGCTCTCACCTTGACCGGAAAATTCAACTCTCCAAGTTCAAGTTGATAGAACGACGCGAAACCGTTGTAGCGGGCCGCTGCGCCCAGTTCCTCTTCGATTCGCAGCAACTGGTTATATTTTGCGATGCGGTCGGTGCGCGAAGCCGAGCCGGTTTTGATCTGTCCGGCGTTCGTGGCGACGGCCAGGTCGGCGATGAACGGGTCTTCGGTTTCGCCCGAACGGTGCGAGATGATCGCGGTGTAATTGTTCGTCCTCGCCAGTTCGATGGCGTCGAGCGTCTCGGTCAGCGTGCCGATCTGATTGACTTTGATCAGAATCGAATTGGCGACGATCTCTTCGATGCCGCGTTCCAGGTACCGCGTGTTGGTGACGAACAGGTCGTCACCCACCAGTTGCACTGTGTCGCCCAATTCGCCGGTCAGCGTGGCCCATCCGCTCCAGTCGTTTTCGGCCAATCCATCTTCGATTGAAATGATCGGATACTGCTTCACCCAGTTGATCCAGTACTGAACCATCTGCTCCGAAGTCAGCCTGCGCCCATCCGATTTTTTGAAGACGTAAGAGTCTTCCTCGAAAAACTCCGAGCTGGCCGGGTCGAGCGCGATGGCGATCTGTTCGCCCGGCGTGTAACCGGCGCCGTTGATCGCTTCCAGAATGACTTCAATCGCTTCGTCGTTCGATTTCAGACTCGGAGCGAATCCGCCTTCGTCGCCGACCGCCGTCGCATAGCCGCGTTTTTTCAACACGCCTTTCAACGTGTGAAAAACTTCAGCGCCCCAGCGCAGGGCTTCAGCGAAACTCGGCGCGCCAGCCGGGACGATCATGAACTCCTGGAAATCAACGTTGTTGTCGGCGTGCGCCCCGCCGTTGATGATGTTCATCAGCGGCACAGGCAGCGTCCGCGAGTTCGTTCCGCCGATGTAGCGGTAAAGCGGAACTTCAAGCTCAGCCGCAGCCGCGCGCGCCGTCGCCAGCGAAACCGCCAGCATCGCGTTCGCGCCGAGCTTCGATTTGTTCGGCGTGTCGTCCAGATCAATCATCGTCTGATCAATCTCGGCCTGATCGAACGAGTCTTTGCCGACGATGGCGTTGGCGATTGTCTTGTTGACATTTTCGACGGCCAGCCGGACGCCTTTGCCCAGATAACGGAACTTGTCGCCGTCTCGCAATTCGACGGCTTCGTTTTCGCCGGTCGAAGCGCCCGAAGGCACAGCGGCGCGCCCCATTACGCCGCTTTCCAGCACGACTTCGGCTTCAACAGTCGGATTGCCGCGCGAATCCAGAATCTCGCGGGCGTGAACCTGTGCGATGATGCTCATAATGACCTTCTCCTTAAGTAAAAATTTCAGGGGAGTAGGGAGTTGGGAATTGGGAGTTGGGAGCAAGGAAGTTTCTTTCCCTTCTCCCCACTCCCTACTCCCTACTCCCCCTAAAACACATACTTCAATGCAAACTGTATCTGGCGCGGGTTGAGCAGCGTATCAACCGATTTGCCGAAGCTTGGCGATTCCAGCACCCGAACCGGAATTGCAAAATGGGTGCGGTTGAAAAGGTTGAACGCTTCGACGCGCAGCAGGATGAACTGCCCTTCGCGCACTTTGAAATTTTTGACCACCGCCAGATCGGTCTTCGCCACTCCGCTGGCGCGGAAGGCGTTGCGACCGACGCGCCCGTTGCTGCCCAGCGTGGCGAGCAGAGTGACGGGATTCGCGTTCAACTGCAATTTCTGCTGGCGGCTGTCAATGCGCGTCAACCCGTTGAGCGTATCAATGCGGTCGGTCAGGTTGCCGTCAAGGTTCACGTCGTAACTGGTGTTGACCGTGAACGGCTGGCCGGTTTGAAACGTCGTGAACGCGGCGTATTCCCAGCCGCCAAGCAGGAAACCGGCGGCGCCTTTTCTGTCGTTGAACTTGCGCAGGAAAGGCGCGTTACCCGTCAGGCTTAAAACAGCAGCCGCCG
>WBZR01002185.1_pt1 | contig 21045 bp, 19 predicted proteins | sample 5204231 | NCBI WGS metagenome assembly WBZR01 (sample SAMN12412403, study PRJNA552823) | activated sludge metagenome | isolation source: activated sludge from anammox sidestream of wastewater treatment plant... | place: USA: Virginia | collected 2017-08 | reverse complement strand
CCCAGACCAAGCCCCTGGCTGGTCGGTTGGGGCGTCGGCGTAGGCGCACCGCCGTTGCTCGCGGGCTGGGGAACGTCCGGCCTGCCCAGACCAAGCCCCTGGCTGGTCGGTTGGGGCGTCGGCGTAGGCGCACCGCCGTTGCTCGCGGGCTGGGGAACGTCGGGCCGCCCAAGGCCGAGGCCGTCGCGAGACCCTCCGCCCGCCGGGTCAGCATTGGTGAGCGGAGGCGGGACGTGAGCCGCAGCGATTGCCGAGGTTGCAGGCGGGACCGTGAGCACGACTCGCGGGCCATAGGCAGGCAGTCCGTCCTCGCTTTGGATCCAGAAGTCCGGCTTTTCCTCCCCTTGCGCGTCGGGCCTGGGGACAGCCTCCTCGATCCTTGCTGCGGACGGCAGCTTTGATCCTAGTTCGCTCGGCGGAGGCCCGGCGTTCGGGCTCCAGATGGCGTGAAATGCTAATTGTGCGATGTTCATTCGGAATCTCCCTGGTATTCCTGTTGGGAATCATCGGCACCCCCTTTCACGATCCACAGCCCCGGTACCGTGAGCTTCCGGCGCGTATACTGCCGCAGTCACCTCAGCGGTAGGGCAAGCACCGCCCACGCGACCCGGGTGGCAACCGATAAGAGCGAATTCCATGCCGACCAAGAAGGCGACAACCACCAAGACAACGACAACGAAGCGGACAACGAAGGCGAGCGCGGAGTCATCCTCCGAAACCCTCGCCCCGAAGAAGACAACCAGGACTCCCAAGGTGAAGGCTCCCCAAGAGCCAGCCGTTCCGCTCGAAGCACCCAAGGAAAAGGCACCGAGAAAGCGTACGGCCCAGCGAGTCAAAGCGGACGAGTCCAAGCCTGCCAAGGCACCCTCCCTGCGTTCGAAGGAGCCCGAACCCGTCGAGCCAGCAAAGTCTGCGGCCAAGGCACCACCCACCCCGCGGCGAACCAAAGCGGGCACCTCGCAGGACACTCCCAAAGAGGGTCTCGCCGTCATTTCATGGCGGAGCAAAGATTCGGCCGAAGCCGAGGAGAGCCAACCTCGACGCAAGACCAGACGCAGTTCAGCCAAGCCAGAGGCCGATGCAACGGAAGAGGCAGACGCCCAAGCTGCGTCCGTCACTCGCAAGTCCAGACGTGGCAAGGCCGACGGCGACCGTGCAAGCGCAGAGCTCAGCCCAAGGCCCGCGGCAACGGGCCGGGCCCGACGTAGCGAAAAGCCCGCCACGGAACCCCCCGCCCAGGCGTTGCCGCAAGAGGCGGCCACGCGCACCGTGGTCGCGATTCCCAAAGATGCGCCGCAGGTCGTGGACGTGCGCGGGGTGCCCACCCTGATCGTCCGGGAGCGGGCGATCCTCCCCATCTCGTTCTACACCACCGCGCCAGACGAACAGCGGCTTGCGACCGCCCTCGACGAGATCCGCCTTGCCACGGCGCGGGGCGTCTCGATCATCTCGCTCGGGGTTGACTTTTACGTCGAGCCCGAAGGGATCAACCAAGCCGTCGTCGAGTGCGGGTTCCTGCTCCGACAAGTTGCGGCGGTCGCCCCGTCGAGCAGCATCGTCTTCCGATTGTCGCTCCGCCCGCCAGAGCCCTGGGTTTCGAGGTACAAGCGCGCGGCCTATGTGACCGAGGACGGCAACCAAGCGGAGCCCAGTGTTTGTGACGATGGCTATTGGGGGGATGCCGAGGAGTTTCTCAAAGCGTTCGTCCGAAAGCTCCGCAAGGTGGACACCGGTTCGCAGGTCATCGGTCTGCACCTGGATCGCGGCGAGTGGTACTACGCCGACGGAGAGGGCTACGACACTTCGATCGCGGCGCAGGAAGGGTTCCGCCAGTGGCTTCGCCATCGCTATAGCAACGATGTCGTCTCCCTTCGCGCAGCCTGGTTCAACGGAAGCTCCCAGTTCGAGACGATCGCCGTCCCCGAGTTCCGCGAGCTGAGCCGGAACCCTACCGACTTTGTCCGCACCGATCGTAAGGCCCGGCCCTGGGTGGACTACCACCTCTTCCTTTCCGATGCGGTTTGCGACCGCCTGGCCCGGTTGGCGATGGCGGTCAAGGAGGCGAGCGAAGGCTACTTCCTAGTCGGTGTGTCCTATGGCTACACCTTCGAATGGTCGCACCCGGCAAGCGGCCACTTGGCCCTCGGCAAGCTCCTGCGGATTCCCGAGATTGACTACATCTCTGGGCCTCCGAGCTACCGCAACCGCGAGCCCGGAAAGTCCGGTGCCTTCCCGACCCCCGTGGACAGTTACGCGCTGAACGGCAAGCTCTTCATCAGCGAGGATGACTTCAAGACCTCGATCTCGGGAGTCCGGGAGCCCGACGAGTTCAACCCCGCATTTCGAACCCCGCAAGCCTTGGAGTCTGCGCAGTGGCGAGGGGTCGGCGCCGCTCTCGCCCACGGCACCGGTGTGAGCTGGATGGACCGCTGGGGCAACGGCTGGCTCAGCCCCCCTGGGATCTGGCAGCGGGGCGAGACCGTGCAACGGGCCCTCGCCATGAGGCTCGCCGCCCCGCAGGCGGCCCCGGATGTTGCCATGCTGGTGGACGAGCGATCCCTCGCCTACCTGCTCGACGCCCACGCCTTCGAGGTGCTGATCCAGAGCGTCTACGAGTCCCTGCTCCGCAGTGGCCTCAGCGTCGGGTTCTATCTGCTCAGCGACCTCGGCCATCGCGAGCAGTTCCCCGACTCCAAGCTCTATGTGTTCGTGAACGCATGGGACATCCGTCGCGAGGTTCGGACCGCGATCAAGGGTCGCCTCCAGCGAGACGGCAAGACGCTGTTCTGGCTGTACTCCGCGGGTCTCTTCGAGGGCGGTCGAGAGAGCCTAGAACGGGTTCGCGAGGTCACGGGCATCGCACTACGCCCACAACCCTTCAACTACGGGCTGGGCACGACCTTGCTGAACCAGCGCGATCCGCGTTCCGCTGCCTTGCCTGCCGACAAACTGGCGAGCGACGGCAAGCTGGAGCCAAGCTACTTCGCGATCCCCGAAGGCGGACAGGTCTTGGGAGAATACACGCAGACCGGGTTACCGAGCTTCGTCGTGGACGAGTTCACTGGCGATGCGGGCAAGCGATGGACCTCCGTGTTCCTCGGGGAGCCGGTCGTCGGCCCTGCTTTCTTCCGCGCACTCGCCGACCAGGCAGGGATTCACATCTGGAGCTTCCATGACGACGTCGTCCACGTCCGACCGCCGTTCCTGTGCGTGCATTGCGCCGAGGCCGGGGATCGGACGATCGCCCTGCCCGAGAAGAATGCGGCCTACTCGCTCACGAGCGGCGCATGGGTGAACACGGACGGAAACCGGCTCACATTCCATAGCCTGGCCGGACAGTCCCACATGTTCCTTGTAGGCTCCAAGAGCGAGATCGAGCACTTGATCGAAGTGGACCCGGTTTCGGTGACGAGCGCGCCAGAGTTTGAGCCCCGCGACGAGAACACCGTTCACTGGAACGAGCTTAAGTTCGACGTGCCCATCATGCGCTTGGACGAATGGGTGGAGGAAGCGTGGGGCGAGGAACTGGCGGACGACTTCCTGATCAAGCCCTCGATGTTCGAGACCGTTCCCGAATCGGGCAGTTCTGAGGACGAGATCCCAGCGTCCCGTGGCGGAGGGCGACAGCGCACTCGCCGCCGACGCGCAGAGCGGGGCGAGCGTCGCGTGGAAAGGATCCAGAGCGAGGAAGACTCCATGCACGTGCTCTTCCGGAAACGAAAGTAGGTGGGGGAGTTTCGAGCAGGGCTCGTCGCGGTAGTTGGACGACCGAACGTGGGCAAGAGCAGTTTGACGAACCGACTGGTGGGCCGCAAGTGTACGATCGTGAGCGACAAGCCCCAGACAACGCGGCGGCGCATCTTGGGCATCGTGAACCGGCTCGACTCCCAGGTCGTGCTGGCCGACACGCCCGGCATCCACGCGCCGAAGCACCGGCTGGGAGCGGCCCTGAACGCCACCGCGTACCGCTCCGCCGAGCAGGTGGACGCAATCCTCTTCGTTGTGGACGTCTCGCACATGCCGACGAAGCACGACAAGGCGATCGCTTCCAAGCTCGCGGAGCGGCAAGCCGGCATTCCCTTGGTTCTCGCGATGAACAAGATGGACCAGCTTGCCGCCGATCGCGTCGAGGCCCACTACAACGCGTTCCTCGACCTATGCTCTCCGGACAAGGAGATCATGACCGCCGCGACCAAGGGTCACAACATCATCGAGCTGCACAACCTCCTCGTGGAGACGGTGCCGGAAGGGCCCGCGCTCTACCCCCAGGAGTGGTCGAGCGATCTAGAGCCTCAAGCCTGGGCCGAGGAGATCGTCCGCGAGAAGATTCTGGAGCGCACGCGCGAGGAGGTGCCACACGCGATCGCGGTGTACACCGAGGGCTTCGAGGTCCTCGCCGGAACCGCGAAAATCTCGCTCGTGGTCGTCGTTGAGACCGAGGGACAGAAGGCGATCGTGATCGGCAAAGGTGGCCGAATGCTCAAGGAGGTCGGCTCGGCGGCGCGCAAGGAGCTCGAAGCGTCCTTTGGGTGCAAGGTATTCATGGAGCTGTTTGTGAAGGTTTCCGCAGACTGGAGGCAGAGTAGCCGTCAGCTCCGCGAACTTGGCTTAGAATAAATCTTTGTCGCTTTTCGCATTCGTTTCCCCTATAATGGAGACACGGGAGGGCACGAGGACGCATGTCGAATCGCCTTCGCTGGATCCTGGGATCGCTCGCCGTTTGCGCGAGCCTGACCTACGCTCAGTCCAACTCGGACTTCGAGCCGGGCACGCTTGAGACCGAGACCCACGGCTGGGGCTCGACCGCTCCCAACACCCCTCCCGTCAAGCGTCCTGCCATCGAGCTGGCACGTAGCCGAATCACCACCGTCTGGCTCGACAAGCCCTGGGAGGTTCCCTCCGCCCAGTCGCTGGCGACCGGGATCGTTTCCGAGCCCAGGGACGAGGTCAAGGAGGAACTGGACGAAGAGGCCCGACGAAAGCGCGAGGCAGGAAAAGGCCGCACCTATGACCACGAGCCGTCCAGCTCGCGAGGAAGGGGGTGGCTCAGCCTTGTGGACCTCTATTCGCACAGCACCCTGGACGAAGAGGACGCCACGACCCTCAATCCGGATCCCGCGCCCGAACCAGGGACGTTGGTCGTGTTCGGGGCCCCCCTCGCGTGGGCTTTCTTGCGCCGCCGGGGCCGAAGCCGGGTAAACCCGCACAGTGCGGGTAGTGATGCTCTCATGGGAATACCCGCCAAGGATCGTCGGGGGCATTAGCCCTCATGTTTTCGAACTCAGCCGGCAACTCGCCGGGATCGGCTACGAGGTTCACGTTGTCACCAAGGCCACTCCGGCCGCTCCCAAGGAAGAGGTCGAGCCCTCCGGCGTCCATGTCCACCGGGTCGAGCTCGGTGCCACTCCGCACAACTTCCTCCACGAGATCCAGATCCTCAACCGCGTGACCGACCTGCGGGTGCGCCAACTCCTCGAAAGTTGGCGCGAGGAGGGTCTACCCACGATCTTCCATGCCCACGATTGGCTCTCCCTCGATGCCGCTAGGGAGCTCAAGTACGAGTACCAGCTACCGGTCGTAGCCACGATCCACGCCACGGAGAGCGGACGGAACCACGGCATCCATACGGAAGTAAGTCGCTACATCCACGAGCAGGAGTATTGGCTCACCTATGAGGCTTGGCGGGTGATCGTCTGCAGCGAGTACATGAAGGGAGAGGTCTGCCGGAGCTTCTCCTGCCCAGAGGACAAGGTGGACGTGGCCTTCAACGGGGTGGACCCTGGCCAGTTCACCTTCGAGGCCACCGACGAGGAGCTTGCCACGTGGAGGGCCAGCCTTGCAGAGCCGGACGAGCCTGTCGTCCTCTACGTGGGGAGGTTCGTCCGGGAGAAGGGCATCCACGTCCTCCTTTCCGCGGCGAGCTCGGTGCTCGCACGACGGCCCAAGGCGAAGTTCGTGGTCGTCGGCGGCGGAAACCGAAAGAGCCTGGAAAACTTTGTGCGCTGGGTGGGGATCGAGGATCGGGTCAAGTTCACGGGGTTCGTCTCCGGCAGGCCCCTTCACCAAATCTATCGCGTGGCCGACGTCGCCGTCTTCCCGTCCTTGTACGAACCCTTCGGCATCGTGGCGCTGGAAGGCATGGCGGCGGGCGTGCCGGTGGTCACGAGCGACGCAGGCGGACTCAAGGAGGTCGTGCTCCATGACAAGACGGGCACGACGAGCTTTGCCGGTGACTCGGGCTCGCTCGCTTGGGCGATCCTGCGCGTCCTCGACGACCGGGCGCGGACGGACCGGCTGCGCGAGGCCGCGACCCAACGGCTGACCCAAGACTTCGACTGGAAGCGCATCGCCGAACAGACCGCCGCCGTTTACGAACGGGTCTGGGCAGAGTTCTTGGAGAGTCACTGGGCGGATCGCTCGCTCTGGCCGGTCAAGCCTGGTGCGGTCGAGCGGGCCGAGAGCCTGCAAGTTCGCTCCAAGGCGACGACCGGGGCCTATGTGCCCAGGCCGCTTTCTGCCATCAACATTCCCAGCGAGCCCCTCGACCCGGACACCGCGATCGCAGGCGGGGAGTCCGAGGCCGAGCAAAGCGCACCGAGCTAGCCGCCCTTGAGATACTTCTCGGGAATTGCCCCCGCTGTCCGCTCGCTGGTCCAGCAGATGTTCGCGATCTTCCAGCCATGCTCCGTCTTGATCATAAGGATCGAGTTGATCCCACGGTCGAAAGGAGCGTCCTCCTCCTTCATCCTCGACTCATAGGTGGACCAGACGTGCGCCATGTTGCCGTAGTGCTCGGTGCGACGCGCGACCTCCTTCTCGAAGAACCCGTTCTCCATGAGGAACGGCCCTGCCCGCTCTATGTAGCCCTGCACGTCGAGCGGCATCGTGAGGCCCTTCCCCTCTTCGCCCGTGGTCACGGTGAGGCGAGCCTCTGGCAGGAACATGTCCTTGAACGCCTTCCAGTCCCGCTCTTTGCCGGCTGGCCCCGAGATCGAGCTATAGAGCTGCAAGACCGCAGCGTCAAGACTCGATGCCTCCTGCGGCGGGGTCGTGAGGGCGGCAGCCCAGAGACACAACGGAAGCGCGTGAATCACTCCTCGATCATGACACAGGCGATAGGCGGGACGACTTGTTGGTTGTGCACAACGAATGGACGGCGCGGTCCACTTCGCGAAAGGCCACCTCGGGCAAAACTAGGTGGAAAAGTAGCCCCCAGTACCGATACTAGCTTTGTGAGAATCCCTTGACAATTGAACTTTCAAGGGCTAGTCTTTCGTCGGTAGCCGTCGCAAAGAGTGTTGCGCGGCTGTGAGGGCACGTATGCTTCACACCACGCGATCTCAACCTAGGGCTTCCTCGAACAGGAGCCGCACCCGTCGCAGCCGCCGGGTTCCTTCCTGGCACGGATTCGGTGCCAAACCAGCCAACCGAGGGCGGCGGCTATGGTTATACCGACGAGCCACGCATCGGTCATGACCAGCCCAACGCCGTCCCGGCTTGGTACACGATAACCGCCGCCGCATACGCCATCAACGTCATGTAGGAGAAGGCGAAGAGCGGCCACTTCCAAGAGTTCGTCTCCCGGCGGATCGCGGCGAGGGTCGCCATGCACTGGCAGCAAAGTGCGAAGAACACCATGAGGCTCACGGCCGTAGGCAGCGTGACCAGGGGTCGCCCATCGGGCCAGGTGGCCTCACGTACCCGATCGCGAAGTTTGACCTCCTCGCCCCCGTCCGATTCCACCCCGAACAAGATCCCCATTGCGGAGACGACGACCTCCCGAGCCGGGAACGCGGCGATCAGTGCCGTGGTCAGCCTCCAGTCGTATCCTGCCGGAACGAAGACGGGCTCCAGGGTCCTTCCCATGCGGCCCAGGTAGGAGTCTGCAATCCTGCGCTGTCCGATGTACGCCTCTTCGCTCACGCGATCCCGAACCGATGTGCTCAATCCCTGGTAATCCCCGGCGTATATGGCATCGCTAGCATCCGACCTGGGGAAATACGTCAGTGCCCAGATCACGACGCTCAGCGCCACGATGATCGAGCCCGCGGTCTGCAAGAACGACCTCACGCGAGAATAGACTGTTAGCCACACGTCGCGCCAGCGCGGCCACTGATAGCGCGGCATCTCCAAGATGAAGGGCACCTTGGTCGCCCGAAGGATTCGGCGGTTCAAGAGCAGCGCGATCGGGATCGCCACCGCGAGGCCGACCGCGTGCATGCCAAAGAGCGCGACCCCCGCCCACACGGGGCCGTACCTCGGCTCGATGAAGGCGCTCACCATGAGCACATAGACCGGGAGCCTGGCGGAGCAACTCATCAGCGGCGCGATGAGTACGGTCGCAAGCCGGGACCGCTCATCGGGCATGACCCGCGCCGACATGATCCCGGGCACGGCGCAAGCGAAGCTGGACAGGAGCGGGATGAAGGCCCGGCCGTTCAAACCGCACCACCCGAAAAGACGATCCATGAGGAAAGCCGCCCTGGCGAAGTAGCCGGTGCCTTCCAGGAGCGCGATCCAAAGGAACAAGATCGCGATCTGAGGGATGAAGACCAAGGCCGCACCCACGCCCCCGATGAGGCCGTCCACCATGAGCGACTGGAAGTGCGGAGCCGATGCCAACCAAGGCGAGACGACCCCTTGCAGCCAGCCCACCGCGCTCTCGATGGCGTCCGTGAGCGGGCCCGCAAGCGTATAGATGGACTGGAAAACGACGAACATGATCGCAACGAAGGCGATCAGACCCGTGAAGCGATGGGTCAAATAGCGGTCTATGACATCGGAGGCTCGGCGAGACACCACCGGCGACTTGGTCAACACCTTGCTTCGGACGTGCGACGCCCATGCGTACCGAGCCTGGACGTCCAGCATCCGGCCCGAGCTTCCGCCCTCGGACACTCCGTCCCTCGCCTCTTGGATCGCGACTGCGAGCTCGGGGCGGTCCACGGAGAGTTGTTGGAGAAAGACGGAATCCTCGTCCAAGATCGCGTGGCGTGCCTCGCTTGACGAAAGGTCCACCCCCGCCATCGCGAACCTTTCCTGAAGGGAGGCGATCGCGGCGCTGACGATCTGAGGGTAGACCAGGTTCAATCCTGTCGAGACGGGCTTGCCCAGAACGGAATCGAGGGTCTGGAGCAGTTCCTCCAATCCCTTCCGCTGGAACGCGATCACTTCGACGACGGGGCACCCCAACGCTGCTTCCAAGGCTGGAACGTCCACCTCTCCGCCTTCCGACCGAACCACATCGGTGTGGGTCAGGGCGACCACGACCTGGCGCTCCGCCTCCAACAGTTCGCTCACAAGGACCAGGCCCCGCTCGATCGAGGTCGCGTCCAGGACGGCCACGACCGCGTCCACCTTGCTGGAGCCGGAGACGATGTCCACCGCGATCCGCTCGTCCGCAGAGACCGGCCGCAGACTATAAAGCCCTGGGACGTCCATGAGCTGTACTGTCCCGGAACCGAGCTTCAGGTTCCCGCTCGAAGTCTCGACCGTGACCCCTGGATAGTTCCCCACCTTTTGAGCAGAGCCCGTCAAGGCGTTGAAAAGGCTCGTCTTGCCCGAGTTGGGGTTCCCGACAAGCACTACGAAGGGCAAAGTCGCCGGGGCCGAGCTCATCATTATGGCTCGTTCAGGGGCGCTATGCAGACGTAGTCCGCCTCGCAGCTCCTCAGGCAGATCCTCGTGCCGCGAACCTCGATCTCGATAGGCCCTCCGAACGGCGCAAGCTTCGTCACCGTGAACTCGACGCCAGGGGTGAGGCCATAGTCGAGGAGCCTCAGGCAGAGCTTGCACGTCGGACTCATCGCCGTCACCCGGCCTCGCGAGCCGACCGTCATCTCGCTGAGCCTGAGAACCGGGTTATCCAAAGTCCCTGTGCTTGCCGCCACTTCTACTTCTACTGTACCAAATGCCGGATGTCCGCCATCAGGTGGTTTTACGGTCACTTCACAACCTTGAACTGGTCTTCGGGCGGGGTCGCCCCCACCTTGAGGGCCACGGAGTAGACACGGGTGATCTTCCCGCCTTCCAGTTCAGGATTTGGACCCTGCACCTCGAATTTCAGCAAATCACCTTCGCTCGTGATCCACATCGCGTAGTATCCGAGGACCCCGTACACCGGGTTGCTCGTCCACTTGCCCGTGACCATCCTGCATGAAACCCCGGCTAGTTCCTTCGCCCCACCGTCCGTGACCGTCACCCATTGATCCCTGAGCATCTTCAGGTCGTCGAGCCGGGCGATGGCGAGATCCAAAGGGGTGGAGCGCTCCGCGATGCTCAGGGCCGCAGTCGAGTACACGACCCCAACGTCGCTGGTGCCCTGAAACTCCACGAGCCTGCCCGAACCGCTCCCGGTCTGCCCTCCCACTCCCGGCTTCGGATAGCTGAAGTCCTTGCCATCGGCGGTGACCAAGAAGCTCGGCCCCGCGGATGTCGTCTGACGCAAGTAGAGCTTGCCTGGGCGCTCGATCCATAGCGTAGTGTCTATCGTCAGTTTCGTCCCCGAGACGTCCAGTTCGGATCGAACCGTCCCACCGATCGTCTTGGCATCGTAGTACCGCTTGATCATCTTGCTGACCAACTGAGATGGGGTCGCTTGTCCGTCCTGGAGGGCGGCGGCAAAGGCAAGGGTCGCAATCGTCATGGCTCGTTCTCCTCTTTGGCCCACGCCACCTCTTCGCACCCGGTCTCACGGTTGAGCCAGCGGGCAGCGACGAAGAGCCAATCTGAGAGACGGTTGAGGAAGCGAAGAAGGTCGGTGCGGACCTGCGCCGACCCTGCAAGTGCGACCATCGAGCGCTCGGCCCGGCGGCAGACGGTGCGGGCCAGGTGCGCCTGAGCACCCGCGGGCCCGCCGCCTGGAAGAATGAACTGCCGCAGCGGTTCGAGGCTTGCCTCCATGTCGTCAATCGAGGCCTCCAAGTCCTCGATGATCGTGCCCAGGGCCGCTTCATAGCCCCTGCGGCCCTCCGGCACCGAGGCGACCTCGCTTCCCGTCTCAAAAATGCGCGACTGCACCTTGCCGAGCAAGAGGTCGAGCCTGGCGGGGATCGCCAAGCTCCGAAGGACACCCAGGTGGCTGTTCACCTCGTCCAAGTCACCCAGGAGCTCGATCCTAGGATCGGACTTCAAGGCCCTGGAGCCTCCGACCAGACCGGTCGTGCCATCGTCCCCGGTCCGTGTGTAGATCTTCACCTTCCCTCCCTCAGGACGGCGAGTACGAACTTGGGTAGGAGCTTCACCTTGGCGATCTTCCGCGGGTCTTGGAGCAACCTCCAGAGCCACTCGCACCGGACCGCCTGCACCCATCTTGGTGCTCGCCGGAGCCTGCCGCTCATCACGTCGAACGACCCTCCGACTCCCATGGCGATCTTCGCACCGGTCGCCGCCTGCCACCTCGCGATGAACTTCTCTTGTCGCGGGATGCCCATGGCTACGAAGAGGAGGTCGGGATGGGTCGCTGCGACCTCCTTCGCCACCAGTTCATCGTCATCGGGTGTGAAGAATCCGTTCCTCGTGCCCACGATCCGGCAGCCGGGGTGCTTGAGCAGGATGCGCTCTGCCGCCTGTTCGGCCACCCCCGCCGCCGCTCCCAAAAAGAAAACGCGGTAACCCTTGCGAGAGCTGGCCGCGCACAGCTTGTCGGCGATCTCGATGCCGCTCACCCGGCGGCACTCGCGCACCCCGCGCTGCTTGAGCGCCCAGACGATGCCGTGACTGTCCGGGGTTGCAAGAAGTGCGCCACGATAGATCTCAGCAAGCTCAGGATCTTTGGACGCCATTACGGAGCCCGAGGCGTCCACTGTGCACACGTAGCCCGAACCCCCTTCGCGGATCACGTCCTCGATCCAGTCCAGGGTCTCTTGCATCCCCAGAAGCGAGATAGGCACACCCAGCACGTGCTGAGTGGGCGGCGGGTTCGCGAGGCCGTGCGTGACCACATCCTGAGTCTACCGGCGAGGGGGCGGGGCACGACGGGCCGCGTAAGGCGTAGAATAGGCACGAATGGAACGGAAGGTCAGGTTGACCGTGCGCCGCCAGGACAGTGAGGGCGGCAAGGCGCGCTACGACACGTTTGAGGTGCCCTTCGCAAAGGACATGAACGTGATCTCCCTCCTCATGGAGGTTCGCAAGAACCCCAAGACGGCCAATGGGAGCACGGTCACCCCTCCAGCATGGGAGGCGGCTTGCCTGGAGGAGGTCTGCGGCAGTTGCACCATGCTGATCAACGGCAAGGTGCGACAGGCGTGTACTGCACTCATCGAGACCGTGGCCCACGACGAAGGGGACGTGCTCTCCCTCACCTTGGAGCCGATGACGAAGTTCCCGCTCGTGAGGGACCTCATCGTGGACCGTAGCGTGATGTTCGACAACCTCATCAAGGTCAAAGCGTGGGTGCCGATTGACGGGAGTTACGACCGGGGCATGGGCCCGCCTCAAGACGACCACGTTCGCCGGTTGCGTTACGAGCTCTCCCGCTGTATGAGTTGCGGGTGCTGCCTGGAGGCCTGCCCCCAGATCAACGAGCGCTCCCGCTTCGTGGGCCCCGCGGCCATTGCGCAAGCCCTCCTCTTCAATCTTCACGTCGTCGGCAAGACCGAGGAGGCCGAGCGGCTCGACTATCTCACCTCCGAGGAGGGCGTCACGAACTGCGGCAATGCGCAGAACTGCGTCAAGGTGTGCCCCAAGGATGTCCCGCTCACCCGCGCGATCGCCATGATCCACGGCCAAACTACAACCTATCGCCTGCGCAAATGGATGGGCCTTGCCGGGGTCGGGGAGTAGGAGGAACGGCCTGACGAGGAAACTTGAAGGCATGCGAGCGAGTTTTGGCTTGCGGGACCCCCTCCACGTGAAAACCCTCGCCGTCCTTTTGCTCGCGTCCGCCGTCGTCACGGCTTGGTCGCAACCGTCCTCGCCCAAGCCGAGGCTGGAGTTGGTCCTCCCTAGCGGCAAGGCGGTCGCTGGGAGCACGGTGGACGCCAAGATTAGGGCGACCTTCCCACCCTCCTTCCACGCGTACCAGAACCCACCCTCCGACCCATCCAACATTCCTTTCACAATCGAGTCCGGCGGCGCCAACACCAAAATTACGGGGATCCGATATCCCAGGGGCACGCCCAAGCCGTTTCCTGGATTCGACCAGCCTCTCGGGATGTACGAAGGCACGATCGAGGTGCCCTTCAAGCTTACGCTCCCGGACCAACCGGGACCGTTCAAGCCCAGTGTCAAGGTCGGTTATCAGATCTGCGACGACACGAACTGCTGGCCGCCCACCAGCGAGACCGTCACGGGCACGATGAGCCTCGCCTCTGGCGGCGCGGTGCTGAGCCAGCCTCCCCCCGATGTAAGGCCGATTGACCCGACCAGGGTCTCCGGGCCGGTGAGCATCAAGAGCTTCGCTTCCGCGGTCTCCAGCGTGAAGTCCGGCGAGACGGTGCTGGTCTCTTGGAGCAGCGAGAATGCGGTCTCCGTGCAGCTGAGCGACGGCTCTCAGAGCTACGACGTCAATCCGGTAGGCACCCAGTCACTCACCCTCACGCAGAACACGACCCTCACACTTACGGCTCGCGGAGCGAACGGCGCTACGGTGCAGCGGACGCTCTCATTTGCAGTGGAGCAGCCTGTGCAGCCGGCAGAGCCTCCCGCGGAGCCACCGGTTGCCACGACCCAGGCCGGGAGCCCACCGCCCCCAGACCCAGCGACCAAGCCCGGGGCCGCCCCGCTTGGGGGTGACGCCACGGCCAGCGCGATCCAAAGCGCGATGGTTCAGGGCCTGGCTCCCTACCTCTTGCTCGCCTTCCTCGCCGGCATCGCGGCACTGGCCACGCCCTGCGTCTGGCCCATGATCCCGATCACGGTCAGCTTCTTCAGCAAGCGAGGGGAAGGGGGAAAGAAGGACGTCCGTGGTGCCCTTGCCTATAGCCTGGGAATCATGCTCACCTTCACCCTGCTGGGCCTGGCAGTGAGCCTGCTCTTCGGAGCCTCCGGGATCCAGCGGCTTGCCGCCAACCCTTGGGTGAACATCGGTCTCACGATGGTCTTTGTGGTGCTCGCGCTCGGGCTCTTTGGTGTCTTCAATTTCACGTTGCCGCAAGGGTTCGTAGACAAGTTCCAAAAGGGCTCTCGAACGCAGTCCGGTTTGGCGGGGCCGATCCTCATGGGCGTGGCGTTCACGCTCACTTCCTTCACATGTACGGTTCCGTTCGTCGGTACCTTATTGGTCTCGGTCGCGACGGGCAACGTGCTCTACCCGATCCTGGGAATGCTGGCGTTCAGCTTTGCTTTCGCGGTGCCGTTCTATCTTCTCGCCCTCTTTCCCCAGTGGTTGGCCTCCCTGCCAAAATCTGGCTCATGGCTCGCGTCCTCCAAAGCATACATGGGGTTCCTCGAACTCGCGGCCGCGCTCAAGTTCATGAGCAACGTGGACCTCGCATTCAACTGGGGGCTTCTCACTAAGCCTGCCTTCCTCGCGGTTTGGGTCGTTGTGTTCGCCATGGCGGGCTTCTGGCTCGTGGGTGCGATGAACCTGCCCCATGCCGACGGCCCCGAACCCAAGATCGGCGTGGGACGGCGGGTCTTTGGCTTCCTGAACATCGGTCTCGCGACCTACTTGCTCACGGCGATCAACGGTGCCCCGCTCGGCCAGATGGTTGGGTTCCTCCCCCCGGATCCTTACCCAGGAAGGGGCCCCTCCGCAGTGGCCTCTAAAGCGGGCGAGGCACCCAAGGACGGTCACATCGCCTGGGTCAAGGACTACGACCTAGCCGTCGCGACCGCAACTGCAGAGGGCAAGATGCTCTTCCTCAACTTCACTGGCGACTTCTGTGTGAACTGCCGCGTGATGGAGAACACCGTCTTTCCCGACCCCAAGGTCACCGAACTCATCGGATCCATGGTTCCGGTCTGGCTCGTGACCGACCGAGAGGACGAGTCCAGCCGTGCCAACTCCGCCCTCCGGGAAAAGCTCACCAAGAGTGTGACGAACCCGGTCTACGTCCTCCAAAAGCCTGACGGTACCGTCGTGACGATCCAAGGGGGGGCGACGAACGGGCCGGGCCCGTTCATCCAGTGGATCGAGGAAGGCGTGGCGGCCGCCCAGTGAGAACGCTGGAGCTTCCAGGGTTCGAAGTCGGGTCCGACGCCCTCACCGTGATCGCGGGCCCGTGTACGGCGGAGTCGTTCGACCTCTGCGTCGAGGTCGCAACGGCCTGCGCCGGGATATGCCGGGAGCTGGGGATTCATTACGTGTTCAAGGCGAGCTTCGATAAGGCGAACCGAACTTCGGCCAGTTCCGACCGGGGGCCCGGAGAGGACGCCTTGGAATGGATCCGTGACGCAGGAGTGGCCGCGGGGGTTCCGACGACCACGGACGTCCACCTCCCCAGCCAGGCGGCCAGCGTCGCGGAATATGTTGACCTGCTCCAGATCCCGGCCTTTCTCTGCCGGCAGAGCGACCTACTCGAGGCGGCAGCGGAAACGGGCAAGCCGGTCAACGTCAAGAAGGGCCAGTTCCTTGCGCCCGCAGACGCCCGGAACATCGTGGCCAAGCTCGACACCTTCCATGCTGCCGGGGTCATGCTGACGGAACGGGGTACGACGTTCGGCTACAACAACCTGGTCGTGGACATGCCGGGGCTCGAGACGATGCGTTCCTTTGGAGTGCCGGTTTGCTTCGATGCCACCCACTCCGCCCAACGACCTGGAGCAGGCGGGACGAGCTCGGGCGGCGCCAGAGAGTCTGTACCCGCCCTCGTCCGCGCCGCTACCGCCGTCGGAATTGACGCCCTCTTCGTCGAGGTACACCCGGATCCAGCGAACGCCGTGAGCGACCAGGCCACGCAGTGGCCGCTCGCCAGCTTCCGTGATCTCCTACGGCAGGCGATCGCGATACGGCGTGCGATCCAGGCGGTCTGGGCGACCTCCCCCGCCACCTAGCTCGCGAGAATCGTTTCGTAGGCTGCCGTGGTTCGGCGCTCCATCGCTTCGACCGTGAACCCCTCCTCGTACCGGAGCCTGCCGGCATGGCCCATCGCTCGCGCCCGATCGAGATCCATCGTCTCCATCGCCTCGCGCAGGGCGGCGGGATCGGACGGCGGCACAAGAAGCCCCGTGACCCCAGGTTGAACGATCTCGACCAAGCCACCACGGGCAGAGGCGACAACGCACCTCCCCACCGCCATCGCTTCCACCGCGACGAGGCCGAACGCCTCCACCCACGTGCTGGGGATCACGACGACGTGCGAGCGGGCCATGACGCCCGCCGGGTCGCTCACGGACCCTAGCATCCGAGTGTTCGATCCCAGCATCCGATGCAGAGCATCCTCGTCCGGGCCAGAACCGGCAAAGTCCCATCCCCACTTCGAGCCGACCGAAGCTTCCATGGCGATACGTTGTCCCTTCTCGCGAACCAGGCGGCCCACGACGCAAGCTCGCAAGGGCGGTCGAGGAAATGATCGCACTCCAGGGTCTGGAACCCCTGGGTGAGCGACCTTGCATACTAGGATGCCAGCGGCGCACACCGTCTCCGCGACTGCCCCTGATACGGCCACGAATCCTCGGTACAAGCCGCGGTACTGCCGCGCACGGGCGGGTTTGAGCGGAACGGCGACATGGCGGGTGAGGATCATCGCAGGGCCGCCCGCCAGCCGCGCCGCCCATGCGGGCACGAGATAGTCGGGCGAGAAGTGCGCCACCGCGACGTCCCACGGCTCGGCCCGAAAGATTCGTAGGAACGTCCCCAAGGCTCGGAGGTCGTACTTGTTGGCGAGGCGCACAGGAACTTGCCGGGCAACGAGCCTCGATGCGAGCGGCGATCCAGGGACGGCAGCCACCGCAACGCTTTGGCCAGCCCGCACCTGAGCTTCCGAGAGATAGCTGATGTAGCGCTCGATCCCTCCCCAATCGTCGGGCATCGAGGAGGCGATATGGAGGATTCTCAGAGCCATCGGTCGAGCCACGCTTGGTTGCGCGCGACCATGCTCGGGTGCCAGTCGTGACCAAAATTGATCCTCTCGATCTCCTTGGGCCCGGCCAGGGCATCGTACGTTGCCTGGACGGCCTCCGGTCGGACGGCTGGATCCTTCAGGCCTGCTACCACCAGGGTCGGCACTCGGCACCTCGTCGCCTGGTTCACGGTGTCATAGAAGGAGACGCACCGCATGACCTCGTCATGGTGACCGCTCTCCATGAGGTCGGTGAGCTCCTTGAGCGGAAAGCGATGGACCTTGTTCGCGAAGACGCTCCGCATCGCGGAGAGGAACGGGAAGTCCGCACACACCGCCCGCACGAGCGGGAACCAAGCCCCCAGCCAGATCGCGATCCCGCCTCCTTGGCTCAGGCCCATCGCTCCGATCCTTTCGGACGCGACCTCGGGTTGAGCCTCCAAAATCCGCAAGGCGATGACAGCGTCTTGAAACATCCTGCGAAACACCCACGTCTTCGGATCCGTCGCCCCTTCTGCGAAGTAGCCTCGCTCGAGCGTATAGGCCTCATCGTGGAACGCGGACTCCCCAAAGAAGTTCAGACTGAGCGAGGCATACCCTGGCCGGGTGCCGTACTCGTTCGGCGACATGGACCAGCGCCCGTACGGCGGCACCCAGAGGAAGCCGGGCGAGGGATTGGAGCCGTCGGTGGCGAGCCAGCCTTCCCGCCGTTGGCCGTCCGAGCCCCGAAAGCGAAGGGTTCGAACCCTATGCCCTGTGGGTGATTTCTGGTCAGACTCGGCCAGCTCCCAGTCCAGAGCGGCGCTCGCGGCACCGCGAGCGGTCTCGGCCCAAAAATCATCAAAACCAGGAGGAACCCAGGGATCGAGCAAGCTCATACGCCCAGGGAGCGTTGCTCGGCATCAATGTGCATGCCTGTGGTCATCAGCCATGCGGTCGCCCTTTGGATCTCTTCTACCGGGCCGTCCAATGAAAGCTGTACGAAGCCGGAGCTGGAGTCCACGTTCGCTTTCACGATCGTAACCTTGAGGTCGAACTCCCTGGCCAGGCGCCAGATCCAAGGCTGCCCCACTTGCGCTCCGGTGGCTGTGAGGTTGACGGTAGCTTCGGGCATTGCGCCCTGGATCATACCGTGAGGCTCCCAGGCCAGAGGTGGTCCCGCTGTCACAATCCTAGCGATGGGATTCGCGAAGAAGACGGTGGCCGGCACCGAGTGGCAAGGCAAGGCGGCCTTGGTCCGGTGTGACTACAACGTTCCTCTCCAGGAAGGGCGCATCACGGACGATCGTCGCATCGAGGCGTCCTTGCCCACGGTCCGCTATCTCTTGGAGCACGGCGCGCGGGTCGCGCTCTGTAGCCACTTGGGAAGGCCGAAGGGCAAGCGGGCGGAGGAGTTCTCCCTCGCCCCGGTCGCCGTTCGCCTCTCCGAACTGCTCGGCCAGCCCGTTCCTCTCCTCCCCGATTGCGTGGGGCCGGAAGTGACCCACGCCGTTGCCGAGCTCGAACCCGGCCGGGCCGTCCTACTCGAAAATGTCCGCTTTCACCCCGAGGAGGAGGCGAACGACCCTGCCTTTGCCCGAGAGCTTGCCCAAGGCTTCGACGCCTTTGTGAACGACGCCTTCGGCTCCGCCCACCGGGCCCACGCGAGCACGGTCGGCGTTGCCGCGCTCCTGCCCGCTTACGCCGGCTTTCTCATCGAGAAGGAGCTCGAATTCCTCGGCAAGCTCCTCGATAACCCGGAGAGGCCGTTTGTGGCGGTTCTCGGTGGAGCGAAAGTCGCCGACAAAGTGGCCGTGATCGAAAACCTCCTGCCCAGGGTGGACAGCCTGCTGATCGGCGGAGGGATGATGTTCACCTTCCTTAAGGCCCAGGGATTCGAAATCGGCCGTTCGTTGCTGGCAGAAGGGAGCCTCGACTATTGCCGCGGTCTCCTCGATTCGCCTCTCGGTTCCAAGCTCGTCCTCCCACTCGACTGCGTAGTTGCTTCCGTAGTGAGCGACACCACCGAGTCTTCAATCTCGCTGGCGTCGCAAGTGCCGCCAGACATGCTGGGCCTCGATATCGGCCCACGTACCGCGGAGCGATTTAGCGAGATCGTGCGCGGTGCCCAAACCGTGGTCTGGAACGGGCCGATGGGCGTGTTCGAGATCGCGCAGTTTGCCTCAGGTACCCGCGAAGTTGCCGAGGCCATGGCGGAGTGCCATGGCACGACCGTGGTGGGCGGAGGCGACAGTGCCGCTGCGATCGAGCAGTTCGGCCTCGCGGACAAGGTCTCGCACGTCAGCACGGGAGGCGGTGCTTCGCTAGAGTTCCTGGAAGGCCAAACCCTGCCAGGGATCGCGGCTCTTCTGGACGCCTAGCCCATGCAACCCCTGATGTCCTTCGACAGTAGGGCAACGCATGGAACGGATGGTTCTCTTAGCGGGCTTGCTCGTCACCGTCGGCTGTGCGGGTGCGGGAAAACTGACCGGCGTGCCTCCTTCCGGTAAGGCAGCGACGGTGACGACGGACGTCGCGGCCTTTCACAGCGTCGTAATGGACTCGCCGGCGTCGGTCGAGCTGGTCCAAGCCGGGAAGGGAGAGAAGCCTTCCGTCACGGTGAGCGGCGACGAGGCCCACGTCAAGCTATTCGAGGCTCAGTCTAGCGGGGGAAAGCTGGTCTTGAAGATCAAGGGCAGCATCCAGAACAGCGACCTCAGGGTGCGTGTCGTCTGCACCGAGCCCCTGACAAGCATCGAGTGCGAGTCTCCAGGAAGCTTGAAGGGAGCGCCAAGACTGGGCACGAGCTTCGAGGTCACGAACGACGGAGTCGCCGCGATCGAGCTCACGGGCGAGGTGGACGAACTCGTCGTGGACTCGAACGGTGTCGGCGCGCTCAAGCTCGGGGGGCTGAAGTCGAAAACTGCGAAGGTCACCCTGGACGGTGTGGGTGCGGTTGAGGTCTATGCCAGCGAGAGTGTCGCCGTGAGCGCGAACGGAGTCGGGTCGGTGAAGGTGCTCGGAAACCCGAAACAACGAGCGGTTAGCAAGGACGGCATAGGCGAGGTACGGTTTGACTAGCCGACGAGGCGCGCCACCGCCTGCCACTCCGCTTCTGTCACCGGCAGCACACTGAGGCGTTGCCCCCGCTTGAGAACCTCCATTCCCTCGAGCCCCGCGGTTGCGCGGAGTTCGGAGAGGGTGACGACCCTCGGGTACTTCGCCACGAGCTCGACGTCCCTAGCGAGCCATCGGGGATTGTCCCGAGGGCTCTTGGGATCGTGGTACGGGCTCTTCGGGTCGAACTGGGTAGGGTCGGGGTAAGCGTCGCCGACGATACGCATCACTCCAACGATTCCAGGCTCAGGGCAACTGGAATGGTAGAAGAAGGCAAGGTCACCTGCCTTCATGATGTCGCGAAAGAAGTTTCGCACGGTGTAGTTGCGGCACCCTTCCCAGATGTCCGGCTTGCGTCTCTTGGCAAGATCGTCCACCGAGTATGTGGCCGGCTCGCTCTTCATGAGCCAGTACTTCATGGCCAGATTATGACGTTAATGACCGCGCGCATAGCTTCTTTCGGAGGCGATACTCTCGACCGAGATGCCTGGCACGTTCAGGGTTCCCGCTTCAACGGAGGGTCGGAACCTTTGGCCCGGCATTGGGTGCTTGAACAACGTCTGCTCGCCATCAAGCGAGTCGCCGCTCGTGCGGGCGAGCCGGACATGGGCGCGTCAGTCTGCGCGCCCATGTGCTTGAGGCCGGAGTGCGAGTAGGTGGTGGCAGTGCCTCGAAGCTCGCTGATCCCCGGCGCGTACTTCGCGTTGCCGTCGTCGAAAACGCTCGCCGTCACCCCCGCGCCTGCCCGTTGGAACGTCCGCGTGCCTACCTTCGCGCGAGTGCCGAACGCCGAGTAGGTGTACGTCTCGTTCCCGGTCGTAGCAGTCAGGCTAGCAAGCCTAGAGTCCGCCGTCCAGGCGAAGCTCCGCTGCAGCACCGAGTTCAACTTCTCCCACTCGCAGCGCCCGGCAAGGTCGAACTTGAAGGTCCGAGCGTCGCCGTTGCTGTAGTCGATACGGTCCAGACGTAGCCCCGCCTGTCCTTCACGTGCGCGACGTTGTCG
>WBZR01002184.1_pt1 | contig 21056 bp, 20 predicted proteins | sample 5204231 | NCBI WGS metagenome assembly WBZR01 (sample SAMN12412403, study PRJNA552823) | activated sludge metagenome | isolation source: activated sludge from anammox sidestream of wastewater treatment plant... | place: USA: Virginia | collected 2017-08 | reverse complement strand
GCCATGGCATCCGCCACCGAACATGACGCGACCTCAGCGCCGCAAGCCGCGCCCCGCCTCTGGGTCGAGCGGCTGACGCTGACGCAGTTCCGCAGCTACCCGTCGCTCACCCTCGAGCTTGCGCCCGACCCCGTCGTGCTGACCGGCCCCAACGGCTCCGGCAAGACCAACGTGCTCGAGGCCGTCTCGCTGCTGGCGCCGGGCCAGGGCCTGCGTCAGGCCCCGCTCGCCGATCTTGCGCGTTCAGGCGGCGATGGCGCCTGGTCGGTCGCAGCCCGTGTCCATACCGCCATCGGCCCCGTCACCATCGGCACCGGTCAGTCGGGCGCCGAGCCCAACGGCGAGCGCGCCTCGGGCCGCATCGTGCGCATCGACGGCGAGACCAAGGCCGGCTCCGGCGCCCTCGGCGACTACGTGGAGATGGTCTGGGTCACGCCGGCGACCGACGGTTTGTTTACGGGGCCCGCCTCCGAGCGCCGCCGCTTCCTCGACCGTTTGATCGTCTGTTTCGATTCCGGGCACCGCACGCGCGCCGGCCGCTTCGAGCGCGCCATGGCGCAGCGCAATCGCCTGCTCTCCGATGGCGTGACGCGAAGTGCCCAGCTCGATGGCCTCGAGGTCGTCATGGCGGAGATGGGCGTCGCCATGGCCGCCGCCCGCGCCGAGGCGGTGGCCGCGCTCCGGGCTCTCATCGAGGCCCGTCGCATTCGCGATCCGGAAAGCCCGTTTCCGTGGAGCAATATCCATCTCGAAGGCGCCATCGACCAGGATCTCACCCGCTGCGCCGCCGTCGACGTCGAGGACACCTATGCGCGCCGCCTGCGCGAGGTCCGCGACCGCGACCGCGCCGCCGGCCGGGCGCTCGATGGGCCGCACCGGAGCGATCTCGTCGTCGCCCATGGCCCCAAGGCGACGCTCGCCAGGCATTCGTCCACGGGCGAGCAGAAAGCGCTCCTGATGGGCCTCCTGCTCGCCCACGCCGAGCTGGCCGCGGCCCGCCGCGACGGCCTGGCGCCGCTGCTGCTGCTCGATGAGGTGACGGCCCATCTCGATGCCGACCGCCGCGCGGCCCTGTTCGACGAGCTGCTGCGCCTCGGCACCCAGGCCTGGATGACGGGCACCGACAGCCAGTCCTTTGCAAGCCTCTCCGGAAAGGCCCAGTTCTGGCGCGTCCGGGACGGCGGGGCGACGCGATCGGACGAGCCATGATCGAGCGCCGTAAGCTCTTGCTGGCCGCCTCTCTTAATATATTGATCCAAAAAGAAAAATAAGCGTGCGTCAGAGTGCAGGCGACACGCTTTTTTGCGCCGTTGCCCCGCGCCTTATGGTAGACTTTGCTTTAATCAGAGAAAACCAGCCCCAAGGCCCAGAATGAGCGCTCAGCCCGCCAGGAAGATCCCCGCGTCCGACGACTACGGCGCCGACAGCATCAAGATGCTGAAGGGCCTCGAAGCCGTGCGCAAGCGGCCCGGCATGTACATCGGCGATACCGACGACGGCTCGGGCCTGCACCACATGATCTACGAGGTGGTCGACAACGCCATCGACGAGGTGCTGGCCGGTCATGCCAAGGTCTGCGAGGTGACGCTGAACCCCGACGGCTCGTGCACCGTGCGCGACGACGGCCGCGGCATCCCGACCGGGATCAAGCAGGACGACGACCACGACCCGAAGCGCTCCGCCGCCGAGATCGTGTTCACCGAGCTGCATGCGGGCGGCAAATTCGACCAGAACTCCTACAAGGTCTCGGGCGGCCTGCACGGCGTCGGCGTCTCGGTCGTGAACGCGCTCTCGACGTGGCTGCGCGCCCGTATCTGGCGCGAGGGCAAGGAGCACGTCATCGAGTTCCGCGACGGCGTTGCGGTGGCCCCCCTGAAAGTCGTCGGCGAAGCGGGCGACAACCGCGGCACCGAGGTCACGTTCCTGCCGAGCCCCGTGACCTTCTCGAAGGTCGAGTTCGACTACGCGACGCTCGAGCATCGCCTCCGCGAGCTGGCGTTCCTGAACTCCGGCGCCCGCGTGGTGCTCACGGACGCCCGCCATGCCGATGTGAAGCGCGAGGAGTTCCTCTACGACGGCGGCACGGCCGCGTTCGTGCGCTTTCTGGACCGCTCGAAGCAGGCGCTGATCCCCGAGCCCATCATGATCCGCGCCGACAAGGATCGCGTCGGCGTCGAGGTCGCGCTGTGGTGGAACGACAGCTACCACGAGAACGTGCTCTCGTTCACCAACAACATCCCGCAGCGCGACGGCGGCACGCATCTTGCCGGTTTCCGCGCCGCGCTGACGCGCGTCGTCAACAAATACGCGGTCGACAGCGGCATCGCCAAGAAGGAGAAGGTGGACCTCTCGGGCGAGGACGCGCGCGAAGGCCTGACCTCCGTTCTCTCCGTCAAGGTGCCCGATCCCAAGTTCTCGTCGCAGACCAAGGACAAGCTCGTCTCGTCGGAAGTCAAACCCGTCGTCGAAAGCGTGGTGTTCGAGGAGTTGAACGCCTGGTTCGAGGAGCACCCGAAAGAGGCGAAAGCCATCGTCGGCAAGATCGTCGAGGCGGCGCTGGCGCGCGAGGCGGCGCGCAAGGCGCGCGAGCTGACGCGCAGGAAGAGCGCGCTCGACGGCATGCGCCTGCCCGGCGGCCTCGCCGAGTGCCAGGACCGCGACGCCGCCAACACCGAGCTCTTCATCGTCGAGGGCGACTCGGCCGGCGGCTCGGCCAAGCAGGGCCGCAAGCGCGAGTACCAGGCCGTGCTGCCGATCCGCGGCAAGATCCTCAACGTCGAGCGCGCGCGCATCGACAAGATGCTCTCCTCCGAGCAGGTGACCAACATCATCGGCGCCCTCGGCACCGGCATCCGCGACGATTTCGACCTCGGCAAGCTGCGCTACCACAAGATCATCATCATGACCGACGCCGACGTGGACGGCGCCCACATCCGCACGCTGCTGCTGACGTTCTTCTACCGCCAGATGTCGGAGCTGGTGGAGAAGGGCCATGTCTACATCGCCCAGCCGCCGCTCTACAAAGTCCAGCGTGGCAAGAGCAGCACCTACCTCAAGGATCAGCGCGCGCTCGAGGACTACCTGATCGACAGCGGTCTCGAGGACAACGTGCTCGTCGCCGGTGGCGAGGAGCGGGCCGGCAAGGACCTGCGCGACATCGTCGATCAGGCGCGCGGCATCATCGGTCTGATCGACCAGCTGCATTCGCGCTATGCGCGCTCAATCGTCGAGCAGGCCGCCATCGCCGGCGCCTTCGATCCGGCTCTGCTGCAGTCCGCTGCCTCCGCCAACGAAGCGGCTTCGACAGTCTCCGCCCGTCTGAACGAGGTCGCCGAGGAGACGGAAAAAGGCTGGTCCGGCAGCTACGGTAACGACGGCTTCCTGTTCCGCCGCGAGGTGCGCGGCGTGACGGAAGCCCACGCGCTCGATCGCGCGCTCTTGGCCTCTCTCGATGCGCGCCGCCTGAACGAGAAGCGCAAGCACCTGGCCGAGGTCTATGGTCTCGGCACGAAGCTGCGTCGCAAGACCGAGACGCTGCCGATCCACGGCCCCCGCGATCTCCTGGATGCCATCTATGAAGCGGGCCGCAAGGGGCTCTCGCTGCAGCGCTACAAGGGCCTGGGCGAGATGAACCCGGAACAGCTTTGGGAGACCACGCTCGATCGCGACGCGCGCACGCTTCTGCAGGTCAGGATCGGCGACGTGTCCGAGGTCGACGAGATCTTTTCCAAGCTGATGGGCGATGTCGTCGAGCCGCGCCGCGAGTTCATCCAGGAGAACGCGCTGACCGTCGCCAACCTGGACGTCTAGAGCATTTTCCGACGAAGCAGATGCCGGTTCGTCGCAAGACGCTCTAGGCCGTGGATGCGCAGCGGACCCCATGACGACGCACACGCCGGCCGAAGTGCCCAAACCGCTGGACGCCATCATGCTCGCCGTCGGCGACGGGCATTGGCTCTACGTCGAGGAGGTTGGAACGCGCGGCGCTGTTCCCGCGCTCTTCCTGCATGGCGGCCCGGGCAGCGGCGCGCAGCACAGCCACCGGCGTCTGTTCGATCCCGAGCGCTTCCACGCCGTGCTGTTCGACCAGCGCGGCGCCGGCCGCAGCCATCCCTACCTGTCGCTGCACGCCAACACGACGCAGCACCTTGTCGCCGACATCGAGCGCATCCGCGAGCATTTCGGCTTTGAGACCATGCTGATCGTCGGCGGCTCCTGGGGCTCGACGCTGGCGCTTGCCTATGCCGAGGCCCATCCCGAGCGCGTCTCCGCGCTCGTCCTGCGCGCCGTGTTCCTCGGCACCGATGCCGAGGTCGACTGGGCCTTCCGCCGCGCGCCGCGGCACGTGCGGCCGGATCTTTACGAGAGCTTCGTCGCCGCGCTTCCGGAGGCCGAGCGCGCCGATCCGCTCAAGTCCTACGTCGCGCGGCTGACGAGCGGCGATCCCGCGCGCCGCGATCCGGCTGCGCGCCAATGGGGTGAGTTCGAGCGGGCGCTGTCGGAGTTCGCGCCCGCCACAACCGTGCTGCCGGACACGCTTCCGGCCACGGGGCGCGTTCCGCCGACGCCGATCGCCGAGGCTCACTACATCGCCAACCATTTCTTCCTGCGGCCGGATGAGCTGCTCGACGGCGCCTCCCGTCTCGGCGCCATCCCGGGCGTGATCGTGCAAGGCCGCTACGACCTGCTCTGTCCGCCGCGCGCCGCCTACGAGATCGCGAGGCGCTGGCCCGGCTGTCGCCTCGAGATCGTGCCCACCGCCGGCCATGGCATGACGGAAGCGGGCGTCTTCGAGGCCATGAAGCGAGCGGTCGAGACGCTCGCGCCAAAAAAGAAGCCGGGCCGAGCCTGATGTCCGTAACCGTCACCGCGTTCTATAAGTTCGTCGCCATCGACGATCCAGCGGCCTTGCGCGGGGAGCTCTTGGCCCGCGCGCGCGCCCTCGGCCTCGGGGGCACGATCCTGGTTGCGCCCGAAGGCATCAACGCGACCGTGGCCGGCCCCGACGAGGGCATCCGGCGTCTGCTGTCGCATCTGCGCGCCGATCCGCGGTTCGCCGACCTCGTGAGCAAGGACTCCTTTGCCGAGGAGGTTCCGTTCGGTCGCCTCAAGGTGAGGCTCAAGCGCGAGATCGTGACGCTGCGCCGCCCCGAGGCCGATCCGACGCGCCGCGTCGGAACCTACGTCAAGCCGGAGCACTGGAACGCGCTGATCTCCGATCCCGAGGTGCTCGTCCTCGATACGCGCAACGCCTATGAGGTCGCCATCGGCACCTTCGAGGGCGCCATCGACCCCGTGACGCGCGCGTTTGCCGATTTCCCGGATTTCGTGGCCGCCCATCTCGACCCCGCGCGCCACACGCGCGTCGCCATGTTCTGCACCGGCGGCATCCGCTGCGAGAAGGCCTCGGCCTACCTGCTCGCGCAGGGCTTCCCCGAGGTCTATCACCTCGAGGGCGGCATCCTGAAGTATCTGGAGACGATCCCGTCGGAACAGAGCCTGTGGCGGGGCGAATGTTTTGTCTTCGATGAGCGCGTCGCGCTCGGGCACGGCGTGACGGTCGGCTCGCATGTCATCTGCCGGCGCTGCGGCGCCCCGATGGCCGCCGGCGCCTCGCACGGCCCGCAGTGCCCCGCAACGGAAGAGCCGCATCGCTGCGCCACGTAGCGACAGGCCGACGACGGTGCGAGCGTCCGGCGAGGTCTGCGCCGCCGCCTCGTCTCAGAGGATGAACTTCGACAGGTCGGCGTTCTTGGCAAGCGCGCCGACACGGCTCGTCACATAGGCCGCATCGACCACCTGCGTTTCGCCGGTGCGGTCCGAGGCCTCGAACGAGATTTCGTCGAGCACGCGCTCCATCACCGTCTGCAGCCGCCGCGCGCCGATGTTCTCAACCGTGGAGTTGACGAGCACGGCCGTATCCGCGAGCGCGTCGATGGCATCCTCGGTAAAGCTCAGCGTGAGGCCCTCGGTCGCCATCAGGGCGATATACTGCTTGATGAGGCTTGCCTCGGGCTCGGTCAGGATGCGGCGGAAATCCTCGCGCGTCAGCGCCTTGAGCTCGACGCGGATCGGCAGTCGCCCCTGCAGCTCCGGCAGGAGGTCGGCGGGCTTGGCCACATGGAACGCCCCCGAGGCGATGAACAGCACGTGGTCGGTCTTCACCGGCCCGTACTTGGTCGAGACGCTGGTGCCCTCGATGAGTGGCAGGAGGTCGCGCTGCACCCCCTCGCGCGAGACCTCGCCGCCCGAGCGCCCCGTCTCGCCGCGCGAGCAGATCTTGTCGATCTCGTCGAGGAACACGATGCCGTTTTCCTCGACCGAGCGGATGGCCTCGCTCGTGATCTGCTCGTTGTCGATCAGCTTGTCGCTTTCCTCGGCGATCAGCAGCATGTGGCTGTCCTTGACCGTGATGCGCCGCGGCTTCGTGCGTCCCCCCATCATCTTGCCGAAGATGTCTCCGAGATTGACGGCGCCGATCGACCCGCCCGGCATGCCGGGGATGTCGAGCATCGGCAGGCCGCCGCCCGTGTCGGCGACATGGATCTCGATCACCTTGTCGTTGAGCTCGTTGGCGCGCAGCCGCTTGCGGAACGTTTCGCGTGTGCCGGGCGAGGCGGCCGGCCCCACCAGCGCGTCGAGCACGCGTTCCTCGGCGTTCTTCTCGGCCTGGGCGCGCACCTCGCGGCGCTTCCCCTCGCGCACGAGCGCAAGGCCGACCTCCACGAGATCGCGGATGATGCTGTCGACGTCGCGCCCCACATAGCCGACCTCGGTGAACTTGGTGGCCTCGACTTTCAGGAACGGCGCGCCGGCGAGCTTGGCGAGTCGGCGCGCGATCTCGGTCTTGCCGACGCCGGTCGGGCCGATCATGAGGATGTTCTTGGGCAGCACCTCGTCCTTGAGGGAGCCCTCGATCTGCTGGCGCCGCCAGCGGTTGCGGAGCGCGATGGCGACGGCGCGCTTCGCATCGCCCTGCCCCACGATGTAGCGGTCGAGCTCGGAGACGATTTCACGCGGCGAGAATGTGGTCATGGGGGTCTTCCGTCAGGCGGAGGGTGGAACAGAATGGCGAAGCGAGCCGAGCGGCAGCAGCGGCAGCAGGGCGCGCCGCAACGACCGCCATCCGGCAGAGAGGCCGAGGACGACGATGGCCAGCCCGAGCAGCGTCAGCGAGATGCCCATGCCCCTCTCGACGCCTTGCGAGATGAGGTAGCTCAGCGCGATTCCCGCGTATGTGAGGCCCGAGACGAGCAGCGCCCTGCGGTCGATGACCACGGCGACGAGCGCGAGCAGCACGAACAACAGAAGGATCGTTGCCGCCTGTCCCGTGCTCATATTGTCGGCGCCGCTGAAGATCTGAGGGAGCATGCCGTGCACGATCATGGGCGCGGCCAGGAGATGCAGCCAGAACGCGATGTCGGACCGCCGCGTCACTCTTTCGCGGTCGCTGGCATCGACCCGGAGCGCGACGAGGAAGATGACCGCGCCGATCGCTGCGAGCAGCAGCGTCGTGTTATGGTCCGGCACCACGAGCGAAACCGTGCGCGAGACGACGCACGTGAGTCCGAGCGCGGCAATGGCCCAGTCGATGGGAACGCGAAAGCGACGCTCGTGGACGACGGCGGCGAGCGCGGCCCCGAGGCCCGCGAACACGAGGGAGCCGGTGTCGAGTTTGACGCGCGCGTCCATGAGCGAGGTCAGGCGATCGGACACGCCACCGAGAATCTCGCCGATGTAAACACCCAGGAAAGCGCCGGCGCCCGCGAACATGATCGCAAGTGCGATCGACGGCAGCGCGAGCCGCATGCGCCGCGCGAAGACCTCCGAAAGACCCCAGGCCGCGACCATGGCCAACGCCGCAAAGCCGATGCGGAAGCCGAGCGCGCCCGTGAGCGCGAACAGCGCCGCGACGAGCAGCGCGACACCGATGGTGACGAACACGTCGTTGAAGCCGCCGATCAAACGGAACTTCTCGTCGTCCGGATCGGCATGCGCTTCGACGGCCGCGATCCCGGGAGAATAGCTGCGTGCCAGCTCGCGCAGGCGCCCGGCCTGCTCGGCGGTGAGAATGCCTTGCGCAACGGCGGCCTCGATGTGCTCATCCCGGATCATCGTATCGGCCTAATCGGTCACCAGCTTGAGCCCGGCGAGGGAGACGATGAGCAGGGACAGGAACAGCATGCGCCCCAGCGTCACCGGCTCGCCGAAGTAGAGCACGCCGACGATGACGGTGCCGATCGCGCCGAGGCCGCCCCATGCCGCGTAGGCGGTCCCGAGCGGAATGGTCTCCGAGGATTTGGTCACGAAGTAGATGCTGATCGCCGCCAGGATCAGCACGATCACGCTCGGCAGCAGCCTCGTGAAGCCGCCCGTGAAGCGGATGGCGGTCGTGAAGGCGATTTCCAATGTGCCAGCGAGCAGCAGATAGAACCAGCCCATGTCGATCCCGATGCGAGTGTCAATTCCGGTGCAAGGCGTGCTATTTCGAGGACGGCAGGCTTTCCACGACCAGGTTGGCGTTCGTGTAGACGCAGATCTCGCCGGCGATCCCCATGGCGCGGCGCGCGATGGCCTCCGCGTCGAGGGGCTGGTCGAGGAGCGCGCGGGCCGCCGCCAGCGCATACATGCCGCCGGAGCCGATGCCCATCACGTCATGCTCGGGCTCGAGCACGTCGCCGGTGCCTGTGAGCACGAGCGTCACGTCTTTGTCGGCCACGATCATCATCGCTTCGAGGCGGCGCAGGAAGCGGTCCGTCCGCCAGTCCTTGGCCAGCTCGACCGCCGCCCGCATGAGCTGCCCCGGATATTGCTCGAGCTTGCCCTCGAGCCGCTCGAACAGCGTGAAGGCGTCTGCGGTTGCGCCCGCAAATCCCGCGATAACGCCGCCTTTACCGAGCTGGCGCACCTTGCGCGCGTTGGCCTTGATGATGGTGGCCCCGAGGCTCACCTGACCATCACCGGCGATCACCACGCGGCCGTCCTTGCGCACCGTCAGGATGGTCGTGGCGTGCCAGGAGGCGCCGGTGGTGGAGGAATGAAGGGGCTCTGTCATAAAGTCCGTATCGATAGGGCCCCGATGCGGCTCCGGAAGCCAAGGGGGCGCACGTGCTCTGGAAGCGGGTCTCTGAAGCTGATAAACGCTGGGGTTCGTTAAGGCAACAACGGCAGGGTGCAGGGAGCCGGCCCCCGCCCATCGAGGATGGACCGTGAAGCGACAAGCCACCATCGCCCGCAGAACCAAGGAAACCGAGATCACGGCCACCATCGATCTCGACGGCACCGGGGTGTCGGAGATTGCGACCGGCATCGGTTTCCTGGATCATATGCTGGAGCAACTGGCCCGCCACGGCCTGTTCGACATCAAGCTCGCCGCCAAGGGCGATCTTCATATCGACTTCCATCACACGACGGAGGATGTCGGCATCGTGCTTGGCCAGGCGGTGGCCAAGGCACTCGGCGACAAGCAGGGCATCACACGCTATGCGGATGTGCTTCTGCCCATGGATGAAGCGCTGACGCGCATCGCCCTCGACATCTCGGGCCGCCCCTACCTCGTCTGGCGGGTGGCGTTCTCGCAACCCAAGGTGGGCGACATGGATACGGAGCTGTTCCGCGAGTGGTTTCAGGCATTTGCGCAGAACGCCGGGATCACGCTGCACGTCGAAAGCCTGTACGGCGACAACAACCACCATATCGCCGAGACCTGCTATAAGGGCTTGGCGCGCGCGCTCCGCGGAGCCGTCGCGCTCGATCCGCGGCAGGTGGGGCGCGTCCCGTCCACCAAGGGAATGCTGGCCTGATGCTGGGATGGCTTTGGAGTGGGATGGCGCGCGTGTCGGCGTTTACGGTTCATGAGCCGCCCGTGTCCGGCGGCTCGCGGCTCGGGCGGGCGGACAGGCTGGTCTTCGTCGCCGACGGCTTTTCCTGGCGCGCGGCGCTGTTCTCGCCCGTCTACCTCATCGTCTGCGGAGAATGGCTGGCGCTCGCCGTCTATGCGGCGGCGGCCGTGGCGTTGTCCGCCCTCCTGGCGCTCATCGGCGCCGAGGGCGATTGGACGGCCTGGATGTTCGTGCTCCTCAATGTCGTCATCGGTTTCGAGATGAGCGGCCTCAGGCGCTGGTCGCTCGCCCGGGCAGGCTGGCGGGAGATCGCGACCGTGAGCGGCCGGGGGCGGGACGACGCCGAGCGCCGCTTCTTCGAAGCCTGGCTTCCGGCCGCCCCTCCGGCAGACGGCCCCGATGCGGGCGGCACAGTCGCGCGCGCTGCGCCGGCCGCCTTCGAGGCCCGTGTCGAAGCCGCCGTCGGGGCTCTGGCGCGTCGCCTCCGCACCCCGTTCGCTCCCGGCCCCTGAAGCCCCATGCAGCGTGTCGTCATCATCGATTATGGATCCGGCAACCTTCACTCGGCCGCCAAAGCCTTCGAGCGGGCCGCGGGCGACGCCGGCGCCGCCGCCGAGATCGTCGTCAGCGCCAGGGCCGAGGACGTGCGCACGGCCGACCGTATCGTGCTGCCGGGTGTCGGCGCCTTCGCCGACTGCAAGCGCGGCCTGGAAGCCGTGCCCGGCCTGCGCGCCGCGCTGGAGGACGCCGTGCACGGCCGCGGCCGCCCGTTCCTCGGCATCTGCGTCGGCATGCAGCTTCTGGCGACGCGCGGCCTCGAGTTCGAGGTGACGGACGGGCTCGGCTGGATCGCGGGCGACGTACGCGCCATCGTGCCCGCCGATCCCGCGCTCAAGATCCCGCACATGGGCTGGAACACGCTCGACGTGCGGGCGGATCACGCCTTGCTGGCAGGCATTCCAACCGGCCCCGCGGGGCTGCACGCCTATTTCGTGCACTCCTATCACGTCGTGCCGGCCGACCGCGCGGTGGTCGTCGCCGAGACCGACTACGGCGGCCCGGTCACCGCGCTGATCGCCAAGGGCAATGTCGCTGGCACCCAGTTCCATCCCGAGAAGAGCCAGGCGCTCGGCCTCACCCTGATCGCCAACTTCCTGAAGTGGACGCCCTAGCCTCTTTTCGCGTTGGATCGAACCGTCCCTTCGATCCAAGTCGGAAAGACGCCCTCGCCCCGAGGTCGGGGACACGGGGAGCGCTCAGCGGCTGGACTTGGCCCGGCCCGGCGTCTATTGAGCACGTCCGAACTCGCAACGGACACCGGCTCATGACCAACATCCACGACGCCCGCGCGCGCCTCTTCGAGATCGTCAAGTCGAAGTCGTTCGTGCGCGGTCCTGTGGTGCTCGCCTCCGGCAAGGAGAGCGACCACTACTTCGACATGAAGCCCTCGATGTTCGATCCCGAGGGCGCCGACCTCCTGGCAGAGCTCATCTTCGCGCGCATCTCGGAAACGGGTGCCGACATCGTGGGCGGCCTTGAGATGGGCGCCGTGCCGCTGATCACGCCCATCTCCATCGCCAGCCGCCGCGCGGGACGGCCGATGCCGGGCTTCTTCGTACGCAAAACCGTGAAGGATCACGGCACCCGCAAGCTGGTGGAAGGCTTGAGCGATGTCGCCGGCAAGCGCGTCGTCATCGTCGAGGACGTGACCACCACCGGCGCCTCCGCCATGAAGGCGGTCGAGGCGCTCACGGCGGCCGGCGCGGCGGTGACGCTCGTGATCTCGATCCTCGACCGCGAGGAAGGCGCCGGCAAGCTCTATGCCGACGCCGGTATCCCCTTCGCCTCCCTCTTCAAGGCGAGCGAGTTCCTGAAGAGCTGACGACGCTCCGATCGAGCGGGTTGTTTTTGACGCCGGTCAGGATCAGGTTTCGGAGGCCGGGCAGAGACAGGTTGGAAACGGCGGACGCGGCCTGTTGCCGTCGAGGGCAACTGCGGCGATGGGCCGTGCGGGGTTCATTTCCGCCGTTTCCTCCTTCCCCCGGCCGCTGCGGCCGACGTTCCCCTCCCCGAAGCAAAGAGCGCATAAAAAAAGGGAGGCTCGAAAGCCTCCCTGATGGCGCATGGCACTGACGCGTGCGAGGCCGCGGGCTGGATGCCTGAAGCGCAGCTCGCGCGCTGGAGGTCCAGCCTCAGCAGGCTTCGGCGAACGGCAGCTCGGGCTCGTCCGTCGCCGCCTTCGGCATCGGGAAGGCGATGACATTGGTGTCGCCGCCGGTCTCGACGCCCGCCTGCCGCCGCTTGAACCAGCGGATCGAGGTGTTGGTCAGCACCGCCTCCTCCTTGACGCGCTGGATGAGCAGACCGTCCTCGGAATCGAGGATGCGCGTCAATTTGGCCTCCAGCGCCTCTTCGCTTTCCTCGCTGCGCACATACCAGGTCTGCTCGAGCGGGCGCGCCCAGCTCTGGCCGGCGGCCATGATCGCATGGGCGACGACATGCTTGATGAGGTGCGGCTTGGCGAGATCGTACGAGATGAGATAGGTGCGCATGGGGGCTCTCCGTGGGCAAGAAGAGGGGGAAGCGTGGTGAGAACGTAGAGGGAACGTGGCATGAGTCGCTCACCACGTCTAGAGTCCGTTCGAACTTTGTTCTCTTGAAGGTCCGGTCGCGGTCAGACCATGGCGAAGGAGGGCTGCCGCAGACGCCGGAACACGTTGTTCCCTACTGAGGAAACACAAAAACATACTTGGAAAATCAAAGCAATAAGTCATATTGCTGCATGCAACTTCAACGCGCGGCTCGCTCACTCGAAAAGCCGCAACTGGTCCGGATGGGGCGCCTTGGACTGGCTGTGGTGCGGACCCGGATCGATGCGGTCGGCGAGCGTCGGAAACTTCATCAGAAAGAGCCCGAGCGCCTTGGTGCGGGCCTCGGGGAAACGGTCCTCCTGCCAGATCTCGTAGAGCCGGCGCGGATCGCAGGCGTAGCGGCGGATGAGATCGCGCGGGCGGATCCTGAGCCAGCGCGCGATCCAGATATCGACCGCGTCCCTCTCCGTGAGGGCGGGCCGGGAGGCGCGAGAGGAGGACGCAACGGGATCGGTGATCTGCATAATATGACGACGCGCACTTGACGCTTTGAACCAATCACGATTGATCGGGCGCGAAGACAGCAATCTTATGACGAACCCTGCGAGGAACCGACTTGATCCTATTCCCGGCCATCGACCTCAAGGACGGCAAGTGCGTCCGCCTGAAGCTCGGGGACATGAACGCGGCCACCGTTTTCAACGACGATCCGGCCGCCCAGGCCCGCGCCTTCGAGAGCCAGGGCTTCGGCTATCTGCACATCGTCGATCTGAACGGGGCGTTTGCGGGCAGGCCGGTCAATGCGCCGGCGGTGGAAGCGATCCTCAAGGCCATCACCATGCCCGCCCAGCTCGGCGGCGGCATCCGTGACCTCGCCACCATCGAGAGCTGGCTCGCCCGCGGCATCCGCCGCGTCATCCTCGGCACCGTCGCCGTGCGCGATCCCGCGCTCGTCCGCGAGGCGTGCCGCGCCTTTCCGGGCCGCATCGCCGTCGGCATCGACGCCAAGGGCGGCAAGGTCGCCGTGGAAGGCTGGGCTGAAACGTCGGAGCTCACCGCCATCGACCTCGCCCGCCGCTTCGAGGACGCCGGCGTGGCGGCCATCATCTATACCGATATCGAGCGCGACGGCGTGCTGAAGGGCCTCAACCTGCCGGCCACCGCCGAGCTGGCGCGCGCCACGTCGATCCCGGTCATCGCCTCCGGCGGCCTGGCGTCGATCGACGACGTGAAGGCACTCCTCTCGCCCGACTACAACAGGCTCGAGGGCGCCATCACGGGACGGGCGCTCTACGACGGGCGGCTGGATGCCCGCGAAGCCCTCGCGCTCCTCAACGCGACAGGCGCATCATGCTGAAAACCCGCATCATTCCCTGCCTCGACGTCAAGGACGGCCGCGTCGTCAAGGGCGTGAATTTCGTCGACCTTATCGATGCGGGCGACCCCGTCGAAGCCGCCGCCGCCTATGACGCCGCCGGCGCCGACGAATTGTGCTTCCTCGACATCACCGCCTCGCACGAGAACCGCGACGTCATCTTCGACGTGGTCGAGCGCACGGCCGAGCGCTGCTTCATGCCGCTGACGGTCGGCGGCGGCGTGCGCACCGTGGACGACATCAGGAAGCTGCTCGAGGCCGGCGCCGACAAGGTCTCGATCAATACCGCAGCGGTGACGAACCGCGCCTTCGTGCGCGAGGCGTCCGAGAAGTTCGGCGCCCAATGCATCGTGGTCGCGATCGACGCCAAACGCGTCTCGGCCGAGGGCGCGCCGCCGCGCTGGGAGATCTTCACCCACGGTGGCCGCAAGCCGACCGGCATCGATGCCATCGCCTATGCCCGCGAGGTCGTGAGCCTCGGGGCGGGCGAGATCCTGCTCACCTCCATGGACCGCGACGGCACGAAAGCCGGCTTCGACATCGCGCTGACGCGTGCCGTATCGGACGCGGTGCCCGTGCCGGTCATCGCCTCGGGCGGCGTCGGCACGCTCGATCATCTGGTGGCGGGCGTGAAAGACGGCCACGCGAGCGCCGTGCTCGCGGCGTCGATCTTCCATTTCGGGACCTACACCATCGGCGAAGCGAAGCGGCACATGGCTGAAGCCGGCATCGCGGTGCGCGGCGCCTAGGAGGATCGGGGCCCCGGGTGGCTGCAGGACGCAGCGGCGCGCGACAGCTTGCTCACGCACGCGGCAACGGCCGCCTCGATCTCGAACGCGGGGACGGGGCGGCTGAAATAGAAGCCCTGCATCTCCCCGCAGCCGGCGACCGTCACGCCCTCGAGCTGGTCGAAGCCCTCGACTCCCTCCGCGACCGCCTCGATGCCGAGCGTCTTGGCGAGCCCCGCGACGGCGCCGACGATCGCCATCCCGTCGTGTCGATCCGAGATCGCGTGGATGAACGACGGGTCGATCTTGATCTTGTCGAAGGCGAACGCCCTGAGGTGGTTGAGCGAGGCGAAGCCCGTCCCGAAGTTGTCGAGCACGAGACGCACGCCGAGCGCGCGGAGGCGCTTCAACGTTTCGACCGCGCGCGCCTCGCGCTTCAACAGCGCCTGCTCGGTGATTTCGACCTCGAGCCGGCTCGGCGCGAGCCCGGACGCATCGAGGGCATGCCGGATGCTGACCGCCAGATCGGATTGGTCGAGCTGCACGGCCGAGAGGTTGACCGCGACGTTCATCTTTGATCTCCACCCGGCGGCGTCCCGGCACGCCTGGTGCAGGGCCCATTCGCCGAGCGAGACGATGAGGCCTGAGCTCTCGGCGATGGGAATGAACGTCGCCGGCGGCACGAGGCCGAGCTGCGGATGGTACCATCGCATCAGCGCCTCGCAGCTGGTCACGGTTCCCGACCGCATGTCGACGATGGGCTGGTAGTGGAGGCCGAGCTGGCGATTGGCGAGCGCGTCGCGGAGCGCGGTGCGAAGCGCCATGCGCTCGTGAGCGGCGGCTTCGTCGTCCGACCTGTAGAAAAAGGCGTGTCCGCGTCCGCAGGATTTCGCGCGGTAGAGCGCCATATCGGCCTTCCGGAGCAGCGTGTCGGCATCGCGGCCGTGCTCGGGGGCAAGCGCAATTCCGATGCTGGCGCCGACGGTGGCATCGGATCCCAGCACGCGATAGGACGCGTTGAGCGTCCGGGTGAGGCGTTCGGCGAGCCCGGACGCCTGCTCCGAGCCGGAGATTGCCGTTTGGATGACGGCGAACTCGTCGCCGCCCACGCGCCCCACCATATCCGTCGTGCGCAGCGAGGCCCGCATGCGCTTCGCGGCGACCTTGAGAACGGCGTCTCCGGCCGCGTGTCCGAGCGTGTCGTTCACCTGCTTGAAGTAGTCGAGATCGATGAGGTGCACGGCGAGCACGCTGTTCGCCTCGAGACGCTTAAGCGCATGTTCCAGCGTCTCGCGCAGGTGAAAGCGGTTGGCGATTTCCGTCAGCGGGCAATGGCGCGCGAGCCAGGCGATGCGCTCTTGCGCGGCCGTCTTCTCGGTGACGTCTTCCTGGGTATCGACCCAGCCGCCGTCCTGGAGAGGCTGGATGGTGACCAGCACGATGCGCCCGTCCGGCAGCGTATGCGTGCGGCTGAAGATCTTGCCGCGCTTCAGCTCATCTCGCTGCTCCTCGATCCAGAGCTTCTGGTGTCTGAGGGCTTCGGCCGCATCGACGCGAGTGTCCTTCGCGGCGTGGTAGGCGATGATATGCGAGAACGGGGTGCCGGGCTCGGTGAGCTCGGCGGGCAGATTGTAGAACTCGCGATAGAGCGCGTTGCAGACGATGAGGCGGCCCTCGGAATCGAACATCGAAAGTCCGCGCGCCATGTTGTTGAGAGCGATCTCGAAGCGGGTGTTGATCAGCGCGAGCTTCCGGGCCTGCGCAAGGAGCTGCTCGGCATCGAGGCTCGCGACGGCTTCCGTCGAAGCGTCGGACGTCTCGGTCAAGAGTTCCGGGCGAACCATAGGGAGGCCGACTCCACGTTTGCGGGGGACATCCGAGGGACGGATGCCGGCAACAGTCCTGAAACGTTTAGAGGACGCGTGGTAAGGAGGCTGTAAAGCGTTCGATATGCAAAGGTTATGTTTGCCGGGGTGGTTGATGAGATCTTAAGGCGAGCATGCAGCCGCCCGAATCCCATCGAGCAAAAGCCTCATCCCATCAAACAAAAGCCCGGCTTACGGCGTCTTGTCAGGAAACCGGCAGAGGTCGCGGATGAGACAGCCGGGGCACGCCGGCTTGCGCGCCTTGCACACGTAGCGTCCATGCAGGATCAGCCAATGATGGGCATGGACGGCGTACTCGGGCGGGACTTTCGCCAGAAGATCCGCCTCGACCGCGAGCGGCGTCTTGCCGGACGAGAGGCCCGTGCGGTTCGAGACGCGAAGCACATGCGTATCGACGGCCATCGTCGGCGCGCCGAAGGCGATGTTCATGACCACGTTCGCCGTCTTGCGCCCGACGCCGGCCAGGGTTTCGAGCGCGTCGCGGTCGGCCGGAACCGCGCCGCCGAATGTGCGGATCAGTTTTTCGCTGAGCAGGATGATGTTCTTCGCCTTGGCCCGGAAAAGCCCGATGGACTTGATCTCGTGACGCACGCCCTCCTCGCCGAGCGCGACCATCTTCTCGGGCGTGTCGGCTTTCTGGAACAGCGTCCGCGTCGCCTTGTTGACGCCCGCGTCCGTGGCCTGTGCCGAAAGCACGACCGCCACCAGAAGGGTGAACGGATTGGTGTAGGTAAGCTCGCCCTTGGGCTCGGGGTTGGCCGCTGCAAAGCGCTGAAACATCTCGCGGATTTCAGAAGCTGAAAGAGCGCGACCAGCGCGGCGTGGCGGGCCGGGACTGCCGGCCCCGACGGCCGGGCCAACCAAGGGGGTGGAACGTTTGATGGCGGATTGGCGCTTTGACAAGGTGATGACCGGAACTAGGCTGTGAGCATGAACGATAGCGGACCCCGATCCTCCGACGCGAGCACATTTCGCGCCATCCTTCATCCCCATCGCTCGCTGTCGCCGCGGGGTTTTCTGATCCTGATGCTGGCGATCGGCAGCGTGAGCTTCGTCTCGGGCATGGTCTTTCTGATGATGGGCGCATGGCCGGTGATGGGGTTCTTCGGCCTCGACGTGGCGCTCGTCTACATCGCCTTCAGGCTCAACTATCGGGGGGGCCGTGCCTATGAGCTGGTGGAGCTCACGCCACGCACCCTGACCGTGACGCAGGTGTCGCCTGCGGGCGAGGCGAGGAGCCTCGCGTTCAACCCCTATTGGGTGCGCGTGTCGGTCACGGAGCGGCCGGATGGCGGCAATCACCTGCGGCTCGCGTCCCACGGCCGCGAGCTCGAGTTCGGGCGGCTTTTGAACGATGAGGAGCGGCGCGACTTCGCCGAGGCTCTGAGCCGCGCCCTCGAGGCCCGCCGCATGAGCTTCTCCGCCTGACCCTCCGGTCGTCCCCGCGCGCCGGGCCGTCCCGGGTCGCAGGACCGCTCATTGCACTGAGCCGCAAGGCTGGAGGAGCAGCGCGAGCGAAAAAATGAAGGCCGGGCACGCCCCCCGGTGCGCCCGGCCTTCCCCCCTCACGTAACGGATATGGCAACCGAGGAAAGGTCGCGCGCCGCCACATCTCTGATCGCGCATCGTCTTATCAGAAACGCAAAGCGCGATTTCCAACTCAGATCAAATTTGCCGCGCTCTAAACGTCAGCCGGCTCCTTGCCGGATGCGGTGGCGAGGGCGGGGATCCGGGGATCCGCGATCTCGCGCTCGCGGCGGCGCGGCTGTGGCGGCTGGAACGCGCGGCGCGCGTGAAATTCGCAGTACGGCAACCCCGCGACCTTGGTCTTGCCGCAGAAATGAAAGTCCGCCATCTGCGGATCGCCGATCGGCCAGCGGCAGGAGCATTCGGTGAGGGTCTGGATCGTGCGCCGCTCCTTGAGCGGGATGACGAGCTCCTCCGCCGACGGCGTGAACGCCTCGGCCTCGGGCTGATAGAGGGCGCGCAGCGCCGGGTTCCCCTGCGGGGCGAAGCGGGATTTCTGCTGCACCCGCCGGGCGGTCGCGGCGGCGGCTGCGGCACGGGCGCGGGGGCGATGCGATTTCATGCGCGAGGTGGTGGCGCGCCCGGAGAGACCGAGCCGGTGCACCTTGCCGATCACGGCGTTGCGCGTCACGCCGCCGAGTCGTCCCGCGATCTGGCTTGCGCTGAGACCCTCGGACCAGAGCTTTTTCAGAAGCTCAACCCGTTCATCGTTCCACGCCATAGTCGGTGCTCCTCAAAGCATAGCCGTCCGGGCCGAAGCCGGACGGACAGGCGCGCGAGGAAAGGCGGGCGATGAGCCACGCAAGGCGAGGAATGCACGCCAAGCGTGAACAGGGCCGTAGCCTGCTCGCAACGCGAACTGAAGATGACGCAGGAACTAGAGCGGGTTGGCGGCTAAGCCGCTGATACTGAAACCCGAACGCAGGCCAGACGAACAAGGGAGCCGATCGGGCGACCGGCGACGGTGGGATGGCGCACTACAACGCGACATCTCGTGTCTGGACCCGGTTAACCTACAATAACTTGATTTTCTTGTACAAGCAGGCCGCGAATTGAACTGGGCCATTGACAGGGACGCGTGGCTGCTTCGCCACAGACTGAGTCGCCGCACCCCCAAAGATCAGGCTCGTTACGACTGTCCCCGATATTATTCCGCCCCGCGAGAGCGCAATGGAGGACCGGGGGCTCGGGGCGGCATCCGGGCGTTTGGCTCCGTTGACTTTACCACACGGCGCGCGTATCACCGCTGCTTTCACGTGGCCGCCGGGGGGCGGCTTTCGTCTTTTTTGGGGAGCGGATGGGCGCTGTGTCCAAACCTCTCACAGCCTCGAGCACGGCACAAACGGGCGCTGCCAAGGGCCCGTCGCCTGCCGTCATGGGCACATACGCGCGCCAGGACATCGTTTTCGTCAAAGGCGAGGGCGCCTGGCTCGAGACCGACGCCGGCGAGCGCTATCTCGACTTCGGATCCGGCATCGCGGTCAATGCGCTGGGCCACGCCCACCCCCGGATGATCGCAGCGCTGACGGAGCAGGCCGGCAAGCTCTGGCACACCTCCAATCTGTACCGGGTGGCGGGGCAGGAGCGGCTGGCCGAGCGTCTCGTGGCGGCGACCTTCGCCGACAGGGTTTTCTTCTGCAATTCCGGCGCCGAGGCGTGCGAAGGGGCCATCAAGGCCGCACGCCGCTCTCACTTCGTCAACGGCCGCCCCGAGCGCTGGCGCATCGTGACCTGCGTCGGCGCCTTCCACGGCCGCACGCTCGCGACGCTCGCCGCCGCCGGAAACCCCAAATACCTCGAAGGTTTCGGCCCCGAGACGCCGGGCTTCGACCACGTGCCTTATGGCGATCTCGATGCGGTCGCGGCGGCGATCGGCCCTGAGACGGCGGCCGTCATGGTCGAGCCCGTGCAGGGCGAGGGCGGCGTCCACGTCGGCTCGGCGGAGTATCTGGCGGGGCTGCGTGCGCTCTCGGACGAGGCCGGCATCCTGCTCGTCCTCGACGAGGTGCAGACGGGTGTCGGCCGCTCGGGCAAGCTCTTCTCCCATGAATGGGCCGGGATCGCGCCCGACATCATGGCGATCGCCAAGGGCATCGGCGGCGGCTTTCCGCTCGGCGCCGTTCTGGCGACGGAGGCGGCGGCCGCGGGCTTGACGCCGGGGACGCACGGTTCGACCTTTGGCGGCAACCCGCTGGCGATGGCCGTTGGCGAGGCGGTGCTCGACGTGGTGCTCGAGCCGGGCTTTCTCGAAGGCGTGCAGCAGAAGGCGCTGCGTCTGCGCCAGGGCCTTGCGCGCCTTCAGGATCAGTTTCCGGGTCTCGTGACCGAGGTGCGCGGTCAGGGGCTGCTGTCCGGCATCAAGGTCGGGGTCGCGCCCGCCGATGTCGTTGCGGCCGCCCGGGCCGAGCGCCTGCTCGTCGTCGGCGCCGGCGATGGCGTCGTGCGCATCCTGCCGCCACTCACCGTCGCCGATCACGAGATCAGCGAAGGCATCGAGCGCCTGTCGCGTGCGCTGGCGCAGATCTCCAAATCCAAAACCTGAACGCAAACCCGGACTGGAGCTGGCCGACGGCCATGGCAAAACCGACCGCTATTCGACATTTCCTGGATCTCGACGAGATCGACGCCAAGACGCTCCGGCGCATCATCGATGCCGCCCACGCCATGAAGAAGGCCGGCAAGCGCGTTCCCGCGAAGTTGAAGCCCAAGGGCATCACGGACGACGTCCTGGTCATGATCTTCGAGAAGCCTTCGACGCGCACCCGCGTGTCGTTCGACGTCGCCATGCGCCAGCTCGGCGGCCAGACGATCATGCTGAACCAGAACGACCTCCAGCTCGGCCGTGGCGAAAGCATCGCCGATACCGCACGCGTGCTGTCGCGCTACGCGGACGCCGTCATGATCCGCGCCAACTCCCACACCACGTTGCTCGATCTCGCCGCGCACGCCACGGTGCCGGTGATCAACGGGCTGACCGACAGGACTCACCCCTGCCAGATCATGGCCGATATCATGACCTTCGAGGAGCGCGTCGGACCCATCAAGGGGCGCACGGTGGCGTGGGTCGGAGACGGCAACAACGTCGCGGCCTCCTGGATGCAGGCCGC
>WBZR01002183.1_pt1 | contig 21065 bp, 39 predicted proteins | sample 5204231 | NCBI WGS metagenome assembly WBZR01 (sample SAMN12412403, study PRJNA552823) | activated sludge metagenome | isolation source: activated sludge from anammox sidestream of wastewater treatment plant... | place: USA: Virginia | collected 2017-08 | reverse complement strand
CATACCCTGCGCACAGAACCAACGTGGTGTCCGGAATCGCCCTATCCTTGTACAGCGCGTACCCAAACAACCGGTCCTTCGATAGTAGCTCTGAGCCTGACGTGTAGAAGTACCAGGGGAACAAGTACGAGTCTGCGCCCGTCACGAAAGCGATGGGCGTGTACTTGTTGAGAGTCACCCGGTCCAGCATCGACCCAATCACGGTCGGCGCAGAAGTACCATTCACGTACAAGAATTCCTCCACCGCGGTGTTTCTGATGATGTGGTGCGGCTGAAGATCACTCAGATCGAGATTGAAGTTCTTCTCCGCCGGCTCCTCACCCTCCACGACATACCTCTTGTACGTCACGGTACCAGGAGAGTCGATCGTGATGCGTTGCACCCTGGGCATCTTGATGATCTCCTCAAGCACCCGCAGAAAACCCTGGACTCCCGTGTTTTCGGGAACCGATATGCTTCGTACGATCTCCTCGGGATGTTGCATCAGAACTGATCAGCATCCATGGATTGCTCACGCTTCTCTTTTACAAGAAGGTCGTGGAAGTGCTGGGTGACTAGGAGGGACATGTTGGTTCCGTAGCGATCGCAGTACTCCTGCATCCGCTTCTTCAGTGCTGCGTCAATCCGCAGGTAGACACGGTCCTCTTTATCCCTCCGACGAGATTTGGTGGACATGGCGTATGGCGCGTAGGTACTCCGTGAACTGAATCTCCGGGAACTTCTTTTGGAGCAGGTCGATGATGGCCTCATCGAGCTCGTCCAGCGTGGTCTCGTCTATCTCGCGACCCTTGAAGGTCGCGCCGATCTTCTCCTCGATCTCTTTCTTGATGGCGTGGTTGACACCCACCCACGTAGGGAGCCACATGAAGTTGAGCTCGAGTACACCATCCCCGGGGGCCTGTACTGTCAGTCTCATTCGATCTCCGGGATCTCATCGCCCTCGATGACGAACAGAATGTCCCTCTCACCGATCAGGATTTCTCCCTCCAAGCGTCGGGTGATGTCACGGAATACGCCGGCGTCTCTAACCGCAGTACGGAAGCACACACGTTCGCCGACCTGTACGCTAGTAGGCTTGTACACACCGTCGACGTAACGCCGACCGCCGCCCACCCGCTGAACAACCCCGGTCATGTTCAGGGGTTCCATCGAGTCAGGCAGGTGGATCAGCCCGACCTGCCTTTTCGGCTTGTCAGGCTTTACCAGCACACCGTCATGGAGAGGCCTGAGTATCATCCAACACCTCCACGGCGTCTGCTGGAACAGGCGGGTTCGCTTTCCGCTGAAGCTTGTTCAGGACCTGAGTCGACAGGTCGTCACGCACGGCTCGTAGCTCAGCCGCCCATGACTCAGCGTTCGGGGGCTGGTACAAGACGTCGCCAGGACCGAGGAACCACACCTCTGCATGGCCCCGTCCTGTGTCGTCGAACCACTGAACCTGTACTGGGTACATGATTCCCGCGAACCGCACCGTCATGGGCGGGCCGTCCTCATCGACGCCGAGCTGGGACTGGGGGATCATCACACCTTGCTTCTGACCTAGTGACATCGCTGCTTCCTTTCGGCCAGATAGCTATCCAGCCTCTTCTTGAGATTGTCGTGGCTGATCCACGGTCCATTCTCATTCCACTCGCGAGGTAGGTAGTACCTCTCGAACCCTTGGTCCAACAGGTCTTGCACGCGTACCGTGGCCCAGCGAGCCATAGCAACGCGCTCCATGTAGGTGACCTCGTTGGGTGAGTCGTCCACCAGGTCTATGGGGATCCACAGGGTGGACTTGCTGTCGTTCCGCCTGATCCTCCACCCCTGCTTAACACCATAGGCCAGGTGCAGCATCTGCCCCGTCTCTGGGTCTTCTACATAACCGTTGGCCATCTTCAGGTAGATGACGTCACTGAAGTACTTGCCTACTACCTCTGTGGGGACCGGTGATGTGTGCGTACGAACCGGGGCGGACTCGTACAGCATGGATCTATAGGCCCCTAGGGGGTCTTCCCGTAACAACTTCAGAATGCGGTCGCCCAACTCGACCGGCATGATGTCGTCCCGCTCTGTCCGCTGAAAGACCACACGGTTGATCTCAGCGTCCTTCTTGAGAAACTCGTGCAGAAGAACAACCAAGTCCTTGTAGGGCAGTGCGATGAACTGCTGTTTCTCCCCAGTAGGCAGTACGACGCTTCCACAGTAGGGGTACTCACCGTTGTTCTTCTCTCTCATTCGCCGGTAGTACAGCTTGAGGGTGTTGGGCTCAGATTGCTCCAAGTGTCGTCTCCGTGTAGCTGTGGGGTTTTCGAATGCGGTACACCAATGCTCCGTGAGCGCTGGAGCCGAGGAACAGCGTAGTCCCGTCCACGAACTCTACAGAGTCGACCACGCTTCTACCCGTGTGCGGGATGGCTCGCACGGCAACGTCCTTGACCTTGTTCTCACGGAACAACGCACGCACGATCTCTGCTGCACACTCTCTCTCACTAGGTAAGCCCATACCCTCGAGCGCGAGGTGGGCTTCCATGGGCGAGAGCTCAATCACTTGAAGCTCTCGTAGAAGACTGCTGTCTGCAAAGGGCGCAGACGTACAAGGCTCACCGCATGCGTAGCACGGGTACACATCACGTGCCTCTAGCAACTCCTTGAGCTCCGCGGAGTCACCTACTACATGCAGGCACTTCTTGCAGTTGTCGCAGACTAGAAACATCACCAGCTCGCTACGCCGTCCTCGTCGACGTCGTCTCCATCGCTACTAACCAGCTCTCCTGGGTCTACGTCGCTGCCGTTGAGTACGGGGTTGCCCTTGGCGTCTACCCCTACCTTCTTGCCCGGCGTCCTCTGCGCAGGGACTATGGGACTACCATCGGACCAGTTGACCGCCCCCATAACTGGTTGAGGAGGAAGAGGAGGAGCCGGCGTCCGCTCTTGAGACTCTTGGTACTCGAGCTTCGCCCAATCTTCTTGTGTGAGCTTGTTGTGCAACTCACTGGCAACGTTGTAGACCTCCTCGACCGTAAGTACCGGAGGAACACGCAAAGACCTCATGGCTCTCTTGAGCAGTGAAGGTAGGGTCTCCTCTGGTAGCAGCTCCCACTGAACGCGCTGTTGTAGGGCCTCTTGGTTCTCCTTTGTGATGCTCCCCGCCTCTTCCTGTTCCACCATCGGAGGAGGAACAGGCTCCTGCGCTGCTCCGTTCTTCCTTGGCTGAGCAGGCTCTTCCGCCCTGTTCGGGCTGAGCTCGTAGAACGTCTCGAGCTCCCTGTAGCTGGCACGGTCGACAGCGCAGGTAATCCTCTGCCCTGTTGGAAGGCGAAGGAGCAGAGCGTAGGTCTTCTCCCCGATCGAAAGGTCGTACCCCTCCAACATCTGCATGATGTGTGCGTCCCTCGGCAATTCCTTGGTCATGGTGCCTTCGTTCCTACTGTAGGCGAGGGAGAAGGGTCGAACGCTCTCTCGCGTTGGGCGTCTGCCTCTGCACGCTTCTGTTTGTTCAGCAGCTGATGGACCAGGCCAGCCAAGATGTTGAGGCTTCTGGACCCCCTCTCCATTGTTTGCAGAAGGGTGCAGTAGCGTTGATGGCTATCCAGTTGCTTGTTGTCCTCTGGGAAGGTCTTGTACGCCGCGCACTCCGCTGTGCACGGCCTCTGGTGGTCTAGGAAGCAGTAGACCTCCCCAGGCACTTCTCCAGCGATGTCAGCCGCCTCCATGAGCGGTTCTTGTTCCACCCTTCTCCTCCTTTTCTAGCTTCTCCCGTTCTTCGACAATCGCAACCAAACCGCTACGAGCTACGGCAGACATGTACCGTAGCGCCTGCTTGCTGTCCGCCACGATCTTGCCGCCATCCCGCTCAGCAGCGACGAACCCCCACTTTACGAGGAAGGCAATGAAGTCTCGAACGAAGCCTTGGTTCTTGTAGAGTGCTCGATAGTCATTGTTCAGAGCAAACCCGGTCCCCTCCCGAGTGCCATACATGTGCTCCACAGGGACGAGGAGAAGCTCATGGGCCATACCTGCCCAGCCACAGGCACGACACTTGGCCTCTCCACCTACTAGCGCGGAGAAGTCTACGGAGGCGGCTCCGCACGTTGGGCACAATCTGATGACGTCTTTCTCGCTCATTCTTCTCTCCGCAGCTTCGTGTACAAGCTGCTGCGGTTTCCGGCGTCCACATTCATCACACGGTGAATCATCCGGCTCTTTCCCTTCTTCTCGAACATGGGCATGGGAGTGAACTTGACGGGGCCACGGCCAATCCACCACTTGAGAGCGTCCAACACCTTCTCCTTCTCCTTCTGCTTCTTACCCGCAAGCCCGGGGAAGGCGATCTTCATGTAGTCTTCGAACGCTTCGATTCCCTGTTCTCTAGAGTCTCCTCCTGTATCAATCAGCAACTGAGAAAGCGCTCGGAACCTCGCGTGCTCGATACTCTCGAGCCGATCCATCACGAGGAGACAGACCCACTCCTGGAGCGACCCCGGTAGGGGCGGCGCTTGAAGGGTATTGAGGAACAATTGCCCTCGATACCAGCCTCCAGGAGTGGCTAGCCATTTTTTACTTCTTCTACCTTGAAGAGCTTGCGTGCACGAGCCTCGAACCAGGCGTAGTGAATGCCCAGGCTGGCCAGCATGTGCAGCGGTTTCCTGATCAACCAGTTGTACTTCTTCCAAAACAGCTCGTCGTCGAACGTACCCTTGGTCGTGTACATGCTGGGTAGCGGGTTGTTGTTGATGGCGATCGTACCGGCGGCTGTGGTCATGACTGCGTACTTGTCCAGCAAGTACGCGCTTGTCACGTTCACCGACTCGGACTCGAGCATCAGGAGCTGCTTGAGTCGAAACTCTACGTCCTGATCCATCGTCTCGAACGTAGGTTCGAAGACTCCGGGGATGATGGGCACACGCTGCCGCAGGTGGTTGGTCTCGAGCAGCTGTGCAAGGTCATCTGCACCAAAGGGTTTGAGCCGGGCCTCTATGACCTCTCGCTGCTTGGGGTTCTTGAGGATGTCTCGAATCATCTCCCTGCGAAGAGATGCGACGTCCAAGTCGCCCATCGTGTTGAGCGCCTCTTGGATGGCCTTGTCGTCCTCGTCATCGTCTTCCTTCAGAACGACTGGAGCGGGAGACTTCCCCGTTCTAGCCGCGGCGCCGGCGGGGCCGCGAGCAGCCTGCCGCTCAGCCTCCTCGTCTGTTCTAGGGACGCTTGCCGGGGGAGGTGGGGAGAAGTCATCGGCTGCCGGTGGTGGTCTTCCGGCACCCACCGGAGCCTGCATGGCAATCTCCAGGTCCCTGGCTGTCTCCTCGACGGAACGGCGCATGCGAGACCGGAAGTCCTGCGGCTGCTCTCCTACGGCCGGAGCCGAAGCCATAGCGTAGAGCTCGGCGGGGGTAATGTGGCGACCACCCCGAACCACTCCGTACTTGTACGCCATGTGCGGCTGCAGCTGCGCCAACATGGACCCTGCTCCCCTCTGAAATGCTGGGTCCTGAAGAGCGTCTGGCGGTAGGGAGTCCGAGGGGAGCAGGAGGAGCGGGGGAGGCTTTGCTGGTGGCATCCCCGGGCCTACCGGGTCCTGCCCAATGATGGAGCCTGGTCGAGCTTGATGGCTCTCAACGGCCCGCCTCACAGCTCCACTGTCCCCCACAGCGCGGGTAGCAATGGCCTGAGACGCCATGGTCTGCCCATGCTGAGCTCTGGACTCGAGGGCTGGCATGGCGGGGCCTTCCCCGCCGGCCACGGGCGTCTTGTACTTGGACAGGTGAGAGCGAATCTCGGGCCCAAGGCTCTTCTCCTGCGACCTTTGGGCGGCTCGTGCCGCCGCCCCCAGGGCGTGCCCTATGGCCCTCGGGTCGGTAATCGCGGGGTGCACAAACGGTACGCGCCCTTCCTGTACAGCTGCCTGCGCCTCATGTAGGCGCCTCTGACTCTCCTCCAGTTGGAGGTCAACTCGACCCTTCGGTGTCGTCATGGGTTCTCCCTAGGGTGCACCGTGTACACCCAGTTGTAGCTAAAAAAAGACGGGTGGTCAACAGAGCTCGGACCGCAGCCTCGAGAAGGCGTCCAACAGACCCATGCCCGCCGGCGCCCCCTCGATCGCAGCTAGCAGAACATCACGCAGGTGGGGCCTTGGATCGTACGCACTGGCCCTTCTTCCATCCAAGAACAAGTAGCCCGGCCCAATCAGCGTTTGGATGGGCCCTCCTTCAGAGAAGAGCAAAGCGTATGTGTGCGACCAAAAGAGCTTGTCGATCCTGTACGCGACACCGCGCAGTGTACCGGCTTCCAGCTGAAGGCAGAACGGCTCTGTACGAACGTTCTCAGCGACTGCTAGGACTTTCCGTCCTCCCCTGTTGAGCTCGATCCCGAACTCCCAGGTTCCTCCGTCGGCACTTTCCAGAAGCCTTGGGGCTTGCTGGTAGACGAGAAAGTCTCCACCTCGACGACCGTCATCTGCTGTCTCTTGCACTTCACGCACCTCCCGAAGTCGTGGTTGCTGGGGTCCGTGTACAAGGGATCTCCAGGCTTCAGCTTTGCGCTGGCCACGACACGTACCTTTTGGGTGGACTTGCACGTGTTGCACTGAACACGCGCATCAATCCGCAGGTTCACCACTGGCCGCTCCTTTGCTTCCTTTGGCCTTCGCTAGCTTGGCCAGCGTCTGCAGCTGTAACAAAAACCTCTGCTCGTCTCCTTGTTGATCAGGAGTAGACAGCTGCAGTCGGCCCTCTAGTAGCGCATCCTTGATGGCCTGCTTGAGGATGGAGAGCATCCAACGAAGACGCGTCTCTCCTTGCTCGTGTATGCGCGTAGCAACTCTGTGGCAATCCGCGCACAAAAAGATGCGCTCCCACCACAGCCCCTTCTCTGCCGGGAACTCACGCTTGCAGTTCACACAGGGGAGGTCCACAGAATGTCCTCCCTCGACTGAGCGCCTTCCACGAATACCTCTTGAACCAACCTGAAGGGCACGGACAGCATGGCGCCGGAGTAGTTGTAGAGCATCAGGTAGGTGATGTTCTCGGGCACCCTACCAGAAGGAGGCAGTGCCTCGACTACGCTCTTTTTGCTCATGTCCGGGAAGTAGTAGCAGGCTCCCAGCTTAGTCTTCACAACGATTGTGATGAGGTGCTGAGTATCCACCGAGAGAGCTGAGACCACGTTGGGGCTAGGCGAAGTAGTCATCGATCAGGGTCCAGCCTACCCGTAGGCCCGGGTCCGTCGTCACCATGACGAGTTGTGGGTTGGTTGCACGCGCTTGAAGAAGCGCATCGACATCCGCTCTGGAGATTGCGCGGGTGAACTGTTGGATCAACGCCGTCATCTCAGGCGGCCACGTCTCTGGAAACTTGATGCCCGTACGAAGAGGAATACCGATCTCCTGCCACCGTACCGCCAAGAAGTAACGCTTGATGTCGTTGTTGTTCTCGATGGACCGGAGAAACGCCTCGAGGTCACGTGTTCTGGTGGTGTCCAACGCAGCCCCCGCTTCGGCCTGCTGAACCAGGTTGGTGCATCGAGGATCTCTCTTTGCCAGGTCCAGCAGACCTTCGTACTGAGCTCCTCTCCGGGCTAGCTCGACCAAGGCGTCGTACTCGGAGATGTCCAGTGTGAGCTGTGTGGCCATGCAGTCAGTCTACTACTTCCTCAAGAACGGTGGGATGTCAGCCTGGTTTGGGTCGTAAGGGATGATACGCCCAGACAGTACATCCACCATTTGTTGTGTCAACCGCTCTAGCTGCTCGAGAGAGGCGCTGTTCTCCAGCACGTAGTCGAACTCCTCGTCCGATACCGTCACTTGCTCTGTCTCGGATGGGTGCTCGAAAGCAGGTTTGTCGTACCCCGCTCGTCGTACGCGAACTACCTTACCCCCCGCATCTCGGATGATCCTAATCTCGTTCTTGAAACGAACGTCAGGTATGACGACGTCAGTTCTAGCCCCTATGTTTGGGCCATTCACGAGCGAGGTGGTCTGTAGTCCTCTCTTCGCATCGTAGTAACACCCGCCCTCTAATAGCCTCTTGGCTGTTCGGACGGCCATTGAAGCCCAAGTACCTTCAAAGCAGTGGCGCCCCCACTCGGAACCAAGAAGCTGAAGCGCGTAGCGAGGGGTTAGATAGCACTGCTTCGTTATGGTTTCATCGCCCATCTGGATACCGCAGCACAAGCAGGTTGGGCTCAACCGCATCTCTAGCTGACCCTTGTACCGGAATGTGTGCTCTCTCGGGTACCGCTCGTCCTGCTCGTTTCTCTTCTCACTAGGCCCCCACAGCTGCTCGTCGCTGAAGGCATACACATCTCGAGCGATGCGCTTCAGCGGGTCTGCAAGCGCGACCTTCCCTGCCAGCTCGTTCTTTACCAGGAAGTCTGCGACGGTGTCTTTGCCACAGCCTGCAAACCCAGATAGTGCGATGATCACGTAGTACCTTCCTTCTTGTCCATCAACTCGTGCAGCTTCAACAGCAAGACGCGCTGAGCCACCTCTTCTAACGTGGCGCCAAACAGCCCCGTTGCCAGAAGGTTATGAAGCCTGCTCAGCGCAATCTTTGGAAGGGGGATACACAGAACTGGATCTTCTGACATAAGCCCGCGCAGTACTTGCTGCAGGTGCACCACAGTTGTCTTCAAGGCCGCGTCTCGGCCAAGAGCTCGTTCGAAGCGCTCCAAAGACTTGAGAACGGTGGTGTGGTCCCTTCCAAATGCACTACCAGTCTCCGTGAGGCTGTAGTTCAGCCTCTGACGAATCAGGTACATGCTCAAGGCTCGCGCTCTTACTACCCTCGGGCTCCTACGGGTACCAAAGATCTCTTCGACTGGTACCCTCAGATGGCTCGCCACCATCTCTACTATTGGCAATGCCGCTTTACGGTTGTAGTTCTCTACCATGCCTTCCCTCGAGTACTACACGTCCGAACGATTCATCCACGATGGCATCGTAGAAGAAGCGAGGGCCGGTATCGACACGTTGTACGATACGTGGAAACGACAGAAAGGGATACGCACGTTCGTGATCGTGTGGCCCTCAGAAGCTGTGCTGTGGCGCGGGGAGCAGACCGAGAAGCCTGTAGCCTTCGACGCACCAGAGGACCCCAAGCTCCTATCCCGCTTTCTCAAGAAGGTGCAGGAAAAGACAACGGCCTACGCCATACTGCTTTGGAGGCAGCAAGAGCAGGCCGTCGTCGGAGTGCTTGAGTCACGGCATGGAACCGTGAGCTGGCACATCCCTATACTTGACCACGGAAACGTACGAGTGCTCGGACGCCCAGAAGAACACGCGGACAAGGACAGTTTGGGTCTGAGCTGGCTTCAGTCCTGACCCGCTGGGGGTCCGAAGCCTGCCAACCCAGGCGCGAATCCTGTGCCAAAGGCAGGAGGGGGCGCATGTACTTGCTCGGTCACCTGCCCGTTCTGTGGGGGCACAGGAGCGGGTTTGATGGCCGTTACGTTTTTGGCCGACATGCTACGCAGCTCGACCACGAGCTCCCGGAGACCTTCGTGGCACTCGGTCAGGCCAGCCGTGACATCGAACCCCTGGTCGATCTGCTTGATCAGGTGAAACGTGCGAAGAGCTTCTTCGTAGCGTCCCATCTTGTCGATGATGTGTGGAAGCTGAGGCGCGATGCCGCGGGCGGCCTCTACTCCGAGCTTCTCTGCTCGAGGCGCCTTGGGTGCCTTGGGCGTCTTTGCTGGCTTGGGGGCAGCCTTTGCCTCCTCGGGTTCCTCGGGTGCCTCTGCTTTGGCCGCTCGCTTGGCCTTCGCCCCCTTCTTGATGGTGGTCTTCTTCTTCCGCACCGTTGGTGTGGACACCACGTTTCGGCTGCTGCTCTCCTCCCCGAAGTGAGCGGCAATCAGCTTTGCCGCAGCCTTACGATCCGGCTCCTCCCAATCCGCGAACTTGCCGACGGCCCGACGTGCCCCCGTAGCCGTCTCGTACGTGCCTTGCTCGAGGTCACTCTTGAAGTCCTTGAGCGTCTTCTTCTTGTACGCCATTCTCGTTCATCTCCTTCAGTAGGCAGAGGTAGTGCTTCGATGCTGCCTCATCAGCTTGTTTGAGTACCTCGATCACCTCTTTCAACCTCCCTCTCGAAAGGTTGATTGTGGTGCTACCCACGCGCAGCTGAACCCCTACCACTGAACGGTCTGGGTAATCGCCCCGCGTGATCTCGGCCGTACCAGCAAAGCGTGCGTCATCCGTGCAGAACGGGAAAGACTCAACGACTTTTGTGCTCATGAGCTCCATAGGCCGGAACAATGTCTATAGGACCAGCCGGTGTTGTGTTCAACCAAAAACGACAGAAGGTACTTCCGTCGAAGCTGTTGTACCGGCTTCTCCTAGTTGTTTCGCAACAAAACACAAAGGGCGCCTTTCAGCGCCCTTCGGTCTGCTTCTTGGAGGGCTACGGAGTGGGGTCGTACTCGTAGTACAAACAGTAGTCGTTTGTACCGTTGGGAGCTGCCGCCGGCGTGTACGACCGGTTGGTCGCACTCAGCACTCCCGTGGTCACGACCGCGCCCACAGCGATCTCATGGATCGCCCCCACCAGACCAGCGCGGGAAACCGGAGGCTTGGACAACCCCAGGAGGCTTCCGAACCCGATGGCCACGGTAGCCGCCGTGCCGTCGGCCGCAGCGTAGGCCACACTTGTCACGGTCTTGAAGATCTTGACGCCAGCGTTGGTCGTTGCCGTCTGTGGGACGTTGATGGTCTCGGTCTGGGCGTTGCCGTCCATGTCGGTACCAGTGACTAGCGCCGTAGCCGGTGCATCCGCGGGTGTGGCCCCCGCGGTAGTGAACGTGACGTTTCTGCCGTATGCCAGCAGAGCCGCAACACCGCCAGCCAAGAAGGACGTGACAGTGCGAGGCGCCACAGTGGTAGCCGTAGCTGCTTCTAGGCCTGCAACTGCTGCAGCCGCTGGGTTGGTGTACTCCTCCACCGTGATAGCTGCCATGGGAGTCAGAACGCGAGCTACGTCCCCGCGAAGGTCATCGACCTCACCAGCGACGCCGCCCTTGCCCGACACCAGGTGAGCCTTCTCCGGGGCCTGGTTGCTGAAAAGACCTGAACCGTTGCTCATTTCGAACTGCTCCTTCTGGAAGAACCTACAAGCACATTCTGTACCGGAAAACCGGCATAAGAGAAGCGAGGCCAGTGTGGCACATCTGCGCGAAACATGAGGAGAAAAACATGGACCAGAAAAACCCCAACGACTACGAAGCCGCGATCACGAACATCAACAAGCTGTACGAAGAGCTCAAACAACGGACCGATCAGGCACTGGCAGATCTGCGGGCCGGCCGCGTCATCGGCTACTACGCGCAGACCGAGTTCGTGCGGTTGTCCCGAGACATCGGGTACGACATGAGTCTGCTGGCCCGTCCGATCGATGACCCCACGGCCATCGAACCGGCCGAACCCGCCGAACCCGTGGACCCCAAGCCCTACGTGCCGCGCTTCCAGCAGTTCGTCAACGACGTTCTCCAACAGTTCATCGTCGATAAGAACCTGGACCCTGCCCTCTTGGAGGGCGAGACCACCAACTACGAGTTCACGTACCGGGAGGTCGAGAAGGTCTATCGGTCGGGCAGCCGGGACGTTCTGATCCCAAAGGCGCTGATCAAGCTGACTGAGGGGTGGGGTGAAAACATCTGCGATCGGATCATCCGCCTGCTCGATGAAAACGGCGATACCTACGACACGTTCAACCCCGAGACCGACGACGGGGACATCCTCGATAGCGAGGTCGAGTACGAGGAGCGAGACTGATGGCCTACGTGGTAGGTCTCCTGACAGTTGCCGAGAAGGAAGAGCTGGAGCGCCGGGACTGGGAGGTAGAACCGGGCCCTACTACCCTGCTGCCGGACCCCGATAAGTGCGTCAGGTGGAAGGAAGATGACGACTACTGGGTGTATGACTACCCACCGGTGCTCTGGTGCATGGTTTGGGTCGACACCTCGATGTTCGAGGCGATGGACGGGCCGGACTGGCAGGACGCCGGCCTCACCCGGGAGACCCGGGACATCATCAACAAGCTGCGGGTCAAGTTCGACGATGCCGGTGAGCTCGACGAGATCATCCATCAGTTGAAGTCCGAGGAAGCGACCGCCATCAACAACGGTGGGGTCGAAGAGCAGCTCCGGTACATCGCGCAGTACGGCGGTATCGGGCTATTACGGCAGTACTTCGAGGAGCACATCAAGTGACAGAACAACAACCAGAGGCTGTCGAACAGTTGATCGCCGGCGCGGCAGAAGCCCAGGAACTCTACGGCGATGATGAGCTCGAGGACTGGACTGAGCTGAACGCTTGGTCGTGCGCGTTCTGCTGTCACGGCACTGTCTACTTCATGGGGTTCTTGGGCTCTAAGGAGTGGGGGCGGTGCCGAGACTGCGGGATGATGCAAGACCAGGACGGTAACGATGGGTAGCTTGAGCCGCCTGAATCGCTGCGAGCGTTTCCTCGAAGAGTTCAGGCAAGATGCTTTACTCCGCTTTGGGTGGAAGGAGTGCCCAGCCGTCGCATCCAACGACCTAGGCATCGACTACGACGCAGAGTGTGTGAAGTTCTACCTGACGTTGGAGTGGAACGAGCGCGAGGAAGAGGTGTGCTTGGACATGATTCTGTATGGACCGGAGTGGGAGGACGAGGAAGTAGTCAGGGCAACCGCCGACTACTTCGAACTGGATTCGAGTCTTGTGGTAGAGCGGTTGAAGAAGGCCAAGCTGATAGCCGCCTCATACAAGGTAAAGGTTAGTCCATGACGACCCAGCAACGCCTGCAGCTAGAAGAAGCAATACGCGCACTGAAGTCCCTGCATAGCGAGCTCGGTAGTCGGCTAGTGGAGATTGACCCTCTCTCGCTCAAAAACCCTGGCTTGGTGATCGAGAGTGCTGTGCTTCTCTCAGAGGCTGGAGCACTCAAAGCCGCCATCGGAGCACTGGAGCGCGTATGAACAAGAAAGCGATGAAGGATCTACCCTCACCCCCGACGGGCAGGGTCGAGTGGTTGGTGGAGTACAACCCTGAGAAGTACAGGTCTAACCAAAAGCCGGCAGGTAAGACGTACAACGTGGTGAAGGCACAGACGGCTTATGAGGCTTGGAAGAAGGCAGCGATCACGGACGACAGCGGTAGCCTGGTACCTTTCTCCAGCTGTCGCTACCGCATAGTAGGGGGCAAGTGAGCAACAGTTTCTATGTGACCACCTTCTGCAACTTCGCGCACAGGCTGAAAGACGGAAAGCCTCTCAACCACGAATGCTACGTACTGCCTCCTAGGGCTCTACGTCTGGAGTGGTTCGGGCGCTTTGAAGAGGCCATCGAGCTGCTGAGCCGTGCAAAGCCCATGAAGACTCACAAGGGAGGGAAGGATGGATCCTGACGCTAACATTCAGGAACAGCTGGAGATCGCGTATGGAATCATTGAAGGTAGCCCGGCTCTGGTAGCTCGGTACGGGTCCATTGAAGAGCAGGCCTCTAGGCTCGCTGAACTAGTGGTGGCTCTCGACCAGTGGCTCCTCGGTTACGGCTTCCTACCTAACCGGTGGCGGCGCAAGTGCTGTTCACACGATCCAGACATGACCAAGATGAAAGTCACGGTAGGAAGCACCTGTCTTGTGTCTTGCAGATATTGTGAGGTTCACGGGCAATTCCGCTTCGAGCATGGCACAGCGGAGATCATGTGGGAGGAAGACTGATGGAAAACCAAGACACACTACAGATGATTCAACAGGCTGAGACTGAGGGCATTGCCGCCTGGTCTGAAGAGAAGAAGAAGGATTTCGTTCGTGTCTTCCACGACCGCAGCAAGGTCAGCCAGTTCATCCTCATCACATGCGCTGCAGAGATTGAGCGCGTGGCAGCAAGTCGACGCTTCATCAGCACAAAGCACGTAAAGGAGATGAAGCGTACTGGCAGGGACGCCGATGTCTACCATCTGTACGACAAGAGCTCTGGCTGCTACGCCAGCAACGTAGGAGGCCGGCGGGTCTCGGAGCTAACCGAACTAGCTACTGAACGGGCAAAGGCAATCCTCGCCGAGCTGCCACCACTCAAAGATGCCGTGCGCGTTATCGACAAGAGCACCGCCGACAAGATCGAGAAGCGTGATGTGCTGCTGAAGAAGGCCAAAGACCTGAAGACTAAGCTCGAGGATCTATCGGGGTCCTTCGACCTACGAGAGGTGGATCAGAGCATGACCATCGGTGACTTCAGGCAGCTAGTGAAAGATCGGGAGAAGCAGCGCCGCGCTCTCGCCTTGAGGCTCAATGAGGTAGGAGAAGAAGGCACTGAGCTAGACAAGGAGATCAACAAGGCCTTGTACGAGGGCTTACCAGGACTCTCTGATGCAGTTGTGAGCACCATCCAACAGCACCTAGAAAGGGCAGTCGGACTCAGCGAGGTAAGCCGACGAGTGGAAGAGCGCGTACTCTTTGGTGACTCAAAGGCTGCTCTAGAGCTGCTGAAAAGCTTCGAAGCAGATGAGCTGAAAATCGACGCTGGTATCCGCGCTGACTTCCACAAAGCGCTGGAGAAGCTGAAATTGTCCGGTAGGCAGAAGCGCCCTACCTCCACGCGTTCGTTGGGTAAGTAGCTATGGCCAAGGGCTACGTCCAATACGGTGAGGTGATAGTGCGTCCCGAACCCGTGTGCTTGAGAGCGGCCTCTAGGTTCTTGAACGGGTGTCCGCTAGAGATGTGGTGCGAGAGCGTAGTGGTAGAACGAAACGAAGAGTATGAAGTGCCGGTTCTATCTGGTATCAAGGCTAGCAACACCAAACTCTCCTTCGGGGTAGATAGACAGCCATACTTCAACCGAGAACGGACAGGAGACGGGGAGTACGTAACGACGCCCGTGTGGCACAAACACGCGCAGGTCAGCGTGGATTGGGCACACCGTGTATTCAACAACGAGGTACTACTGAACGATGAAGAAGATAGCGGCAAACGCTAAGCACAGTACCGAGTCGGTAGAGCACTACACACCGCGTTGGGTAGTGGACGGTGCGCGGACGCTCATGGGCGGCATCGACCTGGACCCTGCTAGCTGTGCCAAGGCCAACAAGTACATCCGCGCCGCGGAGTTCTACACCAAGCGCAGTAACGGTCTCACCAAGAGCTGGCACGGGCGTGTCTTTTTGAACCCTCCAGGGGGGCTGGTAGACGGCGTGGGGAGGCCTGTGATCAACGCGAAGAAGGGGGTGCGCCCGAGCTGTCGAGAGTCAGGAGCTTGCGGACTACCGCCGGGACACACGCATGAGGACGTGACGAGCTCCGCCAAGTTCTGGTGGGAGCGGCTCTCAAGGGAGTACATGTTCGGGGCGGTAACACAGGCCGTGTTCATCGGGTTCAGTCTTGAGCTGCTCCAGACCACGCAACAGACAACGGACACGAACGTTGTAGTCCCTCTGCAATTCCCCTGTTGCTACCCTCGCGAAAGAATCAAGTTTCTGCGTGAGTCGGAGGAAGGTACCCTAGAACCAGGAGAGCAGCCAACACACGCAAACGTGCTGGTCTACCTCCCCTTCCGCTGGGATGCGGCGGAGAAGAAGGTCTTCAGAAGCCTCTTTGGTGAAGCCGGGTACGTGACATGGCCAGACAGAAAGATCCTCCGGTAGAAGATCTGGTTAGAGTGAAGTACACGCTCACTATGCCCGCCAGCCACGCACGGCTGGCGGGCATGGGGTTGGTAGCTGTAAACTACCTAAGAGAAAAGCGTGGCAGACCGAGCATCACGATTGGCCAGTACCTTGGCGCCATCATTTCTGAGTCTGTTGGCTCGAACGCGGCAGAGCTCCTTGCAGCGTTCGAAAGCACTGCAGCAGAGGTTGTCGTTGCTGGGCTTGAGCCCAGGGTTGGTTCAGCCGCCGCAGATGCCATTGCTATCGCCGCCGGTTGCTCACTTCCCGACCTTCCAAGAGCTCGTAATGGAGCAAGTAGCCGACGTACCGCCACCAGCGAACGACGGCTTGTTCTTCCAGCTGGTAAGGGATCCTCGTCTTCTCTATCGCGCCTACTTGGACGACCCGACTATGTTCGACGACGAGACAGCTATGTTGCTACAGCAGCTGATGTCTGGGCAGCGGAAGCTAGAAGAGCTGAAGGCGCAGGAGCAGGAAATCCTGAATCGGGCTACAGCAGAGCTCGCTCAATACTCGCCAAAGCCCACCAGCAGATCCGAGCAGCCCAGGCCGAGTTCTTCCTCGGCCTCGTACGACGAGGAGATGGAGGACGAGGTGCCCTGGAGCAACAAGCACGACGAGCCGACGCCAACCTCCGTAGACTTACCGCTCGAGCTGCCAGACGCCCCGACCTTCTGGTGGAAGAAGTAGACCGATCAGTAGATCGGGATCCCAAACTCGTTGACGTCCTTGGCCGGCGCAATACCGGTACCCCATCGAGGGGTGGTCCTACGCTCGCTCATCATGAACCCCTCGAGCCCTCGTCCCATGCGCTGGAACAGACCGCCTCCGACGTCCATGGCCTTGCCGAAGGACCGGGTGATACCCCTGCCCAGGTGAGCCGCGCCGGCGCCGAGCTCCCCACCAGCCTGTCGGAAGTCCTGCCCAATGGTGGGAGGGGGCGGCATGGGGAGCTCAGGCTGTGAGGGGTTGGCGCCCATCTGAGCTTCCTTGCTGAGGTGGGCCAACCGCATGCCCAGCCGAGCAGCTACCGCAGTGGAGACGGAGGCCGTACGGGCCATCTCGGCGCTGATGTCGGAAGACAGGTCAGCCTCCTCTGGGTGTAGGGGGAGCTCACCGTGTGCGGCTGGGGCGTGCACCATCCCCGGGGGAGGCATGACGCCGCCAGGCCCAGCCCCCAGCGCTGCGGTGTACATGAGCGGGTGCACTGCGTAGGGCTGCGTCATCATTGCCCTGGTGAACGCCGACCTACGTGTTCCTGGGCCGCCAAGGTTCTCGGTTGTGTTGGCCATGATCTGTGCCTCCAAAACGCGAAAGCGTTGGTTCAAGAGGTCGGCTTCAGCACGAAAGCGATCGACGCGCCCTATCCCCGTACGACCAAAGTCCCCACGGGACAAAGCCATCGTACGCGCGCCGAAGATCGTATCAGCCGCTCTCTTCTCCAAGTTCGAGAAGTAGAGCTCGTCGGTCCCGTAGGCCTCGAGCAGGTCAGGGTTGGGCCCGCTCATCCCAACTCACGCGAACGCCCAGACCGATACCTCGGCCGCGGCCGTGTGGTTGATGACCAACGCATCGATGCCACCGCCGGCGCTCGGAGATGGGTTGTAGTGTACCTTGAAGCCGCCTTTGGACAGCTGCTCCGCATCCGTCCCACCGTTGATGACGACGGTGATGACAGCAGGGCTGACCGCAGAGCTGTTCTTGTAGGCCACGACCACGAGCTTTGCGCCGTCTGCGCCAAGGTGCGCCAGGCTGACGGACTGAGAACCGACGCCCACCAGCTCGTACTCAGCCTCGAACTTCTTGGTGAAGTCCCAGCTGGCATCGAGCGGAACCTTCGCGTTCGGCTGTCCTTCGAAGGGAGGGAACTGCAGAACGGCATTGAGCACTGCTGCCATCGAAGCCATGGTCGTCTCCTATCAGCTACCCGGCACGCCGGCGAAGGTGGCCCCGAGATTTGCCCCACCAGCGTTCGAGCTGGTGTTCGAGCTGATGAGGGTCAGGCCGGATACCGTGACCGGTACGCCGCGCTCGAACTGCACGCCAACGTTCTCCTGCAGGAGAACGCCCTGAGAGTCGGTGGCGAGAGAGTGGTTGGGGAGGTAGCAGGCTTCGAAGTACATGGCACCCAGGGACTCCTGGTTGACGTCTCGTATGTACATCAAGAGCCCGATCGGCTGAGCGAACAAGTCGCTTGCCAGGTTCATGAAGATGTTCTCGTAGCCCGGCGGGATGATGACGTCGTGCGGGTTCGACTGCGTAGCCGCCCCAGCGTTCGGCCACATCGCATTCACGACGGTCGGCGCCACCGAGTCCTGGTAGTAGGCGTACAGAATACGCAGCAGAGAAGCGCCGTGGTAGTAGACCCGCCCGAGAGAGAGCTGACCCACCGTCCTGCCGGCGATGAAGTAGCTGCGCTCCGAGCCGATCTCGAAGATGCGGCTGAACTGCCGGTTGTTCACCAGGTTGAAGTTCTGCAGAACCCCCACGGGTAGAACCACCTGGTTGGCCGCTTGCCCCGTACCAGACAGGGCAGCTCCGAACGCCGTTGCTCCGCCGATGTTGGCGATACGAGGCGGGCCTGCCGCGATCATCAGGAAGCCGGCGTTGACGTACTGCCCATCCACCATCCCCGCCTGGACGTAGTTGGTATAGGGCGACCAGTCGCTGAAGTTGCCTGCCATCTGTTGCCTCTTCCTTGATTCTACCTCAGTAGACGTGGACTGCAGCAGGTCGCGCCTGCATTGCCGTTTGTGCCAACCGTTCCCTCATCCCCGCAAGGGCTTTTCTGCCCACGTCTCCTGCAACATCTGCCTTGCCCTCGAGCCTCATCCCCTGAAGAAGTTGAGGCAATGCTGTCCCACGGGTCTGTCGAACGCTGAGAGCCCGATCTTTCATGCCGGAAACGAACTGACTCAGTCGTTGAGGACTAGCACTCTCTGAGCCAGCTTGAACCATCTTCTTGACCCACTCCGAAGACACCGCAACCTTCACGAACTCGTCGATGAAGGATTGGAACTGGTGTCGGTCGATCATGGGGCACCAACAAGCTTTTTCACTAGGGAGGAGAAGGCCGCTGGGTCATTGTGTTGCAGGTGCTCCAAACGCCGTTGTAGATCATCGACAGTATTCTCGTGACCAGGCGCGTGACCTTCCCCGCTCTTCGCTCTACCATCCAACACCTGCAGATTCTCTGGATGATTGTCTGACCGATCACCATTCTTGTGGTGCACCACTTCCCACTCTTCCAAGTAGCGTCCGAGCGCTTTCTCCGCTACCAGGCGATGCTCAAGGATGGAACCATCAGCACGGGCTCTAGGGTGTCCTTCTGGTGCTTTCACCAAAACGTAACCATCACGACCAACCCACGTCTCAGAACGTGTACGCTTCCAGGCTTTCTTTGCCCGTAGTTGAACACCTTCAGAGTTGATGATTCCAGCGATTCTCTGCTGAGCGTGCGTGCTACACATTCCGCGGTTGACTGGTCGTTTTTCACACGAGGGCACCAAGCAGTGAGAAGTCACGCCGTGGTACGGACTACGTTTGTATTGCGCTAATACGCCATTCTCAGATGCCCGAATGTAGTGTGCGTTACACAATCCCTGCGCTTTTGGGCGGCTGGTACAACCAGCGATTACGCAACGAGAACCAGGGCCGTAACTGGACGCACGTCGAGGCGCGCGAAGGGACGTCCCATCAGCTGCACGCATACCACGAACGGTCTGCATGTAGTGCGTGGGGCACATCCCTTTTGCCCCTTTCTCAGTTGTGCGTACGCAGCCTTCCACTTTGCACGGTTCCCACTCAAACTTCGTCTTCGGTCTTCCTGGGTGTCTCTTGTTCATCGTTGCCTCCAGCGCTGTTATGCCAGCCGGAGGCAATTAAAGCTAACGCTTGCTATACCAGAAGCGTGAGCTTAATGTAATTGCAGGGGATGGGGACGTCGATCGTAGTGTCGATGAGTACCGTGTCACGCTGGTCCTCGTCCTGGATGATGTTGTCCAGGTGCCCGCCGATCAGGACACCCGCCTCGATCAAGAACCCGAGCAGACCGTCGACCGTGGTGCTCAGCGAGTCGAGGAAGCCCTGTGTGATGTTGAACCGCCCGATGAAGTTCCGAAGCGACCGCCGCATGAACTTCGCCGTGAAGTCCACAACCTTGGTGACCGAGTCGGTACGCGTCTCGATGCTGGTCTGGTCCGTGGTGACCGCCATCCGGCTGAAGATGGGGGTGTTGGCACCTTCTTGGATGAAGATGTACGTACCGCCTCCCGCCATCTGGTCGAGCTGAGCTTCGCTGAAGCGGTCATTCGAGCCGATGACACGCTTGAACCCAGCGACAGGGAAGTTGGTGAAGGACTGCTGCGGAGGCTGCTGCCCGATGAGGCCCGCGGTAGCGGCGTTCATGTAGAAGCCGTCCACGATCAGCTCGATGCCGCCAATCGTGGCGGAAGCCTTGTCGGGGAACGTCATCCAGAACCGGCGGTTCGCAAAGCTGGCACCCAGCTGGGCTACCGTCTCCGCGATCTTGTTCTTGTCCGGTGTGTCGTCGACCGTAACCAGCTCGTCCCCACGCACCCGTACACTGAACAGGTCGCTGACCAGAGGGCTAGGCAGCGTGGAGGTGGAGTAGAAGCTGTCGTCGTTCTCGCCGCTCAAGAACTCGCCGCCACTGACGCGTACGACCACCTGAGAGCCGCTGATCGACTTGATGGAGTACTTCTTGTCATCCTGCGAGATGTCGAGGAACAGCCCAGCCGACACGGGGATCGTGCCAATCGGGTTGATGCCCGCCGCTTGAACGAGCGTCGTGAGGTTCGTGACCTTGGTGTCGAACGTGAAAGTGTTGAGACCATCGCCGTCCGTGCCGCTTGCCACCAGGGTGTCCAGCTCGTGGGTAGGAACCGAGGGGTTCCACAGCACGATACGCTCGCCCTTCTGCTCCGGCTCGCTCATCGAGGAGACGTGGGTGTTGAACACTTGCGCAACCGTCTCGTCGTGAGTGAGGAGCGCAATCGCGTAGACCTCGAAGCCCTCCAAGAACTCCGCCGCACGCGTCCAGGCCTCCACGGTCCCGAAGGGAGCATCGTCGCTGATCGCGTCTACGCCCAAGCCTGTGACCTGTACCCCAGGCGCATTGATGAGAGCGAAGAAGCACCCCAACCCCAGCGGGTTGTCTGGGGTAATGGGGGCTAGCGCACTCTCGAGCGCGACGGTGTCGTCGAACGTGAGCAGCCCAGAGTCTTCTGCCAGCGCCGTCACATCCTTACGGACTGCCGTGTAGGACAGGTAGATCGAAGACCGCGTACTTCCTACCGGTTCACCCGAGGACATACGCAAGATGCTGTGCTTGATCAGCACATCGGTGTTTGCGGTGACCCGGAGGTCCGCATACGGCCGGTTGGGTAGAGGAGGGTCCACCAGGTTCTTGGCCCTCACGAAGAACG
>WBZR01000661.1_pt3 | contig 21066 bp, 14 predicted proteins | sample 5204231 | NCBI WGS metagenome assembly WBZR01 (sample SAMN12412403, study PRJNA552823) | activated sludge metagenome | isolation source: activated sludge from anammox sidestream of wastewater treatment plant... | place: USA: Virginia | collected 2017-08 | reverse complement strand
TGGCGCTTCCTCCCGTTGCCAGATCGTGCCAAACACAAACAAAAAAAAGCCCGCAATTACGCGGGCTTAGCGGCATTTCATGCCATCAGGTGCCTGGCTGTGCCAGACGCGGAATCATTCCCACTCGATCGTCGCTGGTGGTTTGGTGCTGATGTCGTAAACGACGCGATTGACGCCGCGGACTTCATTGATGATGCGGTTGCTCATGGTCGCCAGGACATCGTAGGGGATTCTGGCCCAGTCGGCGGTCATGAAATCCTGACTTTCAACGGCGCGAATGGCGATTACGCTGTCGTAGCTGCGGGCATCGCCCATGACGCCGACCGTGCCGATGGGCAGCAGCACCGCAAAAACCTGCGCGGTCTTGCGATAAAGATGATTGGCGTATAGTTCTTCGATGACAATCTCATCGGCATCGCGCAGAATCTTCAGCCGCTCTTCGGTGATCTCACCGATGATCCGCACGGCCAGCCCCGGGCCGGGGAAGGGGTGACGCCAGACAATTTCTTCGGGCAAGCCGAGCATTTCACCGACTTTGCGCACTTCATCCTTGAACAGATTGCGCAAGGGTTCGACCAGCTCAAACCCGAGCTGTTCGGGCAGACCGCCGACATTGTGGTGTAGTTTGATGTTGGCAGCGGTACCGGCGTAACCATGACCTGATTCGATGACATCCGGATAAAGCGTGCCCTGTGCCAAAAAGCGCACGTCGTGAATGTTGGCGGCTTCACGCTTGAAGGCTTCGATGAACTGGGCGCCGATAATTTTGCGTTTCTCCTGCGGATCGGTCACACCGCGGAGATGTTGCAAAAACGCCTGGCTGGCGTCATGCAGGCGCAGATCGATCTTGAAATGCCCGCGGAAGGTGTTTTCGACGAGCTGTTGCTCATGTTTACGCAACAAGCCGTTATCAACAAAGATGCAGACCAGTTGTTCGCCGATGGCTTTGTGGATCAGTGCGGCGGCGACGGATGAATCAACCCCGCCAGACAGACCGCAGATCACTTTGTTGCTGCCGACCTGCTGGCGAATGGTGGCAACCGCCTGCTCGACGAAGTTGCCCATCGTCCACTTGCCGCTGCAGTGACAGATCTCATAGAGAAAATTACGGAAAATGGTTTCGCCGCGCGGTGTGTGGGTGACTTCAGGGTGAAACTGAACGCCGTAAAACGGGCGGGTGCGGTGACGGGCAGCGGCGTAGGGGCAGGTGGGCGTTTTGGCGATGGCGATAAAATCATCGGGCAGCTCATGAATCTGGTCGCCGTGGCTCATCCAGGCGGTGGTTTCCTGCGGCAGCGTTTTGACCAGCGCATCGTTTTCGATCACGGTCAGCTTGGTGCGGCCATATTCACGGGCACTGGCGGGTTTGACCTGTCCGCCCAGAAGCTGGGCACCGATCTGCATACCGTAGCAGATGCCCAGGACGGGCACGCCCAGTTCAAAAATGCGCGGATCACACTTGGGAGCACCCGGTTCATAAACACTGGCTGGCCCGCCGGAGAAGATCAGACCCTTGGGATTCAACTTGCGCAGTTGATCCAGCGTGATGTCAGGTCGGACCAATTCAGAATAGACGCCCGCTTCGCGCACGCGGCGCGCAATGAGCTGGGCGTACTGTGAACCGAAGTCGAGAATCGCGATGACTTCATTGTGGAGCATCGCGGAATGATAACGAGACCGTCGATGGACGCCAAATGTCGATTACGGGATGTCGATTTGCAGCACCGGCAGGGCGGTTATCGGACATTGGCGCTGATCCAATGGATTCGACGGCAGTGGATGTGAAAAAAATGATTCCAGCAGCGCAAAAATTGCCCGTCGGGGTTGGTCGCCGGCCAGCATCGTTATTATTGGAAGCATTGGCGGCGCAGTTGCTGCGCGGGCAGGATGTTCAAGTTTGCGCGATTGTTTGGCCGAATTGATCTTCGACAAGCATGTTCGTGCCCCATGCAGGCCATGGTGGACACGACCGACCAGCGAACGGATTCGTTGGCCGCGATACTCGAACAAGGAGGTTCGTCACCCCTTCAATCCACATCTTCGCGCCGGCGGAGCGCCGGCTTGTGTTTGGTAAAATATGTTTCATCCGGTTGACCAGCAGGCGATGACCGTCAGGAAGCGGTGATCGTATCCAGTTTTAATGTATTACATATGGAGCTGAGCCGGCAACCCAAGGTTTATCGGTAACAGTGGTTTTATGCACCCGGGCACGGATGTCCGAGGCAATTAATTTTCCGTATCACGGAGGATACTATGAGTCGAATCAATACCAATATCTCGTCGTTACAAGCCCGCAATCGTCTGGATCGCAACCAGGCTTCACTGGCCACCAGTCTGCAGCGCATGTCCAGCGGACTGCGGATCAACAGTGGCAAGGATGCACCGGCGGCCCTGATTGCCAGCGAAACGCTGCGCAGTGAAATCGGTGGCATTCGTCAGGCGATTGACAATTCGCAGCGCGCCAACAACGTCATCAGCACGGCTGAGGGAGCGCTGTCGGAAGTCAGCGCATTGCTCCTGGAAGTGCAGTCTTTGACCAATGAAGCAGCCAACGAAGGAGCGCTAAGCCCGCAGGAAATTCAGGCCAACCAGCTTCAGGTTGACGCGATTCTCAACAGCATCAACCGTATTTCCAACACCACGCAGTTCAACGGCGTGAAATTGCTCAATGGCTCGCTGGATTACACCACCAGTGGCGTTGCAGCCAGCGCCATCAGCACAGCCAAAATCTTCTCAGCCAAACTGCCCGACAAAGCAGCGATGAACGTCACGGTCACCGTGACGGCCTCAGCTGAGCTGGGCCAGATGCTGTTCAATGGAGCGACCGTGGGAACCAGTGCCGTGACGGTTTCAATCGCCGGCAATGCTGGTACCGAACAGTTGACGTTCGCGGCTGGAACCACGACCAGCTCGGTGGCCCTGGCGGTCACGGCGCTGCGCGATGCCACCGGTGTCAGCGCCTACGTGAGTGGTTCGGATCTGGTTTTCAACTCCACGGCGTTTGGATCGGATCAGTTTGTTTCCGTCAAGACGCTCAAGGGCAGTTTCCTCAATGGTCAGGATTCCGGCGTTGATGCCGAGGTGAATATCAACGGTTCCAAGGCTGATGTGCGCGGGACCGTCGCCACCTTGCGCACGGGCAACATGGATATCGAGTTGACCTTGTCCAACTCTTTTGCCCAGACGCTCAATACCGATCAGACCTTTGCCATCACCGGCGGCGGAGCCAAGTTCCAGCTTGGTTCGGAAGTCAACCGGCAGGGGCAGTATCACATTGGCGTTACCAGTGTGACGACAACCCAACTGGGTGATGAAGTGACCGGTTATCTGTCGGAACTGGCCAGCGGCGGCGATTCTTCGCTGGTGTCGGGTAACACGGTTGCGGCCCAGAAGATTTTGACCAAGGCGATCAAACAGGTGGCTGATCTGCGCGGCCGTCTGGGTGCGTTCCAGAAGAACGTGCTGGACAGCAACGTCAACAGTCTCTCGATTGCCCTGGAAAATGTGGTGGCATCGGAGAGCAAGATTCGTGACACCGATTTCGCCCAGGAAACGTCGGAAATGACCCGCGCCCAGATTCTGGTGCAGGCCAATACTGCGGTTCTGGCGACGGCGAATCAGTTGCCCACGAGTGTTTTGAGTTTAGTGCAATAACCGCTGACAGCGGGATAAACCGGGAAGGGCGATTCTTAACCAGGGATCGCCCTTTCTTCGTTTAGACGCGGGCAGGAATTCGCAAAATACAGCAATTTGCACGAACAAATCCTTGACTCCAGTCGTAAATCGAGTGTAGTCTGAGCGGTTTGATTCAAGTTCACGATGTGTAAACGGCACCAGATAATTGCAGTGATCCTGCTGGCGGCAGCGCTGGCGGCGGATCGCATCGCCACGACGGCGGCACCGGTGCTGCGCCCACAGATCGCCCAGACCGCCCGGCGCTTGAGCAGCCGCCTGACCCGCAACTTGCGTCAGATTATTCCCGCCACGGCGCTGCGCCAGCAGCGTCACGAGTTTTCCGCCGGAGTTGAGCGTGATGAGGTGGCGGTGAACCAGGCGCATATTCATCGTATGCCCATGCCGTCGTACTGGTTCCGCCTGCCGCCACCACTGGTTTAAAGCCCTTTCTTACAACTGCCCTGCCCCAAACTGGATCAATCAAGCAGAACTGGCGCACCGGCAGTATCAATGCGTCTGTCAATTTCATTGTCGTCTGTTTTGAGCGGAATTTATCATGGCCGTTTTCGGTAAAGCACTCACCAAAGTTTTTGGTTCGCGTAATGAACGTTTGATCAAGCGCTATTCGCGCATCGTGCAGCAGGTCAATCAACTGGAACAAGAGGTTTCCAGCCGGACCGATGCTGAGCTGCGTCAGCGCACCCAGGAGCTGCGCGAGCAGATCCGCCAGGGCAAAATAACCCCACAGCAGGTTCAGCCGGAAGCCTTTGCCATTATCCGCGAGTCGATGGACCGCCATATCGGCATTCGGGAAATTTTTAATCCTGACCAGAACTTTGACCCGGATCAGTTCGATGATGCCACGCTGAACATTTATGACCAGGTGCAGCAGCGGATGATTCAGAATGGCGAAAGTTATCGCCAGGTGGCGATTCCGCAGGAGCTGTACGATGCGGTGCGCAAACTCTACCCGGACAGCCGCCCGCCGTTCCGTGCCCGCTGTTTTGATGTGCAGATCATCGGTGGATTGGTGTTGTATGAGGGCAAGATTGCGGAAATGGCGACCGGTGAGGGCAAGACGTTTGTTGCGCCGCTGGCGTGTTTCATGAAGGTGCTGGAAGGCCAGCATTGCCATGTGGTGACGGTGAATGATTATCTGGTGCGCCGCGATGCGCTGTGGGTGACGCCGGCGTTTGAAAATCTGGGGGTTACGGTTGGCTATATTCAGCAGCAGATGGATCCGGGCGGGCAGGGTCGCAAGGAGGCGTATCAGTGCGACATCACCTACGGGATCAACAGCGAGTTCGGGTTTGATTATCTGCGCGACAATATGAAAGAACGATTGGAGCTGCAGGTGCAGGGGCCGCTGGATTTTGCCATCGTGGACGAGGTGGACTCGATCCTGATCGACGAAGCGCGCACACCATTGATTATCAGCGGTGCGGCACATGATGATGCGCCAAAATATCGGGTAGTTGATGCCGTTGCGCGCAAGGTATTGGAGCTGAATCGTCCGTGGGATGCGGTGGAAAAAGAGGTCGATGCAGCCATGCGTGCCATCAAGGCCGCCCAGGGCGATGAGGAAAATGCCCGCAGCCGCGAAGACAAGGAGACCGCCCGCCAGCGCGTGAATAAAGCGCAGCAGCAACTGGCCGATGCCGAGGCGAAAAAGGAGGGATTGACCCAGTATTACGAAGTTGAGCTTGATCGTAAAAGCGTACAACTCACACACGAAGGCATTACCGCCGCGCAGGAAGCCGCCGGCGTGGGCAGCTTTTATGTCGGCGACAACATGGAATGGCCGCATTTGATGGAACAGTCGCTGCGCGCCCACGTGGTGTATGAGCGCGACAAGGATTACGTGGTGGAACCCGGTCAGCGCAGCGGCGAGATGGAAGTGGTGATCGTTGATGAATATACCGGCCGCAAGATGGTGGGTCGGCAGTGGTCTGATGGCCTGCACCAGGCGGTGGAAGCCAAGGAGCGCGTACCGATCAAGCAGGAGACGCAGACACTGGCCACCATCACGCTCCAGAACTTCTTCAAGTTGTACAAGGGCCTGGCGGGCATGACCGGTACCGCCATGACCGAGAGTGAAGAATTCATGAAGATTTACCACCTGGAGGTGGTCAACATCCCGACCAACCGTCCGGTGATCCGCCGCGACAGCGAAGACCTTGTTTATCGCACCGAGGCCGAAAAATGGAACGCGATTATCGAGGAGATCAAAACGTACAGCGAGGCTGGCCGACCGGTGCTGGTGGGTACAACCAGCGTGGAAAAAAGCGAAATGCTTTCGCAGATGCTCAAGCGCAAATACGGAATTGATCATGAAGTGCTCAACGCCAAGCAGCACGAGCGTGAGGCGCAGATCGTCACCCTGGCCGGTCAGCAGCATGTCAATGCGCACGGCGAGCTGGTGGGCAATGTGACCATCGCCACCAATATGGCCGGGCGCGGCACGGATATTAAACCAGCCCAGGAGGCGTTCTGGGAAATCCAGTCAGACAAGGACGGCGATAAGACGAAAATCAAGCAGCGCAAGAGCGGCAAGGTGACGGAGATCGGGAGGGATGATCCGCTGGATGGTGTGATGCAACTGACCAGCGGCGCGCCGGTGGTGGGCGGGCTGCATGTGATCGGAACGGAGCGGCATACTTCACGCCGCATCGACAACCAGTTGCGCGGTCGTTCAGGCCGGCAGGGCGATCCGGGTTCATCGCGCTTTTTTGTCAGTCTGAAGGACCCGCTGATGGCGATGTTCATGAACGACTGGACGATCAAGGTGCTGGGCTGGTTGGGTATGGAAGAAGGCCAGGCGATTGAAGACCGCCGGATCAGCAAGGGTATTTTGCGCGCCCAGAAGAAAGTGGAGGAACGTCATTATCTGGGCCGCCAGAGTCTGTTGGATTATGACGAGGTGATGGATCATCAGCGCACGCATTTTTACGGGTTGCGCCAGCAGGTTCTGGAAGGCCGCCAGGTGGATCAGATCATCTGGGACATGATCGGCGCATCGATTGCCGATGCGGTGGAGAAATACGTTACCCAGGATTATGTGGCGGCTTCGATTGCGGAGTGGGCGCGCACCAATTTTGATGTGAACATCGACACCGAAGATCTCAAGGGCATGCGTGAGCCGCTGGATCTGGAGGATTACATCAAGGGTCATGCCCGCAACGATGCCAAACAGAACATCACCTCCACGTTGGGCGAGTTTACCGGCGAAAGCGATGAGGATTCGACGGATTGGGATGTCAAAGGTTTGGTGGGCTGGGCGCAAAGCAAATATGGCGTGGAGATCAAAGCCAGCGAAATTCGCTCGATGACGCCCCAGCAGTTGCGTGATCCGTTGATCGATTCAGCGGTCGAAAAGATCAATCAGCGTGACTGTGGGGGGTTGATGCGATATCTGGAGCCGCTTTATGCCCAGCGGGAGCTGGCTGGATGGGCGCACGACAAATTCGGCATTGACATTGCGCCTGAGCAACTGGTGGTCGATCCTGGCCGCGGGATCAACAAACCCGCCGATCAGATTATTGCGCTGATCGAAGAAAAGGCGCGCCAGGTCTATCACGAACGTGAATTGAGTTACCCGATTGATCATGTTCTAGCGATGGTTTTTGGCGGAGTTGCCGCGGCGGATGATCCGTATGTGCTCAACCAACTGCGCGGCTGGATCAAAGCTAAATGGAATGTTGACCTGACGCTGGAGGAATTGCAGGGGCGCGATGCGCTAAGTCTGCGAGATCAATTGCTTGGTTATCAGCAGCAGTATCTGCGTCAGGGTAAACTGGAACAGGATATTGACACCATCGTGAGCGCGGCCGGGGCGGATCAGGCGCAGGCAGTCACGCTGTTCAATCAGCGTTTTGGCACGCGGTTCACCCTGGCTGATCTGCAAGGCGGACAGGATGGTGATGATCAGCAGGATCAGCAGCGCACCGGGCGGCATAAACCAGCGAAGGATGCTGCAGCAGAGGGTGCGAACCTGCGCGGGCTTTTACTGGCGCGCGGCCAGCAGGTGCTGCGCCTGGAGCTGACCAGTCTGGAGCAGGCGGTGCTGATTCAGATATTTGACCAGGCGTGGAAGGATCACCTGTATGCGATGGATGCGCTCAAGAGCGGTATCGGTCTGCAGGCCTTTGCGGAACGTGATCCGCGCATTGCCTACAAACAGGAAGGGTATAAATATTTCCAGCAGATGCTTTCGGGTATCCGTGACAAGGTGACGGACATCATCTTCAAGGTGCGGCTGAATGTTGCACAGCAGGAACCGGCGCGGCGCAGTGCTTATCAGGTGACATCGGCGACACATCAGGAAGTGGCGGGTTATGGTGTTGAAGGGCTGGCCACGCCGGGAGAAGCGCAGACGAATACATCCAGCGCCCAGGATCAGGAATCGGCGCCTGCGGTTGTCAAGACGATCGTTCGTCAAACGCCCAAGGTGGGCCGGAATGATCCATGCCCCTGCGGCAGCGGTAAGAAGTACAAGAAATGTCACGGGGCTGGTGTTGCCTGAGCGCATGGGCAAGTTGGTCAATCGGGTGCGACCGGCCGGTGTTTGTGCACGTTCGGCGCGTGATGCGGCGATGACTTGGCGCAATTGCGCGTAACTGCGTGTGCCGTTCGTATTCAGGCCTTACCGGCTGGCGGCGTCGGTCGGGGTTGTCGGGTCTTCCCAGGAGACGAGCTTGGCGTCGCCCCACAAACCTTCCAGGTCATAAAACTGGCGGGCCTCGGCGCTGAAAACGTGTACGATGACCTCGACATAATCCGCGACCACCCAGGATTCGCTGTCCAGACCGGCGTGATGGAGTAATTTGTAATTGTGCTGATGCGCCAGTTCGTCGATGTCGTCGCAGACGCTGCGCATCTGGCGGGGGCTGGTGCCGGTGGCGATGATGAAAAAATCAGCCACAGGCGAAAGCCCGCGCACATCCAGGACCATGACCTGGCGGCAGTGAGTGTGAGCAGCCATGCGGGCGGCGGCGATGGCAAAATTCATGGCCGCAGGGCGGGCGGGGTCAGATTTGTTTTTGGATGAGCTTTTACGAGTCCGCGGAGCGATGGTACACCTCCAAATCCACTTGTTTCCGGTCGATCCAGTTTACGCACTCAAAGGCTGATTGTCCCGCATCTGGCCGCAGATCAATTGTGTTGCGGCATCAGGGAATCGAGAATTTGTTCGACGCGGCTGAGTTTGTCTTCCAGCCGTGGCGTGGCAGCGACAAGATACAGACGGGGATGCTCACCCCATAGCCGCCGCAACAGATCACCGGTGACGATGGCGGTTTGCGCATCTTCATGGCGATGGGGGTTGGATTGTTCACCGTCATACGACCCCACCGCCGCGGCGCTCTCCAACCAGATCACCGCATCGTAGCGCGCGATTTCATCAGCCATCGTGGTGTTCAGGGCCGACCAGTAATCATCCGCACCGTTGGGCCAATAGGCAGCGCCATCGATCGTGCCACGATCATGCAGCAGGATTTTTTCGCCGGCGTTCATCGCCAGCTCAGCTTCCTGCTGGCGCTGGAGATCATAGATTTTACGTTGCACCAGACGACGCCCGGCGGGTTCGAGCTGATCCCAGCGCGTGCGCAAAAGTTCGTAGACCTGCGTTGCCGCTTCGGGTACACGAACAATGCGCTGCGGCTGATCGCTGGCGAGCTTGCTGGTAATGCAAGTCTTGCCGGCAGCCGGGCCACCGGTCACCACGATCCGTTTCATGGCATAACCCTCACCTCTGATCCGAACCAACCAATCGATCCGTCTGAGTGTACGGCAACAGTACTGTGGCAGTGCCGACGAAAGTGCAATCACCGCGTCGGATCGCTGCATCAGACGATACCACCGTGCGCGTGACGTGCGCTCATCAGCGCCGATTATTGCTCATGATCAGCCAGCGCACGGATCGACTGGAACGCTGAATCAACCATCAGCCTTCGTCGGACTCCTTCAGACGGGCAATCACGCTGAAATCCTCCAGCGTGGTCACATCGCCTTTGACATCGCCCGTGCCAGCCAGCTCCTTGAGCAGACGCCGCATGATTTTACCTGAGCGCGTCTTGGGCAGCGCCTCGGAAAAGCGAATCTGATCCGGCCGGGCAATAGCGCCAATGGCTTTGACGACGGTGTTTAGCAACTGCTTCTTCAAGTCGTCGCTGGCATGGTAGCCAGCTTTGAGGGTGACAAAGGCGGCCACGCCCTGCCCCTTCATTTCATGCGGTACGCCGACCACGGCTGCTTCAGCCACAGCCTCATGCGACACCAAGGCGCTTTCAATTTCAGCCGTGCCCAGGCGGTGGCCTGAGACGTTGAGCACGTCGTCCACGCGGCCCATGATCCAGAAGTAACCGTCCGAATCGCGGCGGGCGCCGTCACCGCTGAAATAGCATCCCGGTACGTCACTCCAGTACTGGCGGACGTAGCGATCCGGGTCATTGAAAATGCCACGGAGCATACTGGGCCAGGGTTTGCGCATCACCAGCAAGCCACCTTGATTGGGCGGCAATTCCTTGCCCGTGCGATCGACCACGGCGGCATCGATTCCGAAAAACGGCAGCGTTGCCGTGCCCGGTTTGGTGGCGGTGACACCGGGCAATGGCGTGATCATGATGCAACCGGTTTCGGTCTGCCACCAGGTATCGACAATCGGGCATTTGCCGTGGCCGATGACCTGCTGATACCAGATCCAGGCTTCGGGGTTGATCGGTTCGCCCACACTACCCAGTACGCGCAGGCTGGACAGATCGTGCTTGTCGACCAGTTCGCGGCCGGCTTTCATGAATGCGCGAATGGCGGTGGGGGCGGTGTAGAAAATCGTAATTTTGTGACGCTCGATGATGTCCCAGAAACGGCTGAAATCGGGGAAGTTTGGCGCTCCCTCGTACATGAAGGTGGTTGCGCCGTTACACAAAGGCCCGTAGACAACATAGGAGTGGCCCGTCACCCAGCCGATGTCAGCGGTGCACCAGTAAACATCATTGTCGTGCAGATCAAACGTGTATTTGGTGGTCAGATAGCAACCGACCATGTAACCGCCGGTGGTATGGATGATACCCTTGGGTTTTCCGGTTGATCCTGACGTATAGAGCACATAGAGCAGGTCTTCGCTGTCCATCGGTTCGGCCGCGCACTGATCCGATGCGCCATCAATGACATCCTTCCAGTCAACATCGCGACCTTCGATCCAGGGGATCTGCTGACCCGTATGTTTGAGAACGATCACTTTCTTGATGAGGTCGGTCTTGGTCAACGCCTCATCAACATTTTTCTTGAGTTCAACAACACTGCCGCGCCGCCAGCCGCCGTCGGATGTAATCAGATATTGCGACTGGGCATCGATCACACGGTCAGAAATCGCCTGGGAGGAAAAACCGCCGAAGATGACGCTGTGCGGTGCACCGATACGGGCACAGGCGAGCATGGCGACGGCAGCTTCGGGAACCATGGGCATGTAGATGGTGACGCGATCCCCCTTTTTTACGCCCAGCTTGCGCAGACCATTGGCAAAGCGATTGGTCATCTGATGAAGCTGACGATAGGTGATCCGGCGGATTTCGGGGGATTTGCCCTGGGCTAGCGGTTCGCCTTCCCAGAGAATGGCGACTTTATCACCCAAGCCGCGCTCAATGTTACGGTCGAGGCAGTTGACGGCCATGTTGGTCTGTCCGCCGACGAACCACTTGGCGTAGGGGCTTTTCCAGTCCAGCACCTTGTCCCATGGGCGCGACCAACTCAGCTCCTTGGCGACATTGCCCCAGAAGGTGTCGGGATCATCAATCGACTGACGATACATCTGCTCATACTGCTGACGCGATTTGATATGCGACTGAGCACTGAACTGCGCGGACGGGGGAAATAAACGGTTCTCCTGCAGAGACGATTCAATCGCAACATGATCGGACGACATAATCACACTCCCGTGCTGTGGAAATAGAGTTGAAAATTTAACAGCAGTTATTGTACGCGCTGATGAGGTGGTTTGTGAAGTTTTGGACATTTTCGTATCGCCATGATTTTCACGAGATGAGATTGATCGAATTCCTGCTCAGATAACAAGATATGAACTGAACGGACGCGGGGGCGACGAGGCATTTTTAATGCCCGATCAATTGGCAATAATTCAATAAATAGGGCGTGTAATGAAGGTGGTGGTTGAATCTGACTGAAAAGATGAGTACAGTGTTCTGCTTGATTCTGGCAGGATGATCTGGCGTTGTGCCCGTATTAGCGGGCGTGGTGTCGAGGATGATTCTGCCGTTGATCGATCAGATTGATAATCATCTTCCGGCTGACGACTGACGCTTGTGGCCAGGTCGCACGATCGGAAGCAAGGAGTAGTAAACGTGAAAACCAAGATTCATCCCCGCTATCAGACATGCACGGTTCGTTGCGCCTGTGGTAACACCTTTGTCACGCGCAGCACCAGTGCCAAAATTAATGTCGATATCTGTTCGGAATGCCATCCGTTTTTTACGGGTAAGCAGAAGTTTGTGGATACTGCCGGTCGTCTGGATAAGTTTGCCCGTAAGTTCGGGGGAACTTATTCGTTCCAGAAAACGGCAACCAAGTAATCATCGGCTGAGCGGGCAGAGGCGCGGCTGGTGGGTGTTTCCATGACGCGCTGCGGCAGTGAATCAGCGTGATGGGATTGATTGCGCGTGATTCCAGGTGGCGCGGTGCTTGCAGCGCAGGTGCTTGCCGTGACTTTGATGCGCGGGAGTAGCTCAATGGTAGAGCTCTAGCCTTCCAAGCTAGATGTTGCGGGTTCGAGTCCCGTCTCCCGCTGTTTCCCCCATTTATTTTTGAGAGCAGCGACCAATGGAGCTTGCCTCGATTGGCGATGGTTTGGCTGGATAGATGAAACGTTGCTTCATCCAGCGTCGGCGGCTGGTTCAGTGAATAAAGCGCATCTCGCCGAAGTTGGGTACAAGGGCAGGGCTGCCTTGTAGGAACGCATATCCCGCGGGCCAGTAGACAAAGAACGCGCGACCGAGCAGGAACCGCTGGGGAACCCGTCCGGCTTCGACCAGAGGCAAATCCTCAGCCGGCAGGCTGACCGGATCCGACCAGTAACGGGCGTCCCAACTGATGGGGGAATTATCGCCCAGCACAAAATATTCTTCGCGTCCGGGGGTGTCATTCAGATGAACGACATGGTTGGGGAACTGGCTGGGAACCGCCCACAACAGGCTGTGGGAATTGCTTTGGTTAATGTAAAAAATGTCGTGCCAGAGTGATAGATGTTGAATCTGCGCCTGCTGGTTGCTGGCGGCGATTTCCACCATCGGAGCCGGAGCCGTCAGGCCGGCGTGAAATTCGCTGAGCAGGCGGGCCGTGTCCGGGGCGTATTGGGCGGGCGTGGTTTGCAGCACCGTCTGGTCATCGATTTTAAGTTTGACGACGTAATCACAATTGCTGAACTGGAGATGAACCGTACGGTTGGCTGACAGGGGCTGGGAGGATTCAGAAAGGATCTGTTCGTGCCCCGGAGCACTGCGGCGCAGCAATCGCACGCCATCGGTGGTGATCTGCGCTACAAACGTGTCGTCGCGCTTGGTCAGGCGCAATTCCAACGGGCCTGATCCTGATTGGCGGGTGTAATAAAGATCGAGTTTCAAGTCGCTGACGTAAGGGCGAAGGGAGCGGCGATAGCCGGTATCGCTGAAGTCATACGCCAGCCAGTCGGTCAACGGATAATTGAACTCATCACGATCGTCAGGGCGGTTGGCGTCACGATCGAAATAGATGACGCCGGTCTGGTCAGCGCCATCGAAGGTGAACTGGCGGGCAGGTTTGGCGTCGTGAGTGAGCTGCCAGCTATCGCCGCTGCGTACTTTCCAGGGTTGATTGAAACCACGCGACGCCAGGCCAGCCGTCCGGCCTGATCCCAACCCGCGCGGCAGATGATCGTTGTCGTAAATAATGCGCCAAAGAGCGGTTTGCGCTTCCTCGGTTTTGGGCTGAATGTGAAATTGGTTGATGTCGGTCGCGTGGACTGGCGCGGTGTAAATATCGCCGTCCAGGATCAACACGCTTTCGCCGGGAAGGCCAACCAGCCGTTTGATGTAGTTTTGCTGATAAGGGGCTTTGAACGGTGCTTTGAAGACAATCACATCCCAGCGGTGTGGGTAGTCAATCAGACCAAAACTTCTAAGTGTATCCAGATATTTCAACACGAGAATACGGTCGCCGTAGCGTACGGGCGTGCCGCGCGGCGATTCGTTGATATAACCACAGTTGGGGCAGAGGCTTTGGGACGCCTGCGAGAGATAGGGGGGAACCTGGGGGTCGTCGCTGGTCTGGTTGGTGGGGCTGGAAACGTTGACATCGTAAACCCAACCACAGTCCTGACAGGTTTCGCGGACATGCGCCCCAAGCAGGGTTGGTGCCATTGATCCGGTGGGAATTACAAAGGCTTCAACAATGAAAGCACGGAAAATAAAGGCGAGGATAAAAGCGATTAGAATGGATTCGATCGTCTCCTTGACACCGCTGGAAGAAGCAGTCGGCGCGGAGGGGGCAGTTGTGGTGCTGGCGGTCGAATCGGACATGGTGGGCTATGGTAAAGTGTTGCACGAAAAGAGGCAAAACAGCGGGGTGTAATTATGTGTGTATGTACTTGCCAGCAGCAGGTGAAAAATCAGTGGGTGGCGATGGACGAGGCAGCCAGATGAACCGGCGGGGCATTGGGTTCGTGGCTGGGCTGAATGAACAGAGGCTGTGTTGCAATGGGGAGTTGGTCGTGGAGATTGTGGCGGTAGGTCTTGGCCGCAGCGCGGAGTTCATCCAATGAGAGCGCGTCGTCCGGATCATGGCCGACTAGGCAATACATTTGTTTTCCTTCGATAAATCCGACAACCGGGTGATGCTGAATCTGCTCCGCGAACATTTCATCCGCTTTTAGCGTATTGGGGTCGTTATAAGCGATGGAAATGACAGACAGGGTCTGCTGCTTGTGGTCGGGTTTGCAGAAAAGAAGGTGGCTGCACTGCTGGCGGTCGGCGCCGGCGTAGCATCGCGAAGCTCCGCAAAACTCCCAACCAGCCACCGGCGTTGACCAGATGGGATATCCCAGCTCGGCTTCCAGTTGTTGTTTGATCTGCCAGAAATCATCCTTGGGGCAATTTACGTTGTGATGTTGCTCCATCTTATACGTGCTGCAGTAGTCGTGGGTGCCGATGACATCCTGAATAAAGCTGACTGGAATGCCACCGGCGATCGTTGCCTTTTCTCCACCAAGGCTGGACAGGTTTTTATAAAACAGGGAACCCGTTACACCAATAAACAGCAGAACCGCTGCTGCAATCGCCCAGCCGCCCCAGCGTGGGAGACTGGCGCGAAGAGAATTTTTTGCATTTGTAACAGGTTGAGTTGCGGTGGTGGGTTGAAGCAGGCGAAGAGGGGCGGGGCTGATTTGTGCGGAATCGATCGATTTCATCGCCGCGCGACAGCGATCCGTCAGTCCGGCCGGCGCTTTTTCGCTGCCCCAAGCACTTTGTACGGCTTGTTGAAGCAGCGGATCGTGAAATTCAGAGGGTTGTGAGGCGTTCACAGTCAAAAAATCCTGAAAAACAATGAATTACTGGGTTAAATTGATCCACCGATATTGTTTTATAGTTCACTCATCGGGTGGAAATATCTGTGCTCCAACGGGTAAACAATCGTCACGGAGAAATTATTTCCGAATGATCCCCTCTGATTTAGCGTAGGTTTTGAGTTGGTCCGATAATTTCTGTCTGGCTCGGTGCAGGCGGCTCATGACGGTGCCGATGGGGATATCCACCGCCAGAGCGATTTCTTTATAGCTCAGGCCGTCAATCGCCCAGAGCATCAGCACGTTCTGATATTCCCCCGGCAGATCGTTCAGGGCACTGGCGACGTTCTGATCGAGCAAGTCGGGGTCAAATTGATCCAGGGCAGTCGATTCAACTGCGCTGGCAGCATCCAGATGATCGGGCTCGACTGCAACGGGATGACGCCGATCGCGCAAGGACTGGCTGTAATGCAGATTGTGCAAAATGCGCAGCAGCCACGGTTTAATTCCGTGCGCCTGAAGATCAAAACTTTCCCAAGCCCCGATGGCGCGAACATACGTTTCCTGCACCAGATCTTCAGCCCGATGAGGATCACGCGCCAAGCGGCGAGCCACGCGATAGAGCAGGTCGATCTGCTCCAGCGCCAGGGCCTCGAATTGTTGGCGGGTAACCTTCATATCCGGGTATCCGTCGCATCAGCAGCTCTGTTGCACCACACCATGACCGCACCACGGATGCACAGGGCCGATCAATGCCGCCGATGCGGAAAAGTTGCGCTGTTATTCGGTTACAGCGGCAACAAGACTCGATTCAGCCGCAACCAGGCTGCTGACTACCACAATTCACGCCGCTTCATCACCAGAGCGCCAAAGGAATAGTCGCGCGGATGTTTCACGTGCGCCTCCACCGGTGGCGAGAGATAGCGCAGACCGTTGTCAATGAACTCCTGATTGCCAACCAGATCGAACAAACCGTTGGCCAGAAACACTTCCTTGACGCGCTTGGGGTTATTGAGCTGATTGCGATAACGATCATCAAACGCCATGCAGTCAAAGACATAGGGAGCGGGGTTGTCATAATCAAACGTAATGCCCACCTGCCCTTCGGGTTTGAGCGTTCGATGGAATTCGACAAACGCGCGCTGCTTGAGGTAAAAATCCAGATGTTCAAAGACGCAGATGCTGAATGCGTGATCAAAAAACCCTTCGTTGAACTCCAGGCGACTGATATCCATGGCGTAGGCATGCAAGGACCAGCCCATTTTCTCAGCGACCTTGTTACTGTTCTTGATCAAGGTCGGGTTGATATCGATGGAGTGAACCTCACAGCCCAGGCTGGCCAGATAAAAGCTGAACAGCGACGAAGTTCCGCCTGCATCGAGCACGCGCACGCCTTTGCCCAGTTTTCCCTTGAATTGGCGGACGATCCACTCGATTTCCCAGTATAAAAACCAGGGGATGCGCTCATCATCCACCGCATCGGGCAGTTTCTGGTAGTCAGGTCCGCGATTATCCATGCCAACGCCGGTATTGGGTTTATCCAGAGAACCATACCAACTGGTCATCGTGACATCATTGGCGTACATATCGCGGATGAGCTGGTGAATCGCCTGCACCGTGGGGCGTGCTTCGGGCGCGAACAGATCATTACGATCCATGGATTTATTAACAGGGGTGGCTGGGTCTGACATTACACGGTCCTTCAAATAGATGAGTAGTTGAGCGATGCTGGGTTACCAGAATTTTCGATTGTCCGTTGAAATCAATCCGTAGTGACCAGCAGCCCCGTGGCATGCTGACCAATATACAGAAGCCGAAAGATTAACAAAATGTTGACGTGTTGGAAGTCATCGGTACGAGATTGTTCGTCAAACGTCAGCCATCCTCATTTCTGCCAGATGATTGCCTGAGCCTGTTCAAGGTTGGGGCGCGGTTGACGGGCTGTCAGTTGGCGCCGTTGTGGGCCTTTCGGTTTCCGCCGGTAATTCGACCGGCGCCGTTGCAGGAACATCGGTTGAATCATCGGTTGTCTTCGGTGCGGCAGTGGTTGGTTGGGTGGTCGCCAGCGGCTGAACCGCTTGCGCCGGTGTCTGCGGTGTTCTCTGTAAAATAATCAGGCCAACCATGGTTGTAACCGCCTGATGCAGTTGTGGATCAACCACGTCCTGCGTCGTTGCTGCGGTTGCCGGCTGGGTCGATGCCCCGTTGGCTACCGGGCGATGATACTGCTCCTGCTGAAATCGCTGACGCATCATCTCCTGTTCCTGCTGGTCGTCCATCGGGACGATAATTTGCGGTTCAACACCCCAGTCGGTGGCATCCTTCTTGCGATGCACCAGCCGCCCGCTGGGCAGATAGTAATAGGCCACGGTCAATTTCAGTTCGCCGTTGTCGCCATCCAGCGGGATCAGCTCCTGCACACTCCCCTTGCCATAGGTTCGCTCGCCGATCACCAGGGCACGGTGATTGTCCTTCAATGAACCGGCTACGATTTCAGCGGCGCTGGCGGAATGTTCATTAACCAGCACAATCAGCGGAAACGGCGGGAGGGTTCCTGGAACCGTGGCGCGTTCCACGCGCTCGGGACGATTGTGTCCGCGCGTGCTGACGATCACGCCATCCGTGATGAAATCGTCGATAATACGCACCGCCTGATCCAGCCGACCACCCGGATTGAAACGCAAATCCAGAATCAAACCTTCCATCCCCTGTCTCAGCACCTCATTAATGGCGGAGCGCAATTTGTCCCCCGTGTCGGAGGTGAACTGGGTGATACGCAGATAAGCGACCTTCGGCTGATCGTTGACGAAATAATCCCAGGCGTTTTCGCTATTACGTGCATAGCCTTTGACCGTGGGAACCATGATTTCCTGTCGTTTCATGGTCAAATCAACGATTTCCCCTGTTGTGTGACGAAGGGTCAAGGTGACGGTGCTATCCGTCTGGCCGGTGATTTTTTTTATAACGTCTTCCAGGCGCTGGCCGGCAATGGCTTCGCCGTTGACCTTGAGAATAACATCGCCAGCCATGACGCCGGCTTCAAAAGCGGGGCTGCCGTCGATCGGGCTGACAACTTCAATCGTCCCGTCGTTGAGTTGATCCAGTTGTATCCCCACGCCGCGGAAGGAACCGTCGAGCATCCGGTCAAAACTTTCCTGCTGGGCTGGCGGGACATAAACACTATAGGGATCCAGTTGCGAGAGCATGCCATTGATGGCTGCTTCGCGGAGTTGGTTGACATCGACAGTATCAACGTAGTTATTGGTGACCTGGCGCTGGATATCCACCAGGACGCGAACAAATGAATATTCATCATCGCGCTGCGCCAGCGTGCCGGGAAGATTAAAAGCCAACAGGCAGATTAAAGTCAGCGACGCAATCCAGGCAAAACGTTCTCGATTCATGCCGCGTATTGTATGCCGGATAAGCGGTGTTAACGATAGCCTGCACGGGGTGAAAATGGCGAAAATAGATGAAATTTGCGGCGTGATTCACTCTACCCGGCGGATGGAGACTGTGGAGAGGGGGGACCGGAGGAGCTGATCAAAAATCGGAGTTATCGACGGATTGAACATTAAAAGATAAAAAATTGTTGCAAAAAAAGATTATCGGTATATACTTAAGCACGTGTTGAGGCAATTGCTGCGAATTAATTAAGAAATGCAGCGGTTTCCTCGGGCAGGCGGTGGAAAATGCGAAATTTTTCTGCCCCAAGTGAATACTGCGTAGAGCGGTGAGAGGCTTTGCGTCAGTAGATTTTGAAATTAAGTGAATAGGCCTGATTGAAAATTGCGCGGTGCGATTTTCGATTATGTGGCTGCGTATTTGGTGACAAGTGCGCATGGCGTTTTGGCGTCAGACAGCCGAAGCGTGGTTGGTTGCGCTAATTTATAGCAGCGTGATGACCAAGCTGGCGGAGGTTGTCTGATGGAGATTGTGTTGCGAAATGTGATTGGGGTGAGAGCCAATCCGTTCGTCTGATCCTGAGGAGCGCAGGGTAGTTGTCTTCTCATGGCAGCGGGCGATGGCCGCCTTGGTTGGTGTTGGCGGCAGTTGGTGCTGTGCGCTGACAATGGGAAGAAAAATGACACCAGATGCTGAATCATCCTCCATCGATCTATCCGATCATACGACGGATCGATGGATTGGCTGCTCGCCTCCAATGCGGGCCTTGGCGCAAAGCGCCAAGCGGGCAGCGCCACGTCGCAGCACGGTGTTGATTACCGGGGAAACGGGAAGTGGCAAGGAAATGCTGGCCCGTTTCGTGCATACCTGGTCGGATCGTGCCAGTAACGCATTTATTCCCGTTGACTGTTCCACCCTCAGCGAAACGCTGTTTGAAAGCGAATTGTTCGGTCATGTGCGCGGTGCGTTTACCGGCGCGATGCGCGACACGCTCGGTTTTATCCGCTGCGGTGATGGCGGTACGGTTTTCCTGGATGAAATTGGTGAATTGCCGCTGTCCATGCAGGCCAAACTTCTGCGCGTGTTGCAGGAGCGGCTGGTTACACCGGTGGGTTCATCCAAGCGTTATCCGGTCAATGTTCGCTTTGTTGCTGCGACCAATCGCAGCCTGCTGGACATGGTTGACGCCGGCACGTTCCGTGCGGATCTGTTTTATCGTCTGAATGTTGTCTCGCTGCATGTACCGCCGCTGCGCCGCCGCCCGCAGGATATTATTCCCCTGGTTGAATACTTCATTGATCAACAGGCGCGATTGTACGATGAACGTCCGTGCATGTTGTCGCCCGAAGCATCCGAAGCGTTGTGCAACTGGCACTGGCCGGGCAATGTGCGTGAGCTGTCCAATACGATTGAACAGGTTCACATTCTGGCCAGCGGCCGCATGGTCACGATTGATGATCTTCCGCCGCATTTCCGGCAGGTCAGTCCATCGGCTCCGGTAGTGATCGAGCCGGCGGATACGTCGCTGTTCCTCGAAGAAATCGAGCGCAACACGATTACCCAAGCCCTTGAACGTACCGGCCATTGCAAGGCTGCCGCCAGTCGATTGCTGGGTATCAATGTCCAGCGACTCAACCGTCGAATTCACCGTCTTGGCATTTTGATGCGCTAGCACGCTTCGGACCACGCGCCCCATCTGAGCGCAACTCTTGTTGATCCAACCTTGCGCACCCCATCATTCTCAGGCATTGACGTTCGGACTCACCGGTTATTTCATTGCAGCCTCGCCCGATGGTGACCAGTGGTGGCAATAAAAAACCCAGGCTACAGCAGTGCCACAGCCTGGGTCGGAATTACGCATGATTCGCCGTATGAATTATTGATCAAACGGGTTGGGATTTCCCTGCCCCTGCCCCTGTGCTCGCTGCAAATTGTATGTAGACCGGCCGGTCTGGAAGACCAAACCATTGCCTTGGACAGCCAGGGTGAAATCGAATGAATTGTTGCCGATCATGAATTTACCCGCTGCCGGCGCGTTGGCACTGAGCTGAAGCTGCGAGAACTGCGCCTGCTGGCCACTCATTTGAATGTTGCCATCATACGCGCCATATCCAGACGGCGCGAGCGTCAGTGTCATGCCATCGCCGCTGTACTGACCAGCCAGCGAAGCAGCAGCCGGATTATTGGTTTGGCCGCCACCGAAGGGGTTGGCGGTGGGGGGCGGCCCAGCGGGCTGCTGATTGGGATCCATCGACAAACCACCACCCGTGCTGATCGTGGCCTGCTGGCTGAGATTGAGCTGACCGTTACCGTCAAAGGTAATCATCATGGGCGTTCCGTTTTGATCGGTTTGCTGCTGCTGACCACTGATTCTCATCGGTGCTTGAATCTGCCCCTCCACCATCTCGCTGGTCCGTACATCGAACCAACCCTGCCCGTTC
>WBZR01002182.1_pt1 | contig 21068 bp, 22 predicted proteins | sample 5204231 | NCBI WGS metagenome assembly WBZR01 (sample SAMN12412403, study PRJNA552823) | activated sludge metagenome | isolation source: activated sludge from anammox sidestream of wastewater treatment plant... | place: USA: Virginia | collected 2017-08 | reverse complement strand
CGGGACGGCAGGCGAAGCACGCGACCTGATCGCAAGCGGCGCCGATTTCGTCGCCGTGCGCCTGCCTCCCGCCTCCGAGGCCGCCAACGACGCGGCCTGGGCGGCGGACCTCCGGGCGGCTCTCGGCGCGCCCGTATCCACAGCGTGAGGAGCACGCCCGTGCGGACGATCCACCTCGTCATCCTGGCGTGCGCGGGCGTGAGCATGGGCGCCCTCGGTGCCCTGTTCGCAACCGGGATGCTGGACCCCTATCTTGCCGGGGGGCCGCGCACCGCGCTCCAAGAGACGACGCGCGCACCCGCAGGCCATCGCCCACCGTCCGCAGGTGACGACACCGCCTACGACGCGTTCGATCAAGGCCAATACCTGACCGCGCTCGAGCTCGCCGGAGAGGCCGCCAAACGCGACGATCCGCAGGCGCACACGCTGATCGGGCGCATCTATGCCGAGGGCCTCGGCGTTCCGAAGGACGAGGCCACCGCGGCACGCTGGTATGCGCGCGCCGCCGAGCTTGGCGACGTGCCCGCCATGCTGGCGCTCGGCACCCTGCTCGCCGAAGGCCGCGGCGTCGCCAAGGACCCCAAGCTGGCCGCCGAGATGTTCGAGAAGGCGGCCCTGACCGGCGATCCGGTGGCCAACTACAATCTCGGCCTCATGTTCCTGAGAGGCACCGGCAAGCCCGAGAACCCCTATCGCGCCGCCCAACACATCCGCTACGCCGCCGAGAAGGGCATTGCGGCTGCCCAGTACGACCTGGCCGCGCTCTATCTCGAAGGCAACGGCGTGCCCAACGACGCGCTCGAGGCGGCACGCTGGAGCGCCAGGGCCGCCGCGCAGGGCCTCCCGTCGGCCGAGTACGACTATGCCGTGATGCTGCTGCAGGGGCGCGGCCTGAAGGTCGACGAGGACAAGGCGGTCGCCTATCTCGAATCCGCCGCCGACAAGGGCGTGGCCGGCGCCCAGAACCGGCTCGGTCATCTTTATGCCGAAGGCGTCGGCGTCGCGGCCGATCCCGTCGAGGCCGCGAGATGGCGCCTGATCGCCAAGGCCGGCGGCGTCGTCGACGATAAGCTCGATCTCTATGTCGCGGCGCTCCCGGACGCGGATCGCGCCAAGGCCGAGGCCGCCGCGGCCCGTTGGCGCGAGCGCCGGCAGGTGATGGCCATGCCGTGACGCGCGGGCGGCGCCCGGCGTCCCAGCCGCCCGCCACCGGCCCGCTGCTACGCCCGCGGCCCCACCCAGCCCGCGGCCACCCAGCCCTCTGCCACCCAGCCCTCTGCCACGTTGTGTCACAACGCCCGCGAGAGCGTTAAGAGCGATGCTTCGTCCGCCGCGAAAAGGGTTGACGTTCCGCGGCGAAACCGTCAGAGCCTCCCCTTCCTGCGGCAGCCGCGAACGGCGTGCCCCTCAGTCGGATAACGATCCACCATGCCCGCCTCAGCCCTGATGAACGTGATGATCGCCGCCGCGCGCAAAGCTGGCCGCTCGCTCGCGCGCGATTTCGGCGAGGTCGAGCATCTTCAGGTATCGGTCAAGGGCCCCGCGAACTTCGTCACCGCCGCCGACCTCAAGGCCGAGGACATCATCTTCAAGGAGCTGTCCAAGGCGCGCCCCGGCTACGGCTTCCTGATGGAGGAGCGCGGCGAGATCGAGGGCGTGGACAAGACCCATCGCTGGATCGTCGACCCGCTCGACGGCACGACGAACTTCCTGCACGGCATCCCCCACTTCGCCATCTCGATCGGCCTCGAGCGCGAGGGCGTGCTCGTAGCCGGCCTCGTCTACAATCCCGCGACCGACGAGTTGTTCACCGCCGAGAAGGGCAAGGGCGCCTTTTTGAACGACAAGCGCCGCCTGCGCGTCGCGGCGCGCAAGGCGCTTGCCGATGCCGTCGTCGTCACCGGCATTCCCCATCGCGGCCGCCCCGGTCATCCGCGCTTCCTCGACGAGATGGCGACGGTGATGATGGAGGTTGCGGGCTTGCGCCGCTCGGGCTCGGCCGCCCTCGACCTCGCGTACGTCGCCGCCGGCCGCTACGACGGCTATTGGGAGCGCAACTTGAAGCCCTGGGATCTCGCGGCCGGCATCGTGCTGGTGCGGGAAGCCGGCGGCCTCGTCTCCGACGTGAGCGGCAAGGACACGGCCCTTGCGACCGGCGACATCCTGGCCGGCAACAGCGCCGTCACCAAGGCTCTGCTCCCCCTCCTCGCGCGCTGACCCGAAACAACGACGGAGACAGGCCGCGCAGGTCTGAAAGCAAACGGGGGCGCGAAGCGAGATCCTCGCGCGCTCAATCCCGAGCCGTCCCGCGCCCCTTCATCCCCCGCGCCGCGAACCGCACCGCCTCCTCGGCCGCACGCACGATGGCCTTGGCCTTGTTGATGCACTCCTGCTGCTCTTTCTCCGGCACGCTGTCGTAGACGATCCCCGCGCCCGCCTGCACGTGCAGCATCCCGTCCTTGACCAGCGCCGTGCGCAGCACGATGCAGGTGTCCATCTCTCCATCGGCCGTGAAATAGCCGACGCAGCCCGCATAGGGCCCGCGCTTGGCCTTCTCCAGCTCGTCGATGATCTCCATGGCGCGCACCTTGGGGGCGCCCGACACCGTGCCCGCCGGAAAGCCGGCCATCAGCGCATCGATCGCATCGCGCCCGCCCGAGAGCCGCCCGACCACGTTGGACACGATGTGCATCACATGGCTGTAGCGCTCGATGACGAAGCGGGCGGTCACGTTGACCGAGCCCACCTCCGCGACGCGCCCCACGTCGTTGCGCCCGAGGTCGAGCAGCATCAGGTGCTCGCTGCGCTCCTTGGGATCGCGGATCAGCGCCTCGGCCAGCGCCTTGTCCTCCGCGTCCGTCGCCCCCCTCGGCGCCGTGCCCGCGATCGGCCGGATCGTCACCTCGCCGTCGCGCAGCCTGACGAGAATCTCCGGGCTCGAGCCCACGAGCGCGAAGGAGCCGAGATCGAGGTGGAACAGAAACGGCGACGGGTTGGTGCGCCTGAGCGCCCGGTAGAGGGCGAACGACGGCAGCGCGAACGGCGCCGAGAAGCGCTGCGACAGCACGACCTGGAAGATGTCGCCGGCGCGGATGTACTCTTTCGCCTTCTCGACCATTGCCATATAGCCGCGCGGCGTCGTGTTGGAGCGCGGCTCGGAATGCGCAAGGGTCTTGGAGAGCGGCGCGAGCGAAGCGTGCGGCACCGGCGCATCGAGCGCCTCCACGGCCCCCTTGAGCCGCTTCAGCGCCGCCTTGTAGGCGGCCTCGGCATCGATCTTCTCCTCCGGCCGCACCGGCGTCACGATGCTGATCTCGTCCTTGACCGAGTCGAAGATGACGACGAGCGTCGGCCGCACGAGCACCGCGTCCGGCACGCCGAGCTCGTCCGGCTTGACGGCCGGCAGGCGCTCCATGAGGCGCACCGTGTCGTAGCCCATGTAGCCGAACACGCCCGCCGCCATCGGCGGCAGCTCGTCCGGCAGCGTGAGCCGCGAGGTCGCGAGCAGCGCGCGGAGCGACGCGAGCGCCGGCGTTGTCTCCGCTTTGAAGGCATCCGGCGCCTTCATCGGCTGACGGTTGATCTCGGCCGTGTCGCCGTGGGCCCGCCAGACGGTATCGGGCGCGAGCCCGATCACCGAGTAGCGCCCGCGCGAGGCCCCGCCCTCGACCGACTCGAGCAGGAGCGAGTACGGCTTGCCGAGCGCCAGCTTGAGATAGACCGACACCGGCGTCTCGAGATCGGCGACGATCCGCGTCCACACGACCTGCGGCGCGCCGGCCTTGTAGCGCTTGGCGAAGCTGTCGTAGGCCGGCAGGGCGTCGAGCCCCTGGGCCCCCGGGGAGAGCGTGCTCAAGTGACCGGTCCCCTCTACTGGTCGCTCTCCGCGGCCGCGCCCGTGGCCCGGGCGAGCTCGGCCTCGTTGACATGGATGCTGAGGCTGTCCTTGAGGGCGGTGATGTACGCCATCAGATCGTCGTTGGCGAGCTGCGCCGAAAGCTCCTTGTTGAGCTTGTCGGATTCCGCCTTGCTCGCGACCGCCGCGGGAAAGATCTCCCGGACCTGAAACACGACGCGGCTTTGCCGGTCGGCCGTGTCGGCGTAGGCGGCACCGCCCTTCTCGAGCGCAAACGCCTGCGCCACGCCCTCCGTGGTGAGCCCCGGCTGCGACGTGTTGCGCCTCACGTTCTCGAGTGTCTCGGGCTCGCCTCCGGCGGCTTCCGCGACCGTGGCGAACGCTTCGCCCTTCTTGAGCCGGTCGACCAGCGTCTGCGCCAGCTCGTTGAGCAGCCGCGCCCTCTCCTTCTCGATGTAGGCGGCCTTGACGTCGTCCTTCACCTCTTCGAGCGGCTTCTGCTTGGGCTCGGTGACGGACATCACGTCGAACCAGACATAGGCCGAGCCCGGCAGCTCCACCGCGTCCGGCTGCATGCCGACCCCGGTCGCAAAGATCTGCTTCACGGCGATCTGGGCATCCTGGATATCGATCGCGGTCTTGCCGTCGGGCGTCTTGTTCTCGCGGTCCACCGCCTCGACGTCGAGGAATTTGAGCTTCTGCTCCGCGCCGATCTCCTTCAGCGTCTTGCCGGCGTTGCGGCCCTCCTCGACGAGATCGTAGCGTTCCTGGATGAGCCCCTCGGCGCGCTCTCCCGCGAGCTTGTCGCGCACCGCATCCTTCGACTCCTCGAAGCTGCTCTGCTTGCCCGGAACAATCTCGATCGCGCGCACGAGCACGGTCGCGAAGCGGCCTTCGATGGGCTCCGAGAGCGCGTCGCGCTCGAGCGCGAATGCCGCATCCGCGATCTTGGGGTCGATCAGCCTGTCTTTCGACAAGAGGCCGAGATTGACGTCGTCCTCGCTGGCGCCCTGCTCCTTCGCGACGTCGAGGAAATTCTTCTTGCCGCTGAGGATCTCCTGACGCGCCGCCTCGGCCGCCGCCTTGTCCTTGAAGGCGATCTGCTGCAGGCGCCGCTGCTCCGGCTTGTCGTAGGAGGCCTTGTGATCGTTGTAGTAGGCCCTGAGCTCGTCGTCCGTGAGCTCGATCTCGGATTTGAGCGTGTCGGTCGAGAGCACGAGCACCGCCACCTTGCGGTATTCGGGCGTCATGTAGCTCGCCTTGTCCGCCTCGTACGTCTCCTTGATCTTCGCCTCGTCCGGCTCTGCGACGGACACCTTGTTCGGGTCGATCTGCACGATCTCGAGCGTCCGCGCCTCCTCGCGGTAGGCGTGCAGCGCCTCGACCATCGGCTTCGGCACGACAATGGCTGCGGAGAGGGCGTCGAAGATCTGACCGCGCACCTCGTCGTCACGCCTGAGCGCGAGGAAGCCCGCCTCGGAGAGGTTGAGCTCGCGCAGGAGACCGTCGAAGCCGACGCGCGAAAACTTGCCGTCCGGCCCCGCGAAGTCGGGATCGTTGCGGACGCCTTCCGCCAGCGTTTCGTCCGACAGCGACAACCCGAGCTTGTGGGCGTGCGCTTTGACGGCGGCCTGCGCGATGAGCTGCTCGAGCGTCTGCCGGTCGAGCCTCAGCATCAGCGCCTGCTCGGTGGTGAGCCGCTCTCCGCCCCGGAGACTGATGTTGCGGATCTGGTTCTGGAACGCACGCTGAAAATCCGTGACGGTGATTTCGGTATCGCCGACCTTGGCCACGGAGCCGCGACCGAACCCATGGAACATATCGGAAACGTTCCAGAAGATGCCGAAGCTCACGATCAGAATAGCGAACAGAAACTTGGCTACCCACCCCTGGGCGCCGCGTCGCATGGCGTCGAGCATCGAGAAGAATCTTCCTGTTGAATGCGGGGCGCGCGGCGAGCCCCGTCGCGAGGCCCGCCACCACCGCTTGCAGAAAAAGTTGAACCCGTCCATGACGGGAGGCGTCGGGTGGATATGAAGCGTACCGCGCGGGGGAATGCAAGACCGTGCTGCGGAGCTGAAAATAAGTTAATCGGGCACCCGCCGGGGCTCGGGACTGCCCCCGGGGACGCACGCGTCGGGACGGCGACGGGAGTGCAAATGGCCGAATCCATGAGAGGGCAGCTCTAGCGATGACCACGATGCCCCTTCGTCCGCTGATCGCGGGCAACTGGAAGATGAACGGGCTCGGAGCCGCGCTCGCCGAGGCCGAGGCCGTCCGGGAGGCGCTGGCGGACGGCGCGTTGCGCGGCACCGATGTCATGATCTGTCCGCCCGCGACGCTGCTGGCCCGGATGGCGGACGCAGCCCCCGGCTCGCGCCTTCTGCTCGGCGCCCAGGACTGCCACACCGCCGCCTCCGGCGCCCACACCGGTGATGTCTCCGCCGAGATGGCGAAGGATGCCGGGGCATCCGCCGTCATCGTCGGACACTCCGAGCGCCGGGCCGACCACGGCGAATTGGACCGTATCGTGCGCGCCAAGGCGGCCGCCGCCCATCGCGCCGGCCTCGCCGCCATCGTTTGCATCGGCGAGACCAAGGGAGAGCGCCTGGCCGGCCTCGCCCTTGGCGTCGTGCGTCGCCAGCTCGAGGGCTCGCTCCCCGACGGCGTGACGGGCGTCAACACCGTCATCGCCTACGAGCCCGTCTGGGCCATCGGCACGGGTCTGACGCCGAGCGCGGAGGACGTGGCCGAGGTTCATGCGGCCGTCCGCGCGCATCTCGAGGAGCGCTTTGCCGCCGAAGGCAGCCGCGTGCGCATTCTTTACGGCGGCTCGGTCAAGCCCGCCAATGCCGGGGAGCTGCTGGCACTGCCCCACGTGAACGGCGCGCTCGTCGGCGGAGCGAGCCTCAAGGCCGGCGATTTCCTCGCCATCATCCGCGCCGCGGCCCTGAGCGGGAATGCGGCGGACGAAAGACGCAGGTAGGTAGCATCACGGATTGCACGCGGGAGGCGCGGACGTCATGACGGCAGGACTGGGTTCGGAAGCGGCGAGGCAAGGCTGACGCATGCGGATCGATCGCGCCCTGGCTTGCACGGTTCTCTGCCTCGGTGTCGCGGCGGCGCCGGCCCTTGCCGCCCCGCTCGATCCCGAAACCTGCGCCGCGCTCAAGACCGAGTACCAGGGGCTTATCGCGGCCGGCGTGAAGTCGGACATGGACCGTGGCCCGGAGTGGGCGAAGGCCAACCTCGCCCCCGACCGCCTCGGCCGGATCGAGCGCCTGATCGCGGTCGGCGAGCAGCTTTCGTTCCGCTGCGGCGAGCAGGTGACCGCGCAGCCGGCGATGAAGGAGCTGCCGAAGCCGGTGGTCGCAGTCACCGGCAAGGGGGCTCCGAGCAATATTCCCCTGCCGAAGCGCAAGGACGCCGACGCCGCCCGGAAGCACGCCGCCCGGAACTAGCGCCTTTCCGGCTCGATCGAAAGTGCAGCACCGGGTGAGGGGGAGGGGCGTTTCCGGAAACGGAAAGACCCTGGGTGCAGACCCGGATGGGATGGCGTTACAGGGCCATCGCATAACGGGCTCCGGCCCGGCCGCGAGAGCCGCGCTCGGAAAGACGGCCGGCGAAATCCGCGCTCTGCCATCTAGCCCTCTGTCCGCGGGTGGTGTAGAAGCCGGGCAAATCCTCATCTCGCGCCTTTAAGGGCCCGGAGCGCTTCGTCCCATGACCACGGTTCTTCTCGTCGTTCACATCATGGTTGCAGCCGCACTCGTCGCGGTCGTCCTGTGGCAGCGCTCCGAGGGCGGCGCGCTCGGCATCGGCGGCGGTGGCGGCGGTTTCCTGACCGGGCGCGGCACCGCGAACCTGCTCACGCGCACGACCGCCGTGCTCGCCGCAGCCTTTTTCATGACCAGCATTCTTCTCACGATCATCTCGCATCGGGGCCCCACCGGATCGGCGTTCGATACGCCCCGAGGCGCATCCACCACCGCCCCCGCCGACACGAACCAACAGCCCGCGCCCGCCGCGCCGTCCGACACGGGTCCCCGCGGCGGCATCCTGGACAAGCTGAAATAGGCCGCCGGGCTCGGCGTCAAAACCGGTTGAGAGCCTGAGATTGTGGCCGTCCCGCAACTGGCCACGGCTCCGGGCGCTTGCTAAACCGTGATCGCTTCAAGCTTTTCGGCTCGAAGTGTGGCGCGCCGGGAAGCGGAGAAGCGGCCATGTCCTCTCGGAGATGGGAAGTGAAACGAGGCGCGGCGGCCGCCGCCGTGGCCTTCGCTCTGGCGGGCTGCTCGTCCGATATCACGAGCCTCGGGCAGGGTCCGCTGCCCTATCAGTATGCGAACGCCATCGTCCCGACCGGCTTCGCCGAGAGCGTCATCGGTCCGGACCGCTATCGCATCCAGGTGAGAGGCCCCGTCAACACCCCGCGCGAGCGCATGGAGAAGATTGCCGCCACGCGGGCCGCCGAGATCGGCAAGGACAACCGGCTCGGCTACTTCCGCATCGATTCGATCCAGCACGACACCCATTGCCAGACCTACATCCAGGGCGGCGCCCCCACCAACCCTGGCTCCGGCGTCAAGAAGCAGATCGCCTACGCCCTGATGACGGCCGACGTCTCGTTCACCAAATCACCGCCGGACGCGAGCTTCCTCGATTCGCACCAGACCTTCGACCGCTACCGCGCCGAGCTGGACCAGGACCAATCCGCACCCCCACCTCTCGATCCCTCCGCCCCGCCACAATGCAGCTAGCCCTCGATCCTCCGTCCCTGCCTCTGGCCTCTCCCGTGGATGAGACAAGAATCCCTCTTCGAATCACACCCGTAGCGCTCTATTGTTAAAGCCCATGCAACGGTACATCTTCATTACCGGCGGCGTGGTCTCCTCCCTCGGAAAAGGTCTCGCTTCCGCCGCCCTCGGCGCGCTTCTGCAAGCGCGCGGATACTCTGTCCGCCTGCGCAAGCTCGACCCGTATCTGAACGTCGATCCCGGCACGATGAGCCCCTACCAGCACGGTGAGGTGTTCGTGACCGACGACGGCGCGGAGACGGACCTCGACCTCGGCCATTACGAGCGCTTCACCGGCGTCCCGGCGAAGAAGTCGGACAACATCACGACGGGCCGCATCTACCAGGACATCCTGGCGCGCGAGCGCCGTGGCGATTACCTGGGCGGCACCGTGCAGGTGATCCCGCACGTGACCGACGCCATCAAGCAGTTCGTCACCACCGGCAACGAGGACGTGGACTTCGTGCTGGTCGAGATCGGCGGCACGGTGGGCGACATCGAGGGCCTGCCGTTCTTCGAGGCCATCCGCCAGCTCGGCAACGAGTTGCCGCGCCACTCGTCGATCTTCATCCACCTGACGCTGCTTCCCTTCATCCCGTCCGCCGGCGAGCTCAAGACCAAGCCCACGCAGCACTCGGTGAAGGAGCTGCGCTCCATCGGCATCCAGCCCGACATCCTGCTCTGCCGCTCCGACCGCGAGATCCCGAAGGGCGAGCGGAAGAAGATCGCGCTCTTCTGCAACGTGCGCGAGGAGGCCGTCATCCAGGCTCTCGACGTCGCCTCGATCTACGACGTGCCGCTCGCCTACCACCATCAGGGGCTCGACGATCAGGTGCTCGACGCCTTCGGCATCACGGGGGCGCCGAGGCCGGATCTCACCCGCTGGGAAACCATCTCGCGCGCCATCGCCTCCCCGGAGGGCGAGGTGACGATCGCCGTGGTCGGCAAATACACGGGCCTCAAGGACGCTTACAAATCGCTGATCGAGGCGCTGGTGCACGGCGGCATCGCCAACCGCGTCAAGGTCAACCTCGAATGGATCGAGAGCGAGATCTTCGAGCGCGAGGACCCCGCCCCCTACCTCGAGAACGTCAACGGCATCCTGGTGCCGGGAGGCTTCGGCGAGCGCGGCTCCGAGGGCAAAATCCTGGCCGCCAAGTTCGCGCGCGAGCGCAGCGTCCCTTATTTCGGCATCTGCTTCGGCATGCAGATGGCGACGCTCGAGGCCGCGCGGAACCTCTGCGGCATCGCAGGCGCGGGCTCGACCGAGTTCGGCGCCACGGACGAGCCCGTCGTCGGCCTCATGACCGAATGGATGAAGGGCAACGATCTCGAGCAGCGCCGCCTGGGCGGCGACCTCGGCGGCACCATGCGCCTCGGCGCCTTTCCCGCTGCCCTCGGCAAGGGCACGCGCATCGCCGGGATCTATGGGAACACCGAGATCTCCGAGCGCCACCGCCATCGCTACGAGGTGAACACCGACTACCGCGCACGCTTGGAATCAGCCGGCCTCCGCTTCGCCGGCCTCTCGCCCGACGGCCTGTTGCCCGAGACGGTGGAGTATCCGGACCATCCGTGGTTCATCGGCGTCCAGTTCCACCCCGAGCTCAAAAGCCGCCCCTTCGACCCTCACCCGCTCTTCAAGAGCTTCATCGCCGCGGCAGTGGAGCGGAGCCGGTTGGTGTAGTCCACGCGCGCGTGCCGCCGATCCTGGCACGCAACGTGTCGCGGAAGGCGCATCACGGAATTTGTCCCCGCCGCGATCGGCGGTGCGAGACTTCTCGGAGGAGAGGTGCCGCCGGCTTTCCCAGGGCGCGAGGCTGGCGCTCTCGTCGAGCCGCACAGCAACGGAATTGGAGGCGGCCCGATGATTTTCACGCTCCAATGCGGCAAGCGCTACAAAGCGACCATCACGCTGGGCTTCATCGAGCGCCTTGCAACCAACGAGGTGATCGCCGATAAATTCCGCGCCGCCGGCTTCACCGACGTCGAGGTGAGAGGCGACGGCGGGACCCGCTATGCAACGGGCGTCTGGAATTCGGACGATCTGCGCCCGACCTTCCCGCCCCAGATCAGCGAGGTGACGGAAGTCACCGCCTGAAGCAGACCGATCCCCCGCCTGAAACCCATGAGCGGGCGAGGCCGACCTGGACCCCGCCCACAAAAAACCAATCCTGTTCCCAGTGGAGGATCATGCATGCCCATGATGTCAGACCAGCGCCGCAAACGCATCCAGGCCCGGCAGCGCAAGGCGAGGAATGCCGAGAAGCGCGTCGCCAAGGCGGAAAAACGAGAGCGCAACAAAGAGAGCGGCAAATAACCTGAGCCCGAGGGCACAAGTAACCTGAGCGAGGGGAAAAAGGGCAACGTCGCGAATCAGGATCGCTTCAAAGCCCGCCCGGAGCATCCCTCGTCGGTCTTGATGACACCTTGAAACGCGGCTCCGATCCATGAGACGAGCCGCGTTTCAACCAGAGGATTTTCCGACGACGTGGCGGCCGGTTCGTCACAAGACACGGCGACCAATCAAAAACCTGGCGCGTCCGATCCGAGCGCATCGGATCGCAAGATGCTAGCGCGCCGCCACCAGCATGACACCGAAACTGCGGCCAAACACATCCGCAGCCGCAACCCGCGTCGGTGGCGCCGCGCGGGAAACGCGTGACCGCGGCCCGGCGGGGCGCTTCGTCCGGGGCTCCAAGGATACAAGGTCCACCCGCTCGCCAAGATCCTCCTGCTCAGCAAGATCCACCCGCTCGGCACGGTCCACGCGCTCGGCAAGATCCAATTGCTCCGCCAGAACGCGCGCAGGAATTCCAGGCACCTCGAGAACGGAAGGCACCTCAAGATCGGCCGCCACGATCTCCGGTTCGGAGGGCTCGACGGCCGCCAGCGCCGCCATCTGCCGGCGCTCGACCAGCGTGGGCGGCCGGTCGCCGGCCCCGGCCACATACGGTGTCACCAGGGCGGCCATCTGCGTGCCGACGTCACGCGAAAGGTTGACGCAGAGGAGCGAAAGCCCGGCCACAAACGCCAGATACGCCACCGGGGGCAGGAGTTTCACAACCGACGCAGACACAAGAACGGCTCCTTGCCCCGGGCAACGCGCGCGCGCGCCTGGGGTTCCGTGACCGGCATATCCGCTTCCGGCCTTCGGGGCGTGTGTTAAACTGTCGCCCGCAGAGCGCAGAGAGACCCCGACGCCTCGCCTCGGAGCGGCTGCGATGCGTTTTAAGCTTGCGCCGGCGGCAGTTGGCCTCTCGGAGCCGCGCACGTCGCGGCGATGCTTGGAGGCCCCCGCCACGGTTTCTGCGCGGCCGGTGGCCCAGTCACGGCGCTCACGCGGCACTCAATTGCACGCCACCGAAACCGTCACCCCCGCTGTCGGAATGAACTTTTTGCAGCCGAGCGGCGCCGCGACAGTTTCCGGCGGCTTCGACGGAGCAGAGATCGACGACGGGGCCGGCGCCCCGGTCGAAGCCTGCATGTGCTCCTGGGATGCCGCCGCCTCAGCGCCGGCGCGTTCCACCGGCGCAGCGGACGGCTTTTTGGACGTGGGGTAAGCCTCGGCCGCCGACGTCTCGCTTTCAGCCGATGTCTCGCGTTCAGGCGCGGCTTCCTTGGTCACCACGTCCCGGCGAGGGGCTGCTTGAGGCACGTCCTTTGGACTGGCGACCTGACGCGCCGGAGCCCGGCGCTTGGCCGGCCGCTCCTTCGCCATGCTGTTGCGCACCTTCCGGCGCGCCTTGGGGTGAGGCGAGTTGGCCACCTCCGGCGTGTACTCGCAGGAGATGCAGGCGGCGGCAGGCGTCACGGCCAGCGGTTCCCAGACGAGGAGAGCCACGCAGGAAACGAGGAGGGTCCGGATCATAAGAAACTCCGGCGGTTTCGAAAGGCGCGAGCATGCGGGCGCCTTCAAACGGCGATCTGACATGCACTTTAGATCAGTCGGCGGAGTCACGACAGATTATTCTGCACGGAAAGCATAACAGGACCCTCGAAGTCTCTATTGGCAATACCCGCGGCCACGCCGGGAGATGAGGTCCAGGTGGAAATGGTTGCGGTGAGGATCGTTGGCTTCGGGGCCCATCACGGTGCCGAACTCGCGACACGCCCCCTCGTGAATGGCACGGAGAAACAGGGCGTCTTTGCCGGGCTTCGCCGGCGCGTCCTCCTCCGCCGTCTTGTCCTTGGAGACCGGCCGGAGCAGGCCCGTGGCGGGCGAGAGCGACGCCTGCGTGACGGAGTTAACCTTCTGCTTGGATTGATCGGCCGCGGCGGGAGACGCCTTGGACTTTTCCGCCTCGGCGGTCTTCTGCGCACGCTGAGCTTTGGCTTTGGCCTCCGCCAGGGCCGCGGCCCTGGCCTGCTGCTGCGCCTTGATATCCCGCCCCGTCAGCCCCCAGCCCTTGAGAACCCGCACCATGCGTCCGTCCGCAAAGCGAAAGCCGCCGATATCGATCGCATTCGCAAGCGCGTGCTGACTGAGCCTCGCATTCGGACGATTGTAGATGTTGCGGCACGCATACCCTGACGCGCCGACGATGCGCACCACCTCCGACCGCATGCGCTCGCGCGCAGCCGGCTGCAGCGTATGCTTCACCCATCGGTCGAGCGCCGCCACCACGCGGCAGTTCACATCGACTGGCGGATCGAAGACGATCGCGGGCGAGGAGCCCACGCTCTTGAGCCGCACGGGCGCCGGCAGACCGCAAGGCCCCTTCTTGACGGGCTCGAGCCATTCGACGTCGGCGGCCGTGGTCGAGAGAATATGCATGCACTGCTCGCGCCCGCGGACGATCTCGTCCTGCGGCCATGCCTCCTCGGCATCCATCGCCTGAGCGACATCGGCCGGCGACGAGGGACCGCCGGGCGCCATCGCGGCATGGGGCGCACGCGCCGGCGGCACTCCGCCAGGGAGCGCGCCGGGCTCGAGCGCAGGAAGCGCCACCAGAGCGAGCAGCCCCGTCATCACGACGTGCGACAGGCCCGCCGACAGCGCCGGAATGGGTTCTTCTCTTCGCAGCACGGCTTTTCCGCCCACAGTTCCGAAAAGATTTGACCGCCACGTCGTCCCGGCGAGAGTACCCGCGAGGCTCTAACGATCCCTTAGAACAGGCGAAAAAGTCTTGGATATGTCGAATTTGACGAAGGCTGCTAATACCCATTTCCGGGTTAAGCCCGGCAGACGGGCCAGCAAAGCCTCAGATCTGAAAAAGGCCCGGAATTCCCCGGCGCTCGGAATTGCGCTTCATGACGCTTAAAACGGCTCCGAGAGAGGCCTCGAAAGTCCGGAGCGTGATCTCGCCAGCCGAAAACACGCCCCGAGAAACGGCTCAGCCCTCCGCATAGCGGGTGAACTGCTTTTTGCTGTAGTACTTCTTGGACGGCTTGCTCGCATGCTCCTTTTTCGAGATGCGATTTTCGGCAAGCGTCTTCTTGGAGACGCGTGCCACGTTCTTGGAGACGCGAGTCTCGGCGACACGCTTCTTCGAGCGGCTCGTCTCCGCCATGCGCTTTTTCGAGACGGTCGTCTTAGCGGCGTACGTCTTGGCCTTGTAGGTTTTCTTGCTCGCCACCTTCGACTTGACCTCGCCCGCGGCGATCAGCGCATCGATGCACCGCGTGGAGAGTCGAGGGCCGACGGCTCTCATGCATTTGCGCACGCCGGGGCTTCCGACGGCGTGCATGCTGCAATGAGCGAAATAATCAGCGGCACATGCCATCTTGACGGCATGACTGACCGCAGACGCCTGAGACACTGAGAACGCAAGCACCACGACGGCAATGATGGCTGCTTTCATTGAGGTGTCCTCCATGACACCTCAACAGTTCTACTGATTCTCCAGAATTTGACGAAGAATTTTGTGAATAACATACGGCGACTCTCACGGGCTCCCTTGACCGTGAGAGGCCCGCGGTGGCAGCGGCGCGACTCTCGGCTTTAGCGCCGCAGCACCTTGGCGCGGATGGACCGCGTGGTCAGCAGGCCGGCCTGCGACGCCGCTTCCTGAAGCTCATGACGGAACTCGTCGCGCTTCTCATGAATCGACGCGATCACGGGGCCGGCCGGAAGCCCCACCCCGACCAGCGTCGCTTCCGAGAGCTGCAGGCTCGCTTCGATCGTTTCGGGCACCGCGTCCGTCACGCCCATGAGATAGAGATGGCGCGCGTGAGCGGCATCGCGGGCGCGCGCGACGATCACGACGTCAGGCCGGATGGCGCGCACCGACCTCACGATCTCGTCGACGCCCGTGCGCGAGCCGGCCGTGACGATCACCGCCACGGCGTCCCTGAGGCCGGCGCTCGCCAGGAACCCGGGGCTGGTCACGTCTCCGAAGAAGACCTCGCGGCCGCGGCGGCGATGCTCGGTGACGACCGCCGGATCGCTGTCGACGGCGATGAACGGAAACGCGTGCGTCTCGAGCAGGTCGGCCACCACCTGCCCGACGCGGCCCTGACCGATGACGATCGCATGCCCCTTTGCCGACTTCGGCTCGACGGCAAGCTCAGGATCGCGCGCCTTGGGCGTCTCGAGCTTCGAGGAGAGGCGCCGGTCGATCTGCCCCAGGAATGGAATGAGCGCCATGCTGAGCGAGGTGACGGCGAGCGTGAAGCTCGACGTCTCGGCGCCCACGACACCGACGGAGGAGGCCATGCCGATGCCGACGAACGCGAACTCTCCGCCCGGTCCCAGCAATAGCCCGGTTTCGACAGCCGCCGGCCACGGCACCTGGAAGAGGCGCGCGAGGCCGACGAGCAGCGAGGATTTGAGCACGATGACGCCGGCCACGGCGAGAGCCAGCAGCACCGGCTCGCGCGCAAGCTCGCGCAGATCGATGTTCATCCCCACGGTGAAGAAGAAGAGACCGAGCAGCAGCCCCTTGAAAGGATCGATGGTGGCCTCGATGGCCTTGCGGTATTCCGATTCCGCGAGCATCAAGCCGGCGACGAAGGCTCCGAGCGACATCGGCAGGCCGGCGACGCCAGCCGCCGTCGCCGTGCCGACGATGACGAACAGGATGGCTGCCACGAACAGCTCGTTCATGCCGAACGAAGAGACGAGCCGGAAGAGCGGCTTGAGGAACAGGCGGCTGACCAACACGATCAATCCGATCGCCAGCACCGCCGTGCCCACCGCCAGCGCGACGCCTCCAAGCGCCGGAGCTTCGGCGCCGCGCCCCAGGACGGAGATCGTGAGCAGAATCGGCACCACCGCGAGGTCCTGCGCGAGAAGCACGGAAAAGCTCGCGCGGCCGGCCGCCGTGGTCAGCCGGCGCTGGCTCGCGAGAAGCTCGATCACGATGGCCGTGGAGGAAAGGGCGAGACACGCACCGAGCACGAGGGCGACCGTGGGCCCCTCTCCGGTCAACGCGACGGCGATGCCGAGCACGGCCGTCGACAGCACCACTTGCAGCGTGCCGAGGCCGAACACCAGGCGGCGCATGGTTTGCAGGCGCTGGTAGGTGAGCTCGAGACCGATCAGGAAGAGGAGGAACACGACGCCGAACTCCGCGAGTGCGGAGACGTTCTTGGTGTCCACCACCGTGATCCAGGTGAGGAACGGCAGCTCTCCCTTGAAGGATCCGAGCCCGAGCGGCCCCATGACGGCCCCGGCGCACAGATAGCCGAGCACACTGCTGATGCCCCAGCGCTTTACAAGCGGCACGACGATACCCGCCGTCCCGAGAACAACCAGCGCGTCCGAATACGCGTCAACGTTGAAAGCAGCTGCGGCCATACGAACCCTCTGAATACAGAACTATGCAGGGTCGGTCGCGAGCGCACAAGGGCGCTGTTAAAGCAAGCATGAGTAAAATTCCGCGAGAGCCGCGTCCGAGACGCACGTCCGCCCACGCCTCATCCGATGACGCGACGTGAGGCTAGCTTTCGAGACGCGCCACGTAGTCGCCGCCGGCGCCGCCGACCGCGAGGCTCGTCTCGCCCGCACCGCGGCCCCGCTGCTCGGTGTGCCACAGCATCGACCCGTCCTCGATCCTGAGCGCGAACACATGGCCCATGGAGCCCGCAAGCACGATGCCCTCGGCGATGCCGACGGAGACCGCCTGCCCGTCGCAGGCCGACGCGCCGGGCTTCTGCGCCAGCGCCTGCGTCCAGATCAGCCGCCCCGTCGCGCCGTCGATGAGATGCACCTGCCCGGCGTGCCCGACGGCGACGACAGCGTCACCGGCGAACGCGGGCGCGAAGGGCACCTTGATGTCACCGACGTCTGTCATGGCCATGGTCCGTATCCTCCTGGTTGACGAAGATGAGCACCAATCCGAACAAGGCAGCGAAGCGGAAGGCGGCCTCCTGCCCGTTCCACGTCTCGGACTGCCACATCTGGAACCACTCGCCGCCGATGACGAGGAAGCCGAAGAAATAGAGCGCGAAGCCGGCGGCGAGGCCGGCGATGGCCGGTCCCTTCGCCGCATTGAACTCGGGCGCCGGCCGGGCGCGCGCCCTGAGCAGGCGCCACGCTCCGGCGGTCGCCAGCAAGCCGACGGCGAGCTCCGCCGCGATGATAAGCGCAAAGGTTGCGCGATGGCCCCATTCGCTCGTAATCGCCCGCCCCAGGAGGGCGTTCCCCGGAAACGTCGTATCCATGGACAGCACGTGCTGGACGAACGCGAGGTTCGTGCCGCCGTCGATGACATTGTCGGCGCCGGCCAGCAACGCAAACGCACCGGCGCTCGCCGTCAGTGCCGCCTTGGACAAGCGAAGGATCATCCCGCGTCCCAACGCTAAGGTTCGTTTGGTCCGCCGTTGTCGCATGGATCGCGCCGGGGAGACAACGCCGCGAAGGGCGCGCGACCCGGCCCGCAGGGCCCGATCGGTCAGAGCCGGATGCGCTTCTGCGCGCCTGATCGCTTCAGAGCGCCTGATCCCTGTGCACGGCCGTCTCTGCGGCGGGCGGCGCTGCGGGGAGCGGCGCGGCCGGCGCCGCCGCGATGGAGCGCAGCGATTGCGCCACGAGGCGCCCGATGCAGTCGTAGGCCCGGTCGTTGAGATGGAACTGGTCCGGCGCGAGCAGCGTCGCGGCCGTGAACTGTGCGCTCGCGATCAGATGCTGCATGATGCGGTAGCGCTGCACCAGCGGCACCTTGAGCTCGGCTGCCACCTCGCGCATGGCGTCCATGTAGAGCGGTCCGTCCTTGAGCTTCTTGAAGCTCGGATAGAACTGCTGGTCGATGAACACCACATCCGCACCCAGCGCCCGCAGCCGCTCGACGCCCGTGCGGAGCTGCTGGCGATACTCCGCGATCGGCACGCCCCGGATGGCATCGTTGACGCCGGTCTGCCAGATGACGAGCTGCGGGCGACGCGGGGCGACGTCCTTGTCGATACGCGACAGCATGTTGCGGGCGAGCTCTCCGCCGACACCCGCATTGATCACCCGGACGTCGCTCTTGGGCCAGGCGGCGCGCAGCTCCTGCTCGAGACGCGCCGGATAGGTATGCGCCCGGCTCGTCGCCCCGGCGCCCCACGTGCTCGACGAGCCGAGCGCCACGATGCGGATCGCCATTCCCTGTCTCACCGCTGCGAGCAGTTTCGGGAGCGGCGCCTGGAAGGCCAGGAGCTCCGCCGGCACGGTGCAGCCGCCCGCCGACGCGGGCGCCACGCCGGCAACGCCGAGCGCTAAGAGGGACACGAGACACGCTAGGAGGCGAGCGCCGGAACCGAGGGTCGCGAAACCCGATGGAGCTCTTTGCGGCGCGTCATCTGCCATGCGGTCACACTCATGATCGCGATGCCGGCGGCGTTAACGGCGAGCATCGTCATTGGGTTGGAGCCCAGCTGCGTGAGGGCTATCCAACCAAAAAATGACAGGAGTGTGCCAAGGGAAAAGATTTCGAGGGAATGTTTGCCGCAGGTCTGGACGACGTTGGCCCAGGGCCGCTTGAGCCACGACGCCTGCGGGGACACCAGGGCCGCCACGAAATAGGCGAGCGCCAGCACGTGCAGGAGACGCCAGACCGAGAGGTCGTGCTTGCTCATCGGCTCGACGAGCTCCCGCGGCAGGAGCCGCCCGTCGGGCAGCCACGACACCGCCACCCAAGGGGCGGCGACGATGAACGCAAAGGCCAGATAGGCCCCGACGGGGATAAGAACTTCCGGCCGCGGCCGCAACGGCGCGCGCCGCATGAGCACCGAGGCGGCAACCCCCGTGGTGAACAGGAGCTGCCAGGCGAACGGGTTGAAGAACCATCCGGCCACGCGGTGATGCGTGGGCAGGTTGAGGCTCGCGACGTTGGCCGCGAGCCAGATGCCGATCGAGACCGCCATCGCCAGCGCGACGCTCCGCTTGATGAGGAACAGGGCGACCGGCAGCCAGAACATCAGCACGACGTACATCGGCAGGATGTTCATCTGGTTGGGTTGGTAGAACAGCGCCAGCGTCGCGCCGAGCGTGTGCAAGGGATCCTTGGCGAGCTCCGCGATGGCGATGTTGTTGACGTAGGCCGGGTTCTGGAACAGGCGGGCCGCCGTATAGAGCAGCAGCGCCGAGACGATGAAGATGCCGATATGCCAGACATAGATCTCGCGGGCGCGCCGGCTCGCGCGCTGGAACGCGCCCCGGAAATCCCCGCGCTCACTCATCGACCAGTAGGCGAGCCCCGCCGAATAGCCGGCAAGCAGCACGAACACCTCGCTCGCGTCCGAGAACCCGAAGTTCTGCAGGGTCACGCGCGCCCAGGTGTTGTCCGGGACGTGATCGATGAAGATGAAGATGAGGGCGAGGCCACGGAAGAAATCGATCCGCAGATCCCGCTCTTTCCGGCCGAGGCTGCTCATACTGTGAACGATCGCGTTGTTGACATGAATGAAGCCTGAACGCACGAGTCTCCACTCGCATGAACCCGCGAGGCGCGCCAAGAGTTTCGTTGGATTGTTGTCCCCCGCGGCAGGAGCGGGTGCTTCTACGGCCGAATTGTGGCTCGGCAAGCGACGGCGCGCTGGTTGCTGCGCCGGCCTCGAGCCGCATCGCGGACCACCCGCATTCGACGCCCACGCCCGCCGCAACGAGACCTCGCGTTAAACCACGCGCGTCAAACCACTTGCGTCACGCGCTGGTTCTCGAGCCACTTGGCGATCACGCTCCGGTCGTGAAATTCGATCGCCCCGCAGTTCTGGCAAACGATGATCAGCACATTGAGCGTCGAGCTCGCGGAGCAATCCGCCGTGGAGCCGCGCTGGCAGCTCAGCGTATGCACGTCGAGATCGCATTTTGAGCGAAACCGCCCGCAGACGGCGCAGTTGGTCAGATGCTTGCTGAACAGGAACCTGTCCACGTCGGCCTTCGTGATCTCGCGGGCTTTCGGAGCATCGTGGGTTTGCGGACCAGTCATCGCACCACCCTTCGTCGTATCCTCGAGTTTTTTTCCTTTTCTTAAAGATAATCCGCGCCCTCCCAGGGGGCAAGACGAGGCCGGGACCGGAAGCCGATATTCGCAGTGCAGCATCGGGAAAAAGCCGTCCGGGGCGAAGCTGCGCGGAGACGGACGTCCAAAAGTCCGGCCTCCGTCGGCGGTGCTGAGCGGGCCGCGTTCGGATCGATCCCACGGCGTCCTCGCAAAACCGCCCTTGCTTTCGCCACAGACACCCCGCATATAACGCGGGCCGGTGCGCTCCGAGGTGGACGTACCCTCACGAAGTTGAATGAGAGAGCGTGCCACCGGCCGTTTTGCCTTATTCCTGATCGACTGAGATCCCGGGCGTACGGCGTGCCGTCCGGGACTGGCTCATCTTTTTTGCACGCAAGAAGGAAACTGACGCATGGATCGCATCACGGGCACCGTGAAGTTCTTCAACACCGCGAAGGGCTTCGGCTTCATTCAGCCCGAGGACGGATCAAAGGACGTCTTCATCCACGTCTCCGCGCTTGAGCGCGCCGGCATCAACGGCGTCTACGAGGGCGACAAGCTTTCGTTCGTCCTCGAGGACGACCGCAAGGGCCGCGGCAAGCAGGCCGGACAGGTCCAGTTGGTCTCGTAAGAGATCCGCGAGACATCCGCGACGGTCCGATCGGACCACGACGCCGCCGGCTTTGCCGGCGGCGTTTGTCATTCCAGGGCCGCCCGCGCAAGCCAGACCGTGCGCCCTCCGCAGCCGGGATCCTCCACACGATGCCCGAGCACGGCAAATCCGGCGTCCGCCAGCAGCGCGACGTAATCGGCAGGATCCAGGCTCGCGTGATAGAGCGTGTCCCCTCGATAGGAGCCGATCGCCTCCCCTGCCGCCGGGCCGCTCGTGAACATCAAGGCCGCGCCCGGCTTCGCATGCGCGCCAAAAACGGCGAACATGGCGCGCTGATCGGCGGGCCCGAGATGGAACAGGCTGTCCCAGGCGATGATGCCGCCGAAGCGGGCGCCGAGCGCCATCCGGCGCATGTCTGAGACTATCCAGGTCTGATC
>WBZR01001185.1_pt1 | contig 21118 bp, 15 predicted proteins | sample 5204231 | NCBI WGS metagenome assembly WBZR01 (sample SAMN12412403, study PRJNA552823) | activated sludge metagenome | isolation source: activated sludge from anammox sidestream of wastewater treatment plant... | place: USA: Virginia | collected 2017-08 | reverse complement strand
GCACGCTTGATGATGTCGGCCGCGGTGCCCTGCATCGGCGCGTTGATCGCGGCGCGCTCGGCGCCGGCGCGCTGCGCCTGGTTGCGCGAGTTGATGTAGTCCAGGTACAGACGCCGGCCGAACAGCGTCTCGACATGGCCGTCGCGGTGCGCCTGCGCGCGGATGCGCTCCATGAACTCGTGCACGCCGGGGTAGCGGGCGAAGTAGCGCGCCATGTAGTCCTGCGCCTCGCCCCGCGACACCCCGAGCTGGCGCGCGAGGCCGAACGCGCCCATGCCGTAGATGAGACCGAAGTTGATGACCTTGGCCGCGCGCCGCTGGTCGGCGTCGACGTCGCCCTGCGGCACGCCGAACACCTCGGCGGCGGTGGCGCGGTGCACGTCCTGCCCGCCATGGAATGCGGCCAGCAAACCGGGGTCGCCCGACAGGTGCGCCATGATGCGCAGCTCGATCTGCGAATAGTCGGCCGCGACCACGCGCCAGCCCGCGGGCGCGATGAAGGCCTGGCGGATGCGACGGCCCTCCTCGGTGCGCGCGGGGATGTTCTGCAGGTTCGGATCGGACGAGGCGAGCCGCCCGGTCGCCGCGATCGCCTGGCCGTAGCTGGTGTGCACGCGGCCGGTGCGCGGATTGACCATCTCCGGCAGCTTGTCGGTGTAGGTGCTGCGCAACTTGGCCAGCGCGCGATAGTCGAGCACCACGCGCGGCAGCTCGTGCTGGTCGGCCAACGCCTCCAGCGCCTCCTCGTTGGTCGAGGCCTGCCCGCCCGGCGTCTTGACCGTCACCGGCAGGCCCAGCTCCTCGTACAGCACGCTGCCGAGCTGGCGCGTGGAATCGATGCTGAAGGGATGGCCGGCCAGTTGTTGCGCGCGCTCGACCAGCACCTGCATGCGCTGCGCCAGTTCGCTGCCCTGGCGCCGCAGCGCGGCCACGTCGATGAGCACGCCGGCCTGCTCCATGCGCGCGAGCACACCCAGCAGCGGGATCTCGATGTCCTGGTACACGCTGCGCAGGCCGGGTTGGTCGGCGAAACGCGGCCACTGCGCCAGGTGCAGGCGCAAGGTGATGTCGGCATCCTCGGCCGCGTAGCGGCAGGCGCTGTCGAGATCGACCTGCGCGAACGGGATCTGCCGCGCGCCCTTGCCCGCCACGTCCTCGTAGCGGATCGTGTCGTAGCCGAGCAGGCGCTTGGCCTGGCTGTCCATGTCGTGGCGCCCGGTCGAATGCAGCACCCACGATTGCAGCAAGGTGTCGTGCACCACGCCACGCACCGTGATGCCGGCGTTGGCCAGCACGTTGAGGTCGTACTTGGCGTTCTGGCCGAGCTTGGGGCGCTGCGCGTCGGCGAGGATCGGTGCCAGCGCGGCGAGCACCTGCGCGCGCGGCAGCTGCGCGGGCACGCCCGCGTAGTCGTGTCCGAGCGGGATGTAGCAGGCCGCGCCCGGCTCGACCGCGAAGGACAGGCCCACCAGTTGCGCCTGCATCGGGTCGAGCGAACTGGTCTCGGTGTCGAAGGCGATGAGCGCGGCCTGGCGCAGCCGCTCCACCCACGCCGCGAGTTGCGCGGGCGTGGTGACCAGTTCATAGGCGCCGGCACTGGCCGCTGCGGGAGCGGTGGTGGTCGCGGCCGCTGCCGCGGGGCGCGGCGCGCCGGCGGGCGGCTGCGCCGCCGCGGCCGGTGGCGCTTCCAGCTCCCGCAGCGCGGCATTGAATTCGTAGCGCCGGTACAGCTCGCGCAGCGCCGCCAGGTCGCGCTCGCGCAGGGCCAGGTCACGCGGGCCCTGCGCCAGATCGACGTCGGTCTTGATCGTGGCCAGTTCGCGCGACAGCGGCAGCTGCGGCAGGGCGCGGCGCAGGTTTTCGCCGATCTTGCCGCCGATCTCTCCGGCATGGGCGATCACGCCATCGAGGCTCGCATACGCGGCCAGCCACTTCGCGGCGGTCTTGGGGCCGCACTTGTCCACGCCCGGAATGTTGTCGACGCTGTCGCCCATGAGCGCAAGGTAGTCGACGATCTGTTCGGGCCGCACGCCGAAGCGCTCGATCACGCCCGCGCTGTCGAGCGTGGTGTTGGTCATGGTGTTGACCAGCGTGATGCCGGGCGCGACGAGCTGGGCGAAATCCTTGTCGCCGGTCGAGATCGTGACCTCGATGCCATCGGCATGCGCCTGCCGCGCGAGCGTGCCGATCACGTCATCGGCTTCCACGCCGGGCACGCGCAGGATCGGGATGCCCAGCGCGGCGACGATCGCGAGCATCGGCTCGACCTGCGCCACGAGGTCGTCGGGCATGGCCTGGCGCGTGGCCTTGTAGGCCGGGTACAGCGCGTCGCGGAAGGTGGGGCCGGGCGCATCCTGCACGAAGGCGACGTAGTCGGGACGCTCCTTGAGCACCGCGCGCAACATGTTGACCACGCCATACAGCGCGCCGGTCGGCTCGCCGGCGGCATTGCTCAGCGGCGGCAGCGCATGGAAGGCGCGGTACAGGTAGGACGAGCCGTCGATGAGGACGAGGCGGGGCGACATGGCAGGCGGGCGGGACGGCGGACCCGCAGCTTCGCGCGCGCCCGCCGCCATTGCAACGCCGCGCCGCCGCGACACGCGACTGCGGCGCCGGCCCATGCCGGTGCCACGCCATCAGCGGCCCGCCATGGCCGGTCCCACCCGGCGGCCGCTCAACAGCCTTGCGGCGCCGGGTTGAGCGTGCACAGGTCCAGGCGCAGCTCGTTGGTTTCCATCCAGTCGCGGAAGATCACCTCGCCATTGGCGAACGCCCCCACCTGCGGATAGCCGACCACGCCCACGTCGGGGTTCACGCGCCAGGCGATCGCGTTGCTGCCGTTCTGCACCTGGGTCGCCCGCACCGGAATGAGCAGTTCGAGCCAGAAGCCGCGATGCATGCCCCAGGCGCCGCCGCCGATGCCGCCGCGCACCGCGCGCACGGCCAGGCCCTGCAGCCCCTGCGGGTAGGACTGCGGGCAGCCGTAGTCGGGATCGGCATCGAGGTCGTACAGCACCAGCGGCGTGCCGCGCGCCATGAAGCAATAGGCGATGTTGCCGGGCGAGTTGGCGGTCTCCATGCCGGGCGGCAGGATGAGTTCGATGCCGACCGCACTGCCCGCGCACGGGTTGCCGGGATGCCCGAGCACCAGATGCACGTAGAACACCTCGCCCAGCGCGGGGGTGGAGTCCGGCGGCGGATGCGAGAAGCCCGCATAGCCCATCACGCGGGTCTCGACGACCGGCGGCCCGAAGATGTCGCAGTACACGTCGGTACCGATGTTGATGAACGAGCCGTTGTACCAGGGCTGCAGTTGTTCGATGCCGGGCAGCGACAGGGGCGCCGGCAGCGGTGCCGCGGGCGTGGCCGCGGCCGCACCGGCAGCAGCCAGCACGAGGCCGGCGGCAAGCTGGATCAGGCGTTGCAGGAACTGGCGCATGGACGCACTCCGTTGGAGGGGTGCGCCACACAACGCAGGATCGCGGCCAAAACCCCAACCCCGGCGCTGCCGACCGCTCCATCGCCGCGCGGCCCGTGCGGCCTGGCACGGTCCACGCGCCTTGGGCCCCGCGCGTGCGCCACACGCCCGCACGCCCGGCCGCGAATTCAGGGGCGCGCGTTCCCGTCGCGCATCCGCGCGCCCACGGCCTGGCCTGGCCGGGCAAGCCTCAGCAGCCCTGCGGCGCGGGATTGAGCGTGCACAGGTCGAGGAAGAGCATCATGTTCTCCATCGAGTCGCGGAAGATCACGTCGCCATTGACGAACGTCGCCACCTGCGGGTAGCCAACCACCGCGATGTCGGGATTCACGCGCCAGGCGATCGGATTGCTGCCGTTCTGCGGCTGGGTTGCTCGCACCGGGATCAGCAGTTCCAGCCAGAAGCCCATGTGCATACCCCACGCGCCGCTGTTGCCCAGGCCGCCACGCAACGGCCGCACCGCCAGGCCCTCCAGGCCCAGCGGAAAGGTCGTCGGACAACCGTAGTCGACGTCGGCATCGAGGTTGTAGAGGCGGTCGGGGTTGGGCAGGATCGCGAAGCAGAACGTGGGGTTGGCGGCCGACACCGCGGTCTGCATGCCCGCGGGCAGGATCAGCTCGATCGCCACCGCACTGCCGGCACAGGGATTGCCCGGGTGCGCGAGCACGAGGTGGGTGTAGAACACCTCGCCGACCGCGGGCGAAAGATCCGGCGGTGGATGGCTGAAGCCCGCGTAGCCCATCACGCGCGTGCCGAACAGCGGCGGGTCGCTGAGGCAGGACTGGACCGTGCCGATGCTGGCCAGCGCACCGTTGTACCAGGGCATCACCATCTCAGGACCGGGCAGGGACAGCGGCGCCGGTGTGCCGGTGTGCGGCCCGGCCAGGGCCTGCGCGTGGGCGCCGGCCGGGACCGCGAGGGCGGCGGCCAGCAGGCCACGCGCGATGGGTCGAAGGCGTATCATCATGGCAGCTTGCTCCACGGGTTCGTGCAATTTCCTGATACGTGGTCGGATGGCCACTCCCTCAATGGGTGCACAGCATGCAGGCGCGTGCACAGGAACTTGAAGCCACCGGCCTGGTCCGCGCCTGGCGCGCGGGTGGCGAATCGGCGCGCGCGGCGCTGGTCGAGCGCGTCCACGCCAACGTGCGTGTGCTGGTTGCGCAGGCGCAGCGCTCATTTCCGGGCATGGCAGGCGAGGCCACGGCGGCGGCGCCCGAGGCCGTGCACCGCATGCTCGATGCCCATCCTGCCTGCGCCGACCGTCCGGATTTCTTCCGGGCCACCGCGCAGGCGACGCGCCAGGTCCTCGTCGCTGCCGCGCGGCGTGTGGCCGATCCGCGTGGCACCGCTCCGATTGAACGCGCGCGGGTGCACATCGCCAGCGCGGGCGCCGATGCCGACCTGTTGCGCATCGAGGCCACACTGCACGACCTGCAGCGCACCGACGCGCGGCGTGCCGAAGCCGGCATCGACCAAGACCTGCGCCTGGCGCGTGCCTGGCTGGACAGCGTGCCCACGGCATGAACACGACACCCTCGCCACTGGCCGAACTCGCACCCCATTTCGAGCGCCTGTGCGAACTGCCCGAACCGCAACGCAGCCAACTGCTGGCCAGCCTGCCGCTGGACGCGGACCAGCGTGCGCGCCTGGCGGCGATGCTGGCCGCCGATGCACGCGGCGACGACTGTCTCGACCGGTTGATCGGCGAGGGCGCCGCCCGTCTGCAAGAGGGCGCGGCGGACGCACGCGACGACTTCGGGCCGTGGCGGCCACTGCGCGAACTGGGCGCGGGCGGCATGGGCACGGTGCTGCTGGCCGAGCGCGCCGACGGCCAGTTCCAGCGCGAAGTGGCCATCAAGCTGCTGCGTGGCTTTCCCACCCACGATGCGATCCGCCGCCTGCGCCACGAACGGCAGATCCTCGCCGGCCTCGACCACCCCAACATCGCGCGCCTGCTCGATGGCGGCGAAACCGCACAGGGCCAGCCTTGGCTGGTCATCGAGTACGTGCCCGGGCGACAGCTGCTCGACCATGTGCGCACGCTGCGGCTGGGCCTGCCGCAGCGCCTGGACCTGTTCGACGCGATGCTCGACGCCGTCGCGCACGCGCACAGCCACCTCGTCGTGCACCGCGACCTCAAGCCGGCCAACGTGATGGTCACGCCCGACGGTGCGGTCAAGCTGCTCGACTTCGGCATCGCGCGCCTGGTCGATGCCGGCACCGACGCGGTCCATGAGTCCTCCACACGCGTGTTCAGCCGCGGCTACGCCAGCCCGGAACAGGAAGCCGGCGGCACCATCACCACCGCCAGCGACATCTACAGCCTGGGCGTGCTGCTGCGCGAACTGCTGAGCGGACACCGCAGCGAGCAGCCGTTCCATCCGCCGGTGGTGCCGCCGGTGGCCGTGGGCGCGGAGCTCGCCGGCATCATCGCCAAGGCCACCGCGCGCGAACCCGCGCAGCGCTACGCCAGCGTCGGCGAACTGCGCGACGACCTGCACCGCTTCCGCGAAGGCCGGCCCGTGCGTGCGGCGCGCTGGACGCGCCGCTATCGCCTGCGCAAGTTCATCGGTCGTCATCGCGGCGCCGTCGCCACCGCGCTGCTCGCCCTCGTGGTGGCCACCGCCTTCGTTTGGCGCCTCGCCCACGAACGCACCCTGGCGCGCCAGGCCCAGGCCGTGGCGCAACATGCGCAGGCGGCGTCCGAACGCGACGCGCGGCGCGCGCGCGCCTCGCTCGAGTTCCTGCGTGCCGCCTTCGCCGCCGCCGCACCGCAGGTGGCGATGAACCGCCAGGTGAGCATCCGTGACCTGCTCGACGCGGCCAGCCACCAACTTGCGCAACGCGACGACGTGGTACTGGTGCAATCGATGCAGCGCCTGCTCGCGTCGCTGTACGCCGAACTGGGCGAGTCGGTGCGCGCCGCGGAGTTGATGCGCGCGGGCTTGCAGGGGCTCGTGCCCAGCGATCGCGCCGAGGCGCTGGAGCTGGCCGTCGACCTCGACACGCTGGCCAACCAGCGCGGCATCACCGGCGACATCGCCGGTGCCCGCGCAGCGGCGCAGCAGGCTGCCCAATGGCGCGAGCGCTTCGCACCGGGCGAGCGCAGCGAACGCGCGCGCAGCCTCGCCAACCTGGCCAACATCGAGCACCGCGAAGGCAAGGACGAGGCGGCGATCCCGCTGCTGCGCGAGGCCCTGGGCTCGGCCGACGAAACCGCGGCCTTGCCGCTGGAACTGCACGTGGACATCGCCCAGAGCCTGGCGTCACTCAGTGCCACGGCCGGAGACACCACGCTCGCGCTGGCGGTGGCCGATGCCGCGCTCGCACGGCTGGCCGCGCAACGCCCCAAGGATGCGCCCTCGCGCGTGGCGCTGCTGCTGGCCAAGGCCACCGCGCTGCGCAGCGCCGGCGACGCCAACGCCGCCGCCACGCTGCTGCGCGAGGCCATTGCGCTGCAGGCGCGCGTGATCGATCCCGGTGGCGCGCGCATGATGTACCTGACCAACGAGCTGGCGCTCGCGCTCAACGACCTGGGCCGCTACCGCGAAGCCGCCGAACAGCTGGCCCAGTCGGAACGGTCCCGTCTCGCCGCCGGCATCCACGGCACCCAGGACGAGGCGATCGGCCTGCTGAACCGCGCCGGCGTGCTGGAAAGCGCGGGCGACTATGCAGCGGCCGAACCGCTGTACCGCGAGGCGCTGGCGGTGTTCGACGAGGCCGGCCTCGCCGCCGACCACCAGGCGCGCCGACGCGCCTTGCGCGCGCAGGCCCGCACCCTGGGCCTGGCCGGCGAACACGCCCGCGCGCTGGAACTGTTGACCCGATTGCGCGCCGATTCCGCGCGCATCGACACCGTGGACTCGGCCGAGTACGCGATGCTCACCTGGCAACTGGTCGTGCTTGCGCGACAGATGCATCGGCCCGACCGCGGCCTGCCCTTGCTGGAGGAGGCGACACGCCGCTGGCAGGCGCTGGTCCCGCCCGATCATCCGCTGTTCCTGCACATGCACCGCGCGCGCGCGGCATTTGCCATGGACACGGGCGACCTCGGGCGCGCCGACCGGGAACAGGCCGCAGCGGTCGCGGGTTTCGAGCGCGCCGACACGGCACCGGTGGATCTCGCGATCGCCCGCAGCGAACTGGCAGGCATCCGCCTGCGCCAAGGTGATCGCGCCGGTGCGCGACGGTTGTTGCAGGCGGCGCTGCCGGTGTTGCGCGAAACGCTGCTGGCGCACGAAGTCAGCCGCGCAGCGGCCGAGCGGCTCGCCGCGCGGCTGGGGCTGGCCGGACCGTGAGCGCCGCGCAGCGCCGGCTCTGGTAGGCTGCACCCGGGCCACGAGGTTTCGTCATGCAATCGATCATCCACGCCATGGTCGCGGGCTGCGCGCTCGCCTTCGCCAGCTCGCTCGCCTGCGCGCAGCAGCGCCCCACCCCGGCCGAGGTGCCACCACCACCCGGCCTCAACGACCCGGCGGCGGCCGCGCCCGCGCCGCAGGCCACGCCTGCCGCGAGCGCTGCAGCCGCCACGCCACAACCGGCCGACGACCCGCTCGCGCCGCTGCCCAAGCCCGACGCGCGGCTCGTGCGCGACAAGGCCTCGCGCGACGCATCGACCACCCAGCAGCGCATCGCGGCCAGCCAGGTCACCAAGCGTCAGCAAGGCAGCGACACGGTCGAGGAGTATCGGCAGAACGGCCGCATCTGGATGATCCGCATCGTGCCGATCAACGGCCCGATCCAGACCTTCGTCACCAACGACGGCAGCGGCCGGCTCGTGCGCGATCCGCGCGAGGGCCCGGTGTCGCCGGTGTACTACACGCTGTACGAGTGGAAGTAGGCGCGCGAACCCGGCGCGCTGGAGCGCCTCAGTCGAAGCGGCCGAGGCCGAACGCGGCCAGTGGCCCGCGTGCGGCCGGTTCGCTGCAGCCGCGCGCGATGAGCTCGCCCGTGGTCGCGGCGAGCGTCAGGCCCAGGTGCTGGTGCCCGCACGCGTAGGCGAGATTGTGGTAGCGCTCGCCCACGCCCAGCGCGGGCAGGTAGTCGGGCAAGGTCGGTCGCGCGCCGAACCAGGCCGTGGGCTCGCCGTGCACGGGCAGGCCCAGTTGCGCGGCGTGCCGGCGCAGGCGCGCCCACTTGCGCGGATCGGCTGGCGTGTCCGGCGCGGCAAATTCGACATGGCCGGCCAGGCGCAACCCCGAGTCGAAACGCGTGAGGATCACCGCGCGGTCCTCGAACACCAACGGTGGCAGCCGCGGCCAGTCGTGTCGCGACCATTGCAGGTGGTAGCCGCGTTCGGCGATGAGCGGCACGGCAAAGCCCAGCGGCGCGAGCAGGCCGCGCGAGTGCACGCCCGCACACACCACGATGAAGTCGGCATCCAGGCGCACGCGATCGGCATCCAACGCATGCACGCGGCCGTTGGCCGCCTGCAGCGCCTGCACGCGCCGGCGCCGGACCAGGCCACCGGCGCGCACCAGCGCCAGCTCGAGGCGACGCGCGAGCGTGGCCAGGTCGGCGATCTGCGCGGTGTGCTCGAATGCGAGCGCGCCAGCCACGGGCACCTGCAGCTGCGCCTGCAGCAGCGTGCGCTGCGCCTGCGCCAGCGCCATGCAGCGCGCGCTGCCGAGCTCGGCGCCCTGCCACGCGGCGGCACCGCGCGCGGCGCTGCGCGCGGACTCCCAGCACAGCCAATGGCCGGCTTCGAGCAGCAGCTCCGGCGCGTCGATCGCCTGCGCGAGGCGGCGCCAGGCCGGCAGCGCATCGGCGAGCAGGCCGCGCAAGGCCGCGCGACCTGCGGCCGCTCGCGCGGGCGCGCAGGCGCGCACGAAGCGTGCGAGCCAGCGCGCATGCCGCCACGGCTCGCGCAGGTCGAGCGGACCGCCGAAACGATGCCAGCGGCGCGGCGCGCTGCGCAGCGTCGCCAGCGTCGCCAGCGGCTCGACCTGCTCGGTGGCGATGTGGCCGGCGTTGCCCCATGACGGCGCCGCGCGCGGCTCGTCCGGCGCGACCAGCGTCACGCGCCAGCCCTCGCGCTGCAGCGCGAGCGCGCAGGCATGGCCGATGATGCCGCCACCGACGACCAGGGCTGTAGCGGATGCGGCAGGCATGCGGGGGCGGGACTCCATGGGCGCGGCGCTCCATGCTAGGTCGCGCGGTCGCGCCTGGCTATGCAGGATTCCGCACCAGCGGTACGGATGCGTGCAGGCTCAGGCCCAGTCGCCGCCGACGAGGCTGCGGTAGTCGCGCGGCGTGGTGCCGACGGCGGCCTTGAACTGGCGGCTGAACGCGCTCTGGTCGCTGAAGCCGCAGGCCTGGCCGATCGCGGCGATGCTGCCGCCGCCGCGCAGCAGCTGGGTGGCCGCCTCGATGCGCAGGCGCATGAGCCATTGCTGCGGACTGAGGTGGAACACGCGCTGGAACTGGCGCTCGAGCTGCGACAGCGACAGCCCCGCGAGCTCGGCCAGCGTCTGCATGCGCACGCGCTCGCCATAGCGGCGTTCCATGTGGTCGAGCACGCGGCGCAGCCGCGCGTGGCCCGGATGGCGGCCATCGGGCTGCTGCAGGTCGCGCGAAATGCCGATGAGGCCGACGATCGCGTGACCCTGCCGCAGCGGCATCTTGTGGGTGAGGCACCAGCCCGAGGCGCGGTTGGCGAACAGGTGCAATTCGAGCTGGTTGCTGATGGTGGCGCCGGCAAGCACGCGCCGGTCCTGGGCCAGATAGGACTCGCCCAGCCGCGCCGGAAACAGTTCGGCCGCGGTGCGCCCGACCACGGCCTCGCGCCGCGCGCGCCCGAGTCGCCGCAGCAGGGTCTGGTTGGCGTGGGTGTAGCGGCCGTCGCGGTCCTTGATGAAGAACACCGTGTCGGGCAGGCCGTCCATGAGTTCCTGCAGCTGCGCGGCGGGAATCGGCGGGATCGGGCTGGACATGGGCATTTGTGCAGATTTCGGCATGCGCATGGCGCGAATCAGGCTAGACGATGCCACGCCGACGGGCGATCCTGCCAGCATGATCGAGATCGACTACATCGACAGCCACAGCGGAGGCGAGCCGACCCGCGTGGTGCTCTCGCCGTTGCCGGGCATGGAGCGCGGCACGCTGCAGCAACGCCGCGCCGCGCTGGTGCGCGAGCACGACCGCTGGCGCAGCATGATCGCGTGCGAACCGCGCGGCTCGGACACCATGGTCGGCGCACTGCTGCTGCCGCCCGAGCAGCCCACGTCGGCGGCCGCGGTGATCTTCTTCAACAACGTCGGCGCACTGGGCATGTGCGGCCACGGCACCATCGGCCTGGTGCGCACGCTCGCGTACCTGGGCCGGATCGGACCGGGCCTGCATGCGATCGACACGCCCGTGGGCACGGTCCGCGCGCAGTTGCACGAGGACGGCCGCGTGAGCATCGACAACGTCGCCAGCCACCGCAGCCGGCACCGCGTCGCGCTCGACCTGCCCGGCCATGGCCGCGTGCACGGCGACGTGGCCTGGGGCGGCAACTGGTTCTTCATCAGCAGCGACGCGCCGTGGCCGCTGCGCCTGGCGCACTGGCGTGAGCTCACCCACTACTGCGCCGCGATCCGCAGCGCGCTGCTGCAGGCGGACATCCGCGGCGACGACGGCGCCGAGATCGACCACATCGAACTCAATGCCGCGCCGCTGGATCCGGCCAACCATGCGCGCAATTTCGTGCTGTGCCCGGGCCTGGCCTACGACCGCTCGCCCTGTGGCACCGGCCTGTCGGCCAAGCTCGCCTGCATGGCCGCCGACGGCGCGCTGGCCGCGGGCGAGGTGCTGCGCATGGAGAGCGTGGTCGGCAGCGTGTTCGAAGGCAGCTACACGCCGGTGGGCGACGGGCGCATCCAGCCGCGCATCAGCGGCCGCGCGCACCTGTCGGCGCAGGGCCGTCTGCTCATCGAAGCCGACGATCCGTTTGCATGGGGCATCGGCGCCGCATGAATTCCAACCCTCCTTCCCCCTGCTGTCGAGCAATGCAGCCATGAACGAGCTTTCCTGCTGGCGCGGCGTGGTGCCGGCCATCACCACCGCGTTCACCCAAGCCGGCGACGTCGACCACGACTTCCTCGCACGCCACGCCAACTGGCTCGTTGACGCGGGTTGCAGCGGCATCGTGCCACTGGGTTCGCTCGGCGAGGGCGCCACGCTCACGTTCGAGGAAAAGCTCGCGATCGTGCGCACGCTGGTCGCGGCACTGGGTTCGCGCGCACCCGTGATCGCCGGCATCGCCGCGCTGTCGACCGGCGAGGCGGTGCGCCTCGCGCGCGAATGCGAGCGACTCGGCGCCCGCGGCCTCATGGTGCTGCCGCCGTACGTGTATTCGTCGGACTGGCGCGAGATGGGCGCGCACCTGCGCGCGGTGCTCGCGGCGACCGCGCTGCCGGTCCTGCTGTACAACAACCCGCTCGCCTACCGCACCGACTTCAGCCCCGAACAGGTGGCCGAACTCGCGACCGAGTTCCCGCAGGTGGTTGCGATCAAGGAATCCTCGGGCGATATCCGCCGCTTCGCCGCGCTGCGCGCGCTGCTGGGCGGGCGGCTGCAGCTCATGGTCGGCATCGACGATGCACTGGTCGAGGGCGTGGCGATGGGCGCAACGGGCTGGATCGCGGGCGTGGTCAATGCGTTCCCGGCCGAATCGGTGCGCCTGTTCGAGCTCGCGCGCAGCGGCGGCAGCGACGCCGCGATGGAACTGTATTCCTGGCTGCTGCCATTGCTGCGCATGGACACCGTGCCCAAGTTCGTGCAGCTCATCAAGCTCATGCAGGCACGTGTGGGCCAGGGCAGCGAACAAGTGCGCGCGCCGCGCCTGATGCTGGCCGCGGAGGAACGCGCCGCGGCCTTGCGCATCATCGACCACGCGATCGCCACGCGCCCGCGCCTGTGAGCCGGCCATGAGCGCATCCGCACACCCTGCCCTGCAACCGATCCTGTGCGCGGGCCAATGGCGCGCATCGGCCGATGCGTCGGCGAGCTTCCGCGCCAGCGATCCTGCCAGCGGCGCGGCGATCGGGCCGAGCTTTCCGCGATCGGGTGAGGTCGATGTCGAGCAGATGCTCGCGGCGGCGAGCGCGGCGGCGCCGCAGCTGGCACACTGCCCAACCACGCGCATCGCCGACTTTCTCGAAGCCTATGCCGCGGCGATCGAGGCCGAGCGCGAGGCGCTGGTCGCGAGCGCGCACGCCGAAACCGCGCTGCCGATCACGCCGCGCCTGGCCGAGGTCGAGCTGCCGCGCACCAGCGGCCAGTTGCGGCAGGCCGCGCGCGCGGTGCGCGAGTGCAGCTGGACGCAACCGGTGATCGACACCCAGGCCGGCCTGCGCGCGCATTTCGCGCCACTGGGCAAGCCCGTGCTCGTGTTCGGCCCGAACAACTTCCCGTTCGCCTTCAATGCGGTGGCAGGCAGCGACTTCGCCAGCGCGATCGCCGCGCGCAACCCGGTGATCGCATGCGCGCATCCCGCGCATCCGGCCACCACGCAACGACTGGCCGAGCTCGCCCATCGCGCGGTGCTCGACTGCGGCCTGCCGGATGCGACGCTGCAGCTGTTCCACGCGCTGGACCCCGCGCTGGGCCTGCGCCTGGCCGCCGACCGCCGCCTCGGCGCGATCGGCTTCACCGGCAGTCGCCGCGCGGGGCTTGCCCTCAAGGCCGCGGCCGACGGCGCGGGCGTGCCGATCCACGCCGAGATGTCGAGCGTCAACCCGGTGTTCCTGCTGCGCGGCGCGGTGCGCGAGCGCGCTGCCACGCTCGCGCAGGAGTTGTTCGCCTCGTGCACGCTCGGCAGCGGCCAGTTCTGCACCAATCCGGGGCTGGTGATGGTGCCCGGCGACGCCGCGGGCGATGCGCTCGTGGGCGCGCTCGCGCAGCGCTTCGACGCCGCGCCCTCGATGGTGCTGTTCGGCGCGGGCGTGCAGCACCAGCTGGTCGCGGCGGTTGCGGCGCTGCGCCAGGCCGGCGCCCGCCTCGTGGGCGGGCGCGCGCAGGCCGAGGGACCGGGCTGGCGCTACGCACCGGGCCTGCTCGAGGTCGACGCGGACCAATTCCTGGCCCAGCCGCTGGCGTTGCAGCAGGAGGCATTCGGCCCGGTCACGCTGCTGGTGCGCTATCACGACACGGCCCAGGCAGTGGCGATCGCCGAGGCCTGCGAGGGCAACCTCACGGGCAGCCTGCATGGCGCGAGCGACCACAGCGATGACGCCGACCATGCACGCATCGCGCGTGCGCTGCGGCCGCGCGTGGGACGCCTCATCGAGGACCGCTGGCCCACCGGCGTGGCGGTGAGCGCGGCGATGCAGCACGGTGGTCCGTACCCGAGCACGAGCAACGCGAGCTTCAGCGCGGTGGGCATGCCCGGTGCGATCCGCCGCTTCGCGCAGTGGCAGTGCTACGACCATGTGCGCGACGAGCGCCTGCCCGACGAACTGCGCGATGCGAATCCGCTCGGGATCCAGCGCCTGGTCGACGGCTGCTGGAGCGACCGCGCGCTGTAGCGGCCGGCTACGCCGCCACCGCGAAGTGCGCCAGGTCGCCGGCGGCGAGCGCGTCGAAGTATTCGCGCGTGAGGCGCAGTTGCGCGGCCGCATCGTCGATGCGGTTGATGACGCCGCGAAAGGCCGTGTGTGCAGTCAGCGCCGCGGGCGTTCCCAGCTCGGCGTGATCGACCTGGCGCAGGTACCAGCCCAGGTGCTTGCGCGCGATGCGCACGCCCTGCAGCGGACCATGGAACGCATGCAGCGCGGCGAGGTGGTCGAGCAGGATCCGCGCGACCTCGGGCAGCGAAGGCGGTGGCAACAGTTCGCCGCTGGCGAGGAAGTGTGCGATCTCGCCGAAGATCCACGGTCGACCCTGCGCGGCGCGGCCGACCATGATCGCGTCGGCGCCGGTGGCGGCGAGCACCGCGCGCGCCTTGTGCGGCGAGTCGATGTCGCCATTGGCGATGACCGGGATGGCCACCGCGGCCTTGATCGCGGCGATCGTGTCGTACTCGGCCCGGCCCTGGTACAGGTCGGCGCGCGTGCGCCCGTGCACCGCGAGCGCGGCGATGCCTTCGGCCGCGGCGATGCGCGCGATCGTGACGCCATTGCGATGGTCGTGGTCCCAGCCGGTGCGGATCTTGAGCGTGACCGGCACCGCGACCGCGCGCACCACCGCGGCGAGGATGCGCGCCACCAGCGCCTCGTCCTGCAGCAGGGCACTGCCCGCCCACACGTTGCAGACCTTCTTGGCCGGGCAACCCATGTTGATGTCGATGATCTGCGCGCCCTGGTCGACGTTGTAGCGCGCCGCCTGGGCCAGCAGCGCCGGATCGTGGCCCGCGATCTGCACGCTGATCGGCGCGGGCTCGCCGGCATGGTCCATGCGCTGGCGCGACTTGCGCGTGGTCCACAGACGCGGGTCGCTGTGGGTCATCTCCGACACGGCTAGGCCCGCACCGAGCCGTTTGCACAGCTGGCGGAACGGCTTGTCGGTGACGCCGGCCATCGGCGCGAGCACGACGGGCGGGTCGATCGTGTGGGGACCGATGCGCATGGCCGCGACAGTGTAATGGCGCCAACGCAAGCGGGGCAGCCATGGGCTGCCCCGCTCAGGGTTGCGGCGTCGCCGCCGCCGGATACCGTCTAGTGCTTGTGCCGGCGCATCGCCGCGGCGGTGGCCGCATCGACGTGACGGCCGACCGCGCCCACGGTGGTGGGCGTATCGGTGGGATCGATGCTCACATCGTCGATGTAGACGCTGCCATCGGTGCTGCCACCGCCCGGGTAGTCGTACTGGAAGCGCAGCACGTGGTCGGCGCCGTCGGCCCAGGCGCTGATGTCGATCGAGCGCAGCGTGTAGCCCTCGTCGGGGAAGATCGTGGTCAGGTCGGTGGTTTCCACCGGCGTGCCGTCGATCGATACCGTGAAGGTGGCCGACAGGTCGGGCAGGTCTGCCGCAAAGCGCCAGTAATTGAGGTAGCGCGGCGAACCGGCCGGGATCGTCACGGTCTGCTCGATGCTCTGGGTTTCCTGGTTGGCGCCACCCCAGCCGCCGAACCAGGTCGTGTACACGCCGCCATGGGTCGGAAAGCCACCGGCCACGAAGAACGTGCTCGTCGGGTCGTTGCTGTCGGAAGCGGTCCAGTACGGGTTCGGACCGTAGCTCGTGCTGGTCTCCTCGAAGCCGCCATCCTGCACCACCGGCGGCGGCGGCGGCAGCTCGAAGCTGTCGCTGAAGATGTGGTCGACCGGGCCGTTGGCGCCGTCGATCACGATCGACACGAGGCTGTCGCTGCCGATGGTCCAACCTGCGATCTTGCTGCCATCGCCGCTGATCGCGGTCAGGCCACCCTGCAGCGGCAGCGGCAGTTCGGGTGGCAGCGCCATGCCGCGATCACCCAGGTATTCGCCCAATTCCTGCACGCCCGCGGTCGCGGTCCAGATCAGCAGTGCGCGCGGCGGCGTGTCGAAGAAGCCGCTCGCGCCCACGATCATGTTGCCATCGTCACTCACGCCGAACGCAAAGGGCATGCTCGGGATCAGCGTGAGCTGCTGCGTGGTGACGTTGAAGCGCCAACCGCTGCCGACCACCCACTGGCCGTTGCCGCTCACGCCGGTGGCTTCGTCGAGCGAATTGCCCTGGTCGTCCTGGATGTAGGTGGGCACGCGATCGACCCACACCACGCCCCGGCGGGCGCCCGAATTGACGTCGTCGTTCCAGCCGCCCACGACGCGGCCGTCGGCACTGATCGCATTCGCGCGCGAGGCGGTGGTGGGGCTGTCGACCGGCAGCGTGACCAGCCCATCGACGGGCGAGTGGTAGTAGGCCTTGGCCACCGTGAAGTCGCTGCTGTAGGCGAGGCCCACGGCAGTGCCGTCGTCGGCCACGTCGTAGACGTTGGCGTTGTCGGTGCCCGTGGGCAGCGGCAGCTGGGTCGGTGTGCTCGTGCCCACTGCGAGCAGCGCGGGCAGGTTGTGGCCGCCGTTGTCGACGCCACCGTCATTGGACCAGGCACCGGCCACGGTGCCGGCGTTGTTGATGCCGTTGGCATAGACCAGGCTCGACAGCACTTCTTCGGTACCGCTGGCGGCGTCCCAGCGCAGGCCACCCTGGCCATCGATGTAGGCCACGAGGTACTGGCCGTTCTGCGAGAACTTGGTGGCCTGGGCATTGGGGGTCTGCAGGACCGTGACCGAACCGGCGATGGCCATGCCGCTGCTCGCGGCAAGGGCCGCGGCGAGCGTCGCGGCAAACGGGGAAATGCGCATGGGGGAAGGGCTCCTCGAACAGGGCAACGACCGGTGGACGGGACCGGCACCAGGACGTGGCGGCAAGCCGCCCGGCGTCATCGCGCCAGCTTGCCCGAGCTCATGGATCCGTCAATTCGCGCGGCATTCGCGATCGCTTATCGCGCCATCACATTCTTGTGAAACAGTCACTTGTATCGAACAGGCGCAACCTGCGGCCGCTGTGGGCCCAGGTGGCGCGGCGGTGCCGCATCGCCGCTTCGAACCCGGCCGGCGTGGTGCCGGGTGCCGGCGGCCGCAGCCCTGTGCGGCAGCAGCCAGCGCGGGCGGCCGCGAGGTGGGGTCGGGCGCAACCAGCGCGCGCCCGCCGCGAAGGCGGGCGCGCGCGACGGCACCCTAGCGCGAGATGTCGACGTCCTTGGTCTCGGGCAGGAACAGCAGGCCGAGCACGAAGGTCATGGAGGCCACGATGATCGTGTACCACAAGCCGTAGTAGATATCGCCCGTCCACGCCACCAGCGCGAACGAGATCGAGGGCAGGAAGCCGCCGAACCAGCCATTGCCGATGTGATAGGGCAGGCTCATCGAGGTGTAGCGGATGCGGGTCGGGAACAACTCGACCAGCCACGCCGCGATCGGGCCATACACCATGGTCACGTAGATCACGAGGATCGTGAGCAGCAGCAACAGCATCGGCCAGTTGACCTGGGCCGGGTCGGCCTTGCTCGGGTAGCCCGCCGCCGTGAGCGCATCGCCCAGTTCCTTGCCGAATGCCGCGGACCGCGTCTTGAACGCGTCAGCATCGAGACTGGCGCCCTCGAACGAACTCACCGTGGTCGTGCCGATCATGACCGATGCCACCGTGCCGGTCGCGGCGGCCTGGTTGCCGTAGGGCACGCCGGCCTTGGCCAGTGCGCTCTTGGCGATGTCGCAGGAATTCTTGAACACCTTCTTGCCGACCGGGTCGAACTGGAACGCGCAGGTCGCGGGATCGGCGACCACCACCACGGGGTTGGCCTGCGCCGCATGCTCGATCGCGGGGTTGCCGTAATGGGTGAGGCCCTTGAAGATCGGGAAATAGGTCACGGCCGCGAGCAGGCAGCCAAGCATGATGATCGGCTTGCGACCGACCTTGTCCGACAGCGCGCCAAACACCACGAAAAACGGCGTTGCGATCAGCAGCGCGGCCGCAATCAGGAGGTTGGTCGTCAACGGATCGATCTTGAGGGTCTGGCCGAGGAAGAACAGCGAGTAGAACTGGCCGCCATACCACACCACGGCCTGGCCGGCGGTGGCACCGAGCAGGGCCAGGATCACGATCCTGAGGTTGCCCCAGCGCCCGAACGACTCGCTGATCGGTGCCTTGGAGGCACGCCCTTCGGCCTTCATCTGCTGGAACAGCGGCGACTCGTTGAGCTGCAGGCGGATGTACACCGAGATCGCGAGCAGCAGGGCCGAGAGCAGGAACGGGATGCGCCAGCCCCAGGTGTCGAAGCTGTCGCCCAGCAACGAGCGGCAGGCGAGGATCACGAGCAGTGACAGGAACAGGCCGAACGTGGCCGTGATCTGGATGAAACTGGTGTAGAAGCCGCGCTTGCCCGGTGGCGCATGCTCGGCGACGTAGGTGGCGGCGCCACCGTATTCGCCGCCCAGGGCCAGGCCCTGCAGCAGGCGCAGCACGATGAGGATGATCGGCGCGGCGATTCCGATCGTGGCGTAGCTGGGGATGAGGCCGACCAGGAACGTCGACGAACCCATGAGCACGATCGTGATGAGGAAGGTGAACTTGCGCCCGATCAGGTCGCCGAGGCGGCCGAACACGAGCGCACCGAACGGGCGCACGAAGAACCCGGCCGCGAAGGCCAGCAAGGCCATGATCAGGCCGCTGGTGGGATTGAGCGCGGAGAAGAACTGCTTGGCGATCGTCGCGGCCAGCGAGCCGTACAGGTAGAAGTCATACCACTCGAACATCGTGCCCACGCTGGAGGCGATGATCACGCGCTTGTGGCTGGTGCTGAGCATGTTGACGGAACCGGGCTTGCTGGTGGCCATCGTGTTTCCCCTCCTCGTCCGCGGCAGCGGGATGCCGCACCCCACCTGGCCTGGTTGCCGGCACGGCCAGCCGAGGCTGCAGGCATGAATCCCGCGTGGCGTCGGGCGGTGGCCCGACGCCACGCGGGCATGGTCAGAACGTGTACTGCGCGCTCACGCTGACCTGGTTGCCGCTGGTCTTGCGCACGGCACCGGCGTTGAGCGTGTCGAGCTGGTCATGCAGCCACTCCAGTCCAAGCTGGTACGGTCCGCTGGCATAGATCACGCTCAGCGCGCTCTGGCGACTGCGCAGGCGCCCCACAGCACCGTTGTCGAGCCATGCGACCACGTCCTCGCGATCCGACTTGGAGGTGCCGTAGTAGCCGTTGAGGCTCCAGTTCTTGGTGAAGTTGTAACCGACCTGCACATAGCCACCGGTGTCGCCGATGTCGCCGAACTGCGACAGGTTGCCGAAGATCTGGCCCAGGCCATTGCCGGTGTAGAGCAGACCCTTGAGGGTCCAGTTGCCCGGCTTCCACTGGCCGCCGATCTCCAGACCCGTGCTGTCCACGCTCGACTTGACCGGCGTGCTGACCGTGCCGTCCACGCCCTTGAGGTCGATCTTGCTGTAGTGGCCGACCACGTAGGCGACCCAGTTGCTGCCGGTGGCGCGGATGCGCGCCTGCAGCTGCGGCTGGAAGTCGACGTTGCCGCCGGTGAGGAAGTTGGTGGTCGCGCCGGGCCCGTTCCACGAGCCCGAGAACGCACCCACGTCCATCCGCCACTTGGTGTCACCGCCGCTGCCCAGATCCTGCATCACGACCACGCCCGGGAACCGCCAGCCGACGAAGCCGGTGCCGAAGCCAAGCGGGAAGCCGACATGGGTGACCGAGGCGGCGAGGTTGTCGACCGGGAACATGAGGTCCCACTGCTGGCCGATGCGCACGCGCGTGCCGCTGCCCGCGTTGGCGATGTCGAGGTAGGCCTGGCGCAGGCGCGGCGTGGGCTGCTGGAAGCTGTACGGCCCGGTGCCATTGAAGCCACCGAAGAAGTCCATCTCGATGCGGCCGCCGCCGCCCCAGGACTCGTTGAACTGGGCGCCGGTGAAATCGAGCCAGAAGCGCGTGTTGCGGATGTCGAAGCCACTGAGCGTGCCCTTGGCCCCGGGCACCACGTACTGCGCGTTCTGGCCGTTGCCGAACGCGAAGCTGTGGTCCTGGCTGAAGGCGGTGGCGTTGATGAAGCCGTGCAACGCCACCGAGATGCCCTTGGCCGTGCTGAACACGGGTGCCTTGGGTTCTTCCTTGGGCGCCGGCGGTGGCGGTGGCGGCAGTGCCGCCTGTTGCTGCGCGACTTGGTCGACCGCGTGCCGCTGCGCGCGGATTTCGTCCCTGATCGCGGCAAGCTCGGCCTCGAGTTGCTGGATGCGCGCTTCGAGCTGCTGCTCCTTGGCCGTATCCCTGGCCTGCGCGCCGCAGGGCACGACCAATGCACAGGCGATGGCCGCTGCCAGCGCATGACGCGCGCGACGGCCAGACGTGGGTTGCTTCATAAGCCCTCCCGGTAGTAATGATGAGGATTCCGCAGCATCGGGATCGCGGCTATTCGCCATTGGTCGAGGCTGCGACGAAAGTCGAATGCGTGGACTGCGCCGCGTGGCACACTTGCAGCGCGCATCACCTCCAGTCCCCAAAGGAGTCAGCCATGTCGAACATCCACAAGGTTCCACCCGAGTTCGCCGCGAGGACCCGCATCGACAGGAGCGCCTACGAACGCGACTACGCCGAATCGATACGCGACCCGGCGGGTTTCTGGGGGCGCATCGGCAAGCGCCTGGACTGGACCAAGCCGTACACGCAGGTGCGCGACGTTTCGTTCGACGCGAGCAACCTGCACATCAAATGGTACGCCGATGGCGAACTCAATCTTGCGGCAAATTGTCTCGATCGCCACCTCGCCCAGCGCGGCGACAAGGCCGCGATCGTGTGGGAAGGCGACGACCCGTCCGAGTCGCGCCGCATCAGTTATCGCGAACTGCATGCCCAGGTCTGCCAGGCCGCGAACCTGCTGACCCAGCTGGGCGTGCGACAGGGCGATCGCGTCGCGATCTACATGCCGATGATCCCGGAAGTGGCGGTGGCGATGCTCGCCTGCGCGCGCATCGGCGCGATCCACACGGTGGTGTTTGGCGGCTTCTCGCCCGATTCGGTGGCCAGCCGTATCGCCGATGCGCAATGCAAGCTCGTGATCACCGCCGATGAGGGCCTGCGCGGCGGCAAGAAGGTACCGCTCAAGGTCAACGTCGACGAGGCGCTGACACGGCCGGGCACGACCTCGGTGGAAACCGTGCTGGTGGTGCGCCGCA
>WBZR01002175.1_pt1 | contig 21137 bp, 13 predicted proteins | sample 5204231 | NCBI WGS metagenome assembly WBZR01 (sample SAMN12412403, study PRJNA552823) | activated sludge metagenome | isolation source: activated sludge from anammox sidestream of wastewater treatment plant... | place: USA: Virginia | collected 2017-08 | reverse complement strand
CCTCGTCGCCCCCGTCGCCGGTCAGCACCATCTTCACCTGCGCCGCCGCAAGGCGCGCCACGTGCCCGGTCGGCAGGGCCGAGGAGTCGCCGAAGGGTTCGTCGTAGTGGAAGGCGACCTTCTGCAGTGCCTCGTCGAGATCGTCCGGCACCACGGTGGCCTCGTGGTGGCGGGTGCCGGCGCGCAGCGCCACCTCGCGGGCCAGCGAGCGCTCATCGAACTCCGCGTCGTCGAAGCCGATGGTGAAGGTCTGCACCGGCAGCGGGGTCTGCCGCGCCATCAGCGTCACCACCGAAGATGAATCCAGCCCGCCACTGAGGAAGGCGCCGAAGGGCACGTCGCTGCGCATGCTGATGCGCACCGCATCGCCCAGCAGGGCGGCGAACTCCTCGTCCACCGCGGCGGCGTCCCTGCGCATGGCACCCGCCTCCACATGGGGCAGGTCCCACCAGCGCCTGACCTCGATACGCCCCGCCTCTGCAAGCAGCAGATGGCCGGGCGGCAGCTTGTGCACGCCACCAAAAAAGGAATGCGGTGCCGGCACGTAGCCGAAGGTCAGGTACACATCGAGCAGCGACAGATCTGGACGACGGGGGAATCCTGCTGCAAACAGGCTCTTCATCTCCGAGGCGAACAGCAGGCGATCCCCGTCCCTGCAGTAGTGCAGCGGCTTGATGCCCAGCCGGTCGCGGGCCAGGAAAAGGCGCCGGCGGCCGGCGTCCCAGAGGGCGAAGGCCCACATTCCGTTGAAACGCTGCAGGCAGTCCGTACCCCACTCCACATAAGCCTTGAGGATGACCTCCGTGTCCGAGTGGGTGGTGAAGCGGTGACCGCGGCCCTCCAGCTCCGAGCGGATCTCGACGTAGTTGTATACTTCGCCGTTGTAGACGATGACGTTCCCGGTGCCGGCATCCACCATCGGCTGGTGGCCCGCCGCCGGGTCGATGATCGCCAGGCGCCGATGCCCGAGGCCGATGCCGGGGGCGAGATGCATGCCCTCACCGTCCGGGCCGCGGTGGCGGATAATCGACACCATGCGCCCGAGCTGCTCCCGGTCGACGACAGCCGCCGGATCGCCACAGAGAATGCCCGCTATGCCACACATGACGCTGCGTAGTGTACCGGAGCGCCGCGGTCGATCGACCCGGCGAAACACGCCAGCCGCATGAAGGTACTCATCACCGTACCGCGCCTGGCCATGCCTGGCGGTGTCTCGAACTACTACCGCACCCTGCGCAGCCACCTCGACGCGGACAAGGTGTACCTGGAAATCGGTGGTATTCCCGGCGAGAGCGGTCGCTGGCGCAAGCTGTGCCGGCTGCTCCGCGACTACTGGCAGTTCCACCGTCTGCTGTCGAAGGGCAGGTTCGACCTTGTCCATGTCAACCCTTCGATGACGCCATACGCGATGTTCAGGGACGGCATTTTCGTCCTGATCGCCAAGACCTATCATCTGCCAGTGGTCGTGTTCTATCGTGGCTGGAACCCGAAGACCGAAGATGCGGTGCGCACCCGATACCCGCGCCTGTTCCGTTTCGTTTATGGAAAGGCCAATGCCAATATCGTCCTCGCCGAGGAATTTCAGCAGACACTGCGCAAGGCGGGGCTGACCGGACAGTTCTTTGTCGAAACCACGGTCGTGGACGATGCAGTGTTCGCCGATGGCGGAGATGCCGCCCGGATGACCAGGAAAGACGCCTTTCGCGTGCTGTTCCTGAGCCGCCTCGACACCGGCAAGGGCGTGCCCGAGGCGCTGGCGGCATTCGCCGAACTGCAGGCTCGACGTCCGGATACAAGCCTCATCATCGCCGGGGACGGCCCCGAACGCGCTGCAGCCGAGGCTGAAGTTGCCCGCCGCAGCCTCACCGGCGTCTCCTTCCTCGGACACGTCGCCGGTACGGACAAGACACGCGCTTTCCTGGAAGCGGATGCCTATCTGTTCACCTCGCTTGCCGAGGGCATGCCAAACTCAGTGCTGGAGGCAATGGCCTTCGGCCTGCCTGTCGTGACGCGGCCCGTCGGTGGCATCCGCGATTTCTTCGAAGAAGGCCGTATGGGCTTCGCCGTGGACAGCACCGAGCCCACTGATTTCGCAGAACCCCTCGCGCGCCTCGCGGACGACCCTGCCCTGCGCTCGGCGATCGGCTCCTACAACCGTGAGTATGCCGCGTCCCGTTTCGGTGCCTCGCGGGTCGCTGCGCGGCTGCTGGACATCTACGGGGAGGTGGTGCGCACCGCCGCACGCAGCTGAGCCGTGCACCTCTCCCGTCCAAGAGCATGAGCCGGACTGCCCGCCTGCTTTGGTTGTGGCGGCGGCTGCGCGTCATGTCGCCGGCGGAGATCGCCCACCGCATCGGCCGGGTCATGCGCAGGCTGCTGCCAGGTGCGCATCGCTGGCCGGACGCAACAGACCCGAACATCATCGCCGCACGCCAGGGCCAGTTCCTCGGGTCCGCCGAACGACAACTGTTCCACCCGCCTGTTGTGCGGGATGCGGCTGATGCCAACCTGTTGCTGGATGGCCAGGTCACCTGCTTTGACCGCTGGATTCCAGTGCGATCCGGCGGCCAGTTCTGGCATACCGACCCACTCAGCGGAGTGGTCTGGCCCCGCAGCGGACCCATCGACTATCGCCCTGGCAATCCACATGGAGACGTGAGGGTCATCTGGGAGATCAATCGCCTCCAGCACCTGTTCGGGGTAGCGCTGATCGCCCACGACAGCACGGTGCACCGGGAGCGCGCCATTGCCCTGATCGAGAGCCAACTGCTCGACTGGTGGCAGGCCAATCCCCCTGGCGCGGGGGTCAACTATCTCTCGGCCATGGAGGCCGCACTGCGGTTGGTCAGCCTTTGCCACGCTTTCGATCTCGCCCGTCCCTGGCTCCGGACTCCGGTGCGTGACATCCTTGCGGCAATCGTGGTCAGCCACGCGACATTCATCGAAGGCCATCTTTCGCTGTATTCCTCGGCCGGCAATCACACCATCGCCGAGGCGGTTGGACTGCTCTACGCGGGCACGCTGTTCCCCGAATGCAAAGCAGCGGGCCGATGGCGCGGCACCGGGCGTCGGCTGCTCGCCAGTGAAAGCGCGCGCCAGGTGCTTGCCGATGGCGGTGGCCTAGAGCAGGCGACCTGGTACCTGCTCTTCATCACCGATCTCATGGGACTGGCCCAGGAGTTGTTGCGTTATGCGGATGCGCCACCGGTGCCGGAGCTCGACGCTGCGATCGGACGTGGACGCGACTTCCTCCAGGCGCTCGCTGCGGCACCCCGGGATCTGCCCCGCATTGGCGACGCCGACGATGGCTGGGCCCTGTCCCCCGGCCTGCAGCTGTCGTGGCACGGTTCCGCCACGACCCCGCGCCAGCGAAGCTTCCCCCAGGCCGGCCTGACGGTCGCGAGCTTCACCGGGCATGACCGCCTGATCCTGCTCCACAATCCACTCGGCATGCCGCCGTCCTGCGGCCACGGTCACGCTGACGCCCTGTCGGTGCTGTTCACGCTCGATGGCGTAGATCTGCTCATCGATCCCGGCACCGGACAATATGGCGGCGATCCCGCGCTGCGCCGCTATTTTCGCGGCAGCAGCGGCCACAACACCGCCACCGTGGGTGATGCCGACCAGGCGCTGCAGCTGGCGCCATTCATGTGGGCCAGACCGTACCGCTGCCAGCTCGAACTGGCCGAGTTCACTGCCGATCATGTCCTGCTTCTGGCCCGTCACGATGCCTGGCGCAAGGTCGGCATCATGCACTGGCGCGCAGTGAGCTACCGTCGCGGGCAGTACCTCGCGATTCACGACTGGCTGGATGGGCCGGCCACGGCTTCGGTGCGGGTGCGCTGGCATCTGGGCTGCCCAGTGGAGGGCGACGGGAGCCGGTTCCGCCTGCTCCCACCGCAACTTGAACCGCTGCCCCTCATCCTGAGTGGAGGTGCACTGCGCACGGTCACTGGCACCAGAGAACCGCTTTTCGGCTGGCAATCGCGCCGCTATGGCGAGGTCATTCCCTGCAACATGCTGGAAGCGACTCTGCCCACTGAATCGCCTCGGCGCCTGCTCACCGTCCTGCGACTTGACGGCGTGGCGGATCCCCTACAGGGGCACATCGCTGATTTCCCGGATCTCGAGAAGATCATCGACAGACAACGTCCACCGTAGGCCGCCCACCTTTCACGGAACAGGAACGTTCCGTTACTTCGAGAATCCCCAGATCAGGCGAATCTGATTCCGGCGGTACCATGCCAGACTGGACATCGCCCTGTCTGTACGCACGATGGCGCGCATGAGCGCTCCCCGCACCAGAGAATGGTGCAGCCTGCGGGGCAGTAGCTTCTCGACCGCGCGGGTCCACAGGTAGTCCAGCAAGCAGATTCGATAGAAAAATGGTGTCAGACCCATACGAGTGATCATTGCAGTCAGTTCGCTTTCCTTGAATCCGCCAGACATCGAGAATCGATAATCCTCCGGCGAAATGCCGGTCTTGCGGTGACTGTGCTTCATCAGCGGCTTCAGCCACGTCTGCTTCGAGTAATGCCAGACCGGCGAAAACGCATCGTCCATGAAGACAGCCCTGCCGCCCGGCGCAAGGATACGCTTCACCCCCTGCAGGAAGCCCTCGACATCGGGCAGGTGGTGAACCATCGCATGACCATAAACGACGTCGAAGCTGTCATCCTCGAACGGCAGCTTCTCGGCATCGATAGCCGCGAAGCGGATGATCTCGCCATAAGGCAGGAAATCGAACTGCTCCTGGATCGCCCGGCCCGCATTGGGCGACAGATCCGAATAGACCAGCCGCCGTGGGCGCTGCTCCAGGAAAGTGAGCTCCTTGCGCGATGCACCATTGCCGATCAGCAGGACAGTCTTGCCGGTAAGGCGGCCCGTTACCTGCCGCAGCAGCTGGTTCTGCGGCGCATCGAGGCGATCCCATAGCTGGTTGAGGACGGCAATATCCGCCTTGGGACGATTGCCAGGTGGCCTTGCGTACTCGGAGTCGTAGAAGGCCCGCTCCTCGGCCTTGGCCTGCTCGTCGAGGAGGTGGAACACACCGCTGGCGTCCACGATTCGCCGGCCACAGCCCCGGCAGGCAGACACCGCCGGATCCATGGCGTTCACCGCGCCACAAGCGAGGCAGCGGAAACGGATTTCATCACCATCCATTGCTTGCAGGCCTGCTACTGTCTCCCTGGCCTGGGTGCCGCCTGCCTCATGTTAGCGGTTCGCCAGCAGCCACCACAGCCTTATGTCCGCCACTCGCCACGCCGTGGCGGGGACGCGGGCCCTTGGAGTTGCCCTGCCCGGCCCGTATGATGCGGGACATGCCCTGGCGCAGGGCCGTCAACACCTGCCGAGAGCAACAAGTCCAAGCCTGCCCGTCCGATGCTGTCGCCACCCAAGCGCGTAACCGTACTCGGAATTCCCGTGGACTGCGTGGACATGTCCCGGACTCTGGCCTATGTCCGCGATGCGGTCGCAACCGATCGTGCCCACTGCATCCTCGCCGTCAACCCGGAGAAGGTCATCACTGCCCAGGCGGATCCGGTGCTGCGCCGGGCCATGGAGAATGCGGCGCTGCTCATTCCAGACGGTATCGGCGTGGTGTATGCGGTGCGCCTGCTCTGGAGGGAGCGCATCGCCCGCGTGCCGGGCGCCGAGCTCATGCCGGCGATCTGTGCCGCCAGCGCCCGGGAAGGCTACAGGCTGTTCCTGTTCGGAGCCAGCGAGGCGGTCAATGCACAGGCCGTGGCCGAGCTGCAGCGCTGCTATCCCGGCATCACCATCGCCGGCCGCCATCACGGCTATGTGGACGAAGCCGACATGGGCGCTGTCGTCGATGCCATCAACCGCTCGGGCAGCAATGTGCTGTTCGTTGCGCTCGGCAGTCCGAAGCAGGAACTGTGGATGGAGAAGTACCTGCCCCGACTTCCGGGCATACGGGTCTGCCAGGGCGTGGGCGGCACCTTCGACGTCATTGCCGGTCGCGTGCGTCGAGCCCCCCTCGCCGTGCGCCGGACCAACCTCGAGTGGTTCTACCGACTGGTCACGGATCCACGCCGGATGCGACGTCAGGTGGCGCTGCCGCGCTTCGTCTACCAGGTGCTGCGTGCCCGTCTCGCCGGCCCGTCCCAGCCAGCGGCCGGCGAGAACGGCGCCAACAGCCACTGATTCAGCGCCCCGGCAGCAGGTTCGCATAGAGCTCCTCGTAGGCGGCCACGCAGGCGTCCAGGCTGAATTGCGTCTGAGCACGCTGCCTGCCCTTTTCGCCCATATCCCGGCGCAGCGTCTCGTCCTCGAGCAGAGCGAGTACGCGCGCTGTGCTCTCCGCGACATCGTTGTCGGTCACCAGAAAGCCTTCCACGCCGTCGGTCATCAGCTCGGGCGTGCCACCACCCCGGGTGGCGACCACGGGCACGCCGCAGGCCATGGCCTCCATCACCGCGTTGGGCAGACCCTCGGTGATCACGCGGAAATTGGTGAAGAGGCAGGCCACATCGAGCATGCCGGTGAGAGCGTCGACATCATCGCGATGGCCTGCGAACACCACGTGCTCACGCAGGCCGAGGCGATCAACCAGGGCCTCCAGTTCAGCCCGCTTCGGCCCATCGCCGATGACGAGGAAGCCGGTCCCGGGTCGCGCAGCCACCACCCTTGCCGCCACTGACAGGAATGCTTCATGGTCCTTGAGCACGGATAGCGTGGCGACCATGCCCACCAGCTGCCTGAATCGGCCCAGTTGCAGCTCGGCCACCAGGCGTTCCTCCATCCCGGCGCGCCGCGCGAAGCGCGACATGTCCAGCCCGTTGCCGATGACACGGAAGTTGGCGCGGCGGTGCTTGAAGCGGTTGTCGAAGCCCGCCTGGGAATTGGAGACCAGATAGTCGCAGCCCCAGGCCTCCGCGATCCGGCAGCAGCGGTAGATCACGCTGATGTCGCGGCTGTCGCGGATGGCGGAGGCGACGATGGGCACGCCGCCGAGTCGCCCCGCAACCATGCCGAACATGCTCGCCAGGTTGAGGAAAGAGTGCATGACATCGATGCGCTGCTCACGCAGCAGGCGCATCAATCGCAGCAACGGGCCCAGCAGGTCGTAGCGCCCGCTGCGGCCCAGAAACCGCAGGCTGACATGGGGCAAGGCCAGCATGTCGGCGTAGAAGCCCCTGCCCGCGGCCCGACCCTCGTCGCCGAACGCGGCCACGGTGATCTGGTAGCGCCGCGGATCGAGCCTGCAGACCAGTTGCAGCAACTGGCGCTCGGCACCACCCGTCCCGAGCGAGGGCGTCAGGAACAGGATTCGCACCGGGGCGCTCAAGGCCAGCCGACCCTCATCGCAGCAGCCGCCATGCCTCGTTGGCTGGCCCACCCTGCCACGCCCCAAGGGCAATTGGCCGCCCGGCAAGCCCGGGGACCTCCAGGTCAGGAACCTGGTCACGGGCCGGGCTGCCCAGGAGCAGAGCGAAGTCGCCAGTCTGCGGACTCGCGAACAACGGTTGGGCGACCCGGTTGCGCTGCATCCGGTCGCCATCCATGCCCGACCATGCGGCGAGATCCAGGGCAGTTCCGGTCCGGTACAGCACACGAACCGGACGACCATCCGGATTGAAGAACAGATTGTCCTCGATGACTGCCGGGCCCACAGCGGGCGCAGGCCCGATGACGAGGCAGACGTCACGCCGCTCCGGCACCGCATCGTGACCACAGGAAAGGAAGATATTGCCGATGACGCGGTGCCCGGCAGTGATGCCACCGTCCCCCGTACCGAGCTCCACGGCGGCGTCGGCGGTGTACGCCATGGTATTGAAGGCGATGAGGTTGTCGTGGCTGAGCAGGTAAGCCTGCATGCGGAAGCACATCCCGGTCGGCCGCCGTCGGGCGGCGCTGTTCAGTGCGTTGTAACAGAGGTTGCCGATGACGGCATTGTCATTGCCGTTGACCTGGGCACCCACCGAGAAATCATGCATGCGGTTGGCGAAGATCAGGTTGCCACTGGCTGCCCCGGGCCGCCAGCCGTCGATGCCGAAGGGCCGGCAGTAGTCGAAATAGCTGCTGTCCGGACCACAGTGGAAATCATTGTGGTCCACGCGGTTGCCGGTCACGCCCGGGGCACCGGGCAGGTGGGCATCGAGATAGAGGCCGTTGTGGCTCCAGGCGATGACTTCATTGCCGTGTACGCGCGATTGGGTGACCGCCGCGTTGAAGTGCACGCCTTCGCCGGACACCGCCGGTTCATAGCCGGCCGCACCCCAGCGGATGCCGCTATCGATGAGGTTGTCGTGGATGTCCAAGCCACTGATCGGCGTGGTATCGGACCAGGCGCGGATGCCGCTGGCGCTGTCGCGCCCGATCTCGCAATGGCGGATCTCGATATCGCGGCTGCCGGTACGGATCTCGATCGCCCCCCAGCGCCCCCCCTCCACGGCCAGGCCATCGATCACCACCTGCCGACGGCCCTCGATGAGGATCGGCGCCCAGGGCTCGTCGCGCCGGACCTGCATGCCGGAGATGCGCCCGAACACCGTGGCCGGATTGCCCCGCAGCGAACACAGGAGGAGATCGTCTCCCGCCTGCATCCACTCCACCCGCTGCCCGCCTCGTCGCGAACACAGGTCCTCGCGCTGGCGTGCCGGCCCGAAGGCCCGCCGCCCATCGAGCAGCAACACCTGGGGATCGGGAATGCGGAAGCCGGCGACACGATAGACCCAGAGTCCGGGGCCGACGAGGCGCCAGCTACTCTCATCACCACTGTCGGGCAGGAGATTGTCCACCCGGATGGTCGGCCGCTCCGGGCCGTCACCATAGGCGCCGATGAACACCTCGCCGGCCAGGGCGGATGCGGGCAGGCCGGGCGATGCGGTGACCCGCACCCCATCCCGCGACACGGTGCCCCGGCGCTGCAGGTAGCGGTTGCCACCCGCGAGCGGACCCGCATCCTGCCAGCCGCAGTACGGCTCCTCGATGCTGCCCCGGCCGGGGCAGCCAGTGCTGCGCGAGGGGTCGATGTAGATGTCCCGGGCTGGCGCCGTTGCTGAGGCGAGGGCCAGCAGCAGAGCAAACAGCAGGGCCGCCAGCCGCGTGCTCATGCGCCACCAGCCAATCCAGCCAGCAGGGCGCGATAGCGCTCCACCACGGACTCGGGGCCGAAATGCGCCACGAAATAGTCCTGGATCGGCTTCGGTGCGTAGGCGCCCGGGGCTGCGCTCGCCTCCACGGCCGCTTCCAGTTCGGCCTCCGTCGCCACCACCCTGCCGAGACCGTGGCCGGCGATCATGCCACCGGGATCCACGAAGGACACGATGGGAATGCCGCGGCGCATGGCCTGCAGGAAAACATTCGGAAATCCCTCCGTCTCGGAGGTGCTGACCAGCGTCCGGCAACGATCGAAATGTTCCTCGACCCTGGCCGGCGGCTGGAATCCCAGGAAACGCAGGTTGCCCACCCCTGCCGCCGCAGCCGCCACCTGCTCGTACAAGCCGGCCTCCCCGGATGCGGGCGGCCCGATCATGGTGAAGCGCAGCTGCGGCAGCCGGCGGGCGAGTTCCACGAACAGCATCGGCCGCTTGACGCTCGCCAGGCGACCGACCCAGAGGATCTCCGTGCGCGCGGTTTCCGGCAAAGTGACTGGCGCCAGGTCCAGGAAATTGGGAATGATGATGCCGTTCCTGCCGTACTCGCGTCGCAAACGCTCCTGCTGGGCGATCGTCTGAACGATTACCGCATCCGCCCGCCGAAGACCAAAGCGGAACAGCCACCGGTCCCTGGCCAGTCGTATCAGTTCCTGATCGGGAACAAAGTCCGCATCGCTGGCCGCTGCGTAGACGTATCGCAATGACTGGCGCCTGGCGAGCAAGGCAAGCATGCCCAGGACATGGCCCGCAGCCCGCAGGTAGTAGACATCAGCCCGCGCCCGCCGCAGCGCCCGCCAGATACCCGTCCAGCGCGGATGAATGAAGCGCAACCCCGGCAGGCCTGCCCGTGGCGCATAGGCCTTGTAGACCGCGCATCCGTCGATGACCTCGCCATCCGGCTGACCATGATCTTCGGTGACGAAACACACTTCATGGCCGAGCCGCCGCAACAGGCGGGCGATCTGCACCTGCTGCATCTCCGCACCACCCACCTGTTCGATGGCCGTGCCACCGTGAAGCACCGGATAGATGGTCATGGAGACGAAACAGATGCGCATGGTGGTTGCGGACCGGTCAGCCAGGCTGGTGGACACCGGCCAACGCCGCGGACTCGGCCCCGGGTGCCTCCAGCAGCAGCACTGTGCCGCTGTCGAACAGCGCCCGGAAGCCGCGCGACGGCAGCTCACTCGCAGCCGCCAGTTCCGCGGCGGATCCCGCCGAGCGGTCCAGCAACACATAGCGCACGCCCAGCTCCTGAACCAGTGCCGCCAGGGTCGCCGGATCCCCGATCTGCCTGCGGATGGTCAGGCGGTCGAAGCTCATGGCCTTGCTGCCATGGCCCGAGGCCACCATGACCAGCGGCGTGTAGTAGACCAGTGGCGGGAAGCTCACCCGCGGCACCACCAGCGCACGGCCCTGCAGCCGGTGCTGGCGAATGTAGGCGAAGCACTCGAGCCAGTCCGTGGACAGGTGGCCGGCGACCGCCACGCCGAACTCCCGCCAGACGATGACGACCGCGACCAGTCCCAGGGCCGCGGCAGCCGCGAGCCAGACGCCGCCTGCCGGCAGCGTCGCTGCCAGCAGCCAGGCCACCATCGGGCTGGCGAAGTAGACATGATTGACGCTGTTGCCCATCACCCAGACGATGGCCAGCACCAGCATGCCGGCGGCATAGGCCGCAGCCAGTTCCAGACCGGGCGGCCAGGGCAGGCCGGCGCCGCCCGCCACCGCGAGACTGGCGGCCAGCAGCGTCAGCCAGGGGTTCGCCTTGATGACCTGCACCGGGCTGCCGAACTCGCGGCGCAGCCGCTGCTGCTGGCCGATGCGTGCATGCAGCAGCACGCGGCGCAGGTGGTCGCTGAACACGGCGGCGTAGCGGCCGCCGGTCACCGCCCAGGCCAGCACGAAGCCGAGGCAGAGGGCCGTGAGGAGGTGGCCGTAGCGCGGTTGCCCCGCCAGCACGAAACCGGCCGCCACCACCGGCGTGACCAGCACCAGGATCTGCGTGACCATGCGTTGCGTCAGCAGCGCCAGAGCCACCGCCACCCCTGCCGCCAGCATCCAGCCCGCGCTGCCGCCAGCCACGTAGCCCGACATGCAGGCCACGAACGCCGTGAACCACAACAGCGCCAGGCCCCGCGGTGTCAGCGATGCCGTCATCAGCGCGTTCAGCGGCGTGAGCAGGAACAGCAGCGCCGCCAGCACCGCCCGCCAGGGTTCGAGACCGAACAGCTGATGCGCGGCGCCGCCGACCAGTATGGCCGTCAGCAGGTCCACCGCAGCCGCCACGCTCAGCACCGCTGCATAGGACCACTCCGCCACCGGCACCAGTGCCGCCATCAGCAGGGGCGGCAGCTGCAGGCGCTCGGTCTCGCCCGTGTGATAGAAGCACAGCTCGGGAAAAAGCCGGCGCTGCCGGCGCATCTCCCGCGCAGTGCGCAGGTAGGTGAAGGCGTCGCCCAGCTGCGGCCGGGAGTTCACGCGCACGATGCGCCAGCCCTGCAGGAAGACCACGCCCGCCGCGAGCCAGGCCAGCAGCCAGCCGGTCGCCGTCATGCCCGCCGGGGCCGCCCCGCGCCCGGTCCGACGCCCTCGTCGTCGGCTGCCTCCCCTTCATCTGCAACCGTCCGCCGCAGCACCGGCTCGCGCTGTACCTGGCGCCAGAGCGCAAGCATCAGGCCGACCATGGTGCTGGTGGCCAGTTCGGGTGTGAAGATGCCCGCGTTGTGGAATACCGCGTTGCCCATCACCGCCAGCAGGCCGACCGAGAAGCACAGATAGGGGATGCGCAGGTCCGGGTGGGTCCGGAGCACCGCGGCCTTCAGCGTCCGCTGCGCCTTCCACAGCGCCCACAGGCAGGCCAGCAGCACCAGCCAGCCGGGCACCCCCGCGCGCACGCCGGCGTTGATGTAGTGGTTGTGCGGGGCGAGCACCTCCGCAGCGAGGGCATCGGAGAACAGTGCGCCACCGTCGCCGATGACCTCCCGCGCATATTCGCGCTCGGTCGGTCCGATGGCCGGGTGCTTGAGCACGCTGGTGATGCCATGCACCTGGTACATGATCCGGGTCACGACCTCGTCGACACTGGTGCCACCGAAGCGGTCCGCCAGCGTGCCGTGGGAATAGGCCATCCCGGCCACGGCACCGGGGCCGGTGGACGGCGCACGGCTGCCGATCAGCTGTTGCATGCCGACGAACGCCAGTACCAGCACCGCCAGCAGGGTCAGGTTGCGCGCCCGCTGGGGCGTCTTCATCACCAGATACAGCACGCCGACGAAGAACACGGCCGCCGAGGAGCGCTCGGCGTTGAGGAACAATCCCAGCACCAGCACCACCAGTGCGACCAGCCAGATCAGCTTCTTCCCCCGCAGGTAGAGGCCGACCGCGAGGAACGGGAACGAGGCCAGCAGGTAGGAAAAGATGTGGGGCGCCCCGTACAGGCTGGCGATCTGGCTGCCCTTGCCGATCAGCAACTCACCGGTGTTGCTCGAATGCAGCATCCAGTCGCGGATCGCGGTGAAGGGCTGGCCGACGAAGTACACCAGGCTGCCGAAGATCACCTGCACCACGCCGACCACCACCAGCAGCCGGACGATCTGGCGCCGGCTCGCCGGGTAGCTGCAAACATCCGCCAGAATGAGGATGTAGATAGCCGAGCGCAGATGCTGGCCCGGGTTGCCGACGATACCGCCGCGCAGGAAATCGTGCGCGACATCGAGCAGGCCGAACAGTACCAGCAGCAGCACCACCGCCGAGAGCCGTCCGCTGACGAACGCCAGTCGAGACAGCCGACGGCCATAGAACAGCACCGCTGCGAGGAACAGGAAGTTCTCTGGCGCCAGGTTGACACCGGGCAGCACCGGCAGCGGAAAAAAGCGGATGAGGATCATGCCCACCAGCAGCCACAGCCCCAGCGAGCCCGCCCGGGCCTGACCGGGTACCACCATCATCGTGCGTGCATCGGCCGCCATCGCCCCTCAGCCCCGCACGCGCCGGCGCAGGCCGTCGAACAGGCGGAGTTCATCCGCATCGAGGCCATGGTTGAAGAACACCGCCACGCAGTAGAGCAGCCCGCAGCCGGCGATGAGCAGCAGCAATTGCATGACGTCGACCACGTGTTCCTTCAGCAGCAGCGCCACGGTGACCGGCACCGCGAGGTTGACCACCGTGCGCCCCATCATCGCGAACGGGAAACTCAGCGGCACCGAAAACACGCGCCGGAAGGCGAACCAGTAGAGCGCCAGCTGCAGTACCGCCGCGCTGCCCGTCGCCAGCGCCGCCCCGGCGATGCCCCAGCGTGGCACCAGCAGCACATCGAGCAGCAGATTGTAGACAGAGGTCAGGCCCGAGAACAGCAACAGGACGTTCTTCTCCAGCACCGCTATCAGGGGCACGAAGGGAAAGGTCAGCCCGAGGCAGAAGCCGAAGCCCGCGAGGACCGCCAGCGGCCCGAAGGCTGGCGCATAGGCCGGCAAATACACCAGGCGGATCACCTCCCCGCCCAGCACCAGCAGCAGCGTCACCAGCGGCCAGTGCAGCAGCATCACCGCCTTGTTGAGGAAGCGGAAGGCCCGCAGCAGCTCCGCCTGGCCGCCGCCGGCAGCATGGCGGGCGGTCAGCAGCGGCGTCAGCACGCCGCGCAACAGGCTCGCCGGATTGAGGGCGTTCGCGAACAGGATCAGCGTCGAGGCCAGGCCGTACAGGGCCACCTGTTCCGGCCCGAGGTAATGGGCGATGACGAAGCTGTCCACCGACAGATCGCGGAACACGTTGACATTGATCGCGAGGTAGCCGATGAGCGAGTAGCGCAGGATGCGGCCGCGGTAGTCGTCGGCGTCGATCTCCGCCGCGCCGCCCGCCGCCGGCGGATGCGCACCGAGCCACTGCCGGTTGCGCACCAGGATGTAGGCCAGCGCCAGCGCCGGCGCCACGAACAGCGCGCCCAGCACGCCGACCAGGCCGAGCCCGGCGAGGAAGGCCACGGTGAACCCGGCAAGCTTCAGCAAGGCCACGACCGCCCGCAGCCCGCTCATCTCCACGTAGGCGCCCCGCGCGGAGAACAGGCTGTAGCCGTTGATGCTGTTCGCGCTCTGCACCACGAGGATGGCGCAGACCAGCAGCAGCGCATCGGTCAACGCCGGCGGGAAGGCGAAGAAGGCGCCGACCGGCCCGCGCGCCGCCAGCAGGATGCCGCAGAACGCCAGCAGTGCGATCGCCCGCACCACCCGCACGGCGAGCAGCAGCGAGCGCAGGGCACCGAAGCGCCCGCGCGCCACCATCTCCGCGCCGAAGCGCTGCAGGGTGGCCTCCAGCCCGCAGGAGGTCACGTAGGAGCCGATCATGATGATGGAGCCGGCGAGCTTGTAGGCGCCGTAGTCCGTCACGCTGAGCGTGCGCACGGTGAGGATGGAGACCGCCACCCCCACCACCGTCTCCACCAGGAAGGCGCCGTAGCCGGCGGCCGACCAGGCGAGGGCGTTCTGCCGCGGGGCCGCGGGTGTCATCGTCCACCGCCCGGCTGGCTCGTGGCCGCCACGTCGGCATCCCGCCACGCCTGGAACCCCAGGACGAACCACATCTGGCCCGACCAGTCATGCGCGCCCGAGACGTGCTCCCGCCACTTCGCCCGGATCCCGGCCGGGTCGAAATAGCCTTCGCGCCGCAACCGGTCCTCCGCCAGCAGCCCCTCGGCCCAGTCGCGCAGCGGCCCCCGCAGCCAGCTGTCGATCGGCACGGCAAAGCCCCGCTTCGGCCGGTCGATCAGCACGCGGGGCACGTGCCGGTACAGCACCTGGCGCAGCAGCCACTTCGAATGCCCGTCCCGGACCTTGAAATCCGGCGGCAGGCACCAGGCGAACTCCGTCACGCGATGATCCAGCAGCGGCACGCGGGCCTCGAGGCTCACTCCCATGCTGGCGCGGTCGACCTTCACGAGGATGTCGTCGGGCAGGTACATCATCATGTCCTGGAACATCATGAAGTCCAGGAAGCGGTCGAACGACGGCCAGCGGTCGGGATCGGTGAGCACGGTCAGCGGCTCGCGCGCACCCGGCACGATACGTTCCGGCTCGGGCCAATGGGAGATGCGGTGGGCAAAGAACTGCTCACGCGACGCCGCCGGCAGCATGGCCGCGAGCTTGCGCAGCGGGTGCCCGGTGAACTCCGGTGCGAGCGCACCGACCAGCGACGCCAGCGCGCCCCGCAGCGGCCGGGGAATCCAGCCGATGCGGCGCCACAGGGCGGATTCACGGAAGTAGCGCCGGTACCCGGCGAAGAACTCGTCCCCGCCGTCGCCGGAGAGCGCCACCGTGACGTGCTGGCGCGCCAGCTTTGCGACCAGGAAGGTGGGGATCTGCGAGGAATCGGCGAACGGCTCGTCGTAGAGCGTGGGCAGCAGCGGGATCACGCCCATCGCCTCCTCCGGGCTGACGTAGAGCTCCGTGTGCCGGGTGCCGAGGTGGCGCGCCACTTCGGCGGCGTGCACCGCCTCGTTGAACCCCGCCTCGTGGAAACCGATGCTGAAGGTGTTCACCGGTTGCGACGACTGCGCCTGCATCAGCGCCACCACGGTGGAGGAGTCGATGCCGCCCGAGAGGAACGCGCCCAGCGGCACGTCAGCCTCCATGCGCAGCGCCACCGCATCCTTCAGCAGGGCCTCCAGTTCGTCGATGGCCTGCTCCGGCGCCACCCTGCGCGGCCTGGCCGCGCCCTGCTCCGCCACCTGCGCCGCGGACCAGTAGGCCTGCGGCGCCATGAGCTGCCCGGGTGCCGCCGTGGCGAGCAGGCTCAGGCAGGTGCCGGGCAGGAGCTTGTGGATGCCGCCATGGATGGAGAACGGCGCCGGCACGTAGCCGTGGCGCATATAGAGGGCCAGCACGTCGCGGTCCACCTCGCCCCGCCAGGCCGGATGCGCCCGCAGCGCCTTCAGCTCGGAGCCGAAGAGGAACACCCCGCCCATCCAGCCGTAGTACAGCGGCTTCTCGCCGAGGCGGTCGCGGGCGAGGTGCAGCGTCCGCTCCTGCCGGTCCCAGAGCGCGAAGGCGAACATGCCGTTGAAGCGCCCGAGCGCCGCGCGCAGCCCCCAGTGGGCGATCGCCGCCAGCATCACCTCGGTGTCGGAATGGCCCCGCCAGGCCACCGGCCCGGCGGCGGCCTCGAGCTCGGCGCGGACCTGGCGGTAGTTGTAGATCTCGCCGTTGAAGGCGATGACGTAGCGGCCGCAGGCCGAGTGCATCGGCTGGTGGCCTTCGGGAGAGAGGTCGATGATCGACAGGCGGCGGTGGCCGAGGCCGATGCCCGCCTCCGCGTCCTGCCAGATGCCGCCGTCGTCGGGTCCTCGGTGGCGGATGCGCTCCGCCATCGCCCCGAGGATCGCCCCGCGAGCCGCGACGCCGTGCGTGCTGCCCCGGTCAATGAAGCCGCAGAGGCCGCACATCGCTCGTCCCCGGGTGGCCCACGCCACCTGGCGCGGCTGTCGTCGCCGCGGCGCTCCCGTCGGGCCTGGTGATCATCACTGCGCGGGGCTGCCCGCCGGTCCCGCCACCAGGCTCTTCTGCGGGATGAAGTAGTAGAGCTTCGGCTCGGCGAGGCGGATGAAGGCCTCCACGCGGCGGTCCGCGGCGGCGATGTCCTCGCCGCCGGTGACGGGCACGGTGACCCGCACCATGGCGCCGTCGGTGCGGTTGTGCCACAGCGAATCCCAGAAGATGAACCACTTCACCAGGTACTCGCTGGTGAGGTAGCGGCCACGCTGCATGAACCAGTAGTACACCAGTGCCTTCGTGTCGCCCTTGGTGATGAGCGCGCGGTTGACCTGCAGCGGCGCGCCGCCCGGGCCGGCATCGGCGAGGCTGCGGGTGCCGAACTCCTCGATCTGCCAGCCGCCGCCGGGCAGGCAGGCCTTGGGCGAGTGCACCGAGGCGCCCTTGCGCTGGGAGTCGTAGTAGGCGACGTAGAAGTCCAGTGGCACGGGGTCGCCCTGCTGCCTGTAGGTGGCGACCAGGTAGTCGGTGAGCTTCAGCTCGCCGAGCACATCGCTGCCGAGGACGCCGTCCTGGCCGCGCCAGGTGCCGAGCACCAGCGGGAAGCTGCTGAGCGCGGCACGCCCCTGCGGCACCACCTCCTCGCGGACCTGGATGGCGAGCGAGCCGGCCATGCCGGCCACCAGCAGCCCGAGCGCCACGTAGACGGGTGCTCGGGCACCGCGCTCGCCGACGAGGTAGCGGAAATCCCCGAGGCCGGGGATCTCCACCTCGAACACCTCGGCGAGCCGGCGCTTCTCGATCAGGGCGAAGGCGCCCATCTCCAGGAACAGCAGCGCGATGCAGGCGACGAAGATGATCCAGCCCTCGAAGTAGTGCAGGAAGCCCTCGGCCTGGCCGGTGCCGTAGCGGTTGACCAGCACGCCGGTGACGGCGATGCGGAAGCTGTTCATGAAGATGGTGATCGGCACCGCGGAGAGGAAGATCACCGCCTTCTGCCACAGGCGGCCGCGGAAGATGTAGGCGCAGAAGAACGAGAAGCTGACCAGCGGGAAGAGATAGCGCAGGCCGCTGCAGGCCTCGACCACCTGCAGCTGGTAGACGCCGAGGTCGATGACATTGCCTTCGAGGTAGACGCTGATGCCGATGGCGCGCAGGAACGTGGTGCCGATCTCCGAGGACCAGAGCTGGAACAGGTTGGAGAGGTTCCACTGGAAGAAACGCGGCAGCGGGATCATGAACACCAGGTACACCAGCCCCGGCCAGAGCACCCGCACGCCGCGCCAGCCGACGGCCGTCCACACCAGGCCCCAGAGCGTCAGCAGGAAGGCGTACTGGATGACGGTGTAGATGGCGCTGAGCTCGCCGAGCACGAAGCCGGCGAGGCCGAGCACCACCAGCACCAGGCCGGCGGCCGAGGGCGCCGTCGGCGTGGCCCGCAGCTGCTCGGCCCTGGCCCACAGCAGGTAGAGGCTGACCAGCGGGATCAGATAGCCATGCTGGTACTCGGGCTCCTGCCACCACTGCACCATCAGCCACAGGCCGTCGCGGAAGATCACCGCCAGCGCCAGCGCGCAGGCGACGAGCAGGGCGAGCCCGGTGCGGGACCAGGGCGGCGCCGGGACGGCGGCAGGGGTTGCGGGCGATGGGGCCGGGTTCGTTGTCATGGCTTCAGGGCTCGTGGTCCTGGCGGACCGGGATGCGGTGATGCTCGGCCACGACGGCGGCGAGCAGGTCTTCGTAGCGCTCGGCGAGGCGGCTGCGGTCGGCGTTCTGCTCCACCCACTCGCGGCCGGCCTGGCCCATGGCGAGGCGCCGCTGCGGATCGGCCCAGAGCTCGCGCACCGCGCCGGCGAGTTCCGCGGCATTCTCCGGCGCGATGCACAGCCCGGCACCGCTTTGCTCGATGAGCGCCTGGCTCTCGCCGCGCACGCCGAGGATCACGGGCTTCATCATCGCCAGGCTCTCGACGATCTTCGAGGGGATCACCGAGCGGAACAGCGGCTGGTCGCGCAGCAGCACCAGGCTCACCGCGGTGGCCGCCCAGATGGCGGGCATGCGCACCTTGGACTGCTGGCCGAGCATGATGACGTTGGTGAGCTGCATCTCGTCGCGCTGGCGCAGCAGCGCCTCGCGCCGGGCGCCGTCGCCCACCAGCAGGAAAACGATCTCCGGCTGGCCGCGCAGCAGGCGTGCGGCCTCCAGCACGGTCTCCAGGCCGTGCGAGACGCCGTGCGTGCCGACATAGGAGACGACGAACTTGCGGCTCAGGCCGAGCTCCTCGGCCACGTCGCTGGCGCTCTGCGAGGGCGCGAAGAAGGCGAGGTCCACGCCGTTCTTGATGACGGAGATCTTCTCCGGGCGCCCGCCGCGCGCCTCGATATGGCTGCAGAAGGAATCGGTGACCGAAACGATGTGGTCGGCCTTGCGGTAGGCGAAGGATTCCAGCCATTCCAGGCAACGGATCCACACGCTCTTCTTCATCGCCCCCACGGCGACGATGGACTCGGGCCAGATGTCGCGGATCTCCAGCACCCAGGGCACGCGCTTCAGCCGGCTGACCAGGTAGCCCGCCAGGCCGCAGAAGAACTGCGGCGAGGTGCTGACCACGATATCGGTGCGCGGCAGGAACGGCGCCAGCACGGTCGCCATGAGCAGGTAGACGCTGTAGTTGATCGTGCGCCGCAGGAAGCCCTTGTTCGGCGCCAGGAAGGTCCACATGCGGTAGACCCGGATCCCGGAGCGGACATCCCGCTGCAGGAAGCCGTTGCGGTAACCCTCGTAGATGCGCCCGGCCGGGTGGTTGGGCACGCAGGTCAGCACCGCCACCTCGTGGCCATGGGCCACCCACGCCCGGCAGTGCTCGTAGGTGCGGCTGGCCGGGGCGTTGACCTCCGGCGGGAAGTAGTGACTGAGGAACAGGATTCGCACGGATGTGGTTGTTTTTCTGGCCCCGGGCACCCGGTGCGGCGCTGTGGTCCGGGGATTCTAACCCGCCTGTCGGACAGGGCGAGGACGGGATGCACGGTCTGCAAAGGGACTCCCCCTTATGTCAGGCCGGATGCCCGGCCCTGCCCGCGAGTCTCCCGGACGGGTGTTAATCCGGGCTTAAGGGGCTGCCCAGCCGTACTCGTCCCCGGTCTGCAGGCTGCGCGCCCCGAGGATGCAGGCCCTGGAAACGGCCTCCAGGCGTTCCAGCGACTGCGAGGGGGCGACCCCCTCCAGCACCTCGCGGCGGAACTGCGCCATCTCCGCGGCAAAGCCCTTGTCGCGCTTGCCGCTCTTGAACAGCCGGCGGCGACCTCCCTGGTACAGCTCCGTCACCAGGAAGTCGTCCAGCACCAGCGCGCGGCCATCGCCGAAGGCCTCGAAGCGCTCCTTGGCGAGCGCGGCATCGCCCCCGGCGGCATAGACCAGCGTGCCCACCGAGCCGTCGGCGAAGCCGAAGGTCAGGATGCACTGATCGGAGGTGATGCCCGTGGCGTGGCGGCCGATGGCGATGCCGCGCACCCGCACCGGCAACGCGCCGCAGACCTCGACCATGAAATCGAGGAAGTGGCAGCCCTCGCCGATGATGCGCCCGCCGCCGACCGCCGGATCCTGCACCCAGTGGCTGGCGGGGATGGCCCCCGCATTGACCCGGTAGCTCATCACCAGCGGCTCGCGGTGGCCGGCGAAGAACTCCCGCGCCTGCCGGCCGTGGCTGGAATAGGCGCGGTTGAAGCCGACCATGAGCCGCAGGGACTGCGCCGCCGGGGCGCGGCAGGCGGCGAGGATCGCCTCGAGCTCCTCTTCCGTCAGGCACAGCGGCTTCTCGACGAACACATGCTTGCCCGCCTGCAGCGCGGCGATGACCATGCGCGCGTGATCCGCGTGGCGGGTGCCGATCAGCACCGCGTTCACCGCCGCGTCCGCCAGCACCTCGGTGAAATCCGTGGTGCGCCCGGGGATGCCGAGGCGCTCCGCCAGCGCGTTGGTCGAGATGCCGGTACCACCGCACAACCAGCGCAGGCTCACGCCGGGCTGGCCCTCGAGCTGCGGCAGCAGCATGTCGCGCACATGGTTGCCGGCGCCGATCAGTCCCAGTTGCAGGCCACCGGCCGCGGCGGGTACCTGCATGGCCGCCGGCGGCCGGGCGGCCGCAGCCGTGGCCGGCGGCGGGTATTCGAGCAGGATTCCGAGGTAGGGCTCGGTCCCCGCCATCATCATCTGGTAGGCCGCCTCCGCCTCGGCGATGCCGTAGCGGTGGCTGGTCAGCGCCTTGACGTTGACCCGCCCGGCCTGGATCAGCCAGAGGAAGGCCGCCATGTTGCGCTGCTCGGTCCAGCGCACGTAGCCGTAGGGATAGTCCTGCCCCTTTTCCTCGTAGGCCGGGTCGTAGCGGCCCGGGCCGTAGGACATGGAGAGGCGCAGCTCGAGCTCCTTCTTGTAGTAGGGCTCGCGCGGCAGGTCCATGCCCACGGCGCCCACCACGACGACCCGCCCCTTCGGCCGGCAGATCTCGCCGGCCACGGACACCGGGCCGCTGTCG
>WBZR01001364.1_pt1 | contig 21161 bp, 19 predicted proteins | sample 5204231 | NCBI WGS metagenome assembly WBZR01 (sample SAMN12412403, study PRJNA552823) | activated sludge metagenome | isolation source: activated sludge from anammox sidestream of wastewater treatment plant... | place: USA: Virginia | collected 2017-08 | reverse complement strand
GAGAGGCTGCCCTTGAACTCCTGTGGCGCGATGAGTACCCGCATGAGCCGGTAGGTTACATGCGTCCGCCCTCACCGGCAGCGGGCGGGGGAACACTCGCATCACCAGGCGCTGCGTTCGCCCATCCCCCTCACGGAGCCTCCGGCACTGCTCCGCAAGAACTTGCTGCCGCCCTCCCTGCCAGCCGATCTGCCAGCCACTGGAGGATTGCGTCCTTCTCCTGCCGCAGTGGACCCCCATGTCCTTGCCCGGGGTAGTAGCGCAACTCAACCGTGTCGCCAGTCGCGCACGCCCGCCTCGTGAAGAGGTTGGAGAGCACGGGCGGTATCTGCGCGTCCGCGCCGCCGTGCATCACGAGGATCGGCACGTCTGTCTTCACGTTGCCAGGTGTGTTCTTCGCCAGCAGGTCCGCGAGCCCCGGCTCGGTCATGGGGTCTTTCGCGAGGATCGTCGACGGCGGAACCCCCGCGTACCGTGCCAGGATCCCGTCCACGCACTCCGTGTCGAGTACCCCGAGGCTCGCCTTGCCCTCGGGCGTTAGCAGGTCATCCACGAGGTGTGTCCCATACACACTGTCGAACGCGACGCCCACCATCACCAGGTACCCGAAATACGGGGTGTTCGGCAGCACTGCGCCGATGGTTGCGAGTTCCGTCCTCGGGGCAGTCGCGACCGCACCCAGGACCTGCAACTCCGGCGCGTACGAACCCGTCACCTCTGCCGCCGTTAGTGCTGCTCCCCCGCCCTGTGACTGCCCGCCGAGGATCACGCGGCTCCCCGCGTGTGCGTCTGCCAGGTTGCGGGCCGCCCGCACACTGTCGAGCATTCCGCGCGCCTCGCTCTCCCCCACACCGTACGGGCGCACTCCTGGTGTTCCGAGCCCCTCGTAGTCGGTCGCGGCTACAACAAAGCCGGCACTTACCAGGTCGGCAAGGTTCGTGATTTCGCTTGCCGGCGACCCCATTCGTGTCGGTGCGCACCGGTCAGCCATCCCGGTCGTGCCATGGCCCCAGGCGAACACCGGCCACCCGCCAGCCGGCGCATCCCCGGCCGGGGCCACGACGTAGCCGGAAACCGCGATGTCCTTTTCCGTCACCGACCGCGAGTGGTACAGCACCTTCCACGCGCGCGCGCCGCTCATCCCGGAGTCCACCTCGGCGAAGCGAATGATCGCCCCGGGCTCTCCTGCCGATGCGGCCGGGGCCCCGTAGAAGTCGTCAGGTCCATCTGCCGCGAGTGAAGGTGCAACCGCGTGGCGCGTTACCGGAGACCCGGGAGTGGCACTGCTCCCCGCCGCGCAACCGGCGAGGACCAGCATCGAAGCCACCACGACCGCGAACACGAGCCGCATCGGCCCACTGTACCGCACTCTCCAACCCGGGAGGTGTCCCCAGTTGTGGCGGGGGCATGAGCGCCAGCCGGTACCGTCCTCCGGGTGCGTTATCGGTGACCGGCAGTTCAACTGCCGGCCCACGCCAGCAGTTCGCCTGCTCCCCTCGTGTTGACAATCCGCTCCACCGGCACGCCAGCCTCCGCTGCCCGCTCGGCGCCCTTCGTTAGCCACCCCAGTTGTCCCGGCGCGTGTGCATCGCTGTCGATTACGAAGAAACACCCCGCGTCGAGTGCCATTCGGAGCAGCCGCATCGGTGGATCAAGCCGCTCCGGCCGGGAATTGATCTCGACCGCCTTCCCGTTCGCCGCGCACGCCGCGAACACCTGTTCAGCGTCGAACTCCGACTCCGGGCGCCCGCGGCCCGCCAGGATACGGCCCGTGCAGTGTCCAAGGATGTCGAGGTGCGGATTCTCGATCGCGCGCACCATGCGAGGCGTCATCTCGCGTGAGGGCATCCGCAGCTTGCTGTGCACGCTCCCCACGACGATGTCCAGCCGCTCCAACAGCTCCTCTTCCTGGTCCAACGACCCGTCGGCAAGGATGTCGCACTCGATCCCCGTCAGGATCCGAAAGGGGGCCAGCGTCTTGTTGAGCTCCGCCACGACATCGATCTGCTCCCGAAGCCTTTCGGCGCTCAATCCCCGCGCTACCGTGAGTCGTGGCGAGTGGTCTGTGAGAACCATGTACTCGTGCCCCAGATCCCGTGCCGTCTCCGCCATCTCCGCTATTGGCGATGCGCCGTCCGACCAGTCGCTATGGACATGACAGTCGCCACGCAAGGCCCGGAGGATGACTTCCGCTTCGCCGTTCCGGGCCGAAGCCGCGGCATGGGCCTCTTCCAGGCGTGCCAGGTAGGCCGGGGTCTGCCCGGCCAATGCTTCGGTGATCGCGCTCGCGGTCACCTCCCCGATACCGGGCAGCGAACGGAGTCGCCCGGTTCGTACCCGCTCTTCCAGTTCCCCTGCTGGCAGGCCCGAGATGGTTCGGGCTGCCGTTCGAAACGCCTTCGCCCGGTAGGCTGGTGCGTTCTCCATCTCCAGGAGGAAGGCGATCCGCTTCAGGGCTGCTATCGGGTCCATCGTCCTATCGAATCACGCTCGGCGGTGTAGTGGCCACCCATTTGAGGCTGATGAGTTGCGATCCTCGCCAGGGCCCGACCTGTCCTGCGGGCCCGGCACGGCCGTAGTAGGAAATGATGGCCCACGCGTGCCATCGTGATTGGAGGGTTTGGTGGAGGAAGAGATGCTGAACGGTCCGCGCCTCCTGGAGTTACCCATCCACCGCCGCCATCGCCGAACCGGGCAGCCGCGGCCCATCCCTCTCAAGGGCGGACGCTTCATCCCCGCGGCGTTGGTCCGGCTTCACGAAGATCCCGGTCTTCTCTGGTTTCCGGCGCCTCGGCAAGGCACCGACCGAGGTGAAGAGAGCGCGTGAAGAAGGGGCCGGTCGTCCGGCCCCTTCTCGTCGAGCGTCTGCGAGCGGTGTTACTCGCCCTCACTCCCGGTATCCGGCTCGTCGTCCGTGGCGTCCTCCACATCCGATTCATCGGGGCCGCCCAGGGCGAGCGGTAGTGTCGTTCCTTCCACGAACTCCTCGTGCCCGTTGGCTGCCCCATTGCTTTTCATTCCAGGGGCAACGGGCTTCGGGTTATCTTCCTGCATGAACGCAGCGATGCTTGCCACGGCATCGCCTTCGGCTACATCCATCACCCTGACACCCTGGGTAATCCGTCCGAGCAGGTTGATCGAGTCGAGCCGCGCGATCCGAGTTACAACACCATCGCGCGTCACGAGCATCAGTTCCTGGCCGCGGTGGATCATCCGGCACGCCGCCACTTTCCCCGTCTTGTCCGTGATCTGCAGCGTCTTCACGCCCTGGCCGCCACGGCCCTGCACGGGATACTCACTGATTCTCGTCCGTTTCCCAAGGCCGCGTTCCGAGATGATGAGCAGCTCATCGCCGTCCTCGGTCGTTTCGACGCCGACGACGTAGCCGCCGCCTGGGAGGCGGATGCCCCGCACTCCCCCGCTGGCCCGGCTCGCCTGCCGCAGATCATCGATCTTGAAGCGGATGGCCTGGCCCTCGCTCGAGACGAGGATCACATTTGTCTCGTTCGTGGCCAGCCGTGCCGCGATGAGCTGGTCGTCCGCCTCGAGGTCCATCGCCTTCTTCCCGTTTCGCCGCACTTCCTCGAAGTCCTTGAGCAACGTCTTCTTGATCTCTCCCATGCGGGTGGCAAGGAGGATGAAGTCGCGGTCATAGTCCTGGACCGCGAGGATCGCGGTCACACGCTCGCCCGCTTCGACATCGATCAGGTTGACGACCGGCAGGCCCTTCGCCTGCTTCTTGGTGTCGGCGACGTCAAAGCCGCGGAGGTGGTACACCTTCCCCCGGTCGGTGAAGAAGAGCAGGTTATCGTGCGTGTCGCAGACAACAAGCTTCATGATGGCGTCTTCCTCGCGGGTCGGCGCCCCACGGGCCCCCTTGCCACCGCGCCGCTGCGCCCGGAACTCCTCGAGCGGCATCCGCTTGATGTAGTTCCGGATGCTGAGCGTGATCACGCTCGCCTGGTGCGGCACGAGGTCCTCTTCGCGGAAGTCCTCCGGGTCCGCCTCGACGATCTCCGTCCGCCGTGCGTCGCCGTACTTCTTCTTCAGCTCCTGTACGTCGTCCTTGATCAGCAGGTCGATCTTGTGGGGGTTGGCCAGCAGATCCTCGAGCCGCTCGATCGTCTTCTTCAGCTCTTCGTACTCCGATTCCAGCGCCTGCCGCTCGAGTGCCGCAAGCCGCCGAAGCTGCATGTCGAGGATCGCCCGCGATTGCGCCTCGGTGAAGGTGAACGGGTTGTTCGTGGCCAGCGCGACGATGCCCCGCGGACTATTCGCGGGCAACCGTTCGGCGGCGATCGTCCCGATGCCCTGGAGCAGATCGAGTGCGTTCGCCGCCGACTCCGAGGCGCGAATCGTCGCGATCACCGCGTCCAGCATCTCGATCGCCTTCAACAGGCCTTCGAGGATGTGAGCCCGTTCCTTGGCCTTCTCGAGCTGGAACTCGGTCCGCCGGCGAATCACCTCGTGCCGGTGCTGGATGAAGATCTCGAGCGCCTTCTTCAACCCTACCCGGCGAGGCGCGCCATCGACGATCGCCATCATGTTCATCGCGAACGTCGAGCGCATCGCCGTGTGCTTGTAGAGCAGGTTCTTGATCTGCGCTGCCGAGCCTTCCTTCTTGAGCTCGATGACGATCCGCATCCCGTTCCGGTCGCTCTCGTCGCGGAGGTCAGCGATCCCCTCGATCTTCCGGTCCCGCACGAGGTCCGCGATCTTCTCGATCAAGCTGGCCTTGTTCACCTGGTAAGGAAGCTCCGTGACGATGATGCTCATTCGCCCGCGATTCGATTCCTCTATCTGCGTGCGGGCATGCATCGTTACCCGCCCGTGACCTTCGCCATAAGCCAGCCGCACCTGCTCGCTGTCCTTACCGACAAGCGCGATCCCGGCGGTTGGGAAGTCCGGTCCCTTCACCACGGTCATCAGGTCGTCGAGTGTCGCCGCGGGGTTATCGATGAGCATCGCGATCGCATCGCACAGCTCATTGAGGTGATGCGGCGGAATGTTCGTTGCCATGCCCACGGCGATTCCCGACGAACCGTTGAGCAGCAGGTTCGGCAACCGCGATGGCAGAATGGTTGGCTCACGGTGGCGCCCGTCGTAGTTGTCCTGGAAGTCAACCGTGTTCTGGTCGATATCCGCGAGCATCTCTTCCGCGATTGGCGCCATGCGCGCTTCTGTGTACCGCATGGCTGCCGGCGGGTCGCCATCAACCGAACCGAAGTTCCCCTGGCCATCGACAAGCGGGTAACGCAGCGAGAAGTCCTGCGCCATCCGGACCATCGCCTGGTACACCGGCCCGTCGCCGTGCGGGTGGTAGCGGCCCATCACATCGCCGACGATGCCCGCCGACTTGCGGTAGCCAGTTCCCGCCCGGGCGCCGCCATCGAACATGCCCCAGAGGATCTTGCGCTGGACTGGCTTGAGCCCGTCCCGCGCGTCGGGAAGTGCGCGCGCCACGATCACGCTCATCGCGTAATCCAGGTAGCTCGTGCGCATCTCCGTCTCGATGAAGACCGGCCGGATAGAAGACGTTGGTTCGAGAGACACAGGCACTCCAGGTGGAGAGAGGGGGGCGAATTTGCTCTAGTAAGTATACCAATTCGCGCATCATTTCGCGAATCGAAGCGAGCGCTGGCCTCACTCGCACCTCTGTCCCCCATGCGCCCATACTGGCGCCGTGCGTGCCCTCGTTATCGCCAACGGTGAGCCATGTTCGGCGGCGCTTGCCCTCGAGATCCGCGCCTCTGCCGCCCTCATCGTCGCTGCCGATGGTGGCGCCGACCGTGCCCTTTCCCTCGGACTCGAACCAGACGCCGTCGTTGGCGACCTCGACTCAGCGAGCCCCCATGCCCGGAAGCGTTTGCCTCCCGGGCGGTTCCACCACATCCCGCGCCTCGACATGACTGACCTTCAGAAAGCCATCGCCTTCGCTATTGAACGTGGCGCTACGGAAGTCGATGTGATCTGCGCCGGAGGCGGCCGCGCCGACCACGCTCTCGCCAACCTCTCCGTCCTCGCCACCTTCCGCGGCCAGGCGCGCGTCGCGATTCACGACGATAACTTTGCGATCAGCCTTGTTGATGGCACGGAGTTCATCACCGCTGAGCCCGGCACCCTCATCTCCCTCGTTGCAATCGGTGAGTGCACGGGGATAACCACCCACGGCCTTCGCTGGGACCTCCGCGACTTCACCCTTGGCTTCAGCCCCCTTGGCGTCCATAACGAAATCGCGTCGTCTCCGGCTACCGTCACTGTCGAATCCGGCGACCTCCTTCTGTTCCATGGCCGCTGGGTCGAGAAGCACGCGTAAACGCTCCTTTCGGCTGCGCCGTCACCTCCAGCGTGCTCCCCGCCATTGGATGGGTGCAGGGCGCGAACAGCCCGCCCGGCTTCCGCGGGAGCCGGTTCGTGACAAGGAGAATCCACAGGACATGCTCACTACCCTCAGCACCAGCAAGCTTGCCGCCATCGGGGTTGCAGGTGTGCTCACCCTTACTGCCGCCGGCGGCACGGCTGCCTACGCCCAGTCCAATCACGGTGGCGCAGAAAGTTACGCGCCCGCTGTCATCCAGCAGGCGGCGAAAGAGCACCCCCGTGTCTTCAAGCACCTCATGGCCGACGTCATCAAGGAGTCGGGGCTTTCGAAGGATGCCTTCAAGGATGGATTCAAGAACGGCAAGTCCATCAACGACATCCTCACTGCGAACGGCAAAGACCCTGCCGCGGTGAAAACCGCTGTCCTCGCTGATGTCGATGCCCGCATCCAGCAGGCCCTCACCGACGGCAAGATCAACCAGGCACAGGCCACGAAGCTCACCGAGAAGGCCCCCACGGCTCTCGAAAAGCTCTTTGCCGCCACCCGCAAGGCCAATCACCCCAGGGTTCGCGAACTCGGTAAGGCTGCCATCAAGATCTCTGCCGAGACCATCGGTATCACCCCACGGGAACTCGTGCGGGACCTCCGTGGCGGACAGACGATCGCCCAGGTCGCCGGGGGCAAGACCCAGGCGGTCATCGATGCGCTTGTCGCTCATGGCAATGCCGCCATCGACAAGGCACATGCCGATGGCAAGATCAGTGAAGAGCAGGCCGAAAAGCTGAAGGCCAACCTCCCCACCCACGTGCAGGACTTCGTGAACAACCCCCACACCGGCCATAAGGGCGGGAACGCTCCCGCCAACTCTAACTAGAACGCTGCTCCGGTAGAACGCTCCGTCCGGGCAGACACGGTGAGACGCGGTTGTGTGTTCAATGAGCACAACCGCGTCTCTTCATCTCCGGGAACCGCGCGGCCGGGTGGCGGCGCGGTTCCCGGAGAGCCAGTGTCGCCCGCCCGGCATGCCGGTGGTCTGCTCTTGGCACACGCTCTTTCACCTGGTATCATGAAGGTAAGTCGGCAACGAAAAAGAAGTTACCTCTCTCGTAGCCGCACAGGGAGACCCAACCATGGAAATCGGAATCACTACCTTCGCCGAGACCACACCCGACCCTTCTACCGGTGAGGTCATCAGCGCCGAACAACGGCTCACCGACCTCATGGAAGAGATCGAACTCGCCGACCGCGTCGGACTTGATGCCTATGGCGTGGGCGAACACCATCGTCCCGATTTCGCCGTCTCCGCTCCAGCTATCGTCCTCGCCGCTGCTGCCGTCCGCACGAAGCGCATCCGTCTCGGCAGCGCCGTGAGCGTCCTCAGCTCCGATGACCCGGTTCGTGTGTTCCAGGACTTCGCGACTGTCGACCTGCTCTCGCACGGCCGCGCCGAACTCGTGGCCGGCCGCGGCTCGTTCATCGAGTCGTTCCCGCTCTTTGGCTACAGCCTCGATGACTACGACGCCCTTTTCGCCGAGAAGCTGGGTCTCCTCCTTGCGATTCGCGATAACGAGAAGGTCACGTGGTCGGGCAAGCACCGCGCGCCGATCGAGAACCGCGGCGTCTATCCGCGTCCTGTTCAGAACCCGCTCCCGGTCTGGATCGCCGTCGGCGGCAGCCCTAACTCGTTCGCTCGTGCAGGCCGTCTCGGCCTTCCCCTTTCGGTGGCGATCCTTGGTGGCCAGCCCGAACGTTTCGCTCCACTGGTCGAGCTCTACCGTGAGTCGGCCGCTGCCGCCGGCCACGACCCTGCACAACTGCCCGTTAGCCTCCATACCCACGGATTCCTCGCCGATACCGAGCGCCAGGCAGTCGACCGGTTCTTCCCGTCGTACGCCTACGTGATGACGAAGCTCGGCCAGGAGCGCGGTTGGCCGCCGATGACTCGCGGCCGGTTCGATGCCGCACGCTCGAAGGAAATGGTCCTCGCTGTTGGAACGCCCGAGCAGATGACCGAGAAGATCCTGCACGCCCGCGAGGCCCTCGGGATTGACCGCTACCTCGCCCACTTCAGCGTCGGAACAATGCCCCACGAGCAGGTCATGCATGCCATCGAACTTCTCGGCAACGAAGTCGCCCCCGCTGTTCGCCGGGCGACGTCCACCCCTGAACCCGCACTCGTGCCGGTGGGCTGAGCAACCACCACGGCAGACTCCGCAGTCGATGCTGGCCCCGGATGCGAATCCGCCGCCCCGGGGCTTTTCGATATGGAACGGAACGCTGCGGCGAGTTCCCGGTACGATGTTTGATCGACATTCTCCCATCGCTTTGTACAATCGGGCCCATCTCCTCCTGGGAGGATGCGTGGTGTCGGACAACCAACCCCCCGAATTCATCGAAGCCGAACTCGATCTCCCCATCCGTTACATCGACCGCTCGCGCGCCTACTACCTTGCTCTCGGCTATGACAACCCCTACCGGTGGGCCCGCAACCAGGATGTTCCCTTCGCGCCCATGGCGAAGCCCGTCGCGGAGGGCCGCATCGCCCTCATCTCCACCGCGTCGCCTTACAACCCCAATGCTGGTGAGCAGGGAGCATGGGCCCCCTATAACGCAAATGCCAAGTTCACCCGCGTCTACACGATGCCCATCGACCCTCCGCCCGATGTGCGCATCTCCCACGTCGGTTACGACCGGAAACACACCTCGGCCGAGGACATCAACAGCTACTTCCCTCTCGCCCGGATGAAGGACGCCGCGAAAGCCGGGCGTATCGGTACGCTCAATCCCCGCTTCTATGGTCTTCCCACCCTCCGCAGCCAACGGCTCAACACCGAGCGCGATGCTCCCGAAATCCTCTCGCTCTGCCGCGAAGATGGCATCGATGCCGCACTCCTCGTTGCTACCTGACCCGTCTGCCACCAGGCCGTGAGCCTGGTCGCTCGCTATCTCGAAGCCAACGGTATCTCAACAGTCATCCTCGGCTGCGCGAAAGACATCGTCGAAAGTGCCGGTGTCCCCCGCTTTGTCTTCAGCGACTTTCCCCTTGGCAACTCCTGCGGGAAGCCGTTCGACTCCGAATCCCAGGTAGCCATCATGTCCATGGCTCTCGATCTCCTCGATTCGGCGACAGCGCCGCGCACCACAGTCCAGACTGCGTTTCGCTGGGCCGAAGATGCATCGTGGAAGCGGGACTTCTACCGTCTCGACCTCACCCCCGAGCAGATCGAGCGGGCCCGTGCCGAGTTTGATACCCAGAAATCCATCCTTGCGAAGAAGCTGACCGGGTAGCCACGCCGCCCGCGCTCACCTGTCGCCACCAAACTCCCCCAGAAGCAGCCATTCTCGTACGCTGGCGAGCAGATGCTGGGCCTGCTTCGCCGATTCTTCGCCGATCCCGCTCACCAGGCGCTCGCCTGGGCGGCCCTCGGTATCGCCGGTATCGCCCTCGCCGCGGCCGGCCTCTGGCTCTACCAGACCGGCGACAATTCGGGCCAGGCTATCCGTGCGCAGGCCGTGACCCCGACCCCGACCGTTAGTGTGACGGCCACGGCACCGGCCGCAACCAATACGTCCGCCGGCGTGTCGCCCTCACCAGGCGCGACACCTTCCCCGAGCCCATCACCATCCGCCACCCCAACGACTCGCGCCGAAAGCCGGCACGAGTCGAGTGGAGCGGATGCCGAGCCCACGCCCACCCCCACCCCGGTTCCGCCTACTCCGGCCCCCACTGAGCCGCCGGTCATCGCCGGGGGGCCCTACTGCGATACCACTTCGGCCGGTTCCCCTGCCACGGTGATACGTATCGCCGGCAACTTCACCGTTGGCGGCGCCGCAGGCCCCGAAGGCAAGACGGTTACCCTCCTGTTCGACGGCGTTGCCGGCCCGAGCGGCGCGACTGTCACCGGTGGCTACGGAATCACCTACTCCATCGGTTCGAGCTCCTGTGCCAACCGTCCGGGCGCCTCCATCAGCCTTGCTTACGAAGGCCGGGTTTACCCCACCGGCGCCGCGGTACCCAACGGCAACTCCGGCGCCCTTCAACTCGCCCCCCTTACGGTCGACTGAGTCTCGCCCTTTCGCCCCCTGCCCTCTCACACGTAGGATGCAACCACCACTGCCGCCAACCCCACCAAAGGGACGGCGAGCCCCCGGGAGACACCCGTGCAGATCATTCCAGGCATCTACCAGCTCCTCACCCCCTTCCCCCAATTCACCATTGAAGACGCCAAGGCACTGCGGCGAGAGCTCGAAGAGCATCCGCGAGTTACCAAAGGCCTGCCATATGTCCTCCCCTACATGCTCAAGGCCGGCGGCGACACTGTGCTCGTCGACTGCGGCTGGAACACCGACAGCGCTTACCAGGCCCTCGAAGAGGGCATGCGCGAGCACCAGTCGCACCCCACCGAAATCAACAAGCTCGTCATCACCCACGTCCACCCCGACCACTACGGGATGGCCGGCCGCCTCAAGCAGATCTCCAGTTGCGAAGTCGTCCTCCACGAAAAAGACGCCGAGGTCATCAAGGACCGCTACTTCCAGCCCCGCGGCCTCGCGAGCGAGATGTCCGCATTCATGAAGCTCAATGGCGTTCCCGAAGGCCAGAGCCCGGAGATGTCCCAGGGCTCCATGGGGATGCTCGACCGCGTCTCTCCTGTTCCGCCCGATACGGAAGTCCGGGGCGGCGAAACCTTCAAGGTCGGCGACTTTGACTTCGAGATTATCTGGACGCCAGGCCATTCCCCGGGCCATATCTGCCTCTACGAGCCCAACCGCAAGATCCTCCTCACCGGCGACCACGTCCTTCCAACCATCACGCCCAATGTCTCCATCCATACCCAGACCCAGGGCAGCCCCCTCGGCGACTACATGCGCTCCCTCGAGAAGCTGATCGATCTCGATGTCGAGTGGGTGCTCCCTGCTCACGAGTTCGAGATTCGGGACCTCAAGAAGCGCCTCGTCGAGATCGAAGACCATCACCAGTACCGCCTCGATGAGATGGCCACCTGCGTCGATTCGGGAGGCTCGACCGCCTGGGAGGTCGCCGGGCGGGTGAAATGGGCGACCGGTGCCCTCGCCGATTTCGAACCCTTCATGCAGCGTGCGGCAGTCGGCGAAACCCTTGCGCACCTCGAATACCTCTTCGAAGTCGGCCGCCTCGCCAAGATCATGCGTGGCCGCACGCTCTACTGGCTCCCCGCTTAGCGGTACCCACAGCGACGCAGAGGATGCGGCGAGGCAGATACGTCCTCGCCATCCCCGCGTTGGCGCCGCCGGCGCCGCGTCTTTGTGGTTCGACTAAACTCCCCATATGGACTGGATAGCTCACAGCCGCGAACTCAGCGCTCGCTTTGCCGAGCGCGCTCCCGAACACGATCGCGCTGGCACGTTCCCCTTCGAGAACTTCGCCGACCTCGTTGACGCCGGGTTTACCGCTCTCACCGTCCCCCGCTCTCATGGCGGCCATGAGCTGTCGCTCACTGACTTTCTCCGTTGCCAGGAGGAGCTCGCGGCCGGCGATGGCTCAACCGCCCTCGCCTACAATATGCACGCCATCCGCTTCGGCTCCGAGCGCGAATCCCACACCTACCCGCAGCACTGGTTCGATGAGCTCTGCCGCGGCGCCGTCGAGCACGGCTGGCTGTGCAACACGGCGGCCACCGAGGAGGGTCTCGGCAGCCCTGCTGGCGGCGGTCTCCCCGAGACCCATGCAGTGGAGGCCGATGGTGGCTGGCTGCTCAACGGCCGCAAGACGTTCACCACCATGGCTCCCCTCCTCCACTACTTCATCGTCATGGCTGCAATTCCCGCCTCCCAACCCGGCGCCAAACCTGATATCGCCAATTTCATGGTCTATCGCGACGACCCCGGGTTCCGTGTCGAAGAGACCTGGGACACGCTCGGTATGCGCTCCACCGGTAGCCACGACATCGTCTTCGAATCCATCCGGCTTCCTGCCGACCGGCTCATGACTCGCCGCGAATGGGGAACTCCCGATCCTCGTGGCGCTGCCGGGGCGGCGTGGTTTGCGCTCGGTGTCGCTGCCACTTCCCTCGGTATCGCCCGTGCCGCGCGTGACTATGCCGTGGCCTTTGCCCGCCAACGGACTCCGAACGACACCCGCACTATCAAGGATTTCCCAGGGGTCCGTGCGAAGATCGCCCGTGCCGACCTTCTCCTCCATCGTTCCCGCACCCTCATCCACGATGCTGCGCACCACTGGGAGACCCGGTCAGTAATCGGCAACGGACCATCGCCGGCGGATGGGCTCGAGCCGGCACTCCGTGTCGCCGCCGCGAAGATCGATACCATGAACGCCTGTATCGAGGCCGTCGATCTCGCGATGCGTGTCGTTGGTGGTGTCAGCCTCCAGAAGAAGCGCCCGATTGAGCGCTACTACCGCGATGTCCGTGCCCCGCTCCACAATCCGCCCCTCGAGGACCGGGCACTCGAGCAGCTTGCCCGCGCCGCCCTTGACGAACCACCGGAGCCAGTTCGGGGAGTCGAGTAGCGGGCATACCGGGCCCAGGGCGCTCACAGCTAGACGAATCCATGGTGCCGCGAGTTCTCGGGCTGGCCATATTCAGAGATAAACGACATAACGAGATCGATTCTCATTTGGCTCGTCAGTTACGGTGCTCCACTGGCAACTTCCCTTCCCGCCGGGTGACAATCCGCACATGGACAAAGAGCAACGCATGTTCGGCCTCTGGCCCAGCCCCATCACCGCAAAGAGCCTCGCCACCAACCTCCGCCTCAGCGAACCCTGCTGGGACACCAACGGCCGCACTCTTGGCTGGATCGAGGGGCGCTCTGACCGTGGCGTTCTCGTCGTGCAGGAAGATGGCGGCGCGATCCGGGACCTCACATCCGATATCTCCGTCCGTGCTTTCGTCGGCTACGGGGGTGGCGATTTCACTCTCTCGCATGGTGTTGCCTACTTTGTTGGACAGGCCGACCAGCGCATCTATCGCCAGGAGATCGCCGGCGGCCGTCCCCGTCCAATCACTCCCGCCTTTGGCGCTGCTTCAAGTCCTGCCGTCTCGCCCGACGGCCACTGGCTCGCCTTCGTCCATACCTACGAAGACGTCGACTGCATAGCGATCGTCGACACCGAGGGCAAGAATTGGCCTGTCCGCTTCGCCGAAGGGCGCGACTTCTACATGCAGCCGGTCTGGCACCCGCAGGGCGACCGCCTCGCGTGGATCGAATGGGACCACCCCAACATGCCCTGGGATGGGACCGAACTGAAGCTCGCCCTCGTCGGGTTCTCCGAGACTGGACTCCCGTTCATGGAGAAAGAGGCTGTCTTCGCCGGCAACAGCGAGACGGCGATCTTCCAGCCTGCCTTCACCCCCCGGGGCGATCTTCTTTACATCTCCGACGAGACCGGTTGGGGCCACGTCTATCGCCGGGACCTCACCACTGGCGAAGTCCGCCAACTCACGACGGGTGAAGGCGAATTCGGCCGCCCGGCCTGGAACCATGGCCAGCGCAACATCGCCGTCACCCAATCCGAGATCGTGGTGACGGTCCGTTCGCACCAGGGCTTTGACTCCATCGTCGCCCTGGCACCCATGGGAGAGGAACTGCCGCTCGGCCCGGGGGATTGCGAGTACACGAGCTTGAGCGCCCCGGCCGCGTCGCCCCGGGGTGACCGGGTCGCATTCGTCGCCAGCAGCGGCACGCTCCCTCCGCGCATCGTCGTCCTCGACCTCGAGGGGCAGCTACCCGAGTTCACCGTCGTCCGCCGCAGCGCCACCGAGGAGATCCCTGGGCTGGCCCTGTCGCGCCCCGAGGCCGTGTCATGGACGTCGTTCGATGGCGAACAGGCCCATGGCCTGTACTACCCACCGGCCAGCGAGCGCTTCACCGGTTCCGGCGCCCCTCCGCTCATAGTCATGGTCCATGGCGGCCCCACCAGCCAGGTGACTGCGACGTGGGCCGCTGCCGCGCAGTTTTTCACCACTCGTGGCTATGCAGTCCTCTATCCCAACTACCGGGGCAGCACCGGCTATGGCCGCGACTACATGCTCGAGCTTCGTGAAAGCTGGGGCATCTCTGACGTCGAGGACGCAAAGTATGGTGCCCAGGCCATGGCCAGCCGCGGCCTCGCCGACGGGTCGAAGCTCGTCATCATGGGTGGCAGCGCCGGGGGATTCACGGTCCTCCAATCACTTGTTACCAACCCGGGTGTCTACAAAGCCGGCATCTGCATGTTTGGTGTCGCCAACCACTTCACGCTGGCCAGCGACACCCACAAGTTCGAGATGCACTACCTCGATAGCATGCTCGGCCCTCTCCCCGAAGCTGCGGCCACCTATCGCGAGCGCTCCCCTATCTTCCACGCCGCGCGGATCGTCGACCCCATCGCTGTCTACCAGGGCGACATCGACCGTGTCGTCCCGCGTGAGCAAAGCGATAGCATCGTCGCTTCCCTTCGGGCGCGCGGTGTGCCGCACGAGTACACCGTTTACGAAGGCGAAGGCCATGGCTGGCGGAAAAGCGAGACGATCGAGGCGTTCTATACCTCCGTCGATCGCTTCCTCAGGCAACACGTTCTCTATGGTTGATTGCGCGAAGGACGCGAGAGCCACGCGGGCCACGGCCGGCCGTTCCCCAACGGCTGGCCGTGGCTTCATGTTCCGGTGGCTCCCCAATCGACAATCCGTGGCCGGCAATCGAAAATCCCACCATGGACTGCCTGTTCTGCAAGATGGCCTCTGGTGAGATCCCTGTCGAGAAGATCGCTCAGAACGACCACGCTTTCGCTATCCGCGATATCAATCCCCGCGCACCCGTTCATGCGCTCGTCATCCCCCGCGACCATCTCCCTACCGCGAAGGATATCGAGTGGAATCACGGTGAACTCCTCGCGGGGCTTTTCGTCCTCGCCACGCAGGTCGCCCGTCTCGAGGGTGTCTACGAGCCTGGCTACCGGCTCGCTTTCAATGTTGGCGATGCTGCCGGCATGACCATCCCGCACCTTCATCTCCATCTTCTCGGCGGCCGCCAGCTCGGACCCGAGGGGTGAGGGCGAACAACATCCACGCCCAGACCGAACGTATCCGCGCCGAGTTCGCCACACGCCCGGCCGGCCTCCGGAAGCACGTTGAGCGTGTCCTTGCCGAGGCGCTCGAACTTGGCCGCCACTATGACGTGGACCCTGCTCGCATCGAACTCGCTGCGTGGGGCCACGACCTTTTTCGTGCCACTCCACCTGCCGACCTCCTGGCCATGGCGCGCAAATCGGGCGTACCGGTCGAGCCGGCCGACGAAGAGGAACCGGTGCTCCTTCATGGCCCGGTCGCTGCGGCCGTCCTCGAACGCCGCTTCAACGTTGCCGATACCGAGGCGTTGGCCGCCATCCGCGACCACACCCTCGGCCTCGCTGAAATGCCGCTTCTGGCGAAGATCATCCTCATCGCCGACAAGATCGAACCCCACAAGCGCGAACGAACCCCGGTGATGAAGGCTATCCGCCGCCTCGCACGCCGGGACATCGACACGGCGCTCCTCTGCTGGGCCGATTGGAAATGGATCGAAGAACGGACGCATGGATGGTTGAGCCATCCGCAACACTGGCAGGCCCGCCGGCACTGGGTCGCCGAGCATCATCTCGATGCGGCGATGCCTCCGCTCTCCCCGGATTTCGACCTCCTGGCCGTCGAGGGGCTCTCCTTTCCACCGGTCCACCGTCCCCGCCGCCTCCCTTCAACCGAGTGATAGCCGTCCTCATTCTGCGCGGAGTGCGGTGACAGTCGGCATCTCCCAATTCGCCTGCCCTCGTTAACGAAATCAGCCCGGCGATACCGGGCTGATTCATACATCGCGGTTAGCGACTGCCTACGGGATCTTCAGTACCTGGCCGACCTCGAGTTTGGGGCAGTCATCCTCGGTCATCTTGTTTGCGTCGAGCAGCGCCTGCAGGGTCACACCCTTGGCCTCCGCAATACCGGAGCAGGTATCCCCACTGACGACGGTGTATGTTCCTCCAGCACCTGCTGGCTTCGTCGGCGTGCTGTTGGCGCCCGGTGTCTGGTTGGCCCCTGGCGTCTGGTTCGCCCCGGGGGTCGTGTTGCCGCCCGGTGCCGCCGTGGTCGTCTTCCCTGGCGTCGTGGTCGTGTTCCCAGCTGCTGTCTTCTGAGCCTGTGCAGTCTTGAAGGCGTCGGTCACCGAGGCGTTGTCGCTCTTACCGCCCGAAAACTGGTTGATCGCGAAGGCGAGCCCGATCACCACAACGGCCAGCGCGAACAGCCCGATGGTTGCGACTGGCAGGCTTACTCCGCCGGCTCGCGGCTTTGGCCCAATCGACCCCGGACTGGGCCGCCGTGCGGGACGCTGCCCACCCTTGTTGCGCTCCGCGCCCGGGCGCGGACGCCCTGCGGTCTCGCCGGCCCGGGGCCCGCGGACCGTTTGCGTTGGCTCCGGTCCTCGCGGTGGCGGAGTGGCCGCCGGCGGTGCTGCTCCCGCACCCTTCGGCGCCGTCCCTGGCACGCCCTCGCCCAGGTACACAGGGCAGGTCACATGGTTCGCACCGAGGCAGTACGTCTCCTGGTGCCCCGTAGCAATCCGTGTTGGATTGGGCAAACGGTAGCAACGGTGCGCCTCCGTCGCGTACGTCGCGTGCGAATCAGCATCGTCCGCCAACCCGAGATACGGGCAGACAGCCCCGAAATCATCCTGGCCGGGTTCGTACGTCACAGGCGCTCCTGTCCCACCAGCTTCGCCACCGTGCGTAAGAATGGCATGTGAACGACCGCGGGGCAATTGATCAGGTAACTATTCCGTACGAGAACCACGCAGCGAGCGCCGTTGCACACTCACCATCAGCCCTTTTCGACCAGGAAAAGGTGCTCCGTAACCCCGAGGCTCCGCTTCGCGAGGTTCCGGCTCCCGCGAAAGGTCGCGTAGGGTAGCTGCCGCTCCTCTACTTGCCCAATCGCCCCGAGCATCTCCCGCATCTCGCCGATCGGAATGAACCCCTCGTCGTTGTAAGAGACGAGGAGGAATCGCGAATCGATCCGCGTGGCAAGGTCCTGCAAGCTCGCAAACGCCGAACGCCGCTGGTTGTACCGCGACCGCCGCCACGTAACTGGAATCCCAGAAACCGCGCTCACCAGGGGCGGCTCCCGGTAATCCACCAGCAGGTTCAGCATGAAGTAGTTCGAACCGTAGGGATGCTGGTTGTAGGGGGGATCGAGGTACACGAGATCGAACTCCCCGTATGAATTCGGGAGATCGTTCGCATCCATCTGCACCACCTCCACCTCGCACGTGAAGCGGCTCAGCACCGGTGGGCGGAGCATGATCGGCGCCGTAATCCGCGAGAGCGCGTCCCTCCCCGATCCACCGAATTGCCCGATCCCGGTGCGCCGATCCTTGTAGAAGCCTTTGAACACGCCGGCTGTGTTTGCGTGGACTGATGCCTCGGAGAGAAGAGGGCCGAGCAGCAAATCGCGCAGGCCGGGCGCCTCCCGCCCGATAGCCTGTCGAAAGAGATCCAGCCTCCGCGCGTTCTCCTGCGTGAAGAACACGCGCTCGCCGGCCCGGATCTGGTCATCATTGGCCGGTGCGTACAACCGTTCGATGAATCCGCATGGCTCATCCGGCAGGGTCCGGTACGCCGCCTCGATGCACTGGATCGCTTCCGCCACGCGCTTTGCCCGCGCCTCATCCCGGTTTGCCAGGTAGCACCGTGAGATGACCGCGGCGTAGTCCTCGAGGTCGTTCGCCACCAGTCGCTCCGCGAACTGCTTCATCAACCGCGAAACCACCCCCGACCCCGAGAATGCGTCGAGCACCCGCAGCCGCGGCCGGCCCACGCGGCGAGTCACATCCTCGATCGCCTCGCGGATTGGACCCAGAAGTGCCCGCTTGTTTCCGATGCACGTGATCAGCTGTTCACTCAGGAAACACGGGTCTTCAGAATCCTGCTTTTCCACACTCCCGTATGTCGCCGCATCCGCCGTCATTGCACCGTTAGTCCCGGCTCACCACGCGCGATACTGGCTTCGATACCGCGACGGTTACTCCGCCAACGACGAGCGCGGCACCCGCAACCCGTTCGAACGACGGCACCTCGTCGAGAAACATCGCCGCCAGGACGAGCGCGACCACGGGCACCAGTGTATTGATGACTGCCGCACGCCCTGCGCCGATGGCCTGGACACCCTCGAACCACCAGACGAGCCCCACGACCGTCTGCAGTGCGCCGAGATACAGGATACCCAGCCAGAGCCCCACCGATGGCCCGCCCGAGAGCGTGCCCCACAGTGGTTTCGCGCTGAACGGTGCCAGTGCCGCCACCCCGATCGCCACGCTGTAGAACGTTGCGTGCACCGGTGAGATTCGGGTCCCGAGCATCCGCGCCGAGAGCGTATAGAGCGCCCACAGGAACGCCGCCACGAAGAAGATGCCAATGCCCGCGAGGCGCTCCCCCGAAATGTCGCTGGCGAAGAGTGCCTCCCGAAATACGAGCAATTCCCCACCAACCAGCAGCCCGAGGCCGATCGCCTGCCATCGCCCCAGCCGCTCTCCAAAAAGGACCCCGGCGAGCGGCAGCACGAACAGCGTCGGCATCGTCGGCATGATCAGTGACCCGTCGCTTGCGGGCGCGTAGTTGAATCCGACGAACGACAGCACGTTGAATCCGAAGACTGACGTCAACCCCATCGCCAGCAGCAGGAGAAGTTCGCGCCGCGATGGCCTCGGCCAGTTTCCCCGGCTGGCCGCCAGGGCTCCGAGCAGGGCGCCACCCAGCAGGTATCGCGCCGCGGAGAGTGCAAGAGGGCTCGCCTCACCCACTGCCTTCTTCGCCACGACGAAGTAGCCTCCCCAGATCAGGATGGTGATGAACAACTGCACATAGGCGCGGGGAACGCTGATGGCCTTTGGTGTCGTCGAGGGCGCGGCGGGTGCTTCAACGGCCATTCAGCACGGAGTGTACGGCCTCCCGCCGCTTGCCTCTCGCCTTCTCCCGGGAAGCGGTCCGTTCCGAATCATCCCCGGCTGATACCGTTGTTCGATGCAACCCCAAAGGGCGCGGCGGAACATCACGCTCCTCTACGCCTTCTGGTTCCTCCGAGACTTCCAACTCTGGATCCCGGTCTGGATCGTCTACCTCACAGAGCAGCGGGGTTTCAGCCTCACCGAGGTTACCGGCGCCGAAGGGCTCTTCCTGGCCGGTGTCGTCTTCCTCGAAGTCCCGACCGGTGCTGTCGCCGATGGCTGGGGACGTTCAAAATCGCTCTCCCTCGGTGCGCTCTCCCTCGCTGGCGCGACATTCATCTTCGCCTTCACGGAGTCGTTCACGGTCCTCCTCGCCTCGTTCCTCCTCTGGTCTCTCGCCCACACCCTCATGTCCGGAGCGGATAGTGCCCTGCTCTACGACAGCCTCAAGGCGCTTGGCGAAGAGCACCACTTCGAACGCACATCGGGCCGCGGCGCCGCCTGCAGCTGGGCTGGTGCCGGGATAGGGACCCTCCTTGGTGGCCCCGTCGCCGCTCTTACCACCATCCGTTTCACCATCCTCCTCGGCTCCGCTACCTGCGTGGCCACCGCCTTTGTCGCCCTTGCAATTGCCGAAGGTACCCGCCAGGAGCACGCTGCCCGTCCCGGATACTTCCGTTCAATCCGTCTCGCCTTTGCCGAGGGGTGGCGCAATCCCACTCTTCGTCGCGTCATTCTGCTCACCGGTACTGCCACAGCCTGCCTCGAGGTGGTCCACTACCTCGTCCAGCCCTACCTCATCGACCGTGGAGTTGAGGTCGGCGTCTGGTTCTCCATGCTCCAGGTTCCGACGATCCTCCTTGGAGTTGGCGGGGCGCTCATTGCCAGCTCCGCCCTCGGCCGCAATCGCCCGTTCGCCGCCATGCTTGCTATCCCTGCTGCGGGCGCTGGCGGCTATCTCCTCCTGGCTGCCGGACCGGGACTCTCGGCTTACGCCGTCCTGCCCATCATGTTTGCACTCGACTCCTGGCTCCGGCCACTTGCGGCGGGCTACATCAACCGCCAGATCGGTTCGGAGCGGCGCGCCACCGTCCTCTCCATGCAGGGAATGGCGGGTAGCCTCACCCTCGCTGTGCTCGCCCCGGGTGCTGGCTTCATCACCGACCAGCGTGGCCTCACCTGGGCATTCGCCGCCGGGGCCGTTGCAACGGTTGCGAGCCTCGTTGCCTTTGGTGTTCCGCTCCTTGCCCGTCGCGGCCGTGACCAACCCCTGCTGATCGAACCCGCACCACCAGCCGACCCCTGATCCGCCGGTGGCGATGCGACCGACGCCCGAGGTTCGCCTCGCGATGATGCCGCCGAGAACCGGATTGCCACCCAATCGCATCGCTTCGGGGCTTTCGCACCGCCTCCGGCAAGCCGTCTTTTGCCTTAGGCGGCCTCCTGACCAAAGGATCGCCTGGCGACATTGTCCTCCCCGTCGCACCTGGGGCGCGGGTCTCCTGTCCAGGAGGCTCGCGCCCCGAATCATTTTCGGGCTCGCCCCCTCGCCCCCTCGCCCATTCGCCCATTCGCCGTTTGACGCTTGCCTCTCTTATGGTAGTCTTCTCTTTCGGCGCTTATTGACTGGCCAGCTTTTTGAGTGTGGCAGGTCGCGAAGCTGAGTGCTTGAAGACGGCTCCGATGCCCGAGGGCGACCGGGGCGCTGTTCACGAACAGGCTTTTCGGCCTGTTTTCGTGCCCAGAACCTGGCGAGCAGCACCGCCCCCCAGAGTGATCTCCCCGGGGTGTGCGCCCACAAAGAACGACCGGGTTTCGCCCGTCACCAGACGCTATGGAAGCAGGGGAAGCAGGAATGCCGACCATTAACCAGTTGGTTCGCAAGGGCCGG
>WBZR01002173.1_pt1 | contig 21162 bp, 19 predicted proteins | sample 5204231 | NCBI WGS metagenome assembly WBZR01 (sample SAMN12412403, study PRJNA552823) | activated sludge metagenome | isolation source: activated sludge from anammox sidestream of wastewater treatment plant... | place: USA: Virginia | collected 2017-08 | reverse complement strand
GCCCACCCAGCGACGAGAGTTTCTGATAATCAGTCTCAGGAACCGCCACGCCCAGTTCCTTATCCAACACGATCACGAAATTGAGAAAGTCCATTTTAGATATCAGGGCAATCACTACTCCACGCCACACATTGAGGGATTTCCCACTACTGTCTCCGGATCACCATTGACGAAACATTTTGTACAGGCCGCGCGCCAGCAGAAGCCCGGTCAAACCTCCGGCAATCACCAGCGGAACGAAGGTGATAGGGTCTCTGATCGCTCGGAACCTCGATGAACCCTCTTTCAACTCAATATAACCCGCTGGGTGAACGATCATACCGCCGCCACCACCACCGCCTTCCTCTCCGTTGCGTTTGCCCATGCCACCGCCAAATCCATAACGCAGTTTCGCCACGGGAATGATCACCACGCCATCGTGTTCAATCGGCTCGCCGTAGATCAGCTTCGCGGCGACAATAGTTTTGAACATCTCAGCCAGTCTTTCTGTCAGGGAATTGCTCCCTTCTTTTTGTACTTGAATTTCCTTCTCAAACATCTCAGTCATCTCCTTCGGGCAATCCGTCGAGTTCGCCGCGCGCTTTATCTCAGGTGAAAGCGGCCCGCGCCTGTTCGTAATCAGACATGTTCGGCGTCACGCTGAGGCCATACGACGATTTGACGATTGTCTCCCAAGACATATAACTCTCCTTCAATCACGGCGAGGAGCGCGGCTCAGTCTCCCGCTGGCGCAGCCATCCGGTCACGGCTCTGACCGTAGCCGGTAAACTGCCGCTGGTGTCGAGCGCCAAGCCATTGCCTCCTGATTCGTCGCAAAGGGGGGCGCTCTCTTCGCGCTGTCGCAGGTAGATTTCCCAGTTGGCGTCTGAAACTCCTTCTTTCTTCGCCACACGCTCCTCAAGCCGTTTGTGAACCAGCTCCGGCGGCAGACGGCATTCGATCAGCCGCCACTGGGCCCCGGCGGCCATCGTCATCTCTCGCGCTACAATTCGGTCTTCGTCGCGCAAGAAAGTCGCGTCGAGAATTACCCCCCGATCTTCACCGAGCAGCTCGCGCCCGCGCTCGATCATCGTCCGGTATGTGAGGCAATCCGCTTCGGCGCTGTAAGCTCCCTCGCCGTAAGGAGCCGGTTGTTTGGCTTCGCCGAAAAGCGACTGGCGGACGACATCGGTCGAGACTACGCGCAAGCCGAGTTCACCAGCGATAGCGCGCGCAAGAGCAGTCTTGCCCGTACCTGAAAGCCCTCCAACCGCAATAACCGTTGGCTTTCGCAATCTCGTTGCATATCGCTGCGCCAGATCGAAAAAGTTTCCAGCCCGCGTGGCCGCGATGCGGCGCTCTTCTTCGCTGAACTCTGGTTCATTCAATCTGAAGCTGAGCGCCTTGCCGCGCACATAGGCGCGATAGCAGCGGTAAAAAGGCAGCAACGTGAAAAAGTCTCTGTCTTCGGTCCGCCGCCGGTACGCTTCAGTGAAGAAGTAACCGAGATCGGGTCTGCCACGCGCGTCCAGGTCCATCGCCAGGAACGCCGCTTCGCTCGCCACGTCGCCGCAGCGGAAGCGGTCATTGAATTCGATGCAATCGTAAATGCAGATCACGTCATCCTTGACGCAGACGCTTTCGCAGCGCACGTCGCCGTGTCCGTCAACGATCCGGCCTTCGCGCGCGCGGCGGTCGAATAGCTCGGCTCTCGTTTCAAACCATTCATTCACCCACGAGCGAATCGCCTCATACGCTGAATCGCTGATTGTGCGACCGATGAAGGGCGCGGTCTGCGTGAAGTTCTCTTCCCAGTTGTGGCGAATTTCCGCGAGGCTACCCCACTTCGCGATTTCATCTCCGCGCCCTGCCGTGCGGTGAAATTCACAGAGACGAGCGGCGACGCGGTCAATGATTGTCTCGGTGACAGTGTTGTTTGCGACCATCCGGTCGAGCATTCCCTCTTCGGGGAGCCGTTTCATCCAGACGCAGTAATCAACGATCTTTCCGCGCCGGCCTGAAAACCGAATTTGCCCGTCAACCTCAACACAGGCGCCGAGGCCGAGGTAAGTATCCGGGCACAACCGGCGGTTGAGTCGTATCTCATCCTCGCAAGCCCTCAGTCGCTTCTTCAGCGTGGTGTAATCGAGAAAGCCGAAATCCACGGGCTTTTTCAGTTTGATGACGTAATTGCGACTCAACAGCAGGACGGAGATGTGCGTCTGCTTCATTTCAATCGGCAGCTCGTCCGCCGGCCATTCCGGCGCGTGGCGCAACTGCCCGACCATCTTCAGCCAAGAGGCCAGGTCTGTTTTTTCTTCCGGTTCGACTGCTTTCACCTTGATTGAACTCCGTGCTATTCAGCGCCGAGCCGTTTCCGCAACGCCTCTTTGACCTTCACACCTCTGAAGTAAGCCTCATCGGCCTGTTTGCGCACGCTTTCGAGATTGAACGCGTGCCATTTCACCCGGGCTTCGCCGAGCGTCTCTTCCGCGAGCTTGAGGTCATTCTCTTCCACGCCGAGCGGCCAATTCCGCCTCCGACCTTCGGCCAACAGGAGCCGCGCCCAATTGACCACGGCGTCGGCGCGTTGCAGCGCCAGCATCGTCTCTTTGGCGCGCGCAGGGATTTCAGGCCGCGGCTGGATGAAGTTGATCGAGTCGTGGCACTGGGCGCAGAGGTTGGCGGTTTCGGTCGGCGAGTAGATCACCTTCGTCGCCATATGCTCGTGGCAGGTGTTGCAGCTCGGACCCAGGCCGATGCCTTTCAGCCGCTGGTAATGCGCGCTCTGCACGAACGAACTCACGACGTTTTGATGACAGGCGTTGCAGGTCTCGGGCTGATTCTTCCAGTGAAGGCGGCTCTGCGGATTCGACGAGCGCAGGACGCCGACGTGCGCCTTCTCTTTGTCTTTCGCGGACGGTTCACCGCCGTGACATTTCTCGCAACTGACGCCGCGCTCTTCGTGGCTCGAAAGCTGCCATTCCAGGTAACGGCTGCTTACGCCGAGCGGCTCGAGCAACTGCGAATGGCAGTTGACGCAGTTGTTGTTTTTGTACGAGGGCTTGGGCTGCTGCGCCGCGCCGATCTGATTCGCGCTCACAAACCAGAACATTCCAGCGGCCAACAGCAAGGTCAGCAAACATAGTTTTCTTCGGCGGTTCATATTCGCTCCTCACGGAATCGGTTACATCAACCAGAACTGAGCCTCCAATCCTGTGTTTTTCCCCGCGCATCCTTGCGCAGCCGGCGCGGAAATTTTCTCATCACCGGCATTGAAACCCCTAAACTTCAAACTCCAGCCTCGGATTGAGCAAGCTTTGTGCCGCGCTGATCGAGATCTCTTCACGGCACGCTGGTTGCTCCCTCTGAATCAGCGGACAGTTCCTTTATCACTTTCAGCCGTTTGCAGATGCGTGCGACGTGGCAGTAGCCCGACCGTGAGGGAGGGCTTGATCATCAAGCCCTCCCTCACGGTCGGGCTACTGCCACGGGTCGCATCCAAGCGCAAACCGCTATAAGACGCAGGGAGGCGACAGATGATCAATCAATTGGGAGAACGAGAATCACGCGCGCTGTTAGCGCGGGGAGTGTTAGGGCGGCTCGGCTGCTCCGATAAAGGCAAGCCATACGTCGTGCCGGTCTATTATCTCTTCGATGACGATTGCGTCTACGCGCATTCGCTGTCAGGTCACAAGATTGACATCTTGCGCGCGAACCCGAACGCCTGTCTGCAGGTTGATGAGATCGAGGACGATTATCATTGGCGGAGCGTGATTGCCTTCGGATATTACGAAGAGGTCAACGAAGAGGCTGAGCGCGAGCGCGTTCTGGCCAGCCTGTTCAGACGGTTGCCGCATCTGACGCCGGTCGAATCGCGCGCTAAAGACAGCGCGCAGCAGATCATAGTCATCCGGCTTCGGATAACCGAGATCACCGGAGTCTACGAGAGTTGGTGATCGCCGATCCGCACTTTCATCACTTCACATGCCCGCCGGTTCCAGCCCAGACGATCAAGCCAGGCAGGAACGGCGTGATCAAATCGGGATGATGCGGCAGCGCGCGGACGGTGAAGCCGTGCAATCCGCTCCGGCAGCAGGCGACTGAACTGGCCTCGAAACGATAACGACCCGCGCCGCCGCCGTCTACTGGTCGCATCGGAATTGCCCGCGCTTCGGTGATCTCATCGTCGGCGTTGACCAGCCCCAGATAAAGCTCGACGGACACGTCGTCGGGCGTGAGCGCGCCCAGCGACAACTCAGCCTGCGCCTTGATTTCGCCATTGACCTGAACCTCATCGAGCGAATCCGCCGTCACCGACTCGATGCGCACCTTTGGCCATTGATCTCGCACTCGGTTTTTCCAGGCGGCCAGCGATCTGGCGCGCGCCATTCCATCGGCCATCAACTGCTTCCGCCGCTCGGCCGCCGGCAGGTAGAACCGTTCGGCATATTCGCGCGCCATCCGATGCGTGTTGAAGAAGTGGCAGAGATTGCCGATCGAAGCCTTCATTCGTTCAATCCAGCGGCGCGGCAATTTGTCCGCCCCACGATCGTAGAAGGTCGGGATCACATCGCCTTCGAGCAGATCGTAGAGGGCCTCGGCTTCGACCTGATCCTGGTAATCAGGATCGTCGTAAGTTTCGCCGCGTCCAATCGCCCAGCCGATTGCGGATTGCGGATTGCGGATTGTGGATTGGTCAAAAGCCTGGATCGAGCTTGAGATAAGGGCATTCTCAAATCCGCCATCCGCCATCCGCAATCCGCAATCCCAGGCTTCGTCCCACCAGCCGTCGAGCGTGCTCAGATTCAAGACGCCGTTCGCCGCCGCTTTCATCCCGCTCGTTCCGCTCGCTTCGAGCGGGCGCCGGGGCGTGCTCAGCCAGACGTCGGCGCCCTGCGTCATCGAACGCGCGACGGCCATGTCGTAACCTTCCAGAAAGATCAGGCGATTGCGGAATTCGGGGCGGCGGCTGAGCGCAATGATCTGCTTGATCAATTCCTTCCCGGCGTCGTCGTGCGGATGAGCCTGCCCGGCGAAGATGACCTGCGCGGGACGGTCGGCGTTATTCAAAATGCGCGCCAGGCGCTCGGGATCGCTGAGCAACAGGTTCGCGCGCTTGTAGGTCGCAAAGCGCCGCGCGAAGCCGATGGTCAGCGCGTCCGGGTCGAGCATTTCATCAGCCGCTTCAATCTCCGATTGCGGAGCGCCGCGCCGTTCCAGTTGCTCGCGCAAACGGCGGCGCGCGAAGGCGACCAGGCGTTCGCGCCGCCGCTCGTGCGTCCGCCACAACTCTTCAGCCGAGATGCGGCGGATGCGCGTCCAGAGCGACTGGTCGGCAGGCTCCTCGCGCCAGCGCGGCCCCAGGTGGCGGTCGTAAAGCTCATCCATCTCCTGCGAGATCCACGATTGAAAATGGACGCCATTGGTGACGTGGCCGATGGGAATCTCTTCTTCGGGCACACCCGGCCACAGCGACCGCCACATCCGGCGCGTGACCTGGCCGTGCAACCGGCCCACGCCATTACTCGATTGCGCCAATCGCAACGCGAGCACGGTCATGCAGAACGGCTCGGCGTCATCGTTCGGATCCTTTCTCCCCAACGCCAGAAAATCGCGGAACGAAAGGCCGAGACTGTCGGCGTACTCGGCGAAGTATCGTTCCATCAAATCCGGCTGGAAGTAATCGTGGCCCGCGGGCACGGGAGTGTGCGTGGTGAAGATCAATCCGGCGGAAGCCGCCTCGCGCGCTTCGGCGAACGAGAGCTGGCGCGTCTCCATCAACCGCCGGATGCGTTCGAGCGCGAGGAAGGCCGAATGACCTTCGTTCAAATGATAAACGCTCGGCTGAACTCCCAACGCTTCCAAGGCGCGACAACCGCCGATGCCCAGCGCCATCTCCTGCTGGAGGCGCATCTCCGCGTCGCCGCCGTAAAGCTGATCGGTGATGTCCTGATCGCGACGGCTGTTTTGCGCGATGTTGGTGTCGAGCAGGTAGAGCGCGACGCGGCCCACCTGCGCGCGCCAGATTTGCGCGGCGACCTTGCGGCCCGGATACGCGACTTCGACGATCAACGGCTCGCCGTCATGATTCCGCTCAAGCGTCAAAGGCAGGTTGTGAAAATCGTTGTCCCGGTACTCCTCCTGCTGCCACCCGGCTTCGTTCAGGTATTGGCGGAAATACCCCTGCTGGTAAAGCAATCCGACGGCGACGAGCGGCACGCCCAGGTCGCTCGCCGATTTCAAATGATCGCCGGCAAGAACGCCCAAACCGCCGGCGAAGATCGAGAGGCAATCGGTGATGCCGAATTCAGCCGAGAAGTAAGCGACAAGCGGGCCGCCGGTTTCGCCGTGGCGCTTGCGGAACCAGGTGGATTCACCCTTCAGATAAGCGTTGAAATCATTCGAGACGCGATTGAGATGCGCCAGGAAGCCTTCGTCAGACGCCGCGGCCCGCAAAGTGTCTTGATCAATCGCGCCGAGCATCAGGACCGGGTTGTGACCCGACTTCTCCCACAGGTCGCGGTCCCAGCGAAATAACTCGATCGCATCGTGATTCCACGCCCAGCGCAGGTTGTAGACCAGATCGCGCTGCCGTTCCAATTCGGGCGGCAGAAAAGGCGTGACCGTGAATGTGCGGATCGGTTTCACCATCGTTGTCGCCTTACTTCATTCCGCCTTCCAGTCAGTTTGGTTTCTTCCTTGTTGTCTCCTCACCCGCAACGCTCCGCCCTCGAGACGTTGCAACTCTCAAGCCAGTTCAGCTTCTCTTCGTTTAGGCCGGGTTGATGGGCAGGTTTGTGATCTCCTCTGCGCAAAGTTACTCACCCTCCTGTGCAAGAGCACGCAGCCTCGAACCGATTGAGACAGCCAGATGCTCATCCGGCGTGGCTCAGGTCGGCATAGTGATTGCAGCCTTTTGTAGCAAGGAGGAAAAAGTCATGCGGATCGAATCAACATGCAGATTGAAATTTATGATGGCGTGCGCGTTCCTCATCGCAGTTTGCTTTGGAGCGGCGGCGAAATATACCGCCGCGCGGCAGAAAGCGAATGACACGCGCACAGAAAAAGCTTTGCTCGACGCCCGGAAGGTCTCCACCGAACTGACCAACAAAGTGCGCGAGTTGCTGCTCAAGGAGTTGGAAAAGGGCAGTTACGAAGGCGCGATCAGCGTGTGCGCTAACGTCGCGCAGGACATCACCCGGCAATTCAACGAAAAGAGCGGCCATTACGTGCGCCGCGTCAGTCTGGGCTATCGCAACCCGAACGATTCCCCGGACGAATATGAACGACACAAGCTCGAATCCTTCGACCGTCTCAGCCGGGAGAAGAAACTGGAGAGTGAATATTACGAAGTCGTCTCGGAGCAGGGCCGTGAATATCTGCGTTACCTGAAACCGGTCATCGCCGGCAAGATGTGCCTCAACTGTCACGGCCAGCCTGACGAGATTCCGATCGGCGTGCAGCGCATCATTCAGGAGACATATCCCAATGATCATGCCACCGGCTACCGCGAAGGCGACGTGCGCGGCGCAGTGAGCGTCAAGATTGCGTTGCCCTCGAAGACCGCGAAATGAGGGCCGCGAATAAGGAGAGTTTATGAACACGCTTCAAGCAGAGACATTCAACTTCGCGCAGATTCTTCAATGGCTGGCCAGAGCTTTGAGCATCGCCAGCGTTTTCATTCTCCTGCTGTTCTTCATCGGCGAAGGCTTCAATCCGGCTGCGCTGCGGTCGAGAGAGTGGGTACTGATGCTCTTCTTTCCGATCGGGGTCGTGGTTGGGATGGCCGTCGCCTGGCGCAGAGAGGACTGGGGAGGCGCAATCACTATAGTCAGCCTGATTGCCTTCTACCTGGCGCATTTTCTCTTCAGCGGCGGATTTCCGCGAGGCTGGGCATTTGCTGCGTTCGCCTTGCCAGGTTTTCTGTTCCTGGCGCACTGGCTGCTCGCGCGAAATGTCGAACGATAAGCGGTCAGACAAACCGCATTCATTGAACGTCAATTCTGACGGCGTTGGAAGGTTGTCTCGCTCTTCTTAACTTCATCCTTCTGCGTATGCGCTTCTTCTCTGATCAGGCTGAACAGAGCCTCAGCCAGCGCCAACGCCACCGGCCCGACGAAAAGCCCGATGACGCCAAAGGCTTGAACGCCTCCGAGCAGCGCGAAGAAAACATACAGCGGATGAAAGCGCATCTGCTCGCTGATCACCAGCGGGCGGACGACATTATCCGCCAATCCAACCACTCCGGCTCCCCAGGCCAGCAGGATCAATCCCTTCACCGGATGGCCAGTGAGCATCAGGATGATCGCCGCCGGAAGCCAGATCGCTCCGGAGCCGATGAAAGGCACAAACGAGAAGATCGCGGTCGTCATTCCCCACAGCGCCGGCGATGGCAAACCCAAAACCCAAAAGGCCAATCCCAAAAGCAAGCCTTGCGCAATCGCTACCGCCAGTCCGCCATACATGCTGGCCGTGATCGTGCGGCTCACTCCGATGGTCAGTTTTTCAAGCTGAACCGGACTGAGCGGGATAATCGCCGCCAGCCGCCGCCACAACGCGTGGCCATCGCGGAAGAGATAGAACAGCGTGAAGACGGTGATCACCGCCGCGACCACGAATGAAGTGACTCCGCCAGCGACGCCAGCGACTTGCGAGAGAAGGAATGCGCTCAATTGCTGCAGCCGGTCCATCAACTCGGCGCGCAAATCAACCTGGGAGAGATCAATATACCGACCCAACCACATCCGCGCCCGCTCGATCAATTGAAGGAAATTTTGGATGAATCCGCCATTCTGCGCATTGCTCGCGCTGAGCGATTGATAAACCGCGGTCAACTCTCGCCTCAACGCCGCGCCGAGCAGAAACGCCGGAACAGTGATCGTCATAAGCGCGGACAAGGTTGAAAGCAGCGCCGCCGCATTCGCGTTGCGGATGGACTTATGCAGCCGGGCGTGAAGCGGAAGAAAGACGATCGCCAGAACCATTGCAAAAAAGACTGGTTTCAGGAATGGTCTGGCGATCAGATAGCAGAACCACAAGGTCACGGCGCTGAGCGCGACGAGAAAGATGATTGTCGCTCGCCTTTTCTGATTCATCTCACTTGCCGCAATGTCCGTTGCGGGCCAGCAGAACGCCGATCACGGCTCCCAATCCCAACCCGATTCCGAATGTGACGCCGAGCGCATTCAGCGGGCGCCGTTTGACTTGATATTCGGCGTCGTCAACCAAATCTTCCGCCGCGCGGCGGCCTTTTTTAACGGCGCTCCTGGCCGCATTGATTCCATCCTCGAAGGCATCGGTGACCGCTTCCTTCACGCGCCCCATTTCAGCCCCAAACTGAGCCGCCGCGGCGCTGACATCTGTGACTTTATCGAGCACTTCGGATTTCATTGTTGTTCCTCCTTGATTTATAAATTTGCCCGCCGGAATCAACGCAAAACATGCGCCAGATGAGGCGTTGCGCATCTGCGTCGTAGCCAATCTGTTTTCAACGCGAATCGAAGGTGGTGTGAATGCAGACAATGTGGGTTCGTGAGATTCGCAACACAGGCTCGCGATGAGCGATGACAAAGACCGTCGAGTCGGGCGCAGGAATCTGCAACACGCTATTGGCGGGATTGAATCTCCAGGTGCCGGTAAAGTTTGGTTTTGGCATTCGTCCTCCGGTTTCGTCTGATTATGAGAGTAGCGCAATCGCTCGCCGCGCGGCATCCTCGCCAGCGGCGATCATTCGTTCGATGGCGGCCACACCCGGAACATAACCCGATAATGGAACGGGCCATCGTCGCCAGATCGCGCCAATCCATACCGGCGGCTATTCCGGTTCCGACGATGCTGCCCGCGCTGGTTCCGGTTAATTCACTCAGGGCCTCATCACGACGGCATCTCCGACTTCTCTCAAAAACGGTCAGGATCGAGGTCGAAGTTTTCCACCATGTACTCATAGTAGCGTCCATCGAGCAGGAACGTCAGAAAGATTTCGTGGACGAGGTGGATGAGTTTGCGCGCGCCGTATTCATCGTCGCCATCAAGCACGCGAAGGCTGAGCGCAACGTTGCCGCCACGGTTGGAAGCCGTGACCTGCGCCTTTCGGGAGTCAATCCGCCGGTGATCAGGCAGTTCCGCCGCGTGACGCGCTTTGATGAATTCTTTCAACTCCCGATACATCTCGGCGGGAACGTTCGGCAGCGCCAGCGGGAAGCGCATGGCATTTCTGCGCGGGTCGAAGACGAACTCGAAAACGCGGTCGCGATGCCACAGCAAGCGGAAAACGGCTTGTCCCTGGCGGGCGTTCTCTGCTGGACTGAACCCGCGGAACACGCCGCGATGAGCGTACACTTCGAGAATCGAGGCGATAGCGTCAATGCGCGCGCGTGTTCCTTTCACTCCATGTTTCGCTTTCAATCTTGCGGCGGGCATCTCTTTTCGCGGCCTCAATGGGCGAAAGCTCCGACGCCCGGTTCAGGATTCAGCGCCACGCCGGGCGGGTAATGTCGGGCGGAGGTGAACTCCTTGAGCGCCTGGACATTGATGACGGTCGAAAGGCTCTCTTTGGCCGCCGCCTGATAGCTGCGTTTGAGCGCCTCGCGCAACTCTTCGGGCGTCCGGACGTATTCGCCGCGCGCGCCCAGGCCTTCGGCCATCTTGTCGTAGCGCAGGTTTTCCTGGAAGAGGTACATGTGCATCGAACGCGCCGAAGTCGCTGCGCTCGGCCACATCCCCCACGAATTGTTGTTGTAGATCAGTGTAATCGTGGGAATCTTGAACTTGATGGCCGTGTCCAACTCGAACAGGCTGTAGGCCGCGCCGGCATCGCTGGTGATAGTCAGAACCGGAGCGCCTTTCCACGCGGCCTGCGGGCCTACGCCGCGCTGCACGGCTGCGCCTGCGCCGATCATCATCGCCATATCGGGGCCGATGGCGCCGTACTGGTATGCGCAAACCACGCCCTGGCCGGGACGAAAGGCGCGCAGCCAGCGGCCTGCGTACAACCCGCTCGTCCAACCGCCGGAACCAGTGACAGTCTGTTTCGGATCAATGTCGCCTTTGTAGAGAAAGTCGTGGACTTCTTTCGCCAGCACAGCCGGGTGAACGGTGTTCGTGTCTTTGCTGTACTTCAATCCGAGTCCATAAACATCCAGGTGTTGTTTCTCGAAGGCTTGTCGAGCCGTGGCCAGTTCGCTGACCCAGGCGTCGCGTTTCTTGCTCGGCAGTTTATTGGCGAGCGCTTCGAGGAACACTTTTTCGTCGCTGACGATGCCCAGATCGAGCGGCCAGTTGCGGCCCAGGTCTTCCTGAACCGGATGCGCGCGGATGCTCTTCACATCGGGATTGAAACGGTACTCGCCGGGGCTGGGCATGCAGTATTGCCCGACGAAGACGACCAGATCGGCGCTCATCAATGCTTCCGGCGAAAGGCTGGCCGACAAACGATGATCGTCAGGAAACACGCCGCGCGTTGGCCCGGAGGTGACGACCGCGATGTCGTGCTTGTCGGTGATTTCTTTGAGCGCGTCCCAGGCCTTGCGTTGAAACACGCCTTGCCCGGCGATCAGCGCTGGCCGTTCGGCTTTGACGATCATATCCACGGCCTTCTCGATTTCCTTTGGCGAAGGATGCGCGCGCGATTCGCTGCGGTATTTGGCTTTGCTGTGATAATCGGTCAGCTTGGCGGCGTCAGTGAAACGCGCACGGGCCGTTTCCGCCGGAAAGTCCAGATGCACCGGCGCCGGGATGCCGGATTTCAACATCCGGAACGCATATGCGCCGTATTCGTAGACGCGGTTCGGCGCGATGATGCGTTTGCCGTATTTCTTCATGCCTTCGGTGGTCGGCTGTTGGTAGCAAATCTGAATGAACTGCTCGCGGTCTTCGCCGGCGAGTTGCATATTGCTCGCCAGCGCCAGCAGTGGCGTGCGCGCCGCATTGGCCGCCGCGATGTTCATAATCATATGCGTGAAGCCGGGGCCTTCGGTGCCTGAAGTCGCGGTCACTTCGCCGGTCACGCGCGAGAAACCATCCGCCGCCGCGCACATCGCGCCTTCGGTTCGCCCGCCGTAAGCAGGCACGCCCGCGGCGGCGATGGCGTTGATGACCGTGTAATTGCCAGGACAGCAAAACAGCGCGGCCAGTTCTTCTTCTTTGCAAAGCCTGGCGAAGACTTCCGCGCCCGTCATTCCGTTGCCTTCAAAAGAGCCGGGCCTGGGGGCTTCGGCCATCGAGTCGGGAATTTCTTTCGGAATGCGAATGGAGGGGATTTCGGGCACGGCGTTGGCCAGCGCGTTGCCGGTTGTTCCGACGGCGGCGACAACGGCGGCGGAGTTCGCCAGAAACCTGCGCCGCGTTGTGTCTACGTGAGCGTTGTTCCGTTTTTTCATAAGCCATCCTTTCCTTGTTTTTCTTCCTGCAATTTCGGGCGTTGGGCTTCCGGCCACAGGCTGCGAATAAAGTTGACCAGATGCCACAGGTCTTCCGATTTTCGAATCTGGTTTTTGTATGGCGGCATGCTGATGCCCGCGCCGTCGCGGATGCTGCGAAAGATTTCGCCTTCGGTCACGCCGCTCTTCCAAAGCTTCGGGTCGGTCAAATCGGTCGCATCGGCGATCACGTCCACTTGCGCTTTGCCGTCGTGGCCGTGACAGCCGGTGCAATCGTTGGTGTAGAGAACGCGACCGCGCGCAATCGAAGATTTGGTGTACGGCACAGGACTTTTGAGCAGCCGGGCCTCGTCGCGGGTGAGCGGTTTGTCCTGGGCTTCCTGGCCTCGTGAAAGTTGCGCGCCGATGACGCCAGCGAACAGACACAAAACAATAGATCGAACGATTTGTCGTGTCACAACAGGTTCTCCGAGTTGAGAGAAAGATATTACTCGTTGGGCAGAGAAGCTAACGGCCACGATACGACCCGGAACACTGGAAATTGCGCCGACACCTGCTCGAATTCAGAAAGCGGCGCATCCTTGCCGATGGGAAAATGCTGTCGCGCGCCAGGCGCTCGCTTCAAGTAGGCCTTCAGCACGGGGGCGCGCTGGTCCACGGCGACTTCTTCAAGGTGTACCTCCTCGCGGCGTCCGTGAACTAGAGTGACATTGCCACCCGCCGCCTTCATATTTTGCACCCAGGCCGACTCCGTCCCAAGCATGGAGACCAGGTATACCGCGAACGGTCACAAATCGAGCTTTTTCAACACAAAGGTTCAAGGGGTCAAAGGGTCAAAGAAAATCCTTTGAATACAAATCTTTGAACCTTTGACCCCTTGAACCTTTGTGTTGAGACGCCTGCTTCATAAAAGCTCAATTTATCCCCGTGCCAGGTATAGCGGGCGCCTTCGATGGTAACCATGACGAGCGGCAGACTGATCCTGCGCCCGGATCGCCGGCCCTGCGCCTCCAGAGTGACCAGATAGTTCGGTGCAATCCCGAGCGCGTGGACTGCGGCCCAGAGCCGGTTGAGTATGGATGCCAGCCAATTGGGACGTCCACCGCGATATAGCCATTTCCTCAGATTCATCAGAGGTAGAAAACTGAATGGTCCTTCCGTCGTCTGCTGCAGCGACTGGTTCGGCATCATGAACTCTAAATCGAAACACAAAACATTGGGACACCAGCCACAGAGATCACAGAGGACACAGAGGTGAAAGGCGGGTGTGCATTATCTCTGTGCTCTCTGTGATCTCTGTGGCTAAAAACGTTTGTCCCAATCTTGTATGGTCTGATTTAGCCCAGCGGCTTTAAAAGCTAACGCACGCCGTCCCACAGCGCCCGCTCTGCGGATCGAGGGTCGTCTACGACCTTCGAGGTCGTATCGAAGCGCATCGTCGCCCTGCGGCTCAGATCGTACTTTGGCCAACCGGGGTCTCCGCCGGCGGCAAACGCAACCCAGGCGGCGTGCATAGTGTCCGCGAGCTGTTGCGGAGGGTCGGTTCCACAGAGCGGCTCAGTCCCATTGCCGAGCGTGTCGAAGACGAAGGCGATCTCAAGCGCGTGGCACGCGCCGAGGAGTCCGTTGAATTGCGGCGAGCGCCACGCGAACTCGTACATATAGGTAGACGCCGCGGCGCTCTTCGCGTGCGCATCGGCGAGGCGGATAGCGGGGATGCGCCAATACCAGTCGGTCTGAATCGCCGCGAGCAGGTCGCCGGCGCTCGCATTGGGATGCGCCGCGCGATAGGCGGCCAGCGTCGTTTCGACCGGGAGCCTGTAGGCCGCTACCATTGCGGCCAGAGCCTCGCTGGTGATGTGCTCGATTGCGCCACCGACCGCCAGGAACAGTCTATGCTCGTTGGCGTTCGTGCCGACAATGAGGTCAATGCCGGCGCCGGCGCCGGCGCCGATGCGGTCAAGCGGAGGCGCAGGGATGACCTCCCCGTCAACCACCGGCTGCCACGGCAGCATGGTGGCCACCACCTCACCACCCCATCGCTCCGGGTCGGGATGCGCGAGGAGATCCTCCCTCAACGCCGCCTGCGCCGCCAACACACGATCAACGGGGACTGCGGCGATCGCCTCTCGGGTCGCTTCGACGCCAAGCTTCCCGGCGAGTTGGCAGGCGACACGCTGCGCGGTCGCGGCAGAGATCACGTTATGAGCGGCCCCACTCTGAGCGATGGCGCGCCGGAACAACCCCTCAGCGCGAGGCATGGAAAGCAGCGTGCCGACACTCATGGCTCCAGCCGACTCGCCAAAGATGGTGACGGCGCCGGGATCGCCGCCAAAGGCGGCGATATTCTCACGCACCCACTCGAGGGCGGCGATCTGGTCGAGCAGGCCGCGGTTAGCGTCTCCCTCGCCCAAATAAAGGAAGCCGTCGGCGCCGACCCGATAGTTGATCGTCACGCACACGACGCCGTCGCGGGCGAAACGACTGCCGTCATACCAGGGCGAGGCGCCCGTTCCGTGATACTCAAACATGCCGCCAGGAATCCAGACCATGACCGGCAGCCTGGCCGACCCGAGGTCGGTGGACCAGATATTGAGGGTCAGGCAATCCTCACCAGAGCCGGTAAGCTCTGAGAGGAGGATGGCTACCTCCGGGGGATATGACGGCTGAACCGACTTCGGGCCATAGGCGCTGGCGTCTCGCACACCGCTCCAGGGCGCAACCGGCTGTGGGGGCCGAAGCCGATTGGCGCCGACCGGCGGAGCCGCATAGGGAATGCCCTTAAACGTGTTCACGCCATCGGCAACGCCGCCGCGGACCTCGCCATATTGGGTTTTGACAACTACATTCGTGCGCATACTTTCGTCGAATCGCTCGGCCCCTTGGGGAAGATTCTTTCGTAGATCAAAGAAACGTTATTCCTTACTGGCGACCGATGGTTTGGCGCGCTCCTTGTCCGCCGTGTAATCCATCCAACCAATCATCATCTCGTCGTAGGTCGGCTCGCCGTACCGCACCGCTTTGGTGGGGTCGGGGTTGTATCGGTTCTTCGTCGAGTTGTCGAAATATCCGGTCACCATAATCTTCGCGCCTGCCGGGATGGCTTTCGGCTGTTTGAAGTAGTAGACCGTCTGCCACGAGAAATCGTATTCCGGCACGTTGAGCAGGATTTCAGTCCGGCCGTCGGGATAGAAGGCTTTGTATTCGACGGCCTTGCCGCGCAGGTGCAGGTGCGGCATGAAGTTGATGACGTGGATGTCTTCTTTCGCCGTCCAGCAGGCCGTGACGCGGTGGTTGCCGGCGCCGGGCGGGATCAGGAACATGTTGTTGGAGATGCCGAAGGTATGCACGAGCTTTTCGGGCTGCGTCCTGGCCAGTATCAGGCCGATACTCGAACGGTCTTTTTGAACTGAACCGGCGACCTTCGAGTAATGCATCTGGAAGACGATCTTGGAACCGGCTGGAACGCGCTTGACGGTTCCCGGCTCCCAGACCGCCTGATTCATGCCGGGCGCATAGCCTGCCAGCAGTTGCCCGTTCTCCATCTCCTGACCTCCGCCGCGCGTGAACCTGCCGCTGGTCGGCGAGGCGCAGCCATCATCCACCACCGGCGCATCCGGCTTGGTGCGGACGAGGAAGCCTTCGCGGTAACGCGGCGATTCTTTCTCCATTCGCTGGCGCAGCTTCTCCATCTCCTCCCTGCTCAGGTTGGGACGGGGTTTGCCGCTTGTATCGGGAGGCTGCACGAAGGCGATGATGTGATGCACGATCTTGCGATTGTCGGGACGGGCTTCGGCGCGCTGCACGTAGATGTCTTCCTTGAGGCCGGGATCAACCTCGAAGTATTGATACTCGTCGGGGCCGGAGGCTTCGAGCGTGTAGGCTTCAGGCATCTGGATGATGATGTCGGGCTTGCCTATCGTCCAGCCATCGGGAAATTTCGGCGCGGGCGGCAGGTCTTTCGGATCGCCTTCCTTCGCGCCGCCATCCACCCAGGCGACAATCGTCTCAATCTCTTCTTTTGTCAGCCGGCGGTCATTGGCCCAGACGCCGTAATGCGGATCGGCGTGCCAGGGCGGCATCGTCTTCCGCGCGACTTTCTCGCGGATGGACTTGGCCCAGGGCCGCACGTCTTTGTAACTGAGCGTGGAAAACGGCGCGCTTTCGCCCGGACGATGGCACTCGGCGCAGTTTTTATTGAAGATCGGCGCGACGTCTTTGCTGAACGTGATCGCTTTGCTCGAAGTCCCATTGGCATTGCTCACCTGCTGCGAAAGGAAAACTCCCGCCAGCGTCAGGGCGAGCAGAAGAAGAAAAGTATTGTTGTGTTTCGTCATATTCGCTGCCTCCCTAAAGAAATGATCTGCTGAGCCAATAGCGGTGCGGGGGATTTTTCGCAGCGATTGCGAAAATATCCCCCTGGGATTGCTTAAAATTCCCCTTTTCGGCCAGAACTGACTGCGAAATGAATACGTGTCTGACAATCGTTGCTACCGACGGCAAGCAATATACCGCGCTGCCAGGCGCGAGAATTCATCAATAAGCGTCACGCAGCGCGCCCACGAAGAACAATGATTCGTGCGCGCTCAAATACACGTTCGACCCCCGCTATTTGCGCCAAATCAGTCCGGCATCGCTTTGCTCGGCTGACCCGACCGGAAACGCCCGCTCCCAACGCCGCTTGACGCCTTTCATCATCGAAGGATAGATGATCCATTTCAGCATCGGCGTGATCAGCGCCATGTAAATCGGCGTGAACCAGTTGAGCTTCTTCACGTAGACCGCCATCCAGAGTTCGTAGCCGCTGGCGGTTTCCTCCGCCGCCATCACCCAGAAACAATGCACTGTCCGGTTGATGATCTCGGCGAGCATTTCGCGTTCGAAGCAATAGAGCACGCGGCTGATCCCTTCGACCTTGCCCGGCGTCACGAGCGAGCGAGCGCGTTCTTCCGCGCTCAATCGCGTCAACCAGGTATGCGAGACGATCAATTCTTCCGCGTCCTCCCAACGCAGGATGCGTCCGATCATCGAGCGCAACCAGAAGAGCGCCTTCGTGACCGGGCCGACCTCCATCTCGCCTTGATCGCTGAAGCCGGCGATTGCGCTGATCTCCGGCAACGTCATCCCGGCGCGCCCGCCCGGCAATTCCACACAATGCAAGGTTCGCAACGGCACACCTGCCAGAAAGCTGTGAACGCGCAACGGCAGGCTCCCAAATTCGTTTGATCGTTTCATCTCTTCCTCCCCTGGTTAAGTGATTGCAGTCTCTCTTCAATGGCGCAAGACATATGCCACCTGCGCCGCGCGAATGTTCTCAACATTTCGTCCTGCCACGCTGGCCGCAATCGCGGGCATTCAGGCGCTGTGCGGGGGAACTTACGCAACGTGGGAACGATTACTCAGCCTCAATAAAACTGCGCTCTCCGGTAGATGAACTTCTTGGTTACTTCCGACGCGATCAGGTAGAGCGCGGTGATCACGCCGAACGCCAGCAAATACGACAGCGGCAGCGGAGTGAATCCCAGCAGCCGGTTCAGCGGGAGATAAGGCAGCAGCAGCGTCGCGATCAAAACGATCACCGTCGAGATCAACAGCGGCCTGCCCAGCCTGCTTTTATAAAACGGCCTCCACGTCCGAATGACCGGCACGATCAGCAATTCGGTCATCACGGACTCCAGAAACCAGCCGGTTCGGAACTGATCCGGTGACGCATCGAGCAGGAACCACAGCGCGCCGAAGGTCAGGAAATCGAAGACCGAACTGATGGCGCCAAAGGCGATCATAAAATCGCGGATGAATTTGATGTCCCAGCGCCGGGGCCGCTCGATCCATTCGCGGTCTACGCTGTCGGTCGCAATCGCCATCGCCGGAAAGTCGGTGAGGAAGTTGTTGAGCAGAATCTGCTTCGGCAGCAGCGGCAGGAAGGGCAGAAAGAGCGCGGCTCCGGCCATACTGAACATATTGCCGAAATTGGCGCTCGTCGTCATGAACACGTATTTGAGCGTGTTGGCGAAAGTCGTCCGGCCTTCGCGCACGCCCGCGAGCAGGACGCCCAGGTCTTTTTCGAGCAGCACGATGGCGGCGGCTTCTTTCGCCACGTCCACCGCGTTGTTGACAGAGATGCCGACATCGGCGGCGTGCAGCGCCGGCGCGTCGTTGATGCCGTCGCCGAGGTAGCCCACCACGCGCCCCGACTTCCGCAGCGCCAGGATGATGCGCTCCTTTTGATTCGGCTCGACCTCCGCGAAGACATCCACTTCGCCAACGCGCTGGCGCAAGGCGTCATCGCTCAAATGATGAAGCTCTGCGCCGGCCAGCATGCGCGGGCTGAATCCGAAGACATGCTCGGCGACCTTCGCGGCCACGAGTCGGTTGTCGCCGGTGATGACCTTCAGGTTGACGCCAAGTTCTTTCAGATGACCGATAGTTTGGACAATGCCTTCTTTGGGAGGATCGGCGAAGACGAGAAGTCCCAGAAAGGTCATCCCCTGCTCATCCTCTTTGGTCATAGGCGAATCGAAAGCGACTTCGCGGTAGGCGATCCCAAGAGTTCGGTAGCCCTGCTGGCTCAATTCGGCGAAGCGGCGTTCAATTCGGTCATGCCATCCGGCCAGATCAGTCGCTTCGCCCTGAATTTCAACCGAATCGCAGACATCGAGGACGTTGCTGAGCGCGCCTTTGGTGATCATCAATCGCCGCCCGTCCTGCTCGATGAGAATGCTCAGCCGTTTCCGCACGAAGTCATACGGCGCTTCGTCCAGCTTGCGATAACCGGAGAGGTCGAACCGCCGCGACTGCCGGATCGCTTCGTCAATGGGATTGGTGAAGCCCGTCTCGTAGCTGGCGTTGAGGTAGGCGTAGAGCCGAGTCTTTTCATTCTCGTTGCCCTGCGCATCCATCGCCGCTTGCAATCGCGCTGCGCCTTCGGTCAGCGTGCCGGTCTTGTCGGAGCAGAGCACATCCATGCTGCCGAAGTTCTCGATGGAAGCGAGTTGTTTGACGATCACGCGCTGGCGCGCCATCCGCTCGGCGCCGATCGCCAGGTTGATGCTGATGATCGCCGGCAACAACTCCGGGATCATCCCCACCGCCAGCGCCACCGCGAAGAGGAACGAATCGAGCGCCGGGCGCTCCATCACGACGCTGAAGCCGAAGATGACGAGCGCCAAAACGAGCGTCATTTCGGTCAGCAGGTATCCGAACTTTCTGACGCCGTGCTCGAACTCGGTCTCTGCGGGCTTGAGCCGCAGCCGCTCGGAAACCTGCCCGAATTCCGTCTCCGCTCCGGTGCGGACGACGACGGCCGTTGCGGCGCCGCTGATGACGTGCGTCCCCATCCAGAGCGCGTTCGCGCGTCTGTCGAGCGGCGTATCAGCATCCAGTTCGCCTGCATTTTTCTCCGCCGGAAAACTTTCTCCGGTCAGCGCGGCTTCATCAACGAAGAGGTCTTTCGATTCCAGCAGCAAACAATCGCCGGGAATGACATCGCCCGCGTCGAGGATCACGATGTCGCCCGGCACGACCTCCTCGACGTGTATCTCTTCGCCCGCGCCGTCGCGCAGAACCCGCGCATTGATTTGAACGATGGACAACAACTTTTCCACCGCATCCGCTGCGCGCTTCTCCTGCCAGAAACCGAGCAGGCCGCTCAAGCCGACGATGCCAATGATGATCGAAGCGTCAATCGGCTCGCGCAGAAAAAAAGAGAGGATGGCCGCCAGAACCAGGATGATGATGAGCGGGCTTTTGAATTGCGCCAGCAACAGGATGAGCGAGTCGGACCTTTTTTGCGGCTTCAAGGTATTGCGCCCGTAGAGCGCGAGCCGCCGTCGCGCCTCTTCTTTCGACAGCCCCTGCCTGCCGGTTTGAAGCTCATTGATTATTTCCTCAGCCGGAAAGCTCCAGAATTCCGCACCCACTCGTGTGGCGGAGCGGTTAAGCGGCTCTGGCTTCCTGGAAGATTTCTGTGCGCTTGTCATCATTGATTGTGATCTGAATCGGCAACCGGCGTGCCGGACAAATTTCTCAGCGCCTGCAAAACGCCGTCCGGATTTTCCGCCAAAGACGGCGGAAAGTTACCCACTATCGTTGGACGGGATGCGAAAAAACACTCTTTGTTCACAGCCGGGGAAGCGCAATCCCTATGACCAGCATGAAATCACACGCGAATTTTCTGGCTGTCAAAATCGGAACGCCAATTGCGAAACAATGCGCCGGCATTGTGAATGGAAAACTTATTTGAGATGTTCGATATATGAACGACACAACAAAAAGTATTTCACGCCGCTGGCGCAGGATCGTGATCGCATTCGCCCTCGGCATGGTGGCTGCGCCGAATCAGAGCTTGATCGTTTACGGGCAGGACGCCACCGGCGGTTCAACGCAGGCGACGCGGCAAGCAAGCGCCCCTGAAGCGTTGACGCTGCCTCTGGCCGTGGAGATTGCCCTGCGAACGAATCCGTTGATGCGGGCAACGGCTGCGGGCCGCGAGATCGCAGACGCTCAGGCGCAGGAGGCGAAGGCCGGGCGTTTTCCGTTGGCGCAACTCAGCGAGACCTGGACAAATGGCAACAACCCGGTCTTCGTCTTCGGTTCGCTATTGGAACAGGGGCGCTTCACGCAGCAGAACTTCGACCTGCCATCACTGAACAATCCCGACCCGCTCAACAATTTTCGCTTTGGCGTGACGATCAAAGCGCCACTCTTCGACGGGCGGCAGACGGCGATGCGCGTCGCCGTCGCCAGGCTCAATCAGAAACAGGCCGGCGCGCAAACCGATCAGGTGGCGCAGCGGATTCGCTTC
>WBZR01002171.1_pt1 | contig 21183 bp, 14 predicted proteins | sample 5204231 | NCBI WGS metagenome assembly WBZR01 (sample SAMN12412403, study PRJNA552823) | activated sludge metagenome | isolation source: activated sludge from anammox sidestream of wastewater treatment plant... | place: USA: Virginia | collected 2017-08 | reverse complement strand
TCAAATATGAACAGCCAAAGACGATTCTTGCTTTTCTTACTTGGAAGAATTACTTCGCTGAGCAGGAAGTGAAATCTAATTAGGTAGATAAATAATACCCGGACCAATTAATAATGAATGATTTACGCAGCCCCGACTAAAAAACAATACGAAATTTCGGTACAATCGTAATGGCTAAATCCGAAAACAGGCTTTGGTACGAGATTTGGCAGTATTAATCTTCTACCTAATTCGGTATCGCCCACCAACCACCCGTCGATACATTCAAATATGAACAGCCAAAGACGATTCTTACTTTTCTTACTTGGAATAATTACTTCGCTGAGCTGGAGGCGGAATCTAATCCGGTATTCAGTTCACTCCATTTTTTTATCTAACCTTCAGAAAAAAAATTATTACCTTTGCGCGCTTCCTAAAAGCAACGGCTCCGTAGTTCAATTGGATAGAATATCAGATTTCGGCTCTGAGGGTTGAGGGTTCGAATCCTTCCGGGGTCACCAATTAAAAGCCCGCTAAGGGTTTGAAAATAAAGGGTTGCCAATATTGGCGCCCTTTTTTTGTTGCTATAATTACCTGTCTTAATCGCTCGTAACAATAAAATATTGAGATATTGTTACAATTTACAAGATTTTTCTGCACTTTTACAGCATTTAATTAGTAAGGACACGTGGGAATCTCATCAATCCTTTTGAACTATAAGATAACAGAATCTTTAAGTGCAGTACAAAATGCAATAATGGATTTGCGTCTATCCGATGAGGTTGACTCCAAACGGTTGCTGAATGCCGAGCTTCCCAGTAACTCTAAACTGCTTTATTATATCAGTAAATACTCGGAACGATGTGAACAAACTACCTCGATAAGCTTTACGGAAGTCTTCGAGTGGCTTAAGGTAACTGAAAGGCTTTTAACCAACGAATATTCGGACTCATTGGCTTAACGCTAAATTTAAAAACTCTAAACCATGAAAAATTATACACAAATTATTCTCCTTGCCTTTTGTCTTTTTTCTTGTACAACTACAACTATAAAGAACAAGGATGTAGTTGTGTTCAATAAATCACAGTATGGTAACAAATGGCCATTCTCTGTCGACCAAATAGAAGTTTTCTGTGAAGGTGCAAGTGATGTATATTTTACCGCAAATGGAACGACATATGCTTTAAATGGAGCTGCGCGCGGCAAAGTAAATGCTGGTAACAGCAACATAACCTCTCATGACATGGAGGAATTAAGGCTTTCTGACCCTAATTTCACGGACTCTAAAATGGCAATACCACCTGACTTTGTAGAGCAAGGTTTAAGGTTGTGCAAATAAATTATTTATTAAATCCGGATTTTGATGAGGATTTAATCAAGTCTATTGAAATACAATCCATCTGGTTGATTCATGGATGGATTTTGAAGTTGGTGTAAAGTTCTATTAAATAAATCTAATCTTTTAAAACCTAACTCATTACCTTTATGGCATATAAATACAAATTTCTAATGTCCGAACAAAAGAATAAACTACCGGAAAACTTCATAGATCAGATAAATCTGACGAAGGACTTGATAAGATCATACGAAGGTATTAATCTGGATGCCGAAGCCGAAGTAAAACGATTGACTACTATCGAAATGATTAAACTCAAAGATCGGTTGGTTCACTTCAATAAGCATCTGACTGACGTAAAATTGGTAATGTAAAACATTAATTTATTATTTAAAATATTTAACCAAAATCACAATTTTATCATGGAGATACTTACCATTACTATAATTTCAGCCGTCATCTTTCTCGTCTTTCGCTTCTTTTTCCTCTGGTACTGGAAAGTAGATGTTATGATCGATGCCATGACAAAAGCGACAAACAGCCTTGAAACACAAAGCCGTTTAATATTGGCAATCGCGCAAAAGTTGGAAGTTGATCCGGCAAGGCTAAAAACTATTGCCGATAGTCCAAGGGCCAGTGATATCAACCCGAACGCCCAAAAATCAACGGCCTACCGTGCTGGTGAAAAGCTGGCAAAAATTGCCACCGGTCAGAACGCGACCAAGCCTTCAGCTACACAACCGGCAGACAATAAAGAATAACCACAAAACCTACAAACAATGAAATCAACCTTAATTTTACTCCTTAACCTTATCTGCTTATCTGTGCCGGCTCAAAAACTTGAGATTGATACTATACTCCACTTCGACGGCATCGGCGTCCACGACCTTTATTTAAAGTCAAAAGAATGGACTGCTCATAGATTCAATAATGTTTCTGAAGTGATCTCTATGGATATTGAAGATAATTTTATCACTGGCCGCTATACAGAAAATTATAAGATATTAACCGGACCGGCAATTCCGTTTTATTTTAGTTTCAAAATATCCGTCAAGGATGGACGTGTCCGTATCGTCATTGATAATATCAACAACACATACTATCCTGTTGAGGCTTATATATGGAACAAGAAGGGTAAGCGTCGTAAATCATATAACTATATGTACGATGGATGTTGGGCTTCTATTTATGATTTCGTATCGAGTTTCGATCATTTTGTCAAGTCGGTTGATGATTGGTAAGGGTTACTTTGCAATAAAATTGTTGTAAAAATTGATCCTGATATATTTTTAATATATTGTTATTTAATGGATTAGAACAATATATTCGAATCCTTCCGGGGTCACACAAAAGCCTGCCAATATCATGTGGCGGGCTTTTTTATTCTCCATCTTCAATCAACTGCTTGATGGCCACCAACAGACCCATCCAACCGCCATTCTCCATAGAGCTTTGATAGCGAGCCTCTCCGTCATGTACCTTGGTAAAATCACCCTGAGAGACATATAAGGTGGTTTTCCCTTCAGATTCTGTAAGCCGATAGGTTATTGTCAGGTAATTATCCGGGATATCTTCTGCGCCTGAAGTCGGATCAAAAGCGGTATAGACCAATTCCCGATTGGTATCACATTTGACAATATTGCCCTTAACAAATAAAATACGCTCTCCATCGACATCACCTTCCCAGGTCATGATATCTCCTTCCTTGAAGCCGGAAATGACTTCACATCCAAACATATATTTTTTAGTCATTGCAGGATCAGTCAATGCCAGCCACACTTTTTCTGCAGGAGCATTGATTTCTAGTTCATTCTCAATGAAAAGCGGATCAGTCATGATATTAATTTTTTACCGGATTATTAAAATTGATCAAATTCCCTTCAGAATAGCATACACGACATCTTGGTTCATACAGATCCTTGGCTCCGAGCAATACTTGTTCTGCATCATCAGAAAGCCTATATGAATGTGTCGCCAGATTGCCACAATGCACACAGATGGCATGCACTTTTGTAATATATTCAGAAACAGCGAGTAATGCTGGCATCGGACCAAACGGCTTGCCCGCGAAATCCATATCAAGACCTGCTACAATCACCCTCTTCCCTACAAAAGCTAGTTTTTGACACACCTCTACGATCTCGCTGTCAAGAAACTGGGCTTCATCCACGCCTATAACTTCGTAATCTTCACTCAATTCAATAATTTCCCTGGCCAATCTAACCGGAGTGGAGCCAATGATGTTCGAATCATGACTGACCACATTGACCTCATCATATCGGGTATCACGGCTCGGTTTAAACACCATGACCTTTTGATAGGCAAATTGCGCTCTTTTCAATCTTCGAATCAATTCTTCCGTCTTTCCAGAAAACATTGACCCGCATATAACTTCAATCCAACCGCTACGCTGACCTTTATAATGTGGCTCAAGAAACATTTATCCTATAATTTATATATAAATATTTTATTTAATGTATTTTTGTAACGTTAAAAGTGGAATATAATTTTACTACCCTTTTTCGTTTAATAAAGCATAAAATTACGCAAAGTATGCACAATTCAAAATCGGCAGAATATCTGGATAAAATTAATGAGACTTTCGCACAGTTGAGCGACCCTCCACATGAGATAGAAATAGACTCCTTGCTGGGATATATCCGAATATTTTATTCATCGATAAAATCATTACCGATCGACGATTCTTCCCGGTTAGATGCGGAAAAGGAAATCACATCCACTGAGCAGAAAGAAATAAAGGCTGATGCCATTGACACTCCTCCAATAATCGAGCCTGAAGCTGAAGTTCCTGAGGTGGTAGTAGCTAAGGAAGCCGTGATTGCCACTCCGGCAGAGGCTGAAACCGATATTGAACCAGTGGATGAGCCTAACAACATAACGGAACAGATTGAATATAGTCCGGAAATAAATACCGAGGAAGAAGTGAAGGTAGCTGCTGAACCTGAAGCACAGCAAGAAGCTGAGTCGGCCAATGATTCACATGAAGATAAAACCGTGATAGAGGATATCCCATTTGTGGAAATCGAGGCTGAAAGCGCGCTTAAGCAGGAGACCATACAGGATCAAAGCCAGAATGTGCCCGAACCGATTGAAGAAAAACCATTTGTCCGGGATAACACTAAGGTTGAAATACCAATCGTAACTCAAGAATCTATAGGAAGAGAGGAAAGTATGTTGAGTAAGATAGAATCGAGGCAAAATGAGCCAAGATATGTATCGGACAGTGAAAGAGATTTTGAAGCTTCGGATGCTATCGAGTCAATTTTCAGGGATAAAAGTCCCTCAGGCTTAGTTGACTTCCTAGGATTAAGCCCACTGAGCGACCTGAACAAAGCTTGGGGATTGAATGAGAGACTGCTAATAATCAAAGATCTGTTTGGGGACGATCTGAATATATTCAATCAGACCATCGAAGCCATGAACAAATGCGCCAACTTTGCAGAAGCCAAGTCATGGCTCATCCAAAATATTGTAAATCAGTACGAATGGACCGATCTAGGCAGATATAAGAAGGCAAGCAACTTTGTAACTCAGGTAAAACGCTTATTCGTCAAATAGTCATGCTGCTTTTTGTAACTATTCAGCTGTAAAGAAATATGATGGTATCTTTACTCCTGACAAGTTTTCTTTTGCTACCACGCCTATCCCGGCTGTCCGGGGAAATTCAAGGCGCGAAAAAATTTTCGTGTTATGTAACACAATTCTGTGGTAAAATATAAACTCCAGTTCTTAGATATTTAAAGCTTATAGAAGATTCAAGGCAAACTTTATTTCCTCGTAAACACGAAAGTATTTCGTGCCTTTTGTGATATTTCGTGGCAGAAAAACTATACTGACGGCCAAACTTAAGTAGTCAAGTTACTATATTACAAAGGTAATTTTGTGGTATAACTAAAGATTTAAGAATGCTCCGTCCACTACGACTGCTCCGGTTGTCCGGGGGAATTCAAGGGGCGAAAAGATTTTCGTGTTATGTAACATAATTCTGTGGTAAAATATAAACTCCAGTTCTTAGGTATTTAAAGCTTGTAGAAGGTTCAAGGCAATTTGATATGAATAGTTCTGTTTTTTTCAACTTCAACTCCAAGACACTCCATCTGGGTAAAATAAACTTTTTAAGACAGGAATGTGTTCCTCTTGAAAGGTGAAGTGAATGGAAAAGGATAAATCTGCACTTATATCAAGTATCAAATTTGCCCTAAAACTGGGATTATTTCTAATCCTGACTTATGTGATTACAATTTTTTTGCCCATCGATATAGGTTATTTAGGCATTATTCCAAGGGAAAAATTCGGTTTACTCGGTATTCTAACAGGACCATTGGTACATGGGAGCTGGAGCCACTTGTTTTCTAATCTTCCACCTTTGATGGTTTCGGTATTTCTGATACATTATTTTTATAAAAGACAATTCTGGTCCGTTTTCTTCCTGAGTTATATTCTTACCGGTGTGATGGTGTGGTCATTCGGAAGAGATGTATCCCACGTTGGAATTAGTGGTGTGGTGTACGCATTGATCTCATTCATTTTCTGGAGCGGTGTCTTTGTTCGGAATGTTACTTCAATCATCCTTTCCTTGTTGGTTCTGGTGGTTTATAGCGGCATGTTTGCCGGAATCTTGCCTTCCCCAGAGATCTTGGAAAAAAATATCAGCTGGGAAAGTCATTTGTTGGGCGCCCTAGTCGGTATTGCAGTGGCATGGTGGCAAAGAGACGCAATAATCGCAGAACAGAAGTCAAAGGAAGTCCCGAGAAGTTATAGTGTCGATGAACCAAGACAGCCTTATTTTCCACAGGATACTTTTGAAAAAACCAAGTGGCAACGCTATGTTGAGGAACAAGACGCTTCCCGCCCCAATGAATAAAGTCGGAATGTACAGTCCTTCCTTTCAGACACGTGAGAGCCTTACGAAATAAAAAAAAGAGCCATTACAGCTCTCTTTATTTTATCATAACAAAGCAGAAAATATCATCTTTTGCGAGGATTAATTATGCCTGACCTTCCATTATTCTCTGTAAGCCCTTCGTAGGACAGGCCTTCTGCTTCATTCCGAATTTTATAAATTAATCCGCTTTTCTTATCGCAACACAGTCACATCGCCTTTGTAAGTTATCTCACGGCCATCCCGCGTCACCAATACTATATAATATACAAACACCGCAGGCGTGTTGGCTCGTTGCTCACCAAATCGACCATTCCAGCCATGCGACTCAACATTCGGTGGTATATCCTTTACTGAATACTGTACATCTCCCCACCTGTTGTATATCGTCATACTCTTTACATTCACTATGTTTTGATCCGTCTGTACATAGAATACATCATTGATCCCGTCATTGTTCGGACTAATCACATTCGGTATAAATACCCGGATTATGCTCTTCACCCTGATCTCCATCGAATCAACAGCCGTACAACCGTTCTTGTCGCGTACTGTCGCTATATATGTCGTCGTAATCCCGGGCCGTACCGTCCACTCATCACATCCCGCACAGTTCGATCCGGGAGGATTCGACGTCCAGTCTATCGTCACACCATTTACCCCTATCGATACATCAGGCGTGATCGTAACAACATCTCCCTCGGCTATCACTTTGTTGTTGCCCAGCTCTACCCACACTTCCTTTGGATTGTCCAGATATACAGGCAGATCATACTTACATCCATTCACATCCTCTACACGTATCACGTGATTCCCAGGACCTACATTGCTGTACGTGGACTGCGCCGTATAGTTGCTGCCGTCCAGTGAATACTTGAAGTCCGGTGTTCCACCAGTCACTCCGATTATCCTTACTTCGCCATCTCCCTTGTTGTAACAACTGATGCTGTCCAACTCTATATTGATTCCGTCGATCGCCTTGTCGTCCTTGTTCACAACAACCTGATCCGTATTCACACATCCAGTCACGCTGTTCGTCACCTCCAACTCAAATGTGCCGCCGTCCTGAACTCCCGTCAACACCGCCGTACTGCCCACCTGATTGCCCGTCGTAAGGTTCTTCCATCGATAACTGTACTCTGGCCCGCTCGACGTACCGTTACCTCCCAGATTGACAGAGGTCGTAACACAATCTATATATCCGTCCGTTCCCGCATCAGCTTTCGGCAATACATTCTTGTCAACCGTAACTGTCGCCTTGTCATCCGGGCATAAACCCAGCGGACTCTTCACCGTATAATTAAACGTATAGCCCGTCCCGGTCGGAAGTCCGTTCATATTCAACACTCCATTGCCGGCATTGAACGAACTGCCTATGTTTGCAGCTCCTGTATATTCCCATACGCCTCCTGCCTGCTGCTGGGTAAGAACCGTATCCAGATCAATCGTTCCTGCGTAATCCTCACACCGCCCGATCGCCCTGTCTGCCCCTGCATACGCCGTGCTGTCCAGTCGCAACACCAGCTGGGATGTATCATCACATCCCTGTGGCACAGTCTCATCCAGCTTATAGTACACCACATACGTACCAAATACGCTGCCCGTACCATTGAACGTCTTGTCGCCCGTTATCGTCGCATTGCTGCCCGCTGGAGTACTCTCTATATGCCACTTGCCGGCCTTTGTCGTCACCCGGTAATTGTCCAGGTCTATCGAGCCCGTTGTATTACAGAACGATGCAAATGGAGTAATCGCCACTGACGGACACTTACAATCCTCCACAACTATGCTTATCTTATAGGTTACCGGAGCACAACTCGGATCTCCTGTCACCGTATATGTATATTCGTAGCTCCCGGGTACCGCTCCGTTGAAATCCTTCGGATAGAAGGACGCACTGCCCGGATCATTGCCACTACCGCTGTATGTCCACACGCCCGTCTTGTCCCCGCTCACTATCAGTGTGTCAAAGTTTATCTCATTTACATAGTCCGGAGAAAAATTACTGTTACATGCCTGCTCCGCTACCTTCAACTGGGCCTGTGGCGCAGACACCACATTCACCGTCGTCGTAGCCGTAGCCGGACAACCGGCCATCGTGTTGGTCAGCGTATAGGTAAACACATACGCTCCAGAAGGCTCTCCCTTGAAATCAGCCACTCCGCCTGCTAGCGTTACTCCTCCGCCCGTAGGCTGCGTCGTCACCGTCCAGGTGCCAGGCCCCGTACCGCCCTGTATCAGTGTGTTCAGATTTACACTGCCCGCATCATTACATGTTGTACCCCCGTTGTTGTTGATGCTCAGAGGCGGACATATACAGTTATGCAAGTCTATCTTGACTTCAACCGGTGTAACTCCACATACTCCACTCTGATTCGGTGTAAACTTATAGGTATATTCTCCTGTCTGACTTAATCCCGTGAAATCCTGCTCCGGCAAGGTGCCTCCGGGTGTGCCCGGTCCGCCCTCAAAACTCCATGTCCCAGTATAGGCCACTCCGTTCCCGCTTACCAAGGTATCAAGGTTGATTATGTTCGGCAATGGTTGATTTACATCATTACACGCCTCCACATCCTGCGGCGTCAATATCAACGCCTGCTCAAATGTCACATCCAGCGTATCCGTAGCTCCGCATCCCTGCCCGTTATAGTCCGCTCCAAAACGAAATGTGTAGGTGCCCGGCTGTGTCACAACCACTCCTGTAACCGGCTTGTTGCCCGTGCCAAATGTCACTCCGCTCACATCAGGTCCTGTTACAACCGTCCATATGTACTGCATGTTCGGATCATCAACATCCGGTACATCCAATATCTGCGCCCGTAGTGTATCGTTTATTCCGCATACCGCATGCGTCGTATCCATCGCCACTCGGGGTGATGGCACCACCTGTATTTGAAAACACTTGTCCGGACTCGGACCACAACCATCAACAGCATTCACGCATATCTGATATTGCCCGGGCGTATCATACGTCAGGCTGATATGCTCATTATTACCCCCACTGTTCACCGTGCCTCCGACATGTATCCAGTTATATGATGTAGTGCCCGTCTGGGTGTTTGTATCAAATTTATACGATTGCCCCGCACACAACACCGTCGGCCCTGTCACATCAGGCTCTACCAACGTCGAATTCTCCGCTGGTATCGTTATCTCAAACCGCTCATCACACAATATCGTCAGCGGATCCAGGTTCGTCCCCGGCGATACATTGTTTGCCTTGTACCATGTTACTATCGCATAATAATATCCAGGGTTCGTTATCTGTACCGAATTCCCCATCCCTATTACATCATGATTACTGTTAAACCACTCTATACTGTATGTATCCGTTGTGAAAAATCCCCAGTCCGGATTCAACGTCAGTGTCGAGGACGCCGTACCTCCACAAGGCAATGACGCAGGTACTGCACCTATCGCTCCATATGCCTTTAACTCGTTGACATAATACTTCACCAGACTGTCACATCCGTGCTGATCAGGATAAGTCAGTGTGTTACCTGTGGTGCCCACAGATACCGGAATCCCTCCGATAAACGCAAACTGCGTCCCCGGACAAACGAATATCTGCTGGTCTGGTGTATTAGTGGGCATAAACTCGTTGACACGAAGAGTGATCGTAGTGTCGCAGCTAACACCAGTGGCATCTGCGTATTGTAGTGCGTATGTACCTGCCGGGTAATTACCTCCCCTGAATTTGAAGGTGCTGCCCGGGCAGACCTCCCCATATTCATCGTATTCCGGTTTGGCTTTCACATTAACATCCCAGCAAAGATTTTGTCCTATGTCATCACATTCATTGATTCCTGTAACGCATAACGGATAAGTTCCCGGATTAAAATTAGCAAAACTGACGGGGATCGAGGGCCCGCTAGTGGTCACATTGGCGCCGTTAGGTAATGTCCAGTGATATTCGGTAGCAAAGCCAAAACCTGAAAATGAATAATTGACCGATGCACCTACACATACTTCAGTCATTCCCGTAAGTGTTGTATTTAATGCAGGAGCAACAAGCGTAACTCCTATACCGGAATTGACAGTGACTTCATAATGACAGGTAGCTCCTGAAAAGCCATCCAAAACGATATAATAAATTGTTCCTGGTGAGGCATTAGTGTAAACAATATTTATAGATCCTCCATTTCCGGTTCCGGTACCATTACATATCAATGCATTCAACAGATTATTACATTGATTATACAAGCCCCATTGGGCAGAAGGATTAGTACTACCGGTACAATTGCTCATAGCTATACTCAAATCAATTGTTGTGCTGTTTGCCACAAACGCAAACCAATTGGGGTTTTGTAAGGTATAGCCATTGTTACCACCTACACAAAATGGTGTATTATTTCCCCATGCGCCTCCTTGCATGTCAGCGCAATAGCCATCCATATCACAAACAAAGGGTGACTGTGGGCAAGTTTGACCAGGAATAATATTCAGGTCAGGATTACAATCTGTAATTGCAACCGGTCCGGCAAACGAAGGATTAGTAATTGGGACCAGCTCTTCAATCAAATTCTGTGCACTGAGGGTGAATGAAGAAATAGAAAATAAAAATATTGCAAATAGAAAATTTTTCATCATTGCCCTGAAAACTTATGAATAATCAACAAATATAGTAAATCATCAATTTAAACAAAAAAACAGAATCACCATCAAACCTATGTCTTCAACCATCAACTTCACTTTGTCCACTGGCAGAATTCTATTTCCCAAAATAAAAAGAAACGGCAGGCCCTTTTCATTTTTTCTTATCTCAACACAGTCACATCGCCTTTGTAAGTTATCTCACGGCCATCCCGCGTCACCAATACTATATAATATACAAACACCGCAGGCGTGTTGGTTCGTTGCTCACCAAATCGACCATTCCAGCCATGCGACTCAACATTCGGTGGTATATCCTTTACTGAATACTGTACATCTCCCCACCTGTTGTATATCGTCATGCTCTTTACATTCACTATGTTTTGATCCGTCTGTACATAGAATACATCATTGATCCCGTCATTGTTCGGACTAATCACATTCGGTATAAATACCCGGATTATGCTCTTCACCCTGATCTCCATCGAATCAACAGCCGTACAACCGTTCTTGTCGCGTACTGTCGCTATATATGTCGTCGTAATCCCGGGCCGTACCGTCCACTCATCACATCCCGCACAGTTCGATCCGGGAGGATTCGACGTCCAGTCTATCGTCACACCATTTACCCCTATCGATACATCAGGCGTGATCGTAACAACATCTCCCTCGGCTATCACTTTGTTGTTGCCCAGCTCTACCCACACTTCCTTTGGATTGTCCAGATATACAGGCAGATCATACTTACATCCATTCACATCCTCTACACGTATCACGTGATTCCCAGGACCTACATTGCTGTACGTGGACTGCGCCGTATAGTTGCTGCCGTCCAGTGAATACTTGAAGTCCGGTGTTCCACCAGTCACTCCGATTATCCTTACTTCGCCATCTCCCTTGTTGTAACAACTGATGCTGTCCAACTCTATATTGATTCCGTCGATCGCCTTGTCGTCCTTGTTCACAACAACCTGATCCGTATTCACACATCCAGTCACGCTGTTCGTCACCTCCAACTCAAATGTGCCGCCGTCCTGAACTCCCGTCAACACCGCCGTACTGCCCACCTGATTGCCCGTCGTAAGGTTCTTCCATCGATAACTGTACTCTGGCCCGCTCGACGTACCGTTACCTCCCAGATTGACAGAGGTCGTAACACAATCTATATATCCGTCCGTTCCCGCATCAGCTTTCGGCAATACATTCTTGTCAACCGTAACTGTCGCCTTGTCATCCGGGCATAAACCCAGCGGACTCTTCACCGTATAATTAAACGTATAGCCCGTCCCGGTCGGAAGTCCGTTCATATTCAACACTCCATTGCCGGCATTGAACGAACTGCCTATGTTTGCAGCTCCTGTATATTCCCATACGCCTCCTGCCTGCTGCTGGGTAAGAACCGTATCCAGATCAATCGTTCCTGCGTAATCCTCACACCGCCCGATCGCCCTGTCTGCCCCTGCATACGCCGTGCTGTCCAGTCGCAACACCAGCTGGGATGTATCATCACATCCCTGTGGCACAGTCTCATCCAGCTTATAGTACACCACATACGTACCAAATACGCTGCCCGTACCATTGAACGTCTTGTCGCCCGTTATCGTCGCATTGCTGCCCGCTGGAGTACTCTCTATATGCCACTTGCCGGCCTTTGTCGTCACCCGGTAATTGTCCAGGTCTATCGAGCCCGTTGTATTACAGAACGATGCAAATGGAGTAATCGCCACTGACGGACACTTACAATCCTCCACAACTATGCTTATCTTATAGGTTACCGGAGCACAACTCGGATCTCCTGTCACCGTATATGTATATTCGTAGCTCCCGGGTACCGCTCCGTTGAAATCCTTCGGATAGAAGGACGCACTGCCCGGATCATTGCCACTACCGCTGTATGTCCACACGCCCGTCTTGTCCCCGCTCACTATCAGTGTGTCAAAGTTTATCTCATTTACATAGTCCGGAGAAAAATTACTGTTACATGCCTGCTCCGCTACCTTCAACTGGGCCTGTGGCGCAGACACCACATTCACCGTCGTCGTAGCCGTAGCCGGACAACCGGCCATCGTGTTGGTCAGCGTATAGGTAAACACATACGCTCCAGAAGGCTCTCCCTTGAAATCAGCCACTCCGCCTGCTAGCGTTACTCCTCCGCCCGTAGGCTGCGTCGTCACCGTCCAGGTGCCAGGCCCCGTACCGCCCTGTATCAGTGTGTTCAGATTTACACTGCCCGCATCATTACATGTTGTACCCCCGTTGTTGTTGATGCTCAGAGGCGGACATATACAGTTATGCAAGTCTATCTTGACTTCAACCGGTGTAACTCCACATACTCCACTCTGATTCGGTGTAAACTTATAGGTATATTCTCCTGTCTGACTTAATCCCGTGAAATCCTGCTCCGGCAAGGTGCCTCCGGGTGTGCCCGGTCCGCCCTCAAAACTCCATGTCCCAGTATAGGCCACTCCGTTCCCGCTTACCAAGGTATCAAGGTTGATTATGTTCGGCAATGGTTGATTTACATCATTACACGCCTCCACATCCTGCGGCGTCAATATCAACGCCTGCTCAAATGTCACATCCAGCGTATCCGTAGCTCCGCATCCCTGCCCGTTATAGTCCGCTCCAAAACGAAATGTGTAGGTGCCCGGCTGTGTCACAACCACTCCTGTAACCGGCTTGTTGCCCGTGCCAAATGTCACTCCGCTCACATCAGGTCCTGTTACAACCGTCCATATGTACTGCATGTTCGGATCATCAACATCCGGTACATCCAATATCTGCGCCCGTAGTGTATCGTTTATTCCGCATACCGCATGCGTCGTATCCATCGCCACTCGGGGTGATGGCACCACCTGTATTTGAAAACACTTGTCCGGACTCGGACCACAACCATCAACAGCATTCACGCATATCTGATATTGCCCGGGCGTATCATACGTCAGGCTGATATGCTCATTATTACCCCCACTGTTCACCGTGCCTCCGACATGTATCCAGTTATATGATGTAGTGCCCGTCTGGGTGTTTGTATCAAATTTATACGATTGCCCCGCACACAACACCGTCGGCCCTGTCACATCAGGCTCTACCAACGTCGAATTCTCCGCTGGTATCGTTATCTCAAACCGCTCATCACACAATATCGTCAGCGGATCCAGGTTCGTCCCCGGCGATACATTGTTTGCCTTGTACCATGTTACTATCGCATAATAATATCCAGGGTTCGTTATCTGTACCGAATTCCCCATCCCTATTACATCATGATTACTGTTAAACCACTCTATACTGTATGTATCCGTTGTGAAAAATCCCCAGTCCGGATTCAACGTCAGTGTCGAGGACGCCGTACCTCCACAAGGCAATGACGCAGGTACTGCACCTATCGCTCCATATGCCTTTAACTCGTTGACATAATACTTCACCAGACTGTCACATCCGTGCTGATCAGGATAAGTCAGTGTGTTACCGGTGGTGCCCACAGATACCGGAACCCCTCCGATAAACGCAAACTGTGTCCCAGGACAAACAAATATCTGCTGGTCATTTGTATTCGTAAGTTGGTAGTCAGTGACAACTAAATTGACAGTTGTATCGCAACTTGTCCCTGCCGGACCCAGATAATTAAATGTATAACTACCGACAGGATAATTTCCATTTCGGTATTTATAGGTACTGCCCGGGCAAACTTCAGCATGCAAATTTATGATAGGCTCCTCACCGATTGTAATATCCCAACATACCGGTATTGCATCATTATTTTCATCACAATCGTTTGATCCTGTGACACAAAGTTGATAAACACCCGGCGTCATCCCCTCCGGAAAATTAACCGTAACATTAGGCCCCTCTGAGTCTATTGTTCCTCCTTGAGGCAATGCCCAATGATAATCAGTTGCATATAGGATACCTGGAAAACTATAGTTTACAGAAGACCCTCCACAGACCATTGTCTTTCCTGTCAGATCTGTCCCAATGGCATCTCCGACATATACCGGACTAATACCATCGTTGACATGGAATTCGTAATTACAGGTAGCACCATTTGCGCCATCAATAACGAGGTAATAAGTACCACCCGGAGTAATCCCAGTAGCATAAATATTAAATGGAACATTAGGCGGAATAATCGGGTTGCTTTGGCAAGCAATGGCATTATTATATTGTCCGCACTGGTCATAAAGTGCCCATTGCACCCCACCGGAACAACCACTTGAAGAAACATCTATATTCAGAATCCCGGTATTATCCGCAATGAAAGAAAACCAAATCGGATTATTCAAAAAGGAATTCGTAGAACAAAATGGAATTGGATTGGGCAATTGCGGCACCCCGTTTGCCGTGTTGATACAAAAACCTTCCAAGTCACAAACAAATCCTGTCCCCTGGCCATTGATCGCTGATTGTGCAGCCGCCTGGCATGTAAACGCAGGTTCCACCGTAAGATCGGGATTACACCCGTCCCTTTTAAAGGATCCTGTTTCTTTTATGGAATCCTTATAGGGATCATGTTCTATTATAAGATTCTGACTAAAAAGTACACTGAGAGATGATAAAAAAGCAATAACGAGTAAAATAATTTTTTGCATCAATAAGAGCTTAAATTTTATAAAAAGCAAAGATAAAAATTTTTATCAAAAACCTCAAAAGTTCGCAATTCCCAATAAAATATAGTAATTTTTTTTACAATTCGCTGCAATGCCAATACATAATTTTGTAACTTTTTATATAGTTTTATTCAAAATGACCATTGAATCAGCTTTCTTGATTAAAAATCGACTTCATTATTCAGCTAAATCCGAATAAAAGTAGTTGTCGATGTCGCGATTGCTTCAATAAATATTTGTCGATTATGGTGACTTTAATTCGCATAAAAAGGATATGCATTCAATGCAATCCATTATATTAATCAATGCAAATCTTTATCGCTTCTATATTTTTTACACCATTTGGTCGAAAAATCACATCATTGGTGAATAAAAAATCACGATTTGCTGTTATACATTGAAATATAATTCTATTCATTCATGCAAAGGACCTATAGCTTTAATTTTCCACCCCTGCTCAGCCTGATCGTGTTCCTGATCCTGGGTTTCTTCCTTTTCAAAATATTGAAGTATATCTATATCGGACTGTTATTCGCTGCTCCCGTCATGATCATTGCAATACTGCTCATTCGAAAAGAAGTCCTTGCCAATTATTTCAAAAGAATTCTGGGGGGCATCAGGAATCAGCCGTTAACCGGAATCTTGAATGCGTTGATTTCCATATTTTTCTTGCCATTTTCATTGGTCGGAATGCTTGCTACAGCACTATTTACCAATAAAATAGAAAAAATACAGGATTCGGGAAATCAAGGTTTTTTTGAAACACGAAGAGAATCAGGGTACACTGATTTTGTCGATTTGTCTGATGAGATTTCTTCTGATCGAAAATCCATTGAAGATTGGGATGTCGAAGAATGGGAAAATAAGTTTAAATAAAGGTGAATCATAGTTTGGTTAAGCAAATTAAATAAGTTTTGCGACTTTCAGAATATTAAACAGATCGAATGTTTGTTAGCTGTTTGGCTGTAACCCGTGCACACTACAAATAAACGACATTGATTCGTAACTTACAGCCGGGAATCACTTTTGTCGATCCGGAGAAACAGCTTTATCAAAACTCAGTGAATACATCCGCTCTGTTCTTATTATTCGGCACCTTGATAAAGTCCAGTGAGCCCGGCTTGACACCGATGATAAATGAATATGTCCCCCTAACAGGCTGCCAGCTGCATCTCATGTACCAACAATGAAGGTCTCGGCTGAACCCAAGATCCGGATACACAATATTCAGGTTGGTAAAATCATATCCGAAGTAGCCGATGTTAATCGCCCACTTTTCGGTAATCGGTATATTTCCGGACAAAGAAACCGAATTGGTTGTAAACCGTAGTTTGTTAGGTCCGATCTCGTCCCTCGCACTGACATTGAGGGAGTGATTGATGGAAAAATTATCCAATAAATCCCAGAAAGATTGATGTTCCAACGTCTTATCACGGTTGTCCTGCCGCGAAGCCGCATCGCTCTCGGTTAGTTTACCTTTCAATAACTTTCTTATCTTTTCTATGGTCAATGAAGTATTCAATGTGGCGCTGAAACTGACGAAACGCAACGGCTTACCTTTGCTTTTCCAGTAGTAAACATCGATCTTCTGATCCTTGCTATTGCGGTCATAGAAATCAAAACTTCCGTTCATGCTGATGGTGGACAGTCCCTTGAACAGTCTGGTGGTAGCGCTATACGATAACGGACTCAATTTGAGGGAATCCGCGACAAAGTTGTAAAAAGTATTGATCCCGAAACTTTCAAAGATCTTTACTTTCCTGTCTGCAGTATCTCTTCTGCCGCGCACCTTTGCCTCCAGCGTATTTGAAATATTCAGGCTAAGTCCCATTTGTGGACCGGAAGCGGGTGGTCCGCCATAGATAAATTCCTGATATCGGTTATATGCGGTCTTTCTCACCGGCAACACATTGCTTGTCTGTACGGAATCATAATAACTGGAATAGTCCGGAGCTACTGCAAATGACAGACTCGGCCTCATCTGATGCCTGATACCGCGGATAAACCCTTTTCGGAACTGCATCAATCCAAACAGCTGTGTATTGATACCGATGCTGGCATTGAAGGTCCTGTAGGCTCCAAACTCGTGGATGGTATCCTTATTACTCCTTCCATCAATGATTCGGGGGGTGACGATAATAGAATCCGGGAAATTGACAAACCGGGTCGTATCAAAGGTTGTAATCACCGTCGGATCGAAGGTCTGCCTGATGGAATTGAATCCCCATATCTCATTATAGTTGAAATTAGGGCTGATGTTGAAATACTTAAGTACCTTGTAGGATGATGTGACAGCGAGCGATTGCCTTGCCCCTTGTTTTGAAGTCTTCAAGGTTCTGTCAGAAAAGAGCAGGGAATCCTTGGTCTGAATTTTATTGCTTAATTCCGCGGAATAGGTAAAGCTGATCTGATCATACCATTTTTCTCCTACCCTTTTTGAATTTCTGAATGGAAAGATGGATTGAGTATTGAAGGTGAGCTTGGGCAGCTCAATACCGAAGTCCCGGGTAGCCATTTGTTGGGTATGGCTCATGGCAGCACTGAAACTATAAGGCTTGCCACTGAATATCCTACTGTAGGTGATGTTGGAGGACAGGTTGTTGTTGAGGACGCTGTTGGCATCGTTGTAGTTGAGGGTCTGGAACCGGCCGATCTGGATATTGGCATTGCCACCAAACTTATTGTACGGATTGGCTTTAGGGTCCTGATTGTGGCTGATCTGAAGGTGGTAGGAGGTCTGCTTAAGTACTTTGTACGTATCCGATGGCTCATTGAAATTAGTAGAATATTCCAGCATGACGGAGCCATTGTATTTATATCGTTTGTTGTATCTGGACGTCACGCCGATCCTGTGTGAGCCGCGCAAATACACATCACCGGAAAAAATCAGGTCCAAACGGTCATTGATCGGCAGATAATAGCCGATATTTTTAAGGCCATAACCCCATTGAGGAGAGTAGTTGTAATCATTGGGGAAAATGATTCCCGTCTGTTTCGTCTTCTTCAATGGAAAGAAACCAAAAGGCATGACCAGCGGAGTCGGCACGCCACCGATGCGGATGTAGGACGGTCCGATTACTGCAACGCGGTCAGGAACGATCTTCATTTTGCTTGCCTGAATACCGAAATGCGCATCTGGGTGGTTACATGTCGTGATCAGTGCATCCTCCTGATACAGGACGTCATCAGTGCGCAGGCTGTCATAAGGACCGGCAATCACCTTGATTTTCGAACCATTGATATACAGATCATTCTGCTTGAAGCGCCCATCGTGGATGATACCTTTCTTAGTCTTGAAATTGAATGACAACTTGTTGGCTACAACTTGCTGTCCCTCCAGATCCACAGCCGGCTTGCCCAAGGGACGTCCTTTGGCATCATAGCCCAATTCCGCTGTAGCAATGTTGTTTTTCAGATCTATAGAGATAAAATGCGCATTGATCTTACTTGTCTGATAATGAACATAAGCATCACCCCATAAATAAAGGATCTGATTCTTTTTGTCCAGCTCGGTACTGTCTCTGGCACCGTATTCGACGATATCGTCCAGGTCTTGCTTGGCGGCAATCTTGGCTATTCCTTTTTGAGCAATGACAGGCGGCAAAGTGTCATTTTCAATTAAATTCTTTCTAAATAGTTGAATATGAGTACTATCTCCTGAATTCTGGACGTTAAAACCAGGAATAGAATCGACCTGCGCAAAAATTTTTACACAAAAACATATTAAAATTAATAATAATATGGCAGAATTCTTGGTCAATTCAGACAGCTACTTTATATTTGTGACGAATTTTTATAATCTATAATTAATTGATATTAATGTATTTTTAATTTATAATAAAAATTAATATATTAATATTATTGAAACACAAAGCTAAACAAAAAACCAAATAGCATATGAGTAGCTTAAGATTTTCATTCAAAGGTACAGTAAAGCTAATGGTAACCATGTTTGCCATCCTTTCATTTCCGGTATTTACCAAAGCCGACTGTCTGCATCATCATAAAACAAATAATTGCACGCATTCGGAAATAACGAAATACGGATTCCATTCAAATGGTATGTCCGTGTTAAATTTTTCTAAAAACATTTCCGGAGACAATATTGAGGCCATTGTCAACTTATTGCCTAAAAACCACAGGCAGTACAAAATCCGAACCATTGTACTAGACGCAGGCCATGGAGGTAAGGATGGGGGTTGTCTGGGTAAGGACTCAAGAGAGAAAAATCTCACATTGGAATATGTTCTTGCTTTGGGGGCTAAAATCGAAAAGGCATATCCTGATATCAATGTCATATACACCCGCAAAACAGACGAATTCATTGAGCTTTACGAGCGGGCGAATATTGCCAATAGGGCGAAAGCGGATTTATTTATCAGCATCCACTGCAACTGGAATCCTAATACCAACCCTTATGGAACTGAAACATACGTCCTTGGTCTCCACAGGGCAAAAGACAACCTGGAAGTTGCCAAGAGGGAAAACTCATCTATATTTCTGGAAAATGATTACCAAAAGAACTATGACGGTTTTGACCCGAATAGTCCGGAGGGAAATATCTTGTTTTCCATGAGTCAAAATGCGCACCTGACGCAAAGTATATCCATTGCAGAAAAAATAGAACGCGAATTTGAGATTACTTCCAGCAGAAAATCGCGCGGGGTACGTCAGGCAGGCTTCTTGGTATTACGTGCCACTTCCATGCCTGCAATACTGATAGAAACAGGTTTCTTAAGCAATGTAAATGAGGAGACCTACATGACCAGTGCAAAAGGTAAAAAGGAAATCGTAGATAATATCTTCAGAGGCTTCGAAAGATATAAAGCGACTGTAGAATTTTCTTCTGGCGATGATGAAAAAGCCATTGCTGACCACTCAGAAAATAAGGCTAAAAAGCAGGAGAAAAAAGCAAATGATGCAAAAAAAGTTGAACCTGAAGCTATTACCGCCAACACAGAATCTTCCGAAAAAATCAACGACCTGTCTATACTTAATAATCAAGCTGATATAAATAACTATAATAATCAGGAAAAGGTTGAAATCTGTGTTCAACTGGAAGTGACAAAATCGATTCAGGATCTATCCCTGTCCAAATGGTCACCATTCAGCAATATCATAGCAAGGAGTGAAAACAATTTCCTCAAATATCAGGTAATATGCACATCACTTGAAGAAGCCAGGTCAGTCAAGCAAATAGCCAAGAGCCAGGGATTTCCCGAAGCCTTCATTTGTGCTTATCGGGATGGAGATCGAATTAGTCTGGATGAAATCAATGAACACAAAATCGGTCTGAGGTAAGTGCCCTCGTTAGGCGTAGGTTTCAACTAAGTCGGTGCGTGTACGAAATTCTTTTCGTACTATCCAACATATATTTAGTGTCTGTAAGAAAAAACCACTTAAAAAAAACTGTCCGAGCTATAGAATATTATAAAAAAATAGAATTTGGACAAGGATTGTCCCAAAATATTAATAACTCGACAAAAAATGTTAATAATTTGGACTAATTTTTGATTTTTACAACCTCGATACATATGATTACAGCAGTCCTAACGCCCTAGTCGCCAAACAGCTTAAGACGCTGCGCGAACTGTCATGGGTAGAGCAAAACTACAACCTCATTCTGATGGGACCATCTGGTACCGGAAAAACATTTATCGCAGCCGGCTTATGCTTCGATGCCATTGAGCAAGGATACAGAGCCTACTTTCAAACTATGGAATCTCTGCTCAAAACATTGAAAATGAAAGACCTGACGAAAAAAG